>WNFU01008053.1_pt1 | contig 16093 bp, 11 predicted proteins | sample 5400121 | NCBI WGS metagenome assembly WNFU01 (sample SAMN13153360, study PRJNA577476) | soil metagenome | isolation source: 100 cm soil or saprolite under grassland replicate 1 | place: USA:California | collected 2016-06-15
CAGCTCGCGGGGCCGTATACCGAGCTGTCGGGACGGGACATGATCTATCCGCCAATCGCCCTGCTGCTGTTCGTGCCGCTTTCGTTCCTTCCCGCGCCCCTGTGGTGGATCATCCCGCTCGGAACGATTGCCGCGGTGATCATCTGGTTCCGCCCCGAAGCCTGGACCTGGCCGGTCTTCGCTCTCGCGCTCTGGTACCCACGCGACGAGTCGATGATCATCTGGGGCAACACGGGCATGTGGATGGCCGCGCTGGTCGGCTTGGGCCTCGTTTGGGGCTGGCCAGCAGCCTTCGTGCTCCTCAAACCCAGCCTTGCGCCATTCCTCCTGGCCGGCATACGCAAGCCCCGCGCCCTGGTCGTCGGGCTCGTGCTGCTGGCTGCACTCAGCCTGACGATGGTGCCGCTGTGGGCGGACTTCATCACCGCGGTCAGGAACGCAGGCTCCAGCTGGCCGTCCGTCCTGTACTCGCTGCCGGACATTCCCCTCTTGCTCATACCCGCGCTCGCATGGATGGCGCGGACGCGTGGCAGGCGCCAGGTTTCGGTGACCAACCCGGACGCAATCGAGCGCGCCCAGGCGAGCCTGACGATGGCCTAGGGCGCCGTGACCTGGCTCGGGTTGAGCCGCGGCGACTCGGGGCCGAGCGTGTGGCGGAGGAGGAAGTACTCCGGCAGCGGATGATCATCGGTGATGAGCGGGCCCTGGCCCGCAAACCGCGCAACCTGGTCGCCGCTCAGCCTGACGAGTCGGGGGATGCGGGCGGCCCACTCGTCCGCCGTGTCGTGGGGCGAGTCGTAGGCCGACGAGATGTCCTCCAGGACACCGGGTCGGGCCAGGATGCTCCGCACAGCCGCCTCGTCGAATGTCATGGGTCCGTCCGAGCCGAGCATGTAGAACCCGTAGCCGCCTGGCCCCTGCGCGACGATGACGTTGGCGAAGACGTCGCGGAAGGTTCGGACGTGGGCCTTGAACTCGTCGAGGGTCTGGCCGTACGGCACCCACTGCATCATGACCCCGTCCGGATTGAGCCGGCCCCTGGCGGCCTGGTAGAACTCCAGGCTCGAGATCACCGAGACGCCCGAGCTCTCGTTGGGGGGCGGTGGGTCAACGACGACGATGTCGTAGAAGCGGTCGGTGAGCTCCACATGATTCCGGCCGTCGGCGATGATGACCCGCCCGTGCGGGTCGGACAGCACCTCTGCGGCATCGTCATAAAACGTCGAGAACATGCCCGGGACCGAAGGTACGAGCTCCACCGCGTCGGTATACAGCCCGGCACGCAATGATGCCCGATACGCCGAACCCATCCCGAAGGCGATCGTCAGCGCGGTGGTCGAGGCCGGCCGGAGCATGAGCGGCAGGATGGGCATGAGCTTGGCGTCGACGGTCAGCAGGGTCATGGCCGTTCCGGTCACCCACAGCTGCTTGTAGCCACCGACCTGGCCGGCCTGGACAGACGCGATCTCATCCTCCCGGCTCGCCACGATCAGGCCTCCGGCCGCAGCGATGTTGCTGAAGATCGGATCCCGGAAGACCCTCCCACCGAGGACCGCCGTGCCGATGAGGCTGGCGGTCACGAGACCCGTCGTTGCCGCGGCCATGCGCCGGATCCAGCTCGCGCCCGGGCCGAACAGGCCCAGCGCGATACCCACCGAGAGATTGACCACGATCAGCAGACCGATGGCCGCCGGAGATCCGATCGCGGGGATGACGACGAACGGAATGAGGAATGTTGCGACGATGGCCCCGAAGGTGTTCGCCGCCAGGAGCAGGCCCGCGTTCGTCGCGATCCTCCCCGTGGGATCGGCGACGAGCGAAGACGCCGCCGGGAACGTCAGGCCCATGACGAATGTGGCCGGCAGGACCACCAGCGCCACGGGTCCCAGGTAGCCGCTGAGCAGCTTGTCGAAGTGCGTCGTGAGCGGGAGGAGCTCGGTCACCCGCGCGCCGATGACGTTCGCCATCCCGTCGAGGACGAGCAGGGCAATCGCGATCTGGCCGAATGCCAGGAAACCCACGACGTTGCCGATCCGCCTGCGCAGCCAGGCATAGGTGAGCGCACCGGCGGCAAGCCCGATCAGGAACACGGCCAGGATCGTCGTGAACACGTAGGTCGAGTTGCCCGTCCCGCTGGCGAGCAGCCTGATCCACAGGACCTGGTAGCCGAGCGATGTGAGGCCGGAAAGGAAGGCCAGTCCGACGGCCAGACGAATCCTCGGCGGAGGCGGGAGCTCGTCGAGGCTCGTTGGCGAGCGCGCCGACGCGGACGGGAGCGGCACACGGCCGCGATCGAGTGCCAGTGCAACCAGGCCCGCCACGGCAGAGCACACCGCGCCGACGATGAGCGTGCCGGTCAGGCCGAGCAGCTCGATGAGGACGAACCCTGCCGCGATCGTCCCGACGATCGCCCCGATCGTGTTGGCGGCGTACAGCTTGCTGAACGACCCGCTCAACTCGGAGGAGTCGCGGCTCAGGTAGCGAGTGAGCGTCGGCAGCGTCGCACCCATGAGGACGGTCGCCGGACCCAGGGCCAGCAGGGACAGGCCGAAGCGGACGAGCGCCAGCAGGCCGGGAGAGCCTTCCAGGGTCCCGAACGCGCCGCGGTACACCTCGTGGAGCAGCCGGAATGTCACCGGCGTGGCGAGGACGACGACGACGAGCACCAGCTCGAGGAGTCCGTACATCCGCAGCGGGCGGCGCACCCGGTCGCCAACGCGCCCGCCGATCGCGCTGCCGATCGCCATTCCGCCGAAGAAGCCGGTCAGGATGGCCGACACCGCCTGGGTCGTGTTGCCGAAGACGAGGACGAGCTGGCGTGCCCAGACGACCTCGTACACGAGGCCCGCGGCGCCGGACAGGATGAAGATGCCGAGGATCGGCCAGCGTCGGGTCACAAGGAAGACTCCGGGGGAGCGAGTGCTGGAGCGGCAGAGCCTGCCCGAGCGGCTGCCGGAACGGCAGCCGGAGCGGCGCCGGAGCCATGATCTCACAGACCGTTACGGGCAGGACCACGGCAGCGAGGCCCGATGATGGGCGACGGGTGCTGTCTGGGGCGACGTGACTCTCAGCTCGCCCGGGATTGCTCTGGGTGTCGTCGACCGGCCCATGCCACGACGGGCAGGAAGATGAGCGGGAGGTCCGGCAACGTGTACGGGATCGGTGACAGCCCCGACCCGTTCATCATGGCCGTCACGTAGTCGGGCCACAGCGGCAGGGTGACGGCTGACGCGACAACCACCAGGCCGACTCCTGCCCACCAGGCTCGCCGCGGGAAGCCGGCCAGGGCGAACGGCGCCAAGGTCGGTTTCATGAGGATCAGCGGCCCACCCCAGCCCCACAGGAGGCCAGCGGCAACGAAGGCCGAAATCCACATCCCGGTGCTCCCGAGGATGACCATCGACATGTCGCGTGGCCACCACAGCGCGAAGGCGAGAAGCGGCCAGGCCCACATCGCCGGCCGCCAGCGCCAGATCGCGTACCCGATGATCCCGAGCGGGATCGCCCACCACAAGACCGCTGGCAGAACCAGGAAGGGCACGAAGAGGAAGAGCACGGTCGGCGGGTAGAGCGTATCCACGCCGATCGTCATCACATAGGGCCCCGTGAGCTGGTGCTCGAGGTAGAACCCCTGGCCATCGACGAACCGATGGCCTGCCCGCATGAAGAAGTCGTAATCGACGGCGAGGGTGGCGTTCAAGTTCGCCGGCAGGCTCACCAAGATCCCAACCGAGGCGACCGACAGCACGAGGAATACGCCCGTGGAGGCGAGCAGGAGCACGCGAACAGGCGCCGCCGGCACTCGGTCACCCGTGAATCGGCCCCACCGCTGCCATCGCGGAGCGTCCAATGCTCTCGCCCAGGCGAGGATCGACCGAACGTATGTCGTCACGTGATCACGTTTCCGTAAGCCTGCGATTGAAGCCGCTCATGCGGCGGGCTCGCTCACGGCGCCAGGGACGGCCGCACGATCGGCGACGCCCTCGATCACCAGGTCCCGGTCGGCCGCCAGGCCGTATAGCCCGGCCACGACGAGCAGCAGCGCCTGGTAGCCGGTGATGAGGGCCAGGTACTCGACGGCGCCGCCCAGCATTGCCCCCAGCAGGTTGCTCGCAAAGGCCATGTCCGCCGTGCGGGTGTCGCGGAAGCTGTGGCTGAAGACGAGATTGGCGAAGAAGACCGGGGCGAACGTCAGGCCCGCGGCCAGGACATAGCGCAGCCAGGCAGGCTCGATGAGGAGCGACGTCGGCGGCAGGAGGTAGCTCAGCGCGATCGCCCCGAACAGCGCGAGGTAGAGCGGCCGCGCGTCGCGGAACCGGAACCGGGCATTGATGCCGATGGCCAGGAGGACGCTGGCCAGGATCGCGAAGAACACGAGCGAGTTGACGATCCAGGTGCTGCCGAACAGCAGGCTGAAGGTCACGAGGCTGCGGGTCTCGAGCAGGAGGAACGCGACGCCGAGCACGAAGAAATGGGGGCTGAACCGGCGGAACGAGGTGCCGCCGCGGCGTGCGCCCCGTGCGACGAGCAAACCGGCCCACAGGAGCACCAGACCGAGCGCGATGATGTAGTGCGGCGCGATGATCGGCTCCCGCAGGTACAGGAACGGCCAGTCGTCCGTCGCCGGGCGCGGCGCGGTCGCCGTGTCGATGGCGTCGATCCGGTCGCCCGGGGGCGCGGCGCCGGCCAGGGACGCCACGAGGGGACCGTCGGCCAGGGTCGCCGCCGACATGCCGAATTCCGGGTACAGGCGCACGATCGGGCTCGTGCCGAAGCTCTGCTCCAGCATGCCGGCCATCTTCTGGACGAGCCAGGGCTCGCGGTAGAAGTTGTAGAGGACGAAGATGCCGTTCGGGGCGAGGTGCTCGCGGACCCCGTCGAAGGCCTGCTTCGTGAACAGGAATGATTCGAGCCGGATGTTGGCCGAGGTGCTGACGAGGGTGAGCGAGTCGGGCAGCGCGAAGACGACCAGGTCGTAGCTGCCCGTGGCGTTGCGCAGGAAAGCACGGCCGTCGTCCACATAGCGATGGACGCGCGGGTCGTCGTACGGTCGATCGGGGTGGTCGCGGACCCCGATCGCCTGGATCTGCGGGTCGATTTCGACGGCGTCGATCGAGCCCGCCCCGTTGGCCAGGTTGAGCGCCGTATCCGTGCCGCTTCCGGCGCCGATGATCAGCACCCGGTCGTAGGTCCGCTCCGGGAACCAGCGGTAGACCTGCTGGTAGAACGACCGGCGGGCCGTCTCCGCCGGGATCATCCCCTGGTGGGGAATGCCGTTGACGTCGAGAGCCTGCACGCCACCGCTGCTGTACTCGGAGATTCGATAGTAGGGCGACCACACGTCGCCTCGCTGGGCGGCCACGATGGAGAGCCCGATCACCCCGGCCATCGCCAGCGCCGAGACAGCGGACCAGCGGGTCAGGCCGACGCCCAGGCCGCCGAGCGACAGGAGCAAGGCGACGATCGCGAACCAGACGACGGGCCCGGAGCCGGCCGCGGACAGCACGGTGAACGCAGCGATCCCGACCATGGACCCCGCGATGTCGATGGCGTAGGCGCGCAAGGGCGGCATCGCCGTGAGCAGGCCGCCGAGGGGCACGGCCAGGCCGGCCATGACCACCGTGACGAGGACCACGATGAACGGCAGGAGCAGGTAGTTGGCGTTGGCTGACTGGCTGTTCTGGGGCCCGAAGAAGATCTCGTCCGGCGAGCCGACCTGGACGTTGAGCTGCGCCCGGGTGACGAGCAGGACGACCGCGAAGAGGAGCGGCGCGAAGGGCGAGACCGGGATTCGGCGCGCGTCACGACCGAACAGGATCCCGGCACCAATCCCGAGGAAGCTCGCCATCAGCAGGAAGTTGCTGAAGTAGCCGACATACACGACGTTCGCCGGGATCCAGCGGATGAGCAGCAGCTCGACGAAGAGGATCGTCGCGCTGGTGAGGAAGAGGCGCATGGCAGGGCCGGCCAGGACGGCTACGGGTGGGACGAGGTGGGGGGCAGAGGCGGCGCCGGTTGCGGGCTGAACGCGGGTCACGGGACGTAATACCCCCCAAACATGAGGATGGCGAAGGTGGTCATGAGGCCGACCGAGGCAATCGGCCAGACTCGCCGGAACCAGCCAGTTCGGCGGCCGGCCAGGATCCAGGCGTACGGAAACGCGAGCATGGCGATCCGCCCGATCGCCTCCAGGAGGCCGGACGAGAGCGCCAGGCCCACCGTCAGCACCGGCAGCAGCGCGTACGCCACCGGGATGCGGTCGCTCCGCAGGTAGACGAGCAGGAAGATGGCGACGGCCAGGACCGCGAGCAGCGCCGCCTGGTACGGCGTGAACAGCTGACCGAGGCTCTCGCCGTTCGCGGCGGCGGTCACGGCGCCCGTGCGGCCCCAGCCGACCTGGGCGTCGAGATACCCGCTGGAGCGGCCGGTGAGCGACGCCACGAACAGCAGGAAGGCGCCGGAGGCCGCCGGGCCCAGCGCCAGCCAGGCCTGGGAGGGCCGCGGCCGCCAGCCATCCCGAAGGAGCAGGATGATGGCGAGCGGCACGATCATCAGGACGCCCTGGAGCCGGCACAGGCAGGCGAGGGCGAACAGGACGCCGGCCAGCGGCCGGCGGTCGCGCTCCGCAGCGAGGAACGCGCCGAGAGCCAGGGCCAGGAAGAGGCTCTCCGTGTAGGCCATCGAGAACACCGCGGCGAACGGGAAGATCGCCAGGTAGATCGCGCCGAGGCGAGCCCGCCGGCGGCCGACGACCTGGTCGCCGAGCCGGACGAAGAGCCCGAGGGCAACGAGGAACGCCGCGTTGCTGACGACGACCGCGGTCAGGCCGGCGAATGCGGGCCACGGCGCCGACAGGACGCGGACGAGCAGCGGGTAGAGCGGCAAGAACGCGTAGTCGTGGTAGCTGCCGGTGACCGCGGCCGCGTGATAGCCGTCGCGGACGATGCCCAGGTAGAACCAGCCGTCCCAGCTCGTCAGGCTGCGCAGGACCGGCGCGCCGTCGCCGCTGGTCAGGCTCGGGTTCCGAATGATGAGCGTCTCGGCGACGAGCGCGGCGAGGACGACGAGGAGGCGCGACGCGACGAAGACGGCCACCAGCGAGCGGTCGAGGGCGACCGCCTCGCGGAGGCCGTCGGCCAGGCGACGCAGGCTCGGCCCGAGGGCCGCGAGTCGCGGTTGGACGGTCGTTCTGGCCCGAAGATTCGCGCTCACCGGGCGATCACCGGTCGGCCGGCGCGGGGTGGTTTTCGGCCGGCGCCCCGGCTGCCGCGCGTCGCCAGGTCCGGATGTCGGGGTGGGCGATCGCCATCACCAGGCGGCGGACCGACCAGCCGGGCGTCCGCACCAGCAGGCCGGCAATCGCGACGACGATGATCGCCGTGAACGTGTACCAGCCCACCGGGACGGCGATGGCCGAGCCGACAGGCACCGTCCAGCGCCGGTCCGTGCGTGCTCCCCATGCCACGATGGCGCCACCGGCCAGCACCCGCAGCCACAGCGGACCGGGCAATGTGGGAAGCGAGACGGTCGTCGCGCCGTTCTTCGACAGGACCTCGGCCCAGTCGAACCATAGGCGCGGCGCGATCGCGAACGACACGACGGCGATGGCCGCGGTCGCCCCGAGCGCGATCGCGAGCGCTCGCCACTCGCGCCGGACCGCGAACCAGACGAGGCCGATCCCCGGTGTCACCTTGGAGAGCAGGACGAAGGCCCAGGCGGCCGGCCAGCGGAAGCCGGCGACGATCGCGGCCGCGATGAGGAGCTCGACGTTGCCCAGGGCGATCGAGGCGATCACCGGCTGGAACAGCAGCAGGGGCAGGGCCAGACGGCGGGCTGTCCAGGCCAGCGCCCCCACGAGCACGAGCGTCCAGACTGCCACGAACCAGCCGATCGGCAGCAGGCGAAGCGGCGCGAGCACCTGTGCAAACGCTGGCGAGTACAGGTACGCGTAGTCGCCGCCCACGAGCGACCGCGCGTACGGGTCGTCGAGGGAGGCGAGGTAGTAAGCCTTGGAGTCCTGCGATTCGGGGGCGCCTCCGGCCAACTGCCAGGCGGCATACGCGGCACCCACGAGCAGCACGGCCGCAATGGGGCCAAAGCGCACCAGAAAATTTCGGGTCGTCGTCATCCCGGCGGATGGAACCGCAGCGGGCGGCGGATCGGCATCCCCCGGGAGTACCACGGGCCTGAGGATACCGGGGCGGTCCAGCGTGACGAGCGCCGCTCGGGGCGGGCCCGGCGGCCGGCCCGAGCCATCATCAGAGGTGATAGGCCCAGTACACGCTGGCGACACCCACGATCACACCGAACATCGTCAGCAGGCGCCACGGCCAGCCGAACCCGTGGCGCGCGGTAGGCATGGCCGCCAGGGCAATCACGAACGGGATCGAATCGAGGGCATAGCGATAGCCGAACTGCAGCCAGCCGCCGCCGTAATACAAGAGGTTGGGCACGAGGACCGCCAGCGCGGTGATAGCCAGGCCCACCGCCAGCGGCCCCTGGTTCGGGTCGCGCCATGGCGCGCGAATCGCCCGCAGGAGTCCCGGGCTGGTCAGGAAGATCGACAGTCCCAGTCCGTCCGGCCGGAAAAAGGGCGGGTTCGGGATCGGCGTGGGCAGGTGGGTGAACAGATAATCCAGGTTCATGCCCAGATGGCTGATCGAGAAGAGACCCTCGGCCCGGACGGCGGCCAGCCACGGCGGCAGTGTCGCCAGCGCGTAGCCCGATTCGAGCGGGGAGCCGAATCGGACTTCGTTGTACCAGAGGAAGAACGCGAGGAACGGCAGGACACCGAACGCGAAGCCGATCCAGCCCTCGATCGGCCAGGATTGCGGGTCCCGCCAGCCCCGCGGCTCGTGCTCCATCGGCGAATCCGGCTTCCGCCGCGGGATGACCAGCAGGAACAGGGGCACGGCGAACGCGAGCGGCGCCCGAGTCAGGAAGGCCGCCCCGGCGAGGAGGCCCAGCAGCAACGGGCGGCGGCGGCCGAAGACTTCGATGAGCGCGGCAAGGATCAGAAACGTCGCGATGAGGTGACCGGTGTGCCACACGCCGCCGCGGGTGGTCACCCACCAGATCTGGGTGCTGAAGCCGAGGAGCACCGCCAGCCACACTCGATCGACCAGCGATCGAACGCCCACCCGCCCGGCCAGCCACATGGCCATCCCCACGTCCGCGGCGGCGATCGCCGCATTGATGATCGGCTCCCAGAGATCGGCCCTGGCCGGCCCGATGACGGCCACGAGCGGCATGAAGACGATGGCGGGGAATGGCGCGAACGGGACGAAGACCTCGCCAGACGGACCGTAGACGACGTCGTTCGGCCCGAGCGGCGCATCCAGCCAGGTCCGGCCCTTGAGGAACGCGTCGGCCAGCCAGAACAGATCGCCCCGGCCCGCATCGAATTGCCGTGCGCTCAGCAGGTAGATGGCGAACGAGATCGCGACCAGCACGAGCCCGACGCCCACCGTGGCGAGCCGATCGCTCACCCGGCCCTTGTCCACCGGACGTTCGGCCACCCGACGCTCAATCAACCGGTCTCCGCCGATCGAGGCTCGGGACCGTGGGCATCGCCGGCCGGTGCGCGAGCGACGGCACGCCCTGCGGCATCGTCGGGCCGCCGGCGCGAGCCGGTGACGAGCGGCGCGACCAGGCCGACGAGGAAGACCGGGGGATAGGCAAGCGGTCCCAGCCACGGCAGCAGCGGCAGGCCGATCGCCCACCACTGGCGGCGCTCGAGCAGCAACGCCATCGGGATCAGCAACAACATCGCGTAGTGCTCCCAGAGGAGTGGCGAGACCACCTGGCTGCCGACGACCGTCGTGACGTAGCCACTGACGGCATCGGCCCGCCACCAGGAGTACAGGACCACGATCGCGGCGACGGCGACGCCGGCCCACTGGATGGCGGTCGCCACCGCGAGGGACGCGCCGGCCGCGTAGGCGATCGCTCCGGCCGTGTAGTTGTGCGGCGTCGTCACGGGCGCGCTGACACGACCCAGGATCGCCAGATAGTCCGCCCACGTCGCCGGCCCCGTCAGGAGCGTCGCGACGGCGATCGCCGCCACCAGGAGGCCGAGCCCGATCGCCGCCGCTCGGGACCGGCCGGTGGCGAACGCCCAGCCGAACAGGAGCGCCGGCTGGACCTTGACCAGCGTGCCGGCGGCCATCGAGATCGCGAGCGGCAGGGGCCGGTCCAGCCATCGCCACCCGGCGACGAATGCCAGGAACAGGAGCGGGCCAACCTGCCCGAGCTTGATCGAATAAAGGAACGGCCAGCAGAGCCCGGCCAGCAGCAACGTCGCCCAGCGCACCCGGCGGCTCGCCGGCAGCAGCCAGACGCCGGCTGCGAAGGCGAGCGCGAGCACGACCGTCCAGGCTGCCGGGCCGGTCCCCGGGGGGAGCCAGGTGAACGGGATCATCGCGATCGCGAACGGCGGCGGGTACAGGTAGATCGCGAACGGGCCGGCGACGTCGACGCTTGGGTCGTACAGCGGCTGGCCCGCCAGCAGCCGGTTGGCCGCCTGCACGTAGGCCTGGTAGTCGTAGCCGAGTGTCGAGCCGGCTGCCACGGCGATGGCAACGAGCGCCGCCACGAAGACGAGAACCGCCACGATCGGCAGGGCGGCATCGAGCATGCGGCGAGCCACCAAGACCGGTCAGCCGCCCGCCGTGCCGGACCTGCCGGGCCGGGTCGACCGGCCGAAGCCCCGGTGAAGCATCGGGATTCGCAGGACGTCCCAGGCGACGCGAGCGGCCAGCCTGGGGCCGGCCCGCATCCTGGATCCGCGCCGGTCGTACCAGCGGATGGGCACGATCGCGATCTCGTAGCCGCGCCGGCGGGCCAGGAAGATGAGCTCGACGTCGAACACGATGCTCGTGATCCGCTGCTCCGCGAACAGGTCGTGGGCCGCCTCGCGGCTGAACGCCTTGAAGCCGCACTGCGTGTCCTGGACGTCGCCCACGACCCATGCCGAAGCGAAGGCATGGAACGCCTTGCCGAGCAGCCGCCGGTAGAGGGGCTGTGAGCCGCGCATGTCGGAGCCATCGTGCTGGATCCTGCTGCCGAGCGCGACGTCGTGATCGTCCAGCGCGCGGACGATGAGCGGGAACTGGTCGGGCGGCGTGGCCATGTCCGCGTCGGCGAACACGATCAGGTCCGTCTGTGCGGCGAGCATGCCCGCCCGGACGGCCGCGCCCTTGCCGCCGTGGGGCACGGAGATGAGCTCCAGTGTCGGCGCCGTCCCGTCGGCTGCAGGGGCCGCCTCCGGCCTGCCCTGCACCAGGGCCCGCGTGGCGTCCGAGCTCCCGTCGTCCACGACCAGCACGTGGATCTCGGCCGGCAGCAGACCGGCGCCCTGGGCCTGGTCGCGGGCCTGGTCGCCGCGTCGCCGCAGGTAGCCGAAAAGCTCGTCGAGTGCCGGCCCGATCCTGGCGGCCTCGTTGTAGGCCGGCAGCACGATCGTGAGGGAACGGGTCTGCATCCGGCGAGTGTAGTGGGGGCGGGCCGCCCCGCGACGGTACTCTCGGGCCAGTCGCGGGCCCCATCCACGCGAGGCATCATTGGGTCATGTTCCGATCCCCCGCGGGAGCGCCAGCCTCGGTCGACCGCCCTGCCCTCGATCGCGCCGCGCTCGTCCGGCGGCTCGTCGTGGTGGCGTCGCTGACGGTCATCGGGGTCGAGATCCTTGCCTTCGCGATCGGCTGGATCGCCTGGCGAGACCGGATCCCGCTGGGGCTGGATTGGCTCGGCTATCGGGCGGGGGTCGAGCGGCTGGTCGCCACGGGCAGCCCGTACGCGCCGTTCGAGCTGGCCGGCCCGTTCGTGCCCGAGCATCTCGACTTCATCCATCCGCCCAACGCGCTGCTCCTCTTCGCCCCGTTCGTCGTACTGCCGCAGCCCCTGGACTTCATCGCCTGGGACGCGATCCCGCTCGCCGTGCTGGCGTACTCCCTCCGCCGCCTTGCCTGGTGGGCCTGGCCATTCGTCGCCCTCCTTGGCGCGACCGACTCGCTCCAGTACCCGATCCTCAACGGCAACAGCTCGCTGTGGATGTGCGCCGCCTTCAGCCTGGGCCTCCGGTTCGGCTGGCCGGCCGGGCTCATCGCGATGAAACCCTCGCTCGCGCCGCTGGCCGTCGTCGGCCTCCGTCGCCCGTTGCCGGCGATCGTCCTCGCCGCCGTTCCCATCGTGCTGACTCTGCCGCTCCTGCCGGCCTACCTGGTCGTGCTCCGGAACGCGAACCTGGGCCCGAGCTACTCGATCACCCAGTACTCGCTGGTGGCCCTGGCTGCCTGGCCGTGGCTGGCCGAGCGGCTCCCCGGCTGGCTGCAGCGCGTCCGCGCCGCCAGGCCGCGGGCCAGCCAACGAGCCGCCTGACGAAGCCGATCAGGCGGACGTGCGGTTGGCCGGGTTGGCCTGAGGCCAGCAGGCCGCGAGAACGAACGCCACCGCCAGCCAGACGGCGACCGGCTCCGAGATCGACAACGCGGCGACCACCAGCGCAGCGATGAGCAACGCCGCAGTCCGTCCCGCACGGGCCGATTCACGCGCCCCCAGCCAGGCGGCCGCGGCAAACGGGAGCATTGCGACCGGGTAGTGGAACCAGGTGATCGGCAACACGACGAGCGACACGGCGGCAGCCACGGCCAGGCTCAGTGTCGCCGGCCTCAGGAACCAGGCGGTCGCGGCAGTCACGGCCAGCGCGACCAGGGTCACCGCCGGGGTGAGGCGCACGGCAACGCCCAGATCGCCGGTCAGCAGGGCGAGCTGGCTGGCCGGGCCGACGTTCAGCCGAGAGACGAAGTCCGCCCCCGTGCCCGATCGCAGTACGTTCAGGTACTCGGCCCACGGGTCCGTTCCCCAGATCGCCAGGCTGGCGATGACGATGCCTGCGATGGTCGTGAGCGCGACGCCCAGGGATGGCCAGGCCGCGCCTGCCGCGCGCGACGGGCTCGCGCCGTCGCCGGGATTCGCGCCGGGATTCGTGCCGGGATTCGCGCGGCCACCCCGGCGGTCGCGCAACCCGCGGATCGCCAGCCAGCCCAGGAGCGCCGCGGGGTGGAGCTTGGCCAGGCTGATGAGGCCGATTGCGATCCCACCGCCGATCCGCCAACGGGTCGTACCGCCGGTCGCGGCGAGGAGGGCGGCGCCGTACGCCAGCGGGAACCATGCGTCGAGGTTACCGAACAGCAGGGCGATCGCGAAGGGATAGACGAACGGTGCCAGCGCCAGGGCGGGCAGGACGGCGTCGACCGCCGGGGATCCGGGGGCCGCGCCGCGGCTCAGCGCTCCAACGACCGCGGCGAACCCGATGGTGGCGGCGACGCCCATCGCCACGAGGACCAGCCCGTCCGGCAATCCAGACACGAGCGAGGCCGCCTGAGCGACCGGCGGCGGGTAGGAGTAAAAGAGGTTCTCGACCTGCGTGCCCAGGCCGACCGACCCAGCCAGATAGGGGCTCGTCCCGCCGGCGACATGGCGACCCGCCTCCAGGATCAGCGCGAGGTCGAAACCGGCCCGGGGCGGACGCTGGGCGAACAGCGCGGCACCCAGGAGGACCAGGCCCGTCCAGCCGATGGCGCCGACGAGAAGCCAGACGAGCCGCCGGAAACGGCGGTCGGCGAACGGACGGGCGAGGGCAGTCACGCGCGCATCCTAGTCGGCGCGATGGGTCACGAGCGAGGCCGCGAAGGGCCGAAGGGAGCCCGGTCGCACGGTCGTCCGGGTCGCGGACTGGCCCAATCGTACCGGTCAGAACCGGCCGGACCCGGTGCTAGACTGCACCGGCCGTGCGGACCCCCGTCACCCTGTTTGTGTTCGCCCTCGTGGTCCGGACCATCCTCGTGGCGCTCTATCCGGATCCGGCGTACCCCGACTCCTATTACTACGTGGATGTCGCCCGGGCGCTCAACGCCGGCCACGGTTTCAACATCGACTTCATCTGGGCGTTCGTGGAGACCGGCGGCCAGCTGCCGGCCAACCCGCAGCTGCCGATCCCCAGCAACGCCCACTGGCTACCGCTCGCGTCGCTCATCCAGCTGCCCTTCCTGGCCATCCTGGGAACCTCGCCCACGGTCGCGATGATCCCGTTCGTGATCATCGGCGCGACCGCCGCCCCGCTCACCTGGGCAATCGCGCGCGACGTCGGCGCCAGCCGGGCGATCCAGATCGGCGCGGGCCTCATGACCGCCGTGCCGGCGGCCTCGACCGTGTTCATGGCCCAGCCCGACAACTTCGCGCTCTACCAGCCCCTGGGTGCCGCCGCCCTGTGGCTCGGCGCGCGAGCGCTCAAGGGCGACCGGCGGGCCTTCGCCCTGGCCGGCCTGCTGGTTGGCCTCGCCTCGCTGGCCCGCAACGACGGCGTGCTCATCGGCCTGGCCCTGGCCATCGCCTTCTTCTGGGACCGCTGGCGAGCGTGGCGCTCCGGAAGCAGCCGGCGCCCGGCGATCGGCTGGGGCCAGGCCGTCGCCTGCGCCGCGCTGTTCGCTGTCGTCGTGGCTCCGTGGTGGATCCGACAGCTCGCGGTATTCGGCAGCATCTCGCCGTCGTCGGCGTCAGGCCGGATCCTGTGGATCCGCCAGATCACGGACATGAACAGCGTGACGATCCCGGCGACGCCCCAGACGTTCCTGGCCCAGGGCCTGGGTCCGCTGCTCGAGAGCCGGGTGTTCGGCTTCATCGCGGCGGTCGGGAACTACGTGATCATCGTCCTCTCCTTCGTCCTGACGCCGTTTCTCATCGTGGGCGCGTGGATCCGGCGGAGCTCCATCGACTACCGGATCTTCTTCATCTACTCCGCACTCCTGTTCGCCGCGGCGGGCCTGATCTTCGCCATCCACGTGCCGCTGGGCATGTTCCTCCACTCGGCCGTCGCGTTGGTGCCCCACACCTACATCCTGGTCCTGGAGGGAGTCGTGGCCGCGGTCGTCTGGATGGCCCGTAAACGGCGGAGCTGGAACCAGGCGGAGGCAACCCGCTTCTTCCTGGCGGCGACCGTCGGAGTCGCCTTTCTGACGGGCGCCCTGGGTACCTGGAAGGTCCACGAGGAATGGGCCCGGATGCGCCACGACCGACAGATGGCGGCGGCCGCCATGGACCGTCTCGGAATCGGCCCGGATGAACGGGTCATGAGCGGCGACACGGCCGGCTTCAAGTACTTCACGGGTCGCGGCGGAGTCGTGACGGTCAGCGACCCGGTCGACGTGATCGGCCAGGTCGGTCGGGCCTATGGCGTCCGCTGGCTGATCCTGGAGCGGACCCACATCGTGGATACGCTCGGGCCGGTCCTCAAGGGCACCCTCCGACCGAGCTGGCTGGGGTCGCCGGCCTGGTCGCTCGACGAGACGGCACAGCAGGATCCGGGCGACACCTACCCCGACATCGCCCTGTACCCGGTCTGCTTCGCGCCCGGCGATCTTCGCTGCGCCACGGCGATGGGGACCGCAGGGCCCTCCAGCCGGCCGTGACCCGACGCGAAGCCTGGCTGAGTGCCGGCGGCCTGTTCGTCCTCGCCCTCGTCGTCCGGTCGGCCATCGCCACCACAATCCCCTTCCCGACGCCGGAAGATACCGCCTACTACTACGGCGTGGCCCGGAACCTGGTCGAAGGGCGGGGCCTCGTGTCCGACGCGATCTGGAGCTTCGGGACCCCGCCTCTGACATTTCCGCGCCCCGCGTTCGAGGTCTGGCTGCCGCTGCCCACGCTCCTGGCCGCGATTCCGATGCTCGTCCTGGGCACCGGCTTCCACGTCGCCCAGGTGGGCACGGTGGTCGTCGGGGCGCTCGTGCCGGTCCTGGCCTGGCGCCTGGCCGCCGACGTGGCGGCGGAACGGAGCCTGCCGCTCGGACGGGCCCGGACCTTGGCGCTGGGCTCCGGTCTGACGGCGATCGTCCTCCTGCCCCTCGTGCTCCACGGCGTCCTGCCGGACTCGACGACGCCGTTCACCGCAATCGCGCTGGCGGCTTGCCTGCTGATGAGCCGTCTGGCCGGCGACGCCGGTCGCGTCCGATCGGCCGACCCGCGGCTCCTGGGGCTCGGCCTGCTGTTCGGCCTGGCGGCTCTGACCCGGAACGAGGTCGCCTGGCTGGGCCTC
>WNFU01005294.1_pt1 | contig 16091 bp, 14 predicted proteins | sample 5400121 | NCBI WGS metagenome assembly WNFU01 (sample SAMN13153360, study PRJNA577476) | soil metagenome | isolation source: 100 cm soil or saprolite under grassland replicate 1 | place: USA:California | collected 2016-06-15
GCCTGCACCGTCGCGCCGACGACCTGGCCCTCGGCGAGCAGCGGGTTGACCACGCGCCCGCAGTCGTCCACCGCTGCGATGCGGTCGAGGCTCACCTCGCCGGTCTCCCGCTCGATCTCGACGACCGCGACGTACGCACCCGAAGAGAACGCTGGCCCGGGGAGCTCGAAGCGCGCCTCCGCTTCGACCGGCGGAACGGCGCCCGCCTCCAGGCGCGCGTGCACGTCGCGGAGCGCGAGCACGAGCGCCGACCCGCCAACGGTGATCGACCGGCTGGCGAACGTTCCCACGCCCGCCGGGATTTCCGCCGAGTCGCCCCAGCGGACCTCCACGACAGCCGGGTCGACACCGAGCTCGTCGGCGGCGATCTGCGCGAAGGTGGTCTCGTGACCCTGTCCGTGCGGGGTCGACCCGACGCGACAGATGACACGGCCGTCGCGCTCGACCGTGACCGCCGCACTCTCCCAGCCCGGGCCCACGCGCTCGACGTAGAGCGCGAGGCCGACGCCCAGGAGGCGTCCCTCCGCACGCGCGACCGCCTGCTCGGCGCGGGCCTCCTCGACCCTTGCGAGCGCGAGGACCGCGTCGAGGGCCCCTTCGTAGTCGCCTGAGTCGTAGGTGAACCCGAGCGCCGTTTCGTACGGAAACCGGTCACGCTGCACGACGTTCCGACGCCGGAGCTCGACGGGATCGAGACCCAGCTCAGTTGCCGCGAGATCGACGAGCCGCTCGATGACGAAAGCCGCCTCCGGCCGCCCCGCGCCGCGGTAGGGCCCCGTCGGCACCTTCGTCGTCGCGACGCCGCGCGCCGCGACGTCGACGGCTGGGATCGCATAGCAGCCGGTCAGGAGCTTGGCGCCGGTGATAGGCGGCACGACCGTCGACGGATACAGGTATGCCCCGAGATCGGCGACGTAGTGGGCGCGCAGGGCGAGCATGCGTCCCTCCGAGTCCAGGGCAAGCTCCGCGTCGACGTCGGCTCCCCGCCCCTGATAGGTCGCGAGCGTGCTCTCCGTCCTGCTCTCGGTCCACCTGACCGTGCGGCCGAGCTCGAGCGCGCACAGGGCGACCGCCGCGGTCTCCGGCGCCGGCACGCCCTTGCTGCCGAACGCGCCGCCCACATCGGGGACAACGATCCGCAGACGCCTCGGCGATCGGCGGAGGATCCTCGTCAGGCTCGCCAGCTGGCGGTGCTGGTCCTGCGCGGAGACCCAGATCGTCAGCAGGTCGTCGCTCTCGTCGTACGCGGCGATTGCGCCACGCGGCTCGAGCGGCGCGGCGATCAGGCGGGGCATGCGCAGCCGCTGCCGGACGACTGCGTGCGCCTCGGCGAAGGCGCGCTCGACGTCACCGGACACATGACGCCAGCGCATGAGCACGTTGTCCGACGCCTCGTCGTGGAGCGCAATCTGGTCGTCGGCCGGCTCGATCACCGCCGCGAGCTCCTCGACGTCGAGCCGGACCAGCTCGGCCGCGTCGGCCGCGGCGTCGCGCGTCTCGGCGACGACGACGGCGACAGGCTCGCCCACGTAGCGGACGCGGTCGACAGCGAGTACGGGATGGTTCGCCTCGACGATCTCGACCTCCTCGCCGCCCGGGACGATCGGGAACGTGCCCACGCGGCCGGCGATGTCGTCTCCGGTCAGCACGGCGCACACACCGTGTGCAGCCAGAGCCGTCTCGATCTCCACTCCCCGCAGCCGCGCGTGCGCGTACGGGCTGCGGACGAAGGCTGCGTGCAGCGCATTCGGCACGCGCAGGTCGTCGACGTAGCGCGCAGCGCCGGTCGTGAACCGGACGTCTTCGAAACGGGGCAGAGAACGGCCGATCCAGCCGCCGTGGGGAGCCTGGACGGCGCTCACATTCGTTCCCAGCGCACCTCATAGTCCGGCACGGCGCCGCGCACGAGGCTGTCCACGGGGCAGTAGCGGCCGACGAGGTCGGCGAGGCGGGCGATTCGCTCGTCGCTCTCGTCGGTCCGGATGCGCACGTCGAGCCGGACCTTGCGATGGTGTACGGGCACGTCAGCCTCGCCGCGGCGCCCGCGAAGGTCGAGCTCCGCCTCGGCCTCGGTCTGCAGGTCGTCGTAGGCGAAGCGGATCTTCTCCGCGAGCTTGCCGGTGGACGAGTTCGTGCAGGCGCAGAGGGCGATCAAGACGTATTCGAGCGGCGTGGGCGCGCGGTCGTCGCCGCCGCGCGAAGGCGGTTCGTCTGCGACGACGGTGAAGTCGCGAACGGCGATCTCGGACGCGGCGTGCGTGAGCATCCGCCCGCTCGCACGGTGGACGACGATGTAATCGGTGCCCTCTTGCATCTATACCTCCGCGATCAGCGGCTCGAAGGGAACGTGATGAAGACACTCGGCGCCGTCCGCGCGCACGATCGTGAGCGCACCGAGCTGGAGTCCCATCCGCTCGTCCGGGGTGATGGGGTTCGGCTGGAGGACGACGGCCACCCCCCTCGAAGCGCACGCCCTCATGATCGACCAACCGTTTGTGACTCGGCTGCAGACGAGTGCGGTCGATCAGCGGCGGCAGGATGTCGACGCCGTAGCCGTGCAGGAGGTCGTCGTAGATCGCGTACCCGGCGTCCGGGATGACCGCCGCGGCTGCGATTGCGTCCGCCTCGTGCGCACCGGCGCGCACCGCCGCGGCGAGCCCTTCGTAGGCAGCGAGTGCGACGTCGAACAGCCGCTGCCACTCGGGGCTCGGCTCGGCGCCGACGAAGACCGGCCGGTGCAGCTGTCCCGAGTAGCCCCAGTAGGAGGCGGAGAACTCGGTGATGATGACGTCTCCGCGCTCGAGCCGGCGGGCCGACGGATTCTGCGCCGGGAGGCAGCCGGTCGGGTCGTCCATCGCCATCGAGCGGAGGAAGGTGATGTGCGCCTGGCCGCCGTGCCGTCGGTAGGCGTCGTCGGCAAGCGCGACGAGCTCGAACTCTGTCATCCCGGGACGCGCGCCGTCACGCACCGCGAGCATCGCAAGGTCGCTGAGCTCTGCAGCGCGGCGCAACCAGTCAACCTCCTCGTCGGACTTGACGAGGCGCAGGCCCTGGAACTCGCGCGTGACGTCCACCAGCTCGGGGACGCGCCGGTCGAGCTCCTGCCAGTGGGCGTACGGCATACCCATCGCGAACGTCGCGTTGACGCCGACGAGCCCGACGCGCTGCGCGCCGCCGAGACGCTCCGCCACCTTCTCTGCCGGCCGATAGCCGCCCCACTCGATGACCGGCACGTCGCTCGCCTCGCGCGCGTTCGGCACGTGGTTCGCCAAGCCGACGAACAGCGCGGCTTCTCCCTCGCGAGGCAGGACGAGGTAGCAGTGATGGAGGTCGAGGTGGTTCGAGAGCCAGAAGACATTCGCCTGGTTGTGGCGGTTGACCCCCGAGTTGCCGAAGAGCACGAGCGCCTCGAGCTTGTGCTCGTCCATCAGGTCGCGCGCGAGCGCGTCGCGGCGACGCATATCGTCTACCGAGAAGCGGTCCCACATCAGCCGAGTTGCTCCCGCAGCCAGTCGGCCACCAGCGGCCGGTACTTGTAGGGGATGTTGTTGCAGACGTGGTTCCCATCTTCGAAGAGGACCCACGTGGAATTCGACGCCGCGTCGGCGATCTTCTTCGACTCCTGCCAGCGCACGAGCCGGTCGAGCTTGCCGGTGACGACGAGCAACGGCTGCTCGACCCGCTCTGCGACGCCGTCGAGGTCCAGCTCGAACGCCTTCTCGCGCGCCTCCGCGGGGCTCGACGCGCCGGAGTGGTGCTGAAAGGTCTCCTTCGTCAGCGACGGGCGCTCGTCCCAGACCTCGCCGAAGTTGAACGGACCGCTCACGCCGGCGGCCGCCTGCACGCGCGGCTCGAACGCCGCTGCGCGCGGCGCGTAGTAGCCGCCGAGTGACACGCCGGCAAGCCCGATCGGACCATCCCAGCCGACGTGATCGAGCGCAGCGGTGACCGCGACCTCGTAGTTCGGCTGAATGTGGGTCGTGTAGCCGGTCTCTCCCTGGCCGGGGCCGTCGAGCGACAGCGTCGCGAGGCCGCGCTGGAGGAAGACGTTCTCCCACGCCCAGAACTCCTCCTTCGTGGAGTCGAGGCCGGGGAGGAGCAGCACGAGCGGCGGCAGCTCGGCGCCGAGCGGCCGCCGCAGGTTCGCCACCATCGTCGTCCCCTGGAACGGAATCTCGACGCGCTCGGCGAGCGGATCGAGCAGGCGGTGCACCTCCCGCAGCGCCGCGACCGCCCTGTCCGCCGCGTCGCGGTAGCGCTCCATGTCGACCATCCACACGAACTTCGCAAAGTGATACGACAGCGCGGCGTGGTTCCACGCCTGTCCGGCCGTGAGCGCGCGTCCCGCCTCCTCCGCCTCACGGGCACGCCGCGCGTGCAGGTCGCCGTTCTCGACCCACGCCGGCAACCACTCCGGCCAGGTCTCGACCTTCGCGGTCACGCGCTGAAAGTCGTTGAAGTCGACGCCCTGGGAGACGAACCGGGGCGCCCAGTTGTCGATCGCCGCCTGGACCCGCTCATCGGGCACGAGCGACCACCTCCTCGATCGAGGTACCGAAGTCGCGCAGCATCACCGCGGCCGCATTGCGTCCCGGGCCCGCAGAGACCGAAGCACCGGGGTGCGTCGTCGAGCCGGTCTGGTACAGGCCTGCGATCGGCAGCCGGTGCTCCGCCCAGCCTGGCACCGGCCGGAGCGAACCCGTCTGCGCCGGGCTCATCTCGCCGCCGTGACACGACCCGCGCCAGTTGTGCTCGTTCAGCGTCTCCAGGTCGACCGGGCTCTTCACGAGGGTTGCCAGGATCTTGCCGTCGGTCAGGTTCGGCGCGTAGCGGCGGAGGTGCTCGAGGTTCGCACGGGAGACGTCGTCCTTGACCTCGTGCCAGCGCTCGGCGCCGCCTGCGCCGAGCGCGTAGGGATGGAAACCGATGATCTTGAGCGTGTGCTCTCCGTCCGGCGCGCGACCCGGATCGGCGACGGTCGGACAGACGACGAGCAGCGGCGGGTCGTCGAGGGCGAGTGCGCCGCGCCGGACGTCCCAGCCGATCCGCAGCAGGCGGTCGACCGATTCGGCGGTGCCGGACGCCACCGCCTCGAGGCCGCCTTCGAACCGCGGCGGTTCCGCGGCCGCGTAGTGGGTGACGAACATCGACACGCCCTGGCGCCACTCCTCGACACCCGCGAGGAACGCCTCGCCCCAGGCATCCGCCGGCGCAAGCCGCGGCAGGTGCGCGACGTGAATGGAGGAGAGCACCGCGCGCCGCGCGAGGAACCGATCGCCGTCCTCCGTCCCGACGCCGACGCACTTGCCGTCCTCGAGCAGAAGCTCGACGACACGCCGGCCGGGAAGCAGCGTCCCCCCGTGCGCCGCGATCAGGCGGGAGATCGCCGCCGGCAGCTCGCCCGAGCCACCTTTCGGCAGCGTCCACGAATGCTGCTGCCGCCCGTACGGCAGCGCGTACGCGAGCCAGCCCGTGCCGGCGTTCTCCGGCGGCTGCAGCGTCATGAACGAGAGCCAGAGCATGAACGCGCGCGTGTGCCAATCCTCGAACTCGCGCGCGATCACATCCCACGCGCTCTCGGCCTGGCGCCGCAGCCAGCGGTTCCCGTCCTCCAGCCCGGCCAGCCGTTCCTGCAACGACGGCCCCCACCCGACCGGCGTGTAGCGGTAGGCGCCGAACACGCCCTTCGCCCGGTCGTACTCGTCCATCATCCGGCGGAAGGCTTCGGCGTCGCTCCGCGAGAACTGCGCGAACTCGTCGCACGTGCGATCGAGGTCGCGCCACTGCGTCAGCGACGTCCCGTCCGGGAACGGGATGTGGACGACCGGGTCGGGCTGGATGTATTCGAGGCCGTACTCGCTGAGCAGCTTCAGCTCGTCGTCGCGCAGTGTCGGGCTCGCCTGGATGAGGTTGTGCGCGGTCGAGCACGTGTCGTGGCGGAAGCCCGGCAGCGTCAGCTCCTCCGTCGCCGTGTCGCCGCCCATGATCGCGCGGGCATCCAGTACGCAGCACTCGAAGCTTGCGAGCGAAAGGTACGCGGCCGCCACCAGCGCGTTGTGACCACCACCGGCGACGACGACGTCGAAGCTCTCAGCCATTGGTTACCCTCGGCGCGTGGCCCGGATCAGCTACGTCGAGCTCGCGTCGATCGACGATCCCGAGCTGCTCGCCGACATGGAGCACTCGCGCCTCTACGGGACGCCGCGGCCCGAGACGCAGGCGATCCGGTTCCATGTCCCCGCCGTCGCGAAGGCATTCATGCGTCCCTGGAGGACGATCTTCCGCGCCGGAGAGGTCGAGCACTCGCTCAAGGAGCTGTGCCGCGTCTACGTCTCGAAGACGATCGACTGCCACTACTGAGGATCGCAGCGGTCTCTCCGGGGCGGGGAGCAAGGACTCGTCGAGGAGGACTACCGGGAGCTCTTGGACTTCGAGCGCTCGGAGCGCTTCAGCGAGCGCCAGAAGGCCGCGCTCCTCTACACGAGCATGCTCGTCTGGAATCCCGAGGGCGCCGACGAGGACCTGTGGGCGCGCCTCCGGGAGCACTTCACCGACGAGCAGATCGTCGAGCTCGGCTCCTTCGTCTGCCTCACCTACGGGCAACAGCGCGTGATCAAGACCTGGGGCGTCGAGCACGGTGACTTTCTCACCGACACGACCGGCGGCCTCGCTCCGCGCGAGGCGGAGGTCTAGGTGGCTGTGGCTCACCTTCCCGGAACCGCCGACGAGATCCGCGCCCGCGTCCCTGCCGTCCTCGAGGCATGGGAGTACATGCGCGACAACGTCCTCCGCGACGGCCTGGTCGAGCCCGAGCTGAAGCGGCTCTGCTTCCGCTACCTCGCCGAGGATCCGGAGACGATGGACTTCGACCGCTTCGAGGGCCGCGAGCGCCTCGCCCTCGAGTGGGCCTACACGATCGTATGGGACTCCGACCGGGCCGACGACCGGCTCTGGGAGCGCTTGCACGCGGAGTTCAACGAGCCGGAGCTCGTCGAGCTCGGCTGCTCGATCGGCTTCGCGCTCGGTCAGCAGCACTGGGAGCGGACGCTCGGCCTGCCCGCTCAAGCGGGGATCTCCTGACCCAGCAGCCGCAACGCGTTGCCGCCGAGGATCCCTTCTTCCTGCTCGGCCGGTAGGTCGAGCGCCCGGACGATCTCTGCCGGGCGCCCGGCTCCCATGTCGAACGGGTAGTCCGAGCCGCAGACGACCCGGTCGGCGCCGAAGAACTCGACGAGCCCGCGCAGCACGTCGACGTCGTGGACGACGGTGTCGACGTGGAAGCGGCGAAGCGCCGCGAGCACGTCTCGGCCCGGCGGGTGGAAGGCCTGCTCGTGCGCGAGGCGGCCGCGCAACGCAGCGATCGCGCCGCCGCCATGAGCCAGGAGGATGCGGAGGTTCGGGTGCTCGTCAAGGACGCCGCTCGTGACGAGGTGCGCCGCGGCAATCGTCGTCTCGAGCGGGTTTCCGACGGTGTTCCAGAGATAGTGCTCGTCCAGCACGGGCAACTGGAAGCCGCGCGTGGTCGGATGGACGAAGACGAGTGCGCCGGTTTCCTCCGCCGCGGCCCAGAACTCGCGAAAGCGCTCGTGCCCGAGATAGTGGCCCTGCACGGAGGCCGCGACCTCCACGCCTGCGAGCCGGCCGTCCGCGGCGAGCTCCCTCAGCTCTTCCGGATGCTCGAGGTCGACCGTGCCGAGCGCGGCGACACGGTCGCCGACCATCGCGGCGAGCGCATCGTTCTGACGCCCTGTCTCGCGGCCGAGCAGGTTCACCCAGGGACAGAGGACGACGAGATCGACGCCCGCGCGCACCTGCTCCTCGACGATCCGCTCCACGTCCACGAACTCGTGCACGGCGGAGCGGATCTCGCGCCCCCCGAATTCCACCACCTGCACGCCCTCGCGCCACGACACGTCGGCGCCGCAGCCGGGAACGATGACGTGGGCATGTGCGTCGACGACCGTCACGCCGCTCCGTCGATCCCGGCGAGTCGACCGGTCATTTCAGACGGACGCGCGGGCAACGCCCGCACGTCCTGGAATCGGCATCGCAAGCGACGCCTCATCGTCCGCGCACCACGAGCAGCAGCGAGCCGCCGACGACGAACGCCGCGCCGAGCCAGACGAAGACGGTCACGCGCTCGACCTCGCGTCCCATCACGAGCGGCGAGAACAGCAGGACGACGGGAACCGACATCAGCCCGAGAGCGAGCACGGCACCGACGCTCGTGCGCTCTAGAGCGACCCAGCGGCCCCACGTCGAGAGCGCGACGAGCACGCCGGCGAGCACCTTGAGCCTGGGCGCGTCGCCGAGGTGCTCGCGGTCCCAGCGTCCGCGTACCGCCAGAGCAAGCCCGTAGCCCACGAGCGAGACGCCAAGGCCGATCGTCACCCCGAGGAGTGGCGCGTCGAACGCGTCGAGGCCCTTGCGGATGAAGACCGGGCTCAGCGCCCACGCCAGCGCCGCACCGAGCCCGAAGAGCGAGTCGCTCCACCTGACGGGCCCGCGGCCGGACACGTGCAGCAGCCGCTCGGCGGAGACGACGTACGCGCCGAGCGTGATCAGCGCGATCCCGACCCACGTCAGCGCGGACGGAAACTCGGTCAGCGTTACTGCGGCGATACCGGCACCGAAGAGTGGCACCGTCGCGATCAGCGGGCTCGTCCGCGCCGCCCCGACCCGCTGCTGGCTCATGTTGAGGAGCGTCCAGCCGACGAAGAAGTGCGCGAGCCCGCCGAGCAGGAACCAGCCGAGCGACCCGCGTGGCATTGACCCGAGCCGATCGCCGTCGCCGGTCGCGAGCACGAGCAGGAGGAGGACCGCGAACGCGACGGCCAGCTGCACGAGGGTCGCGACGTAGACGTCCATGCGGGCAATGGCCCGCCGGTTCACCGTCTGAAACGCGCCGAAGCCGACCCCGGAGGCCGCGGCCCAGAGCGTCCCGCTCACTCTGCCCCGTTGGTCCGGATGCCGCCGCCGAGATAGAGATCCGCGATCTCGGGGTGGTCGAGCACCTCGCGCGACGTCCCGCAGAGGCGGACGCGACCGCTTTCCATGACGACGCCGTGTGTGGCGACGCCGAGCCCGATCCGGACGTTCTGCTCGACGAGCACGACTGTCTTTCCCTGCTCGTTCAGGAGCGTCACGGTGTCGAACACCTGCCGCAGCGCCTTCGGGTCGAGTCCCAGCGACGGCTCGTCGAGCAGGACGAGCCTCGGATCCATCATCAGCGAGCGCGCGAACTCGACCAGCCGCCGCTGACCGCCCGAGAGGTTGCCCGCCCTCTCGCGCGCTCGCTCTCGCGCGATCGGAAACAGCTCCTCCACCTGCGCGTATCGCCTCTTCATCAAGGCGCGGTCGCGCCGGATGGGATAGCCGCCCAGCAACACGTTCTCGCGGATGGTCATGTGCGGGAAGACGCCGTTCGACTGAGGCACCTGGACGATGCCGAGCTCGAGCACGCGACGCGGCGGGGCGCCGGTGATGTCGGCGCCGTCGAAGAGGATCCGGCCGCGTCGTGGCTTGAGCAAGCCCGAGAGCGTGCGCAGCACGGTCGACTTGCCGGCGCCGTTCGGGCCGACGATGCAGGTCATCGAGCCGCCCTCGACCTCGAGGTCGACGCCCTGGAGGACGTCGCCGCCCCCGTAGCCGCAGAAGACGCCTTCGAAGCGCAGGAGACTCACGCGTGCACCGCCTCCTCGACCGTCCAGCCCTCGCCCAGGTAGGCGTCCAGCACGAGCGGGTCGCGCTGGACCTGCGCCGCCGGGCCGGCGGCGATTCGCGCGCCGCGGGCGAGCACGATCACGGGATCGCAGAGGTCGGCGACGAGCGGCATGTTGTGCTCGACGATCAGGAACGTCTTGCCCAGCCGGTTGAGCTCGCGAATCCGCTCGACCAGCCGCTCGACCAGCGTCGGGTTGATTCCGCCCGCCGGCTCGTCGAGCAGGACGACCTTCGGGTCGAGCATCAATACCTGCGCGAGCTCGACGAGCTTCTGTTGCCCGAACGAGAGTGCGCCTGCGTGCGTGTGCGCGAAGCGATGCATGCCGACGAACTCGAGCAGCTCCTCGGCCCGCGCCGTCTCGTCGCCCGCGACCGCGTCCGCGGCGAGCTGTCGCCACGAGAACGAGCGCAGCGGCGCAACCACGTTCTCGAGCACCGTCATCTGCCGGAAGAGGCGCGTGATCTGAAACGTGCGCCCGAGCCCCGAGTGCGCGCGCCGCCACGGCCGCATCCGGTCGATCCGGCGCCCGTCGAGCCAGACCTCGCCCGCGTCGGCGCGCATCATCCCGTCGATCAGGTTGAAGGCCGTCGTCTTGCCGGATCCGTTCGGCCCGATCAGCCCGGTGATCGATCCCTCGCGCACGTAGAGCGAGAGATCGTCGACCGCCTGCAGGCCGCCGAAGCGCTTCGAGAGGCCCTTCACCTCGAGCAGGACGCGGCCGGTACCGCCGCCGTCTGCGGACAGCAGCTCCGGGCGGACACGCTCTCCCAGGACGCGCAGGTCGAGGGCGCCGATGGGCGCGGCCACCCGCCGCGCGCGCCGGCGCTCGAACAGCTCGCCGACCGAAGGGATGATGCCGCGCGGCATGAAGAGCACTGTTCCGGCCATCAGGAGGCCGAAGACGATCAGACGCCACTGGCCGCCGACGTGCGCGGAGAAGAGACCGACGTCGTACGTCCGCTCGTTCGTCGCCTCGGATACAAACTCGATCAGGAATGCGCCCAGCACGGGCCCGAAGATCGTCGCGCGACCGCCGAGCAGCGCGGCCAGAACCGCCTGCACGCTGAAGACGATGTCGAACATCGCCCTCGGCTCGATGTAGTTGACCCAGTAGCCGTACACTGCGCCCGCCATCCCGACGAACACGGCGCTGAGCGTGAAGGCGAGGATCTTGTACACCGGCGCGTTGACCCCGATGTCGGCCGCCTTGTCCTCGTCCTCGCGGATCGCAATCAGGCCGGTGCCGAACTTCGTCCTCCGAATCGCCCATGCGAGGAGCACCGACGCCGCGAGCAGCACGAGCAGCGCGTAGTAGAAGGGCGTGTTCTGCCACTCGCGCGGATAGCGGGCGAGCGGGACGTTCGTGATGCCCGTGGAGCCGCCGGTCAGCGACGTCCAGTTCGTGGCGGTCAGCTGCATGATGAAGAGGAAGGCGATCGTGAGGATCACGAACGAGTGACCGCGCGTCCGCAGCATCGTCAGACCGAGGACCGCCGCGATCGCAGCGGCCGCAAGGCCGCCGAGCGGTACCCACCACCACGGGCTGACCTGGGGGTGCCGCACGGCGATGATCCCCAGCGTGTAGGCGCCGATGCCGACGAACGCGCTCTGACCGAGGGACACGTAGCCGGCGAAACCGGAGATGATGTTCCACCCGACTGCCATCACGCCGATCAGGAACGCGAGCAGGAGCACGTTCTGCTTGTAGGCGCTGTGATTGACGAGCGGCCAGAGCGCGAGCGCGACCGCAACCGCTGCGACCAGCGCCGCGCGGACGAGCCGTCGCGAGCGCGACCGCGTCATATCGAGACGACGTCCTCGCGCGTGCGCGCGCCGAAGAGCCCGTGCGGCCGCACGATGAGGACGACGAAGATGACAACGTACGGGACCGCGGTCACCCAGGCGAGGCCGTTGTCGATGCCGATCTTGTCGCCGTAGACGGGCAGCATCGCCTCCGCCACCCCCATCAGGAGCGCGCCGACGAAGGCGCCGGCCAGGCTCCCCATCCCGCCGAGCACGATGATCCCGAGCAACCGGGAGATCCAGAGGTAGTGCGAGGACGGGAAGAAGGGGCCGATCACGCTGATCATCGCGCCGCCGGCTCCCGTCGTCGCGACGCCGATCGCGAACGTCAGCGCAGCGACGGCGGCCGTGTCGATGCCGATCAGCGCAGCGGCGGACGGATTCTGTGCCGCTGCGCGGATGCCGCGCCCGAGCCATGTCCGCGTCAGCAGGAGCCAGAGCAAGACGAGGATGCCGATCGCGGCGAGGAAGGCGTACAGCTTGGCCTTCGGCAGCACGATCGAGCCGAGGTGGAACGACTCGTCGACGTACGACGGCCTGGAGGCGCGGAACAGGTTGCCCCAGACCAAGCCCATCACGCCTTGCAGCACGAGTGCGAGCGAGAAGGTGAGTAACACCGACATCGACGCCCCCGAGCCGCGGATCCGTCGGATCCCGGCCTGGTAGATGAGCCAGCCGAGCACGAACATCAACGGCGTCGTCACGAGGACGAGGAGCAGCGGATCGATCCCCGTCCGCCGCCAGAGGGCCCACGTGAAGTACGCGGACAGGATCAGGAGTGCGCCGTGCGCGACGTTGATCACGTTCATCACGCCGAACACGAGCGTCAGCCCGGACGCCGCGAGCGCATAGACGCCGCCGAGCAGCAGACCGAGCACGAGGGTCTGGATCAGCTGCGTCATGGCGTTCGCGTCATCTCCTCGGCGGGCGGAGGCCCGCGGCATGGTGCCGCGGGCCTCCAGATCCGCATATCAGCGCCAGGCCGGCTTCGGGAAGAGGACGCTCTTCGTCGAGGCGATGATCTTCGGCCGCACGATCTGCGGCGCGCCTCGCTGCCACTGGCCGAGGAAGAACGAGCCGCGCGGGGCACCGTCGGCGTCCCACGAGAGCGGGCCGAGAATCGTCCGCACCGGATGCGAGTGCAGCCAGTCCGCCATCTTGTCCTGGTCGATCTTTCTCACCGCCTTGACAGCCGTCATCAGCACCTGCGCCGAGGCGAACGCGTCGGCTGCGTCCTCGCTCGGCAGCGCCTTGAACTTCTTCCTGTACGCCTTCAGGAAGTCCTGGTTCAGCGGGAACTTCGGTCCCTTCGCCCGGGCGGCCCAGCTGATCGCATACAGGATGCCGTTCGCGTTGCCCTTGCCGATCGCGGACGCGAACTCAGCGGTCTCCGTCGGCGCCGTGGTCTGGAACATCACGCGCGGGTTGTAGCCGATCTTGATCAACGAACGAATCAACCCGACGCCGTCCGTGAACGTCGCTCCGTTGACGACCACCTCGGCGCCGCTGCTCTTGATCTGGGTCGCGATCGTGTCGAAGTCAGTCGTGTCGGTTGGATAGATCTTCGAGTAGACCGACTGGAAGCCGGCCGCGTCCAGCTTCGACTTGATCCCGTCCGCGACCGGTCTCGTGAACGGATCGTTCAGCACCGGATAGGCCACCTTCGCTGGTCGCTTGGACTGAGGAAGAGACTTGATCCAGGCCGAGAAGAGGTCGCCCTGATGCGGCGCTGTCGCCTGCTGGGCGAAGAAGTAGTAATGGAAGTGCCGCGCGAAGAGCGCGGGTGAGCCGCCCGCGGGCGCGACGAACACCATGCGGTTGCGCTCGGCGACCGTGGATGCGGGCAGGTTCAGAAAGGAGGAGAAGGTCCCCAGTAGCAGGTCGACCTTGTCCTCGCTGATCAGGCGGTTGTAATCCGAGACGATCGTGTTCTGGTCGCTTGCGTCGTCACGGATCTTCAGCTCGATCTTGCGACCTAGCAGCCCGCCCCGCTTGTTCATCATCTGCGCCCACAGCACGTAGCCGCGCTGCGCCGCCTCGCCCGGCTCGGAGAAGCGGCCGGTCAGCGGAAGGGAGATGCCGATCTTGATCGGCGGCTTCGCGGCCGCCTCGTTCGTGCTCGCCCCCACCTGCGTCGCGGCCACCGACGCCGCAGCCAGCGTCAGCGGGAGCAGGATCCAACGAAACTTGCGCATCGATACTCCTCCCCCTCTCTCCTCGTGGTACCTCGACACGTGAAACCTCCCCCTTCTGGCGCCTACAGCGGCGCGGTGTTGATCGTCAGCAACTTCAGCTCCGTCATCTCTTCGATCGCGTAGCGCAGGCCCTCGCGGCCCGAGCCGGAGTGCTTGACGCCGCCATACGGCATGTGATCGACGCGGAACGTCGAGACGTCGTTCACCATCAGCCCGCCCGTCTCGATCCGCTCGAACGCCTTCTCGACGACTCCGAGGTCGCGCGTGAAGAGCCCCGCCTGGAGGCCGAACTTTGTCGCGGAGGCGCGTTCGATGGCCTCGTCCACGTCGTCGAAGCGGTAGACGACGACGAGCGGGGCGAACGCCTCTTCACACGAGATCCGCATCTCCTCCTTTGCCTCGGTCATCACCGTCGGCTGCCACATGCGGCCGTTGCGTGCACCGCCGGTGAGCACCTTCGCTCCGCCCGCGACCGCCTCTTCGATCCAGCCCTCGACGCGCGTCGCCGCGCCGTGGTCGATCAGCGGACCGACATCCGTCTGCTCGTCGAGCGGGTCGCCGACGGCGAGCTGCTCGACGCAGCGCACGAGGTCCGCGACGAAGCCGTCATACAGCGACGCATGGACATAGACGCGCTGCACGGAGATGCACGTCTGCCCGGACTGGACGAAGCCGCCCCAGGCGATTCGCTCAGCCGCGAAGGGCGGGTCCGCGTCGGCGTGGACGATCACCGGGGCGTTTCCGCCGAGCTCGAGCGTGACCCGCTTGCGGCCGGCGCGCTCCTTCAGCGACCAACCGACGGCGGGGCTGCCGGTGAACGTCAGCAGCTTGATGCGCTCGTCCTCGACGAGCGGCGCGGCGGCATCCGTCGAGGACGGCACGACCGAGATACCGCCCTCGGGCCAGCCTGCCTCGAGGACGAGCTCGCCGAGTCGAAGCGCGCTGACCGGCGTCTGCGAGGCCGGCCGCACGACGATCGGATTGCCGGCCGCGAGCGCGGGCGCGACCTTGTGCGCGACGAGGTTGAGCGGGAAGTTGAACGGCGAGATGCCGGCGATCGGGCCGAGCGGGATCCGGCGAACATGCGCCACGCGCCCCTCGGTTCCGGGAATCCAGTCGAGCGGCACGATCTCGCCGTAGATCCGCTTGGACTCCTCCGCCGCGACCTTGAACGTGAAGGACGCACGGTCTACCTCGACCTTCGCCGTCTTGAGCGGCTTGCCGGCTTCGAGCGCGATGGTGCGCGCGAGCTCGTCGCGACGCTCGGCGATCAGCCTGCTGACACGTTCGAGCACGGAGGCGCGCTCGTGCGATGCGAGCCGCTTGGTCGTCTCGAATGCCGCCGCAGCGGCCGCTATCGAGGCCTCGATCTCGTCCGGCCCGGCGCGGTGGATCAGCGCGATGGGCGCGTCGTCGTAGGGGCTGCGGACCGCGTAGGTGTCACCGGTCTCGACATGCCCTCCGCCGACAATCGCCGCGATCGAGCCGAGCTCGGTCTCCTCAGCGGTCGCAGCCGCGGCGGACGAAGCAGTACGCAATCGTTCTGCCGTCGCCATCAGTCCACCAGTCCGGCCGGCTCTTTGATCAGTGCCGCCAGCGTGTCGAGAAACTGCGCGCCACGCGCGCCGTCGACGACGCGGTGGTCGAACGACAGGGTCAGGGTGCACATCGGCCTCACCTCCGGACGGCCGTTCACCGGCACGACGCGCTCGGCGATGCGGCCCACCGCGAGGATCGCTGCCTGCTGCGCGTTGACGATGGCGGCAAACGCGTCGACGCCGAACATGCCGAGATTCGAGATCGTGAACGTGCCGCCGGCGACGTCGTCGGGACGCAAGCCGCCGCTGCGCGCGGCCTCGACGAGCTCGACACGCCGCGCAACGATCTCACGCAGCTCGAGCCGATCGGCGGCGTGGACGACGGGAACGATAAGACCGTCCTCGACCGCGACCGCGATCCCGACTCCGATCTCCGGATTCTCGATGATGCCGCCGTCGCGCCAGACGGAGTTCACCCGCGGATGCTCCCGCAGCGCCGCGGCGACGAGCTTGACCAGGAGGTCGGTATGCGTCAGCAGCTCGTAGCCGGGCCGCTTCCGCGCGCTCTCGCGCCAGGCGACCAGCCGTCCGGTGTCCACCTCGCGTGAGAGGTAGAAGTGCGGCGCGGTCCGCCACGCCTCGGTCGTGCGCTCGGCCATCAGCCGCCAGATCGAGCTGACGGGAGGGGACGCCGCCGGCGCCTGCACGGCCTCGAGGTCGGCCGCGACGACCGCGCCGCCCGGCCCCGAGCCCGTCAGCGCAGTCACGTCGATGCCTCGCTCGGCCGCGATCCGCTTCGCCTTCGGCGAGGCAAGCCGGCGGCGGGCCCTG
>WNFU01007106.1_pt1 | contig 16087 bp, 17 predicted proteins | sample 5400121 | NCBI WGS metagenome assembly WNFU01 (sample SAMN13153360, study PRJNA577476) | soil metagenome | isolation source: 100 cm soil or saprolite under grassland replicate 1 | place: USA:California | collected 2016-06-15
TGGCCGTTTCCGCGCGGGGGCGCCGCACGGCTCGCCGAGGCGCTCGTCGCTCGCCTGCGGGAGCTCGGCGGCGAGATCCGCACAAATGCACCAGTGCACAAGCTCCCGCGCGCCGACGCCGTCCTCGCGGACGTCGCACCCCGTGAGCTCCTTCGCATTGCGCGCGGTCGACTGCCGGCGCGGTACGTACGTGCACTGGAGCACTATCGCCACGGGCCGGGTGCGTTCAAGCTGGACTGGGCGCTGCGCGAGCCGATTCCCTGGGCCGCCCCCGAGGTCGTGCACGCGGGAACGGTTCACCTGGGCGGCACCCTTGAGGAGATCGCCGCCTCCGAGCGCGCGGCCTGGAGCGGCCGCCCGGCCGAGCGTCCCTTCGTTCTGCTCGCGCAGCAGGGCCGTTTCGACTCGAGCCGGGGACAGACGGCCTGGGCCTACTGCCACGTTCCGAACGGATCCGCCGAGGACATGACCGAGCGGATCGAGGCGCAGGTGGAGCGCTACGCACCTGGCTTCCGCGCAACGATTCTCGCCCGTAACGCCATGGGCCCGGCCGAGCTCGAAGACCACAACCGCAACCTCGTCGGCGGAGATCTCAACAACGGCGTCATGGATCTCGGCCAGCTGCTCTTCCGGCCGGCTCGACGGCTCGTCCCGTACCGGACCCCGCTAAAGGGCGTGTACCTGTGCTCGGCCGCGACTCCGCCCGGCGGCGGGGTGCACGGGCTCTGTGGGTACGCGGCCGCGAAGCTCGCGCTGCGCGACCTCGGGCTCAGCCCGCGAGCGAGATGAAACCGCCGACGATCGCGCCGTAGACGACGTGGGCGACGATCGACGCGAGGGGCGCCCGCCGTCGGTAGTTCAGCATCAAGAAGCCGGGCGCCTCGAGCAGCGGGGTGCCTCCGCGGCCGTCAGGGTGATGCCATCCGGGGGTGGACGACGGGCAGAATGATGGCGCGCTCTTCGGGCTCGGCCACGGCATATTCGCCGGAACGGCGCTCGTGAACACGGCTCCGAGCACGATCACCGCCTGCGCTCCCTGTACGAGCTCGAACGTTCCGGTGATCTCGCCGTCGCCGCCGCGCGGCTCGCCCGCGTTCCAGGCCGACACCGAGATCGCGTCGTTTCCCGCGGTCGCGACCGGGATGCCCGACCGGGTGCCCACGCGCGTCTCCGTCGATCCGTACCCGAAGCGGGGGCGCACGCGCCAGCGGAGGGGAACCTTCCCGGAGAGCCCCTCGCGCACCGTCCAGGCCGACCAGCGCGATCGTCCGCCCGTCCCCGACGACCCCATAGTCCTGGATCGGGAGACAGCCGTCGCGGCGCTCGGGCCGCCTCGCCGCCTGCCCGGACCCCATCCGACCGAGGCCGCCTATCCGAGCTCTTCGACCGTGGCCGCTAGGCGTTCGAGTCCCGCGCCCTCGACCCGGGCCAGCCCGGCCAGGTAGCAGAGCAGCGGGGCGTTCGTCCGCTCGCCGCTCGAGTGCGCGGCGAGCCGGGCGAGCTCGAGCAACGCGCGTTCCTCGTCGGCTGAGAGCTCGAGCTCCGAAGCGTCCACTCCCGCCTCCCGGGCGAGCAGGTCGCGGGCCTGGGAGAGCCACGCATCCATGGCGCACCAGTCTAAGTACCCTCCCGGAGTGTCTCCCGCAGTGACCGGCGTTCTCCTCGTCGGCGGCGCCAGCCGGCGCTTCGGCTCTCCGAAGGCGCTGGCCCGACTCGGCGGCGAGAGCCTGGCCGAGCGGGCGTGGCGCGTCCTCGGCGAGGCCTGCGAGGAGAGGATTGCCGTGGGGAAGACCGCCGACGGGCTTCCGCTGCCCTTCCCTGTCCTAGACGACCACCGCTCGGTCCGGGCGCCCATCGCGGGCGTCGTGGCGGGCTTGAGAGCGGCGCGGCAGGACATCTGCGTCTTCTTGCCGGTCGACTGCCCGCTTCTGACCGCTGCCATCCTGCGCCGGCTGGCCGAGGCATGCGCGGGATTCGACGCCGCCGTTCCGGTTCGAGGGCCCCTGCCGGGCGCGTACAGCTGCAGAGCGCTGCCCGTGCTCGAGCAGAACCTTCGCGCCGGCCGCCTCACGCTCCGCGACGCGCTTGCCGAGCTCCAAGTCCGGCGCGTTCCCGTCGACCCGGCATTCCTTGTCAACGTCAACACCCAGGATGAGCTCCGGGCGCTTGAGCCTGCGCCTACCTGAGCCAGGGCGCGAGGAAGCGTTCGATGTCCCGGCAGCTCCGCGGCCGCTCGAGCCGCGCTTGCACGCTCTTTCCCTCCACGACGGCGAGCGCGGGCACGTCCTCGACTCGGAAGCGCTCGAACAGCTCCGGATGTCCTTCTCGGTCGACCCGGTAGAGCTGGAACGTCTCGTGGTTGTGCCGCCTCTGCAGCACCTGGGCGAGGAACCCCTCCACGCGCCTGCACCGGCCCGAGCACGAGGAGTGGAAGAAGACGAGTCGCGGAACGCGCCCCGCACCCCGCTCTATGACACCGGCAGCTGCCGTTGACATGGCCCATGTTGTTCCCGCTCGGGGCGTCGATCATGCGCCGGCACCGGTAAGGATTCTGTTTTGAGATGAAGGTTTTCCGCTCTACAAGAGGGGAATCGGCCCTTCCAGAGGAGGTTCGATGCCCAACAAACGCCCAAGCGTCAAGAACAAGAAGCAGTACGAACGACTGAAGAAAGGCATGTCGAAGAGCCGGGCCGCCCGGATCGCCAACTCGCCGGACGCCTCGAGCCGCGGCGGCAAGAAGTCCGGCTCCGGCGGGCGCTCCAGCTCGAGCCAGGGCGGCACGACCGCCCAGAAGAAGGCCGCAGGCCGCAAGGGCGGCAGGGCCACCGCCCGCAAGCGCTCGTAGGAGCCCGGCTGACGCCGGGCTTCGGTGAGCGCGGCCGCCCGGCAAAGCCGAACGGCCGCTTTCCCCCAAGGGGAAACGAGGTTTCCCCCTCGGGGCTCCCCCTTCGGACGCGTGACGCGAATGGCCACCGGCGGGTGCCCCCAAACTACCTCCGCGTTCAGCCAACAGCGCGTATCCGCCTCACGCCGCCATACTGCGCGGCATGGGGCGGCCCCGTTCGGAGCGCCGTCGAAAGGTCGTTCGCGCGCTCGAGCTCACTGCACTTACCCTCATTCTCACGGGAATCGCAGCCGCTCTGATCTTCGGCAACTGGGTGGCGGCACAGGCTCGGACCATCGTCGTCCTCTCCACGACGAACCACACTCCAGTGCTGACGTGGGCGGTCAAGGTCGTCACCGACGAGCCGCGGGCCGAGGAGGCGACGATCGCCGGCGCTCCCACGACCGTCGTCCGACCCGGAGGAGGCAAGAGGTGGCCCGCGGTCGTGTTCGTCAACGGCGCGACGAGGGCGGGACGGCACCACCCCGACGTGCAGCACCTTGCCCGCGGGCTCGCGCGCGCCGGCTACGTCGCGTTCGTTCCCGAGCTGCCCGGTCTCCGACTCGGCGAGATCGGCGATCGCACGGTCGCCGGCGTCGTTTCGGTCGCCCGGGCGGTCGCGGCCAGGCCGGACATTCGCGGCCGGCAGGTCAGCCTGCTCGGAGTCTCGGTAGGGACGACGCTCGCCCTGCTTGCGGCCGAGAGCCCGGCGCTCGCCGGGAAGGTACGTCTCGTCGCGGGGGTCGCCCCCTACACGAGTCTGCGCAAGGTGATCCGGATGTCCACCACGGGCACCTACGCGGCGGGGACGACGGTCATCCGCTACTCCACCGACCCCTATGTCGGCCTCGCAGTCGCGCGCTCGCTCGTCGCCGCGCTTCCGCCTGGGCACGACCGCCGGGTGCTGCGCGAGGAGTTGGAGGCGGTGGACGACGACGACCCGGATGCGCTCGCCGGGCTGCGCCGTTCGCCGCCCGCCGTTCGATCTCCGGCGGGCGACGCGGTAGTGGGCCTGCTCGCCAATCGCGACCCACGTCGCTTCGAGGTGCTCTATGCGCGTCTCCCATCGACGAGCCGGGCCGCGATCGTTCGCCTGTCGCCCCTCGCGGGGGCACGACGCCTCGAGGCGCCCGTGCTGCTGGCATCGGCCCCCCACGATGACTACTTTCCGCTTCAGGAGTCGAGAGCGCTGGCCGGAGCGGCGGAAGGCACCGAGGTGTCGGTGACGACGACGACCGCGCTCTCGCACGTGCTCCCCGATCCTTCGCTCGGCTCCATCCACGACCTCCTGCGCTTCGACGGGTTCGCGATCCGCGTCCTCGAGCGCGCCTGGGCGTAGGATTGCCCGAGCTGAGCGCGGATGGAGACGGCACAACTCGGCAGCCGACCGCGCCGAGACAAGGCTTACCCCGGCGCCGTACGTGTACCAGGATGCGTACTCATTTGACCTAGCGGCGAGCCCGCAAGACCGATCGCTCGATCGTCAAAGCCTTCACCGCTGGTGTACCAGTAGCGGGCGCCAACATCTCCGCCGGCGGCGCCGTCCGGCAATTCTTCAACGGGCCGCCCGTTCCCCACCGGTCGTCCCTCACCCCGACCCGGGCGTTTGCCGGCTGAACTTTCCAGGATTGCTCCGGAAGGTCGGCAGAAGCAGGTCGATCTCAGTTGCGACTTTGGGGTTGAGAAATTTGGCGAGATCCGCGTTTCGAGCTCGGGCGGGGGAATCCCCTCGTCAGGACCGGAACAGCGCCGGTAAGCCGGAGGACCCGAGCGTTCCAGTACGTGGTCATTCTGCGGTCGTCCTAGCGGTTCGTGTGGTCGCGGCACGAAGGGGCAGACCTAGGCGGAGGCCGGGCCCCCTACGTGCCGCACGTTCGTGAGGGCATAGGCGCCGAGCGGATTCGAACCGCTGTACGGGGCTTTGCAGGCCCCTGCCTAACCTCTCGGCCACGGCGCCGGGAGCTGCCATCGTAGCCGCGTGATCAGCGAAGGCCTCCGCGCTCGTGGTGCGCCTTGAAGAACTCTCGCGAGCCTGCGGTCGCCATCGCGGCCGAGGCGGAGATCTCGAGCGCGAGCGTCGCCGCGGCGACGATCTGGGCGAGCCTGTACACCTTCCCCGGCCCGGCACAGCCCATCAGGGAGAGCCACGAGCGGGCGTAGGGAAGCGTGGTTCCGCCGCCCACGGTCGCGACCTCCAGCCCCGGGAGGCGAATCGAGACGTTCAAGCCTCCATCGACCGAGCGTGCGGTTCCGTGGGCCATCGAGCTCGTCCCGACCATGCCGATGTCCTGGCCGGTGGCGGTGAAGATGGCCGCGATCGCGGTCGGCGGCGTGAACGCCACCGACTGCATGCCCGAAGCGATCGCTCCGTGCGTTCCCACGAAGGTGAGATCGAGCAGATCCTCGGGAGTCGTTCGCAGCACGCGCCTGATCGCATCGTCGGTGAGGGTGGCTTCGGCGATAACCGTCTTGCCGTGGCCGCCGCCCTCGAAGTAGCGGTGGGAAGGCTTCTTGTCGCCGCCCATGTTCCCCTCGAGCATCGAGTGCCGCGGCTGGACCGGCGCGCGCTCGAGCACGAAGCCCTGGTTCAGGGCATAGCTGTTCCGCGTCACCATGTTCAGCCCCACGGCGTCGCCGGTCGTGAACGCGTACATGACATGGCACATCGGCCCGACCACGTGCGTCTCGATCTCGCGCAGCTTCGCGTGCCTGGAGAGACCCTCGACCCGAGGGCTTTCGAGCCACTTCTGCATCTCCGGCACCTGCCCCTCGATCCAGCGCGCAAATGCCGCGGCGTCGGCCGTGCCGTCGAAGAGGAACGCGCTCGCTCGCGTCATCCGGTCGCGGAGCACGTACGTGCGGAAACCGCCGGACTCCGCAGCCGCGCGCCCGCCTCGGTGGAGCGAGAGCGCGAGCCCGCCTTCGGTGTTGGCCAGCGGGACGAACACCTCCTCGTCCGAGCGGCCCGCCTCCTCAACGATCCCCTCCGGCTCCGTCAGCTCGTACTCGGCGATCGCGATCCGGAGCGGGCCGACGACAGCGACCGGAACGACCGCGACGCCCGTGAGCGCCTCCGTCGCCTTCTCGAAGCCGGCCAGGTCGTGCCAGAACACCTCCCCGTCCTGAGTCAGGCCGCGTAGCTCGTCCTGGCGGGCCTTGATGGACGCCGGATCGTTCTTGCGGGGCCAGCGACGCGTCTCCATGCGAACAGCTTAAGCTTGAGGCTGTGGAAACTGCCGTCGAGCTGCCGCCTGCCGCGCCCTCGCCGAGCACCGAGCATGAGGGCGTCCTCCGCTACTACGAGCTCGCGAAGCGCGCCGAGTGGCAGGTGCGGGACCTTCCCTGGGGCGAGATCCCGCCGATCCCGGAGGCGACGAAGGGGAGCCCGCAGCACAAGGCTCGGCGGATCGATCTATGGCGCTCCGTCATCACGCAGCAATACCAGGCGGACATGTTCGCGGTCGAAATGGCCTCGCAGCTGCTCGACGCGGCGCCGCACTACGAGGCGAAGCTCTACTACACGACGATGGTTCAGGACGAGTCGCGTCACACCGAGGCGTGGCTCAAGCTGCTAGCCGAGGCCGGTGGCGCGACCGAGCGGGACCCCTACCTCGACCAGCTCGCGCACATGTTCCTCGATCTCGACTCGCTGGAGGAGAAGGTTTTCCTCATGCAGGTCTTCTTCGAGCGGCTGATCATCCCGCGCTTCCGGCTCATCGCGCGCTCGGCGCCGGGGACTGTGCTGGCGGATCTCTGCAACCGCCTCACGATCGACGACGGAATTCACCATCGCTCCGGCGTCGCCTACGAGCGCGTGCTGCTCGAAGATGCGCCGAAGAAGGTGCACAAGCAGCTCGTAAAGGTGGCGAACGAGATGCTTCCGGTCTTCGCCAACCACGTCATGTGGCGCCCGAAGGCACGCGAGTGGATCGGCGGCATGATGCGGGCCCGTGACGCGGAGCGGCTGCGGGAGGACATCGAGGAGGGCGTGAAGATGGCGTCCTCGCTCGGGATCGACGTCAGCGACGTCGAGGTGCCCGCTTCCCTGTAGTGGCGATCCCGATGGACGGCAGAGCGCTGGCCGAGCGGGTGCGCGCCGACGTGGCAGAGGACGTCCGCAGGCTGGGCGGGCTCGGGCTGGCGACGGTGCTCGTCGGCGACGACCCGGCTTCCCATCTCTACATCGGCATGAAGCAGAAGGCCGCCGATGAGGCGGGGATCCGGCCGCTCGACCACCGGCTTCCGGCGGACACGCCGGAGGAGGAGCTGCTGGCGCTCGTCGCGAGGCTGAACGAGGACGGCGACGTGGACGGGATCCTCGTGCAGCTGCCGCTTCCCGAGCACGTCGACGAGGCGCTCGTGCTCCGCACCGTGGAGCCCGTCAAGGACGTGGATGGCCTGCACCCGGTGAGCGCCGGCCAGCTGCTGCTGGGCCGACCGACGCTGGTGCCGGCGACGCCGCTCGGGATCATGGCGCTGCTGGACGAGTACGAGGTCGCGCTAGCGCGCAAGCGGGCGGTTGTCGTGGGGCGAAGCAACATCGTCGGCAAGCCGGTCTCCCAGCTTCTGCTGCAGAGAAACGCAACGGTGACGGTCTGCCACTCGCGGACGGAGGAGCTCGAACGGCACACGCTCGACGCGGACGTGCTCGTGGCGGCCGCCGGCTCCCCGGGCCTGGTCGGCGCGGACATGGTCAAGGTGGGCGCAGCGGTCGTGGACGTGGGCCAAAACCCCACGGATGCAGGGCTTGTGGGGGACGTCGATCCCGGCGCGGCAGAGCGGGCGGCGTTCATCACCCCGGTGCCGGGCGGGGTCGGCCCGATGACAATCGCGATGCTGCTCCTGAACGCGGTTCGGGCGGCGCACTTCAGGCGCGGGGAACTCCGGTTCCCGTCCTGAAACGCTTACACGACCAATGGAGCCTAGGAAGGGGGAGCTCGAGGGGGAACCCCCGTTTCCCCTTCGAAAGAGCAGCGGCGCGGCTTTGCCGGGCCCGCTGCGGTTACCTGCTATGGTCCCGGCGGTTGTAATGCAAGGTCGGCGGCTCGGTGCCCGGGCCGTCGTTTTGTTGTGAGTAAAGGAGGAACGTTGGCTCAGGGCACCGTGAAGTGGTTCTCGAACGAGAAGGGCTACGGCTTCATCGAGCGCGAGGGTGAGGACGATGTTTTCGTCCACTTCTCCGCGATCGCCGGTGAGGGCTACAAGTCGCTGACCGAAGGCCAGCGCGTCGAGTTCGAAGTCGTGGAGGGCGCAAAGGGCCTCCAGGCCGCGAACGTGACGCCTGTCTAGGCAGTTCCGAATTCGAGACTGAAAACGCGGGCCCCGAAAGGGGCCCGTTTTTTTGTCGGCGGGCCGAGGCGTTCTGGAAGGATTCGGGCATGGCGATCTCCAGGGACGAGGTGCTGCACGTCGCCGGGCTGGCGCGGCTCGCGCTGACGGACGAGGAGGTGGAGCGCTTCCAGGAGCAGCTGAGCGCGATCCTCAAAGCGGTCGGGAAGGTGTCGGAGCTCGACCTCTCGGATGTGGAGCCGACGTCGCATCCGCTCGAGGTCTCCAACGTCTGGGCCGCCGACGAGCCGCACGAGTGCTTCAGCGTCGATGAGGCGCTTGAGAACGCCCCTGATCGCGAAGACGACTTCTTCCGGGTTCCTCCCGCGTGATTCGGGCCAGATCCGGCACAGACGGGGCCAGATCCGGCACAGACAGGTGCGATTTTCCGGGCTACGCTGTCTGCAGGGGTCCCGGGGGACCCCTGGGGGTCGTTTGGGGGTTGGCGTGATCGACACGCTGCGCCTGACCGCCGAGCAGGCGATGGCCCTCCTCGAGGGCGGGGAGGTCTCCACGCAGGAGCTCACTGCCGCCTACGCCGAGGCGATCGAGGCCCGCGACCCGGAGCTGCACGCCTACCTGACCACGGTGGACGAGCCCGAGGGCGAGGGCGTCCCGATCGCCTTCAAGGACCTGATCTCCACGCGCGGGATCGAAACGACGGCCGGCTCCAAGATCCTGGCCGGCTTCAGGCCGGTCTTCGACGCGACCGTCGCCGCCCGCTGCAAGGAGGCCGGCCTGCCGCTCCTCGGCAAGACGAACATGGACGAGTTCGCGATGGGCTCGTCGACGGAGAACTCCGCCTTCGGCCCCAGCCGCAACCCGTGGGATCCAACCCGCGTGCCCGGGGGCTCCTCGGGGGGCTCCGCGGTCGCCGTTGCCGCTGGCCTCGCCCCGTGGGCGCTCGGCTCGGACACCGGCGGCTCGGTCAAGCAGCCGGCCGCCCTGTGCGGGATCGTCGGCCTGCGCCCCACCTTCGGAACCGTCTCGCGCTACGGGATCGTCGCCTTCGCCTCCAGCCTCGACCAGGTTGGCCCGATGACGAAGACGGTGCGCGACTGCGCGCTGCTGTACCGGATCATCGCCGGCCGCGACCCCTGCGACTCGACGACGGTCGACCTCCCCGAGCCGGTCCAGATCCCGGAGGCGGAGGACCTGCGCGGCCTGCGTGTGGGCGTGCCCAAGGAGCTGAACGAGGCTGGGGGCGTCGAGCCGGGCGTGACGGAGTCCGTCTCCGCCGCGATCGACCTGTGCCGCGAGCTCGGCGCCGAGGTGGGGGAGTGCGAGCTGCCGCGCTCGGTGGAGTACGGCCTTCCCTGCTACTACCTGATCGCGCCTTCCGAGGCCTCCTCCAACCTCGCCCGTTACGACGGCGTCCGCTACGGCTTGCGCACGGCATCCGGCGACGGCATCCGCGCGATGTACGAGCAAACCCGCGATGAGGGCTTCGGGGACGAGCCGAAGCGGCGGATCATGCTCGGCGCCTATGCGCTCTCGGCCGGCTACTACGAGGCCTTCTACGGACAGGCGCAGAAGGTCCGGACAGTCATCCGCCGCGAGTTCGCGGACGCCCTCGAGCGCTTCGATGTCCTGGTGTCGCCGACGTCGCCGACCGTCGCCTTCGAGCTGGGGGCCAAGACGGCCGACCCGCTCGCGATGTACCTCTCCGACGTCCTCGCAATACCCCCAAACATGGCCGGCCTGCCGGGCCTGTCGATTCCGTGCGGGCTCGCGGACGGCTTGCCGCTCGGCCTCCAGCTCGTTGGCCGCCAGTTCTCCGAGAATGCGCTGTTCCGGGCCGGGCATGCGCTCGAGCGCGCTCTCAACTTCGACCCCATTCCGCCGAGGCTTGCCCGATGAGCTGGGAACCGGTCATCGGCTGCGAGATCCACGTGCAGCTCAAGACGCAGACGAAGATGTTCTGCCGCTGTCCGGTCGGGTTCGGCGAGCCCGAAAACACGCGCACGTGCCCGGTCTGCCTCGCCCACCCCGGGGCGCTTCCCGTGCCGAACGAGAAGGCGATCGAGTGGACGGTCAAGCTTGGCCTCGCACTCGGCTGCCAGATCGCCGAGCATGCCGTCTTCCACCGCAAGAACTATTTCTATCCCGACAACCCGAAGGGCTACCAGATCTCCCAGTACGACGAGCCGCTGTGCGTGGACGGCCGCTTCGTCCTTCCCGGGGCGGAGGGCGATGTTGAGGTGGGGATCGTCCGCGCCCATCTCGAGGAGGACGCGGCCAAGAGCGTCCACATGGGTGGAACCGAGGGGAGGATCCACGGGGCCGACCGCTCCCTGATCGACTTCAACCGCTGCGGGACGCCGCTGGTCGAGATCGTGACCGCCCCCGACCTCCGCTCGGCCGAGGAGGCGAAGCGCTTCCTGCAGCTGCTGCGCCAGACCGTGGTCGAGCTCGGCATCTCGGACGCCCACATGCAGGAGGGCTCGCTCCGATTCGACATCAACGTCTCGGTGCGCCCGGAGGGCGCCGGCGAGCTTCGCACCCGCACCGAGCTCAAGAACATGAACTCGTTCAACTTCGCGGCACAGGGGATCGAGCGGGAGGTGCAGCGGCAGATCGGGATCTACGAGGGCGGAGGCCAGGTCGAGCAGGAGACGCTCCACTTCGATCCCACCCGCCAGGACGCGCCGCCGCTGCGAACGAAGGAGGAGGCCCAGGACTACCGCTACTTCCCCGAGCCGGACCTCGTCCCGCTTGCGCCGGAGCAGACGCTCGTCGAGCGTGCCCGGGCCGAAATCACGGAGCTTCCGCCCGAGCGCATCCGCCGGATAGAGAGCGAGATCGGGTTCGAGCTCGCCGAGGGTCTCGTCACGAGCGGCCGCGACGACCTCTACTCGCGCACGCACGGCGCCCGGCGCGCGGTCGCAAACGTGCTCATGAACGAGTTCGCGGCCACCGGCGTCGACCCGGCCTCGGTCGACGCCCAGGAGCTGGGAAAGCTGATCGAGGCGCGGGGGAGCATCCCTCGGGCGGCCTTCACCGAAGGGCTCCAGGCGAGCGGCGACGAAGACTTCTCGGCGGAGACCCACCTCGGCGAGGCGCTGATCGCCGACGTGTCCGAGCTCGATCCGGTGATCGACCGCATCCTGGCCGAGCATGAGGAGCAGGCCGACGCCTACCGCGCGGGCAAAGAAGGCCTCCTCGGCTTCTTCGTAGGCCAGGTGATGCGCGAGACCGAGGGCAGGGCCAACCCAAAGGTCGTCAACGAGCGCCTGCGAGAGAAGCTGACCTCGTAGGCTCGCAACATGCGCGTTGCGGTCGCCCTCCTCGTGCTGGGGGCGCTCGGGATCTCCGTCGGTTACGACGGAGGGTTCGCGGTGCGAGAAGGATGGATGTCGCGGCCGTTGCGGTCCTGCTCGCCCTCTCGAGTTTTGCCTTTCACGAGGCGTTCGGCGGCCGCACGCCCCTGACCGCCACCGGCGAGCAGCGCGGTGGTTGCTGATGGCCGTCGTCGCCGGAGGGTTGACGGCGGCGTGGGCGCTCTATCGCACCTGGTCCGGCTCATCCGCAGCGCGCGCGGCGCCGGCGACCCGGGACGAGCGTCGCGCTCGTGGCCGGCCACGCTCTGATCGCGATCGCGATCGCGATCGCGGTCGCCGTCGGCGTGTCCAGCGCCGCTCCCCTCGGCGAACGACCGGCGGCCCATGGAAGCTTCACTCACGGCCAACGGCCGCCTGAAGCTGTTCGGGGTCGCCTACCACACGTTCCTCGACCGTCCGGCGGAGGGTTTCGGCGCCGGAACCTTTCTGCAAGCGACCATCGCTCGGCAGGCGTACCGGCAGCGCCTGACGCGGTTCGCTCACGACCTTCCGCTCGAGCTTGGTGTCGAGCTCGGCTTCGCCGGCCTGGCGCTGGGGATCGCGCTCTATCTCGCCGTGCGCTGGACGCTCTGGCGCAGCCGGGGCTCTCCGGCTTTCTGGCTGCTCGCGCCGGCAGTTGCAGCCTTCCTTATCGCGAACGTTCTCGACTGGTCGTGGCACCTGCCGGGGCGGGGGCGGTGTTCGCGGTCGCGCTCGGCGGGCTGGTTTTGGCTCCTGCGGCAAGGGCGAGGCGGCCGAAGGAAGAAGGAGCAAAGAAGCACGGCACGCACCACGGGCACTGAGTCGCCCGCCGGCGTTCATTCGCGCCGGTCGTTCGGGATCAGCCGTCGAGGCTCGCCGCACCAGCAGATCATCACCCTGCCGGCGAGCGAGTCGTCCCGGACGAGCGTGAGGACGGCGTCGGCGATCTCCTGAGGCGGCGTGAGGTCAGGCACCTTGGCGCGCTCCTCGGGCGGCAGCGCCTCGATCTCCTCCAGAACTTCGGGCGTTCGGATCCAATGCGGGATCACGCAGTTGACGCGGATGTTCCACCGGTGCGCCAGCGGGGCGAGCACGGCGCTGAGGCGGATCAGCCCCGCCTTTGCCGCCGCGTACTCGGGTGAGTCGTGCGGCTGGTAGCCGACCCCGGCCACAGAGCTGACGTTGACGATCGCACCGCCGCCGCGCCTCCGCATCGGCGCGAGCGCATGCTGGACGGCTGTCATCGGCCCAGTGAGGTTCAGGGCCAGCGTCTTGCGCCAGTGCTCGAGCGGGGCATCGGGAAAGTGCGGCTCCGGCGTTCCGCCGGCGTTGTTGACGAGGACGTCGAGCCCGCCGAAAGTCTCGACCGCGAAGGAGATCATCGCCTCGAGGTCGGCGTCCTCGGTCACGTCCGTTCGCACCCGCGCGGCGCGGTCGCCGCCTTCCTCGATCAGCCTGACGGTCTCGCGGCTTCCGTGGTCGTCGAGGTCGGCGACGACGATCGAGGCGCCCTCACGGGCGAGGAGCTCTGAGATCGCCCGGCCGGTTCCGGCGCCTCCGCCACCGGTGACGACCGCCACCTTGCCCTGAAGCTCCACGCGGGAATCCTTTCAGGAGGGCGGCGCGCGCCGGTGTGACGAGCCGAGCCTCTGCGAGGCGGAGGAGGAGAGCCGGCACATGTTTCGCTTTCGGCACAGTCCCGTGCCCCACCCGTGACGATTTCGCCGCTATGGTCCTAATCGGGGGCAGGGCGCGTCAGCGCCCCGGGGGTTGGATTGACGCGCGGGCACGCGTGTTCCGCGAGCGCGGCGAGCGACGAGCAAGCGGCGCCGAGCGAGCGGATCCCCATCGAAGCGGTGCGGATCGCGGCCGACCACCTTGAAGCGCCGGTACCGGATGTCTCCGCAGTCGAGATCCGGTGGCGGCGGCGGAATGCAGACGGTCGGATACGAGGGATCGCAGCGTCGGCTGTGGTGCCGGTGCCTCTTCGGCCAGGTCGCGGCTGGCCGGTAGGGATCCCAGCGCGCGCGGCACGCTCCCCAGAGCCCGCGCTTCTGCGCCCTCGCGCGGCGCGCCGCCGCCAGCAACCGCCGCGCGTAGTGCCCCCGAACGCCCCCGTAGAACCAGACCGTGGCCGCGCCGCGCCTGACGAGCGCGAGATTGACGTTCAGCCGACTCCGGAACACGTAGCGCAGGAGCCGCCCGTAGCGGTCGACCCGGTCGAGGCGCCGATCCGCCTGCAGCCTGACCCGCGTGCCGGCGGGAACCAGCAAGCGCAGCACGCCTGCGGCGCGGCGCGAGTAGCACTCTCCGGAGCCGAGCTCCGGCGTGTCGATCTGGAGCAGCCGGACGCTGGGGCCGCCCGAGAGCGCGAGCGTGTCCCCGTCGACGACGCGGGCGACATGGGCCGTTCGCACCGCGCTTCCAGGCGACGTCCAACTCGAGGTGGTGAAGCCTGCCAGCGCCGCCGCAGCGACCCACCCACAGCACAGGGCTCTTCTGGCCATGTCTCCAAAGGCTTGCAGGGAAAGGGCCGCCGCGCAAGATGTACGCTCGCCGCATGCAGGTGCTCCGCTATGCGCTACCGGCCGTTCTCGCGGCCGGCGTGCTCCTGATCGGAATTCCGGCGGCCGCTCGGAACGCGAAGCACCGCGACCATGCCGCCGTCGCGCTCAACGTTCTTCCTCCGGGCGAGGCCGGCCTCGAGGGCGGCAAGCACGCGACCGACCAGGCGCGCCTGTACGACCGCCTGACGCCGCTCGGCGGCAAGGTGAAAAGGGCCGATCTCGCCCGTACGTTCAAGCGCGAGACCCTGGGCCTCGAGGGCGGAAAGGCCGAGCGGATCGAGCGCCCGGGACACGGCGTCCGCATCGCGCGCGACCGCTGGGGCGTGCCGCACGTCAGCGCCAAGCGAGCAGTGGACGTGGCGTACGGCGCCGGCTGGGCGACTGCCGAGGACCGCGGGCTCTACCTGCAGCTCTTCCGCGGCCCCGGACGGCTCTCCGCCCTGGATGCCCCGGGCGTGGACGCGTTCGCCCTCGCCCTGTCCGGGAAGTCGTTCACCCCGAGCGCGCAGACGGAGGCGTTCCTCGCCAGGCAGCGCAGCCTGCTCCTCAAGACGGGGAAGAAGGGGAGGCTGCTCGTGAAGCTGATCAAGGCGTACGCGGCCGGCATCAACGCCTACTTCAAAAAGAGCGGACAGGACATTCCGCCCTGGACGATCAACGACACCGTCGCCTCGGCGGCCCTGATCGCGAGCGTCTTCGGCAGGGGCGGCGGGGACGAGACCAGACGCGCGATGTTCCTGGACGCGCTCCAGAAGAAGCTCGGCGCCACGAAGGGCCTGCATGTGTTCAACGACCTGCGCAGCCTGCAGGATCCGAGCTCGCCGGTCTCGCTGTCCAGGAAGTTCGAGTTCGGCGGAAAGGCCGGCGCGCCCGGGCCCGGGAACGCAGTCGTCGACGACGGCAGCTTCCAGCCGTTCGGGGGCCACGTCGTCCACCCACTCCGCCTGTCGATGTCCAATGCCCTGCTTGTCCGCGCGAAGCGCTCGAAGAGCGGGCATCCGATCATGGTCGCGGGCCCGCAGGTGGCCTACTACTTCCCGGAGATCTTCCTCGAGCTCGACCTCCACGGAGGCGGGATCGATGCCCGCGGTGTGTCCTTCCCCGGGACCTTCTTCGTCGTGATCGGCCGCGCCAAGGACTACGCCTGGAGCGCCATGTCCTCCCGCTCGGACGTGATCGACCAGTATGTCGAGACGCTCTGCGGCGACGACCTCCACTACGCGTTCGACGGGCAGTGTCGTGCGATGACGACCTTCCACGCGGGCTCGATCTCCGGCGACCCTCTCGTCTTCCACGAGACCGTCCACGGCCCGGTGATCGGCTATGCGACCGTCGGCGGGCAGCGCGTGGCGATCTCGTACAAGCGCTCGTCGCGCGGCCGCGAGCTCATGAGCGCCAGGTCCTTTCTCGACGTGGACATGAACCGTGTGACGTCACCTAAGACGTTCTTCCGCGCGATGAACCAGCTCGAGTTCAGCTTCAACTGGGTCTACGCGGACTCGAGGAACATCGCGCTCTTCTCCGCGGGACGTGTGCCCATCCGGGCACCGAGGGTCGATCTCGGGCTTCCGACGGTCGGAACCGGGCAGTACGAGTGGCGCGGTTTTGTATCGCGCAACAAGCACCCGCACGGCACTAATCCGCGCTCCGGCGTCATCGCGGCCTGGAACAACCGCCCCGCGCGGGGCTGGGGCGCCGCCGACGACAACTGGTCGTTCGGGCCGATCCAGCGCGTTCAGCTCTTGCAGCAGACGATCGCGAAGCGCAAGAAGAACACACCCGCGTCGGTCGTCGCAGCAATGAACGAGGCCGCGACGCAGGACCTGCGGGTCATGGACGTCTGGCCCGCGATCCGCAGCGTGCTGGCCAATGGGACCGGCCCGAGCCCCAGGGAGGAGCAGATGGCTGACCTCCTCGACGCTTGGCGCGGCAAGGGCGGGCACCGTCTCGACCTGAACGGTGACGGGAAGATCGACGATCCCGGCGCCGCGATCATGGACGTCGCC
>WNFU01008256.1_pt1 | contig 16087 bp, 16 predicted proteins | sample 5400121 | NCBI WGS metagenome assembly WNFU01 (sample SAMN13153360, study PRJNA577476) | soil metagenome | isolation source: 100 cm soil or saprolite under grassland replicate 1 | place: USA:California | collected 2016-06-15
CCTGCTCGTAAGCCTGATGCAGTCTGCGGGTTAACTCGAAGATGGCAACGGATGCTTGAGGATACAGCGTAAATGGACGATTCGCCCTAAAAAGAAAGAAAAAGGCGCACTTGCGTCGCAAACTGAGGTGGCTCAACGGTTTAATGCCCGCGAGGAAATGTTCGGGTGTTGGAGCGTTAAGTTGCTCGAGATTTCGGCACTCTCAACGATGGCACAAATCGGAAGATAAACTCCATAACCGCACTTATCGGACGCGAGTTTTCCTCTAAGTCGTTGAATCAGTTCTCTCCTAAAGATTCCCGCCGTCTCATCTGTGAAAAGCTACAACATATTGCGTATTCCGCAGTGATCTGGGCTGCAAATTTGTCCGTCTTGCTCGGAAGCGACGCAGGCCCTCGAGACTCTTCGACGTTTTGCAGAATGTGCGGATTTACTAACAAAAGGCCATGTGGCCACAGTGCGAATACCCTTGAAAACCCAGGCCATCCCCTTGCCCGACCGCGGAAAATCGCTCACAAGCGCCCCATTTTCTTTTTAGCGGCGAATCGTCCATTTACACTGCCACTTCGACTTGTAACCCGAGGGTGCGTTGAGTATTTGCCGGATACCTTCTTGAGAGAAGAAGCCTGCGGCGCCTTGTCAGACTTCTTGGATTGATGCATTGGATTGAACTCCCCCAAACTACATATGGCCTTATCGACCTTAGTCGTGTCAACTTTCGCACCGCCGCCCATCCATTCCACGATTAAACTAAATCGGCTGAAGGCTTCTGACCGCACAGACCACAACCGTCCCTTTCCGCTCACCCTCAACGCGGCGAGCAGTAACGTAGCCGTCTGAATGTACCTCTTCGACTCTGACTAATTGTCCGTCTGGTAGGCGAGCGAGCTTGCCCGTTAAATCGTCATTGGCTCCCATGCAAATGATCCTATCAGGCGGATCAAGTAAAAAGATTTGCAAACCAAGAAATGTAGGCAGCCAAGGTGCTTTCACACCGACATCTCCGTAGTGCATTACCGGGTTAAATAACAAAAGCAACGATACTGAGAATCTCGCGCTCTTGTTCTGATCGTCGCCACAGGTGAGATCTAAAGCCTACACTTCGCGCCTAACCCGACAGTTCCAGTTTGTCATCAATCAACGCCTCGACCTTCACGCCTGCAGCCCGAGCATATCGCAGCAACACCAGAAGCGATGGTTCTCTCCGGGCTGCCTCGAACTCTGAAACGTGGCCAGGGTAAACGGGTGACCTTCTGTGACGCACAAGCTCCGCCATTTGCTGCTGAGTCAAATTCAGATCCTTCCTGATCTTCCTCAGTTTCAACGCCAATCGGCGGGGCTGGGGTCGCGCGTATCCCATCAGGATTGTCCTCCTGACGAAATAGCAGCTCTGTGTTTACCGACACTCCCAGTTGGGAGTATATTGAGCGGGTTCTTAGGTTCGGCCTGGCATTCACGTCTTGAATCCCAGACAGGGTGCATCACATTTCTTGTGAAGCCCTATCCATTGATACGACGGAGGATAACACAGGAGGTCTTCAGCATGGAGCGCCTGCAATCCTCGCCTCCACTCCCGGAGGCGAAAGGTGCTCGATGACATTTGTCGTCAAGTAATCGAATGAAGCGATTGCGGACGAGGGCCGAGAGCGAAGTTCGCGTCGGAGGACAAGTTGCCGAGAGATCCTCAAGCGAAGAGTCCTTGCTAAGATGACTGACAGCCTTCAATACGAGAACGCTCTGACGTTTTTGACGTTTAGGATCATACCGTCTTGGCACGCACTCGCGGCCATGGACGGACAATCCGAACCTGAACGGCAGCTAATACTTGCCGTCCCCGCCGCCATCGCACGCCTTCCACATATTGCACACGTTCCACTTGATGTTGATGAAGATATCAACATCTCCGCGGAGATCGAATATTACTGGGAGGATAAGAATTGGCTTGGTCGATTGAATTACATGGGTGGTGAATTGAAACTGTGGTCAACAATTTGCCAAGAAGAGGGGCCATCACAGGAGCTATGCGCCCAATGGCAGCACACAGCCACGAAACTCTCTTCTACTAATGGACTTGAGCAGCATGACCCGGCACACCTTTGGTACTGGGCCGATTGTTTTGCGCGTTTTGTAAAAGCCTGTGTATCACCTAGCGCAGACGGTGAAGGTCACATGGTGCTCATCGGTCAGGGGCGAGAAGTGCGAATCCTCACATGTAGTTTGCGTTCCGGCGAAGAGGACGAGGAAAACGAGAAGGACGAAGAAGGGGACTCCGAATGACCTCCCTCAATTGGCCCCCGCGCGTCGAACCGAGGGGGCATCGTTGACCCCTCCCCCGCCCCTCGTCGTCGGTCGGCATGTTCACACGAATCGAGAACGCATTTTCGGTCCTGAAGTGTGAAAAGGTTGCGCGTTATGCACCTGCGCTCCCCCTGAAAGCAGAGTTGAGGCGCGCCGAAACTTTTAGCGCATTGCATAACGCCTGCGCTTCAGCGTCTGGCCCTGCAACCGTGAATAAAGGGCCGCTCACCGGCGAGTCCACTGCAATTGTTGGGTAGGGCCGTTGACAACTAAGCAGGAGACCGCGAATCGTCGCCTAGACGAGTTTTTTAGGGTTCGACGTCAAACTGTCGGGCATTTGCGACCTTGCCTTTGAGAACCTTTCGCCACAGCAGACGACGGCGTTCTTTAGGAACGGCTTTCCATTCAAGGAGCTCGATTCCGGCTAAGTCATAATCCCCCTTGGCCCGCATCGCTGCATAGTTCTCTGGTACCGTGACAATATGGACCTGTTCGAAGTCTAGAACCACGTTGATAAACTCGTCAGCGTTATGACCTCCTGATTTTATGTGGCGAGCCACCAACTGTGTGAGCGTGGTCTGAATTCGTTTGAAGTGCTCAAGGCGAAGCACAGCTGACTCATCAAATGCCGCCGCACGAGATACTTTCCCGGTAAAGCGCCGAATGTCGCACCTTACACCTAGATGAGCGATGTGTGTGTACCAAGCTCTCGCGCAGGCTGGCTTCACATTCGGGCGTTGAGCAAGCCACATTACTTCCTCGTAAATGGATCTCAGGTTCGCGCGGACGTTTTCCGGAATGTTGTCCGACATGTTTACAAGAAGCCCATCCAACGCTGATGCGCGCCAGCGGCTCCCCACGCAAGCAATGATACAGACTGCTAACCGGCAAGTCAGCCGCAAGCGCTTGTTGGATCGCGCCGGAGGATCAATCAGGAACCAAAACGCTCTGCTAGTCTTGTTGATAGCAGGTTAACGATAGAATCCACTATGGTGCCTACCGCATCGTGTACAATCTGGATAGTCTCATCAGGGGAAGATCCTATCTGATTGCCATCCAGCAGGATCGTGAATACAGTTGTGGCCTTATTGCTCCTAACATGGTCATCGGAAACTCGAACCCCTGGCTCATAACCGAAACCACTTTTGCTGAGACTATTTCTCATCCCAGACTGTAATAGTCGGTTGACAAATTCAGATTTGAGGTCATTAAGCTCAGGATCCTCTCCATATGTGGGGGCTTCTACTTGCAATCTTACTCGACTGCTGAACTCTGTGGCTGATTCACCTTTAGGCGCATTGACCTGCCATACTACTCCGAAGAAATTAGTGCCACTCTTGTAGCTTCGGATGTATCCAGCAGACGCACCTAATCCTCCGTTCCACCTGACCCAATGTTCGGGGGCACAGAATGCAGACTGATTGAACTTCGCACCGTGAGAGTAACAAACCAATCGATCTGACACGACATGTTCTCCTTCTACGGCATGCCTAAAGACCACGAGCAATCCAACTTGCTCGCCCACGCAGCTTATCAACGAAGATCAATGATTGGCGAGTCCGCCTTCTCAGGCCCACAGATCAAAAACCAAAAGGCGGACCGTTAAGCCGACCTCTTGATTCCCTCACCCCAGCAAAACTTGGGATGGGGCATTATTGATCGAATGTGAACTTCTCAAGAAGTTATTTGGAGCATCAACCGATTCCAAAGGAACCCGGGCACTTCGAAGGCCGGCATGCCCTCCAGGGGGCTTCCCCCCTACCTTTCATTTTCTTTTTGTCCAAAATCGTCCATTTCCTCATCGAAATCGTCTTGAGGTCAAGGTAGTGGATTGCGCAGCACAGCAAAGTGGCCAGGTTCGGCTGGTGAGGGCTCACGGCCGCCGCCTACTGACCTCTGACCTCTGATCTCCGATCTCGTATAATCCGGCGCGATGAACTTCATTACGACACTTGCTGTCAGCATGGGCGCCTCGTGGGTTTCGGGCATCAACCTTTATGCCACGGTCGCCACGCTCGGTCTGCTGGGCCGCTTCGCTCACCTGAAATTACCGGGCGACCTTGACGTCGTGACGAACTGGTGGGTGATTGGCGTGGCGCTGTTCCTCTTCGTCATCGAGTTTATCGCCGACAAGATTCAACTGGTCGATAGCGTCTGGGACATAATTCATACCTTCATTCGCATTCCCGCCGGAGCGGTTTTGGCAGCAACCGCTTTCGGCGATTTCGACAGAAGCGTACAAGTAATCGCGTTGCTGCTGGGCGGCGGACTGGCGGCGAGTTCACATGGAACCAAGGCTGCCGCGAGGGCATTGGTCAATACGAGCCCAGAACCCGTTTCAAATATTGTTGTTAGCCTTAGCGAAGATATTCTGGCGGTGGTTACGGTGGTCGCTTCCCTCTTCTTGCCGGTAGTTGTCTTTTTGATAATCGCCGTGGGCCTGATCTTTTCCTTCTGGCTGTTACCTCGAGTAATACGATTCTTCCGCAAGGTCTATCAAAGCATTCGCGGATTCTTTAGGCCGGCCAGAGCGTGAGTCAGATCGGAGGTCGGAGGTCAGAAGCCCGAGAGTGCGAAATGCATCAGCCTGGGCCAACAGCCAGGTGCGCACAACGACATGTTGTTACCAAGACAGTTTGCCGCAGATACACACAGATAAACGCAGATCAGATTGAAGCCATCTCTTTCAGAAAAATTCAGTCGGCCCGACCAGCCTGGGCGATCACGGTAAGGGGCACGAAATGCGGCCCCTCGCTCCAGAGGTGTCCCGTCAAGAATCCATTTGATGCCCCTGACGGTCACCAGTGGTTGCGAGGGCGGGTATATCGGAAGGTTATGGCCTTCTGACAAATCGCGCCCTCGAACGTCGGTCATGGGGAAGCGGATAACACGCAAGCGAATTGGCTGCCTCGCCTTTCCCCATAGTCGGACATAGCGGTCCGCAGGTAGAAACGACATATTTTGTACGGAGGTTATTCCGTAACGAACCGCTTCATCCGCGAACGAACGCATACTCTTGATGGCATCTTCATCGGAAACAGTGCCGGCGAGGCGGCGAACCAACCGCCAAGCGGCATACTCAAAAGACTTTCCGGTTATTCGATTTGATCCTAATACGCGCAAGCGCGTCGAGCACTTCCGGCCAACTAGGGTCCATACTTTTGAATTGTAGGTTGTAGCCGGGCGGGTCTGGCGTGTGATGATAATGAGCATCGTTTATGCCAGGGATGACAACTCGACCTTGCAGATCAATACGGTCTGTTTTCGGGCCAGCTAGAGCGCCAATCTCCTCTATTGTGCCGACAGCAATAATGCGTGCGCCGCGAATAGCAATGGCCTGCGCGTAAGGATGTGTCGGATCGGCGGTGAAAACTTTGCCATTGAGCAGGAGCAGGTCTGCTGGGGCTTGCTGCCCAAAAACAGAAAGAGAAAGCGATGCTCCAAGAAGCAAGATTGATAGAAACTTTAACACTGCTACCTCGGCAATGGGCGGATGCTTCGGGGGTGTTTGCCTTGGGTTCTTATCATCATCGTTAACATTCTCTGTCGGTCCCCTCCATCGGTCTTTTTTATTTGTCGGTTACGTGGCCCTTTTTCGCCCGAGATTGCGCGTTACGTGCTAGAGGAGCTGTGATGCAAGAAAATCGAAGGGTGCGACTAATCAGCAAGCGCGATCGAACAGCCGACGACTCCCCTGCGAAGCCTCCGACGCCGGAATCCAAAGAGCGTGAGATAAGAACTGTCGTCTCTCGCTGGGTGTTCGAGCACCGTTTGCGCTCCGAAGAGCTCCGGCGCACCTTCACGACCATATTGGGCGTCACCGCCTCATGATCGGCAACGCCGTTTCAGGGTGAACGTGGGCTGCTCTTATACTAAACGCCAAGACCTATCAGCAACGCTACCACGCTAACTGCTCAATTTCGATTGATGCCAGAATCCTTTTATGGCTGATCGTCCAAGTCTACCCAATTATCATCACTGTTCTTTTGGCACGTCTTACCTTTTGAGCAGTACTCCAATTTCATCATTGGATGAATTTCCCATTGCGTGGCGCGGTTAAACCGCTCTTCTGTCGATTTCGATGAATAAATGGACGATTTTGGATAAAAGAAAAAAGGGAGTGCGTGGTCGTCTTTGAGTTCCCCATCGCGCGCCGCCAGGGAAATTCAAAGGCGAACTCGGTCGGACACCTGAAAACTATGTCACCCTTGGACCCGCGCTGGGAAAACTTTGGAGCACATTCCCTTTTCTTTTTCTTTTTGTCGAGAATCGTCCATTTACTCATCGAAACCAAAGATTTCAAAGCACAACGAATAGCTGTTAGAAGTCTTCCCCCATATTATCGAGATCTTCCACCCCCGATATGTTTCCATATAGAGCGCTCTTCGGATTGTTATTTGCCGGCAACAAGTAATAGAGTAGACCAATATTTTTTGTAACCATTTTGCGCATCCGACGGTCGAGAAGATCATCATCGGCCGGCTCTCCAAGGTTCACAGGATTCATCCGCGCGCTTGAAACTACAGCGAATCGTCCTTCTGTTCGATAACTGAAAGCAAATTGCCATGTCTTCTCGCGGATATACATATCCTGATCTGTAAGACCAATAAGAATCGCATTTGGATCCTCCGCCAATTTTGGATATTTGCGCTTCATTAATTCGACCACTTCTTCAGCAATTACCTGGCGACGTAGAGTATCAATTGCTGCAAATTCCAGAGGAAGCCCCGCAGTGGAAATGGCACTAACGCCAGATTTCCGCTTGTAATAAGTAACCAGCCTAGTTAACGGAGCTGTCGAGAAATTACCCAATGGAATGAAGTAGAGTTTCTCTTTACCAGCTTCCCTGCCCTGCAGCAAAGGAGACTCGCCAAAAAGCTCAGCCGCCTCGTTCGGATTGATTGTTCGGAGAATTTCATATTGCTCGACCGCCGCATGTTTATTGCGCATCGCCACGTAAATTAAGGCCAAACAATAATGCGCCTTTTCATCATCCGGATTTAGATTTATCGCTTGCTTGTACTCCTCCACCGCTTCTTCATATCGATCTAAGTAGTCATAGGCTACCCCGAGTTGGAGATGCGGGGCCGGATCATCGGGATTGAGACGAATCGCCTCTTTGTAAACGTCCACGGCAAATCCAAATTGACCTGCATAAACATATGAGTTTCCGAGGTAAACATACGCTGATAAATTAGGCCGTAAACTAACCTCGCGTTTGAAGGCGGTGGCTGCCTCCTGATAGTTGCCCATGTCGTAATACATCCTGCCAGATTGATCGTACGCACAAACATCATCCGGATTCAGCCTTATTGCTTTTCTGAATGCCTTTTCGGCGTCGTCGTAACGACCAAGGCGGTAATAGGTCGTTCCCAACCCGCAAGAAGCACATGAGTCATCTTGAATGCTGCTGGCCCTAAGGTACGCTTGCTCTGCCTTCCGATACTTCCCCAATCCGAGATAGGAAGAACCAAGCTCTATGTAACCTCGAGCAAAGCTGGGGCGGAAAAGCACCGCGCCCTGAAACGCTGTTGCGGCAGCCTGATAGTGACTTGAATAATAAAATTTTAAGCCCACCAGGTAATAAGCGTGGCTAATTACCCGTGGCAGTTGTAAGACTAGAATTACCATGAGGGTAAAGAAAATCAGCCAACCAACGGTTTTTCGTTTCGTCATGGTTAACCTTAAGCGCTTAGACTTAACCGCTGTACTGCCGTTTGCTAATAGTATTCTAGACTCTTAGTGTCTGGAGTCGCGCGCTGTCACGCGAAGGGCTGGCTCAGATATTCAAGATCGGAGCTCATTATGCATAAGCTGGCACGAAGATAGATGAGGACTTCTATTGCCAATTTCCTTGCCAATATAATAATGGCACAAACGTCGGAACTGGACAACATCTTTTAGGTCGAGCTTAGCACCGACCACCACCTTGGTACGTCAGGGACGGAACGCTTTTTCTTTCGAATCACACCCCAAGCCAAGGACGGTTTGTTAAGCCAGCCGTTCTCTCACTTCTTCCCCTGGAGGCTCACTCCGTTGAACGACTCCTGTTTGCTTTGCTGTTTTTGTCCGTTTGTTCCTTCTCTCTTTCGGCTCAGGTTATCAAGGGCAGGGTTCGGTTAAGCGAGAACGTCTCGTTGCTCCTCAAGGCGAAGGTACAACTTTGAACTTTGTAACCGGATGAACCTCCCAGGCGGTTGCTCTCCAGATATTACCTGTAGCTTTTATGTTCCTTGAGTTGCTTCGGTGCTTATAATCGTAGGTTAGCCAACCGGTGAACTTCACCCACTTGCCCACAATCTTTTGCCTCACCGAGGCCATGTCACCGAGAGCGTCCTCAAACCGGGGAGTAATTTCCACGATTACATACTTGACCTTCTTATTCCGGTCCGCTTTTTTAGCCACAACGTCAATATGAATATCTTTGATGTCGCTTCTAGCACAGTTACATGTTTCGTTTGGGGTTCCGTCGATAACGTCAGCGACAAAGGCTGTGATTTCAACAGCCGTGTTTTGGTCGAGGTCTGTTTCCTCGGGAGAATCAATCAAGGTCTGGATAGTGATTGAGTGATCAATGCTTCCAGTTACATCGTCTCTGTTCTTCATACGGTTCATTGCGGCTTCTCTCGGAGGCACTTTACCTGTTGGATTCTTCGTGGTTTTCTTGCGCTTACCTTCAGCCGCGCAACCATCAAACGAGCTTTGTGGGTAGACGGTAACGGGGTACAGCAATACAACAGCAAAGAGGATTAAGGTAAGTCGCTTCATGTGAGTCTCCTTTGAGGTTAGAGGAATCGAGCGGGCGAAGATTATAACGAGGTTAAGTCATAGTCAAGAAATACTTACCTGCTCATGGTCGTTCCTTGCTTAGTTAGAAGGTAGTTCCGAAATCTATCAAGGCCCTTGTTCATATTTACGGCATTAACTAGAGCGATAAAACAAAATCCAAACCACGTAATGACCCTGACGAATTAAATATCTTGTTTCTCTCTTTCAGGTGGTGGCGTCGGGGCAAATGAAGTAGCCACGGAGCGGATAGCCGAAAAACCTGTGCGCGCCCTTTCTTTTTTTATCCAAAATCGTCCATTTACTCATCGAAATCGTAGCAGGCGCGCTTGAGCCGTATTCAACCATTGACTCTTGTCAGTCGAAGAGGAAGGGCCTGGCAGTACGTGCCCAAACGGATCGCACATGAACGCGATTTGTCTAGTCAGTATGTGAAGCTTGTGCCAGAGGACGTTCTGAGCTTTCGGCTTCCGATGCATGTCCAAAGGAACCATCGCCAGATGATGGAGTCCCTGGCTTTTATGAGCATCAATTTCCTGCCTGACTTTACGATGACAAATCTAAAAGGTGAAACGCGTATCCCTTTTGAGCTTGGAGAATTCAGTCGGGTTCAAAAATCGCCTTGGCGAGATCCACACGAGAAATCGGTTGGAATGGGCGTCAGCTCTTCAGGGAACGGATCCTGGAATACTACTTTTTTTATCGGCATCTCGTGTTCGAGAGGTTCAAGTGCGAGATGCGAAATAGCATAGTCGAAACATTAAACCTCGGCATCCAAAAAGCCGGTGCAAAAATCGGTTTTGAAGGAGATCTAAACATTATCGGGTTGGTAACCCTGACCGACATTGAAGATGCATTTCGCAAATTGGAAGACGGGCGAGGGGATTCCTTTGACAACGTAATGAAGCCTTTAATTTATTACTAAACTTTCACCCTTATTGCTCAGACTGATTGGTCTGGGGGCTCTTCGCCTCCGCTTTATGGAAATAGCCACTCGTCCAGGAGACGTAAGTGCACAAATATTCGGAAAGCTGACGCAGTTTCAGCAGAGTCCCAAAGCCCCAAGTTTCCCATCAAGCTTCTAAACGAAAAGCCTCCTGAGGTGAACTTATTGCCAAGGCAATTTCGTTTCGCGCACTACATCAGGTCTGCTCACTGTATGAGTCCTTGGCGATGGCCATTTCTATTGACAATTTGATACCTGAGGGATATGTTGACTTCCTCTATTATATGGTCTCTGAATTGTTAAAAATGGTGTCCTTGCGCTAATCAACTCGTCTTGATCTGAGTACTCAGCCTCTAACGTACGAGCCAAGTTGTCTTGCTCCTGTGATAGGAGTTCCTCATGCTATCCCGCTTCGCTTCTAATGAGATATTTTCGATGAAATGGCTTGGGCCAGTCGTAGGGCTGGTTCGTGAACATGATTTCGAAGAAGCTTTCACCCTCGCTGAATATTATCCGGCGACATCTGGTCGACATTTGGTTCAGATCGCATCGCTCTTAGGCCGATATGCTCGGAGTTTGAGCGTGTTAGAACTGAAAATAAGTAAGCAGGCGGAACAAGCGCTCAAGGACTGTGAAGTAATCGCGAAGAATATTCAAACCGAAGACAGGAATCAGCCACACGACTTTGCGCACCTCGTGAATGAATTATCTCCAACGCTACTTGAGACCGTGTACGGGGCAGCTTTGAAATCCAAGAGATTTCACCTTGCGCAAGTTTGCTTGGCATCTATCCAGTTACTGAACCCAGAGGATTCGAACGCACGCGCCGTTGAATGGTTAGACCTGGCTCAAGCGTGTTTCGCTCAAGGAGAAGTTGGCCTGTGCGAGACCAGCCTGAAGCATTTGTTCTCTTTGCAATATGACACGGCATCTGTCATTCAACATTTTAGCGATTGCAGCAACTTGCGTACTCGGCAGCAATTAATGAAAGTGCTCCGAGATAAGGGATGGGTGCTCTCTCAGGAGCGATCTGGGGAGTTGTTCGCGGAGCTTTTTAAAACCGATTTGGAACTCTCAAAAGATGATATCGAAAAGATCAACAGTGACATCGAAAGCTTCCCCCATAATTTGAGGGCCCGATTCGGCGCAGGCCTTGCCCACCAAGAAATACTCATTTTGCAGCATATCTGTGCAGACTTTGCCAATGCTGAAGATCGGCTTGCAGAGGCTATCAATGCAGTTGAGCGGTTAGCAAGCAGGGGGATCGACACTAACCAACTGGTGTCCGAATCAAGAGAGATTGAAAACATAATCAGAACTGCCGAACGGCAGTTCGGACTAAAAGTTAAACAACGTGAGGCACTGGTCTTTCGAATCGGTCGGATCAATGAGTTGTTGGTGCCCTATTTACGTGAGTTGAGTGCCGTGCAATCGCTTTTTTATGACCTCGAAAGGATGCTTCACATCTCCGAGAGACTGCATTCCGAAGTAGACTTTGACCGTGAGACTCGTGCATTGGACCGCCTAAAACGTTTTGTAGAACGAGAGTTCTTTATTGCACAGTCGAGTCATAGAGAGCCCGCGATGTTTCTTGGTTTCGACCAAATAGCCGATGCCATTGAAAGGCTCCAAACCGATTGGGTAAGTCGTCTGCCGCGGGAACTAACAAACCTCGCCACTAATGTGAAGAGGACTCGGGTCTTCTTGCAAGGGTTTTCAGACGATAGCCAGCAGGCCTTGCAGGATCCGGCTTCATACGTACACATACTCAACCAGCTTCCCGAGATTCGCAAACAAGAAGAAGTAGTGCAACAAGAATTTTTGAAGCTAAGAGCTGATCTGTTTGGTACTTATTACCAACGTCTGAGACCAGCGTTCTCTAAGGTACTTGATTTCCGAGAAGCCTCCAGTTGGGCTTCCGTTTCGGCTGGTGGTTCGGCAGCCGCGGCTTGTGAGAGATCTAGCGTTGATATGATGGAAGCACACGAGGTGTTTATACGCGAAGAGCCCCCGCCGACTTACACTCTTGAAAGGTTAATGCCCGTTGACGGCGATTCTGAGGAAATTGTCTTCAAGCTCTACCCAGCTGAAAGAGGCAACCAGCTCGTCGAGATAGAATTCTTCTACGAGAACAGCCGTGTCGGACATGTACTCGTGAAAACCTACGTGGGGTATTGGCCTGATCAGAAATCAACTGAGAGTATTGCCTTACTGAGAGATCCAGCCAAATCGTTGCAGTCGACCCGACCTGATCAATTCCTGCGGAAGCTTGTATTGCATGTAACCTGGCTCAGTCGCGTAGGCGAACTGCGTTATAAACTGCCTGCTTTATATCCCAGTGATGAGTGGGTACAGTCCGCGCCGGATCTGAAATCACAGATTGAAGACTCCTTACGAGAACTGAACGCTTTTCTAACAGAGGCCGTCAGCAGCGTTCCTTTAACTAAGCAGTTCTGGGCAAGCATATGTCTCAATCTTCAAGCGAAAGGGGCATTTCTCTTTGACACTCTCATCCCTCCTCGTGTTGGCGAGTTATTAGCTTCGTGGCCTGCGGATTCAATCCTGGCCATCTCAACAAATGAACAGTGGATACCATGGGAGCTTATGTTTGATGGCCAGGGTTTTTGGGGGAGGAAGTACATACTGACACGCTATCCTCGCCCCAGCGATCACACCAAGTGGCCTGAGGAGTCCGCTGAACACGGCGACTCACGCGTTATTCAAAAAGTGGTGAACGTCATCGGAGGAGGACTTCAGGAAGACGATTCAACGAGGGCGCTGCGACTCTTCGATTCTGTGGCTGCTCGCGTCGAGATTAAGAACCTCCGTGAAAGAGCTGTCGCTGAATTAAGTTCTGCAGTCGCTACAACGGATGTGCTTCACTGCACATGTCACGGACTTCTAAACCCACAACTGCTTCGAGTTGCTAAGGATAGTTCGCGCGTCCAGAATCTCGCGCCCGAAACTATTAGAGTATTACCTCTCCAAGTCGGCAGTTTGGTATTTGCCAACGCCTGTTCGTCTGCTGCTGCGGCGCTGCTGTTCGGCACATTTAATAGCTTCGGGTGGGAATTTTACGTCAAAGGCGCAGAAGTGTTTATCGGCACCTTAGGGGCCGTGCCGACGAAATACGCTATTGAATTCGCTGAGACTATTTATGCCCATCTGTTCAATACAAATCAATCGGTCTCAGTTGGACAAGCGTTAATGCTGGCAAGACAAGAGGCCGAGAAAAAGCAGAACATCTTTTGGCTTCTCTACTGTGTGTACGGCGATCCAGATTATTCAGTCAAATTCAAGTAGCGCCTTTATTGGAGTAGATATCGGCTCTACCTTTAGGTCTTCGCTAATCCTCGATGAAAGGGAGTCCATAGATGTCAAAAACACTGCCTCCATCACTCGGTCCAACGTCCGGCGGATCTATTGACGATCCTTGGCTGCGTCGCGGACGTGAGCTGATCGCCGCACTTCTCGCTCTAATCGTTGTCGTAGGAACAGCGGTACTAATTGCAAAAGCATTCAGGTTCGTCGGCGTAGAGGATACTAAAGATCAATCGTTTCAGCATGCGAAAGATTTACTTACTATCATTCTTCCTTTGCTCGGCGTTGTGCTTGGCTACTACTTTAATAGAGTAAGCACCGAGAATCGCGCAGAAACCGCCGAAAAGTCAGCGCAGACAGCTACTACTAATGCGCAGCAGGCAAACGAAGCGCGGCAACACGCTGAGGCCGAAAATCGAGAGACAAAAGACAGCCTCAAGGAAGTCTCAAATGCAGCAGAGAAACTTTTGAAGCCCCAAGACTCGACACTTGATGTGCTTGGTGAGACCGCCTCTGGCAATAGCTCCTTCCAACAGGCGCGTTCGGACCTGAGAGCGGCGCTGAACAGGGCGAAACGTTACATCGAGTGAAGGACACCCCAGACAGAGATCCGACGGGTTGTAGCGTTTACGATAAGAAACCTTTCTGAAAAATGCAAAATTGAGATTGTTACGAATCAGTTAACGTCAATGAAAGCCTTGTTGGAAAATGATATTAGTTATGCCGTTCGTAAAGAGCTTTCAGGCACAGCAGCATAGATAACTTGCGCAAAAACGATTCGCTGAATTCGCACTTAATTACTGACTTAGGCGGTTAACGATTGCGAGCAAGCGATCCGCTGAAAAGCCGGAGAGTTGGCCGCGCAGCAGACGCGATACTTTCGGCTGGTCCAAAACTGTCCGCTGAGCAGTCTGAGCTTGGGTCCAACCCTTCATTTCAATTAATTGAGCAATCTTGGTCGTTAACTGGTTTACTTACGGTCGAAGTCGGCCCCGCAGGCAAAGAAGCTATGGTGTTAGAACATTGCGGGCTGCGAGTGTGCGTGGTTGGCAACGTATCGGTCAATGCGTTCAAAGTGCGAAATTCCTTGTCAGGCGTAATATAGACCACAACGGGCTTTCCGGCAGCTATGAGACGCGCAGCGTTCACGAGGGTGCCAGAACTCTCGCCGTCCCAAAGCATAAGGCCGACATCAGCTTCTTCGGCCATAGCCGCGTCTTTGGCTGTAAAGAATTCGAAGTCTCTGCGGCTATGCGGTGGCTTAATGGATTTGACCTCCCATGGTCCCAAATTGTTTCGGCAGTCACCCGCTGAACAGAAAATCTGAACGTTTCGGTATCCGCGCTCAGCCAAGTACCCCCGCGGCATGGAAAGATTACCTACGGCACTCAAGCCAAAAAAGCATCCGAGGGAAGATGTCGGAATGAGGAAAAAGATAAGTAAAAGCCAGCAAAATATTTTCGGTAAGCTTATCGCTTTAACGAAGGAGATTCGACTGAAAGAACCGATCGGCGGGTCATGGGGTCTACACCAATTTCGCGGCGGAGACGGGAAGACTAAAGGGATTCATAGAGTGAGCGGGATCTACTTAAATTGGTGGTTCTCGGAACGTAGTAGAGTGATTATAGAGGAAATAATTGAGATGGCAACAGAACAGATTCCTGATCTGAAGTCAGGGAGCCTGGAATCACTCACGGAAGTAGTTATAAATGTGCTCAAAGATAACGCGCTCAACAACGAGCTCTTTGCAGGGGTGTGTTTAGGAAGTCCGAACACATTGTTTGAAGCTCGTGTGACTGTCAACGCCCAAGACTTCGCCGACGCCTTGTGGAAGAATATGGTTCTGGCACTCTCTTCGGCAATTTCGAAGTGGCTCGTTATCTTTCCCGCACCAAAGCTGAAAACCGTTACCCTTGAGATCGGCTGCGATAATCTATCGTTGATTTCACCGAACGACGAAGGCAAGTGGAATCAGCTGGTGGCGCAATACAAAATTAATCCAGAGTGGGATCCAAAGATAGGAGGATCTCAGCGTGGAGGGAACCTTCGGTATTTCATCAGAGACTTACCTTTCACGTGGATTGCATGTGAAGTTTGGGGGACGAGAGAGTCTGCGAGGGAGCTAGCCGCTCGTCGAATGCGCAAACTGATCGCGGTGCTCTTTTCAGTGCTGGTTCAATGGAACAAATGGATTCTTACCCCGAGCAGCATGGTGGTCGCATCGGACAGCGTTCAGTTTCCTGCTAAGGATAGTTCTGAGAGCTTCACGCAAATCATGTCGCACATTGGAGAGCTTTTACCCCCGTTATCGACCGAAGTGGAGCTTTCAGCGGAAGACATAAACAAGGTCAAGGACTGGTATGTTCGATTCCAAGCATCTCCTGATGAGATGAAGATGAGGTGCACCGCAGCATCACAGTTCGTCAACTATGGGATTGTAGCCGGAGAATTGGAGCGTTTTATTCATTTCTCAATCTCACTAGATGCGTTATTCGGCGTGCGTGGCAAAGTAGAAAAAACCATAACTCGTGGACTAATACACTTATATAAATCGAAGCCAGAGGACTGGGAATATCGTGCCTCCCGGTTGTTCGACCTTCGATCAACTCTTGTGCACGGCGGTTGTGCATCGATCGATGAATGGGATCAATTGCAGCCTTACAGGAAGCACACCAACTCCCACCCTCTTCGAGATGCGACTGACGCAGCTATGACGGCCCTCTGGTCCTTCCCCAG
>WNFU01005301.1_pt1 | contig 16077 bp, 16 predicted proteins | sample 5400121 | NCBI WGS metagenome assembly WNFU01 (sample SAMN13153360, study PRJNA577476) | soil metagenome | isolation source: 100 cm soil or saprolite under grassland replicate 1 | place: USA:California | collected 2016-06-15
TGTTCGTCCACCCGCGCCAGTTGAGCGAAGTCATGGCCCGTTTCCCGGAGGTCGAGCGATTCCAGGCCCTCGTGACGCGCGCCCAGCACCGCGACCAGCTGGCGGTCCGAGTCCAGACCAGGCGCGAGGAGCACAGCGGGATCGTGGATCGGCTGGCCGAAGCGATCCGCGAGGCGGTCCACGTCCGAGCCGATGTGGAGCTAGTGCCCTCTGGTACCATTCCCGATGACGCCAAGCCCCTGGTCGATCAGCGAACGTGGGACTGACGAGCCGTCACCTGTCAGCCATCAGCTGTCGCTTGCGCGTCATCAGTTGAGCTGGGTGAGACCAGCAAGAAGCCGATGACTGATAGCTGATGGCTGACCGCTCGATCAAGACGGCTGCGCTCGTCGCGCTGGGCTGCAAGGTCAACCAGAGCGAGAGCCGCCAGTGGAGCGCTCAGCTGGCGCTCGTTGGCGTCGAGCTTGTCGAGTACGGCCGTCCGGCCGACCTGTACATCGTCAACACTTGCACCGTCACTCACGTCGGCGACAAGAAGTCACGCCAGCTCATTCGCCAGGCATCGCGCGCCAACCCCGACGCCTGCGTGGTCGTCACGGGCTGCTATGCCTCCGTGGATCCGGAGGCCGTCGCCAGTCTATCCGGTGTGGACCTGGTCGTACCCAACCAAGACAAGGAAACGCTGGTCCTTCGCCTGGCTGAAGAAGGCCTGGTGCCGCCACCGTCCGAGTCCAATCCCGAGGCCTGGGTCCATCCGTCGGAGCGGCCAGACTGGATCACCCTCGCCCCCGCTCTGAGGCGCAAGGCCCGAGCCTTCGTCAAAGTACAGGATGGGTGCAGCAGCTTTTGCACATACTGCATCGTTCCCCGTGCCCGCGGGCCGCAGCGCAGCCGCTCGATCGACTCGATCGTCAACGAGGTCAAGGTTCTCTATAACCTCGGCTACCGTGAGGCCGTCCTGACCGGCGTCCAGATCGGGGCTTACGGCTCCGACTGGGACCGCCAGAGCCGGCGGGTCAAGAAAGGCAGCGGGCCCAGCCTGACCGAACTGGTCGAGCGTATCCTGGCCGAGACGCCGATGCCCAGACTGCGCATCTCCTCGATCCAGCCGCAGGACTGGCCGGATGGCTTCGTCGAGCTGTGGCAGGACCGGCGGATGTGTCGCCACCTCCACTTACCCCTCCAGAGCGGCTCTGATTCGGTGCTCAAGCGGATGGGACGCCGCTACCGAACGCCGCAGTTTCTGGCGCTGGTCGAGTGCTTGCGGGCAGCCATACCCGACGTGGCGATCACGGCCGACGTGATGGTGGGATTCCCTGGTGAGACCGAGGCCGAACATCGCGAGAGCGTCGAGTTCATACGCGAGATCGCAATGTTCGAACAGCACATCTTCCGCTACTCCGCGCGGCCCGCCACCGCGGCCGCGCGCCTCCCCGACGACGTCCCACCCACGGTCAAAAAACGGCGCAGCGACGAGGCCCACGCTCTCAATGCACAGCTCCACGCCGCCTTCCGCTCGCGTTTCCTGGGGCGGACGATGGACGTCCTGTGGGAGGAGCCGGTCGAGGACCATCGCACACTGGTAGGGGCAGGGCTTGCCCTGCCCACAGGGGGGCAGCAAGCAGCGCCCCTACAACGTGCCCCCACCTACTGGAGCGGGCTGACCGACAACTACCTTCGGGTGCACGCGGCCGGCGAGCGGCTCGAGGGCAGGTTGACCCCGACCCGGCTCGAGCGACTTGCCGGCCAGGGAATCCATGGAGGGATCGTGTGGACGAGTGCATCTTCTGTCGCATAGTCGCGGGCCAGATCCCCAGTCAGATCCTCTACCGGGACGAGCTAGTCACCGCGTTTCGCGACATCGAGCCCCAGGCGCCCGTTCACGTCTTGTTCGTCCCCAACGAGCACCTGAAATCAACGGACGAGCTCGACGAGCGCCATGAGACGCTCATGGGCCGCTTGCTGCGCGCCGCCAGCCAGGTTGCTCGCCAGGAGGGCGTGGCCGATCAAGGCTACCGCCTCACGATCAACACCGGCCGGAGCGCCAACCAGCTCGTCCCTCACCTCCACCTCCACCTGATGGCAGGCCGAGCGTTCGGGTGGCCGCCGGGATAGACGGCTCGCCACCACGCTCGAGGCAGTCTGGCTTGGATGCCATCCTGGGTCCGAGATGGTGCGCAGAGCCATCCGCCTTCACGCCGGCCGCTCTCTTGCGGGAAGCGCGGCGCCAGAAAGGGCTGGCGGCGATACCCATCCCGCGCATTTGCGTGCTGGATCCCGACGGCGACATCGTGCAGCATTTGCTGGCGAGTGGCCGCGCCGCGCTCGACCCCAGCTGGCCCTGCTACCACACCCGCCTGCACACGTTCGCGCTCGACGCCATCCCGTGCGGCATCATCGGCGGGGCGGTCGGCGCGCCGTTTGCCGTCCTGGTCGCGGAGGAGCTGTTCGCCTCAGGCTGCCAGCTCCTGATCAGCGTCACCTCGGCGGGCCAGATCAGTCCCAGCGGCGAGCCGCCATACTTCGTCCTGATCGAGCGGGCACTTCGAGACGAGGGCACGAGCCACCATTACCTGCCGCCGGCGGCGTACAGCCAGCCACGTCTCGAGCTCTTAGAGATCGTCCGAGTGGGACTCGAGGGCGTGGGCATGCCCATCACCGTCGGCGCCACCTGGACGACCGACGCTCCCTTCCGCGAGACCGCGTCCGCGATCGAACGAGCGCGCTCGGAGGGCATCCTGGCAGTCGAGATGGAAGCGGCGGCGCTCTACGCCCTCGCCCAGGCGACCCGGAGGGACGTTATTTGCTTCGCGCACGTGACCAACCAGATGGGACAGGCTGAGCAGGATTTCGAGAAGGGCACAGCGCAGGGCAGCCTCGACGCCCTACGAGTGATCGGGGCCACGGCGACCTGCTGGCTGGCGGCGACGCGCGGAAAATGAGCGGGCGGCCGCCGCGGCTTGTCGCCGACGGTTCTCTGCGTCCTACTCCGTTCGGAGGAGCGGGTCCAGCGCGTCGCGAAGCCAGTCGCCGAGCAGGTTGATGGCCAGCACGGTGACCGTGATCGCAACAAAGGGCGGCCGGGGATTCCCCGGCCGCGCTCATCTAGAGCGCGGCGACGATCAGTCGATCTCGCTGCCGTCGCCCGTCGCGCTCGCCTGGCCGGCGGCCACCAATTCCTTGGCGGTCTCGCCAGGCCCCGGGATCGGCTCCCAGCGCTCAGCCAGCCGCTTCATGATCTGCGGCATGGTCGTGTACTCCATCTCGTCGAGGCCCAGCCGATGCGGCTCGAACGGTCCGTGGCGCCGCATCACATACGCCATCTCGTTGGCCATCTCGCGCGCCTTGTCCCAGGCCGAATCGGCGAACATGTCGCGTGGGCCCACCAGCCGGCCCTCCGCCAGCTGGAAGCCGAGCGCCACGACCCGCGGCGGCCCATCCAGCCGACTCGGCCGCGCGTCCTCGAGCGCGCACGGCATGAGCGGGCCACAGTGCGAGCCGCGCATCCAGCCGCCCACGAAGTGTGGCCAGGCGAACGGCTCCAACGCCTCGCCGACCGCCGGCAACCCACTCTGGCAGCGAACGATCAGCGAGGGATCGTCCTTGCCCACGTAGCGCCCCGCGATCAGCGCCAGTTTGGTCGTCGTTGCCGAGGCCGTGATCTCGCCCAGCTCGCGCGAATAGATCTCCTTGATCACGTAGGCGTGCGGGGCGCCGATGAACATCAGCAGATCGTAAAGCTCCTCGGGACAGGACATCCGGATCTGGGCGTTCTCCTTCAAGTTGTGGACGACGAAGTCGAACCCCTTGTGCATCTTGTTGTCGATCACCAGGCCAGGGGTGTTGAACGGATCGGCGAAGATCTTGAAGAGCGGCAGGTTCCAGGCGCCTGGCTCGGTCTTGTCGGCCATGAAGACGATGAACGGCTCCGACGGCCGCTCTTCGAACTCCATCTCGCAGACCCCGGGCCCTAGACCGCGCACGTTGCCCGAAAAAGCGTCCACCAGCAGGTCCTGGCCGGCCCCGTATAGCTTTAATCGCTTGGCGACCTCCGTGACGTCCTGGAAGGTATCCCACGCCAGGCGGTGAATCTCGGAGCTGTCCACACCCTGGCGGTGGGTCATGATCAGGTTGATGTCGTCGCCGACGCGGGTCACGTGAAAGTCGACCAGGAGCTGCGAGGCGCTCAGCAGCTCGCGCGACCGAGCCAGCATGTCCGGGTGCACTTCACCGTGCCCGACGTAGCCGCCAACATCGGCCTTGATGCAGCTCAGCGTGATCTTCTCCATCGAACACCTCCCTCTCGACTCGTCCGCGAGCCGAGCGTTTTGTGGCCGGCCACAGCAGTGTGCCCGGACGTCGCGCTACAAGTCGAATATAGACCTGATCGAGCCCAGCCGCAAGAGGCATGCCGCGCGCGGCTTCGGATTGACACGGCGCTCTGGCTCGTCTAGCCTACGCCAGATGGCGCGAGCCGGGCCGACAGCCCGGGAGACTGTGGAGGAGTGGCGATGACGAGCCAGTCGGCGAGGCTCTTTTCGTGCGGCGCGGTTGTCCTGGCGCTGGCGGTCTTGAGCTCGGGCCAAATGTTGGCCCATGCGCCAGCATCCCAACCGGTCACGCCGGCCCTGACCGCCGAAGCCAGGGACATGGTCCTGTTGGGCTACGACGACCTCCAGGCGCGGTCGGCGTATCAGCCGGTCATCCACCAGCAGGGCGGTCGTTGGATCGCGTATGTCGGGCATCACGGCGGGGTCGGGGTGAACCGCGCGACCGGCGAGATCGAGCCGAACGGCACATCGCTAGTCGACGTGACCGATCCGAGCAGGCCGATCTACGTTCGCCACATTCCAGGCACAACCGGCGCGGCCGAAGCCGGCGGCGCCCAGATGGTCCGTGTGTGCGACGGCAGCGAACTGCCCAGGGCGAACCCGGCCAGAACCTACATGCTTCGCAGCCTTGGCGGCCAGGCCCACGAGGTGTGGGACGTGACCGACCCGGCTAACCCCAGCCTGGTCAGCACGCCCGTGTCGGGCCTCAGCAACACGCACAAGAGCTGGTGGGAGTGCGACACCGGGATCGCCTACATACCATCTGACGGCATCCCGGACGGGTGGCGCAGCAGGATCACGAAGATCATGGACCACCTGAGCGATCCGGCCAATCCCCGCCTCATCCGCAACTTCGGCCTCGTCGGCCAGGAGCCAGGCTCGACCGTCGACCCCATTCCGGGCTCGATTCACGGGCCGATCCGGCTGGGCAATCGTGTCTACTTCGCCTACGGGACCAGCTCTAACGGCGTCATCCAGATCGTCGACCGCGACAGGCTCCTGAACGGCGATCCGAGTCCGACCCCACAGAACCTGCTGTACCCCCAAGTCGGGCGGCTGGACCTTGCCCCGAACTGGGGCGGCCACACCAGCTTTCCGGTCCTCGGCATCCAGATCCCGGACTTCGCCAAAAACCGCGACGGCCGGAGCCGCGACTTCGTGGTCGTTACGTCAGAAGCAGTCCAGAACGAGTGCCAGGAGTATCGCCATCTCACGTTCATGGTGGACGTGACCAACGAGAGCACCCCAACTCCTGTCGCCAACTTCCAGGTCGCGGAGTCCAGCGGCGACTTCTGCGGCCGCGGCGGCCGTTTCGGCCCTCATGCCACCAACGAGTCGTTCTCGCCGATCTATTACAAGAAGATGGTGTTCGTGTCCTACTTCAACGCCGGCGTGCGGGCGCTGGACATCCGCGATCCATACAACCCGAAAGAGTCGCCTACTTCATCCCGGCCATCACCGAGAACACCGACCAGCGCTGTGTGACGGTCGGCGGCGCCGAGCGCTGCAAGGTCGCGATCCAGTCCAACAACGTCGAGGTCGACGATCGCGGCTACATCTACATCGTCGACCGCGCCAACACGGGGATGCACATCCTCGAGCTAACCGGAGCCGCCCGGCAGGTCGCCGCCCTCACGCCCTGACCCCCTCTCCGCGTCGGGGAGGGAACAAGTGCGCTTCGCGGGGTTGGGGGAAGGGTCTCGACTACCGCGGCCGAAAGCGGGGCAGGGTGATCTGGTCGGTCACGTCGTCGTAGACGATCTCGACGGGCATGCCCACGTTGACCGCCTCTGGCGTCGGCTCGACGCCAATCAGGCTGCTGAGCATGCGAGCGCCCTCCTCCAGCTCGATCAGCGCTACGACGTACGGCACCTCGCCGCCGAAGACCGGATTCGGGTGCCGATGAGCGATGGTGAAGGCATGGACCACGCCCCGCCCTGAAACGGGCGTCCAGGTCAGGTCATCCGACAGGCAGGAAGGGCAGACCGCGCGCGGGTAATAGACGAAGCGACCACAGGCCCCACAGCGCTGAAGCTTGATCGCGTGGGCGGTCAGGCTGTCCCAGAACGGGCGCGTAACCGGGTCCGGGATCGGCAGTGGCTTGGCGTAGTCGACCATGGCTAGGCCCTCCCCAGGATCACGGTGCCCGTCGCCGACAGCACTCCACCAGTCCCGTGGACCAGTCCGATCTTCGCGTCCTTCACCTGGCGCGCGCCCTGGTCGGCGTAGTCGTGGCGAAGCTGGCGGACGGCCTCGATGATCGTGAAGATCCCAAACATGCCCGGGTGGGTGTAGGAGAGCCCACCCCCGCTCGTGTTGAGCGGGAACTGCCCACCGGGCGCGGTCCGCTGGCCACTGACGAAGGCGCCACCCTCGCCCTTGTCGCAAAAGCCCAGGTCCTCCAACGTCAGCAGGACCGTGTACGTGAACGAGTCGTAGATCTCGACCACGTCGACGTCGCCGCGTCTGACGCCAGCCATCTCGAACGCGCGCGGCCCGGAAAGCCGGGCTGGGCCGTGAGTCAGGTCTGGCATCTGGCTGATCAGGGAATGGTCATGGCTCTCGCCGAAGCCCAGCACCGCGACCGGCGTGGTCCGACAGTCGCGAGCCCGCTCGGCGCTGGTGAGGACCACCGCGCCGCCCGCGTCGGTCACCAGACAGCAGTCGAGCAGGTGGAATGGGTACGAGATCCAGCGCGAGCTGAGCACGTCCTGCACCGTGATCGGGTCGCGATACATGGCTTTCGGATTGAGCGCTGCCCAGGCGCGGGTCGCGACGGCGATCTCGGCGAGCTGCTCGGAGGTCGTTCCGTACTGGTACATGTGGCGTGTGCAGGCCAACGCATAGGACCCGACCGGCTGGGGCAGCCCGAAAGGCTCCTCGAACTGGCCGGCCAGCATCTGGCTGCTCGAGGCTCGGGGCGGCATGCCAACACGCGAGCGGCCGCTCTGGCCATGCGTAATGAGCGCCACGTCACACAACCCGGCCGCGATCGCCGCGGTCGCGTGCCCGACGTGGATGACGAACGAGGAGCCGCCGACGTTCGTCCCATCCAGATAAGTCGGAACGATGCCCAGGTACTCGCCGACCTCCGTCGGCGAGACGCCAGCGCTGAACAGGCCGTCGACGTCACGAACGCTCAGCCCGGCGTCGCGCAGGGCGTTGCGGGCCGCCTCGGCCTGCAGCTGCATGGCCGACTTGTCGGGGACGACGCCGATCTGGTCGGACTCGTCCGCGCCGACGATCGCGACCTTGCCAGATAGCGAGCGATCAGCCATCAGCGTTCAGCCTTCAGGAAGGTACTGTTACTGGCACGCGTGGCTCCCATACGAACCTCCTGATAGCTCATGGCTGAGGGCTGACGGCTCGTCACGGCTCCTCCCAGGGTGACTTCCACAACCGGCGCCCGGGCGCCGGGTCGGTCCACTCCTCGGGGGGCCGGTCGTCGAGCCGGGCTCCGAAGCCGAGCGCTGGCGGCGGCTTCAGGTTTGCGCCGAGCGTCTCCGGGAAGATCCGCGCCAGCTCGTCAGGGTTCCAGCGTGCGTCCGACCTGATGGAACGGACGGCGTGCGGCTGCGCGAGCAGCGTGTAGGCGTAGCCATAGGAATGGAACACCTGGCCGTTGACGTTTGCGGCAGCGTCGCTGGCCAGGTACACCACCAGCGGCGCGACGTTGTCAGGATCTCGCTCTGTGCCGACGGCCATCTCGCTCGGCCACTTGCCGGTCTCCTCGAAGATCTGGCGGCCCCGTGGCGTCGAGTCGATCATCCGCGTCGCCCCGCTCGGCATGATCGCGTTCACGGTCACGTCGTACTTGGCCATCGCGTTCGCGGTCGACCAGGTCAGGCCTATGATCCCCGCCTTTCCCGCCGCGTAGTTGGGCTGGCCGGGCGAGCCGAGCGCGGAGACGGAGGACATGCTGATGATCCGCCCGCTCCTCTGCTCACGCATCTTGATCGTCGCGGCGCGCGTGCAGTTGAACATGCCCTTCAAGTGGACGGCGATGACCGCGTCCCATTCGGCCTCGGTCATGTTGAAGATCATCCGATCCCGCAAGATGCCCGCCACGTTTACCAGGATGTCGATCTTCCCGAACGCGCTGACACACTGCTCGACCATCTCGGTCGCCTGGTCGAAATCGGCCACCGAGCCGTAGTTCGTTACGGCTGCCCCACTGGCGGTCAGGATCTCGTCGACTACCTGATCGGCAACCATTTTCTCGGAGCCCTCGCCACTCAAGCTGGTGCCCAGGTCGTTGACCACGACCCTGGCGCCCGCTTTGGCCAGGGCGATCGCGATGCCGCGTCCGATCCCGCGGCCCGAGCCTGTCACCAGCGCCGCCTTGCCATCAAGCATCCCCATAACCCCTCCCCTAACCCCCTCCCCGACGCGGAGAGGGCGAACGGTTACTCATGCGTGCGCCATCACGGCGCCATCTACGAAGATGGTCTGTCCCGTCATCATGTCCGCGGCGTCGGAGGCCAAGTACACCGCTAGCGCACCGACCTCCTCAGGCCGGCCGAGACGGCGAGTGGGAAGATAGCGCGTTAACCTCTCCCCCAGCCCCTCCCCTGAAGGGGAGGGGGGCTCCCCCTTCCCTTCAGGGGAGGGGGCTAGGGGGTTAGGTAACAGCGGGTCGCCCTCGAACCAGCCCAGCCCGATGCCGTTGATCCGGACGTTACGTCGAGCCCATTCGAGCGACAGGGCGCGGATCAACTGGATCAACCCAGCCTGGCAGGCGCCGTACGCCGCCGTATGCGGCAGGCCGCGCTCGCCAAGCACCGAGACGATGCAGATGATCTTGCCGCCGTCGCGCGCCAGCATCTCTCGCCCGGCCGCGCGCAGCAGCCTGACGGGCGCCGTCAGGTTGACCGCGACCAGGCCCTCCCATTCTTGGTCAGCGAGCTCCTCGAACGGTCCCGCCATCCGCAGATCGCCACAGCTAACCACCACGTCCAGCCCGCCGAGCTCCGCCACAGCGTCAGGCACCACGGTTTCCACCCCGTCCAGGTTCCCCACCCTGACGCGCGCGCCCGCCTCCGCCAGCGCGTCGATGATGGCGCGCTCGACGCTCGAAGCCGTCCCGACGACGAGCGCCCGTTTCCCAGCTAACGAGAAATCGTCCAAACTCAGGCCTCCAGCGCCAGCAGCGGCTCCACGCCCCACGGCGCTGCCCCGCCCGCCAGACCACCGCCGTCCAGGGCGACCGTCTCGCCGCTCATGTAACTCGCGCCATCCGAGACCAGCAGTAGGGCGAGCGGACCGATCTCCTCGGCTTCACCAATCCGCCCAACCGGAATGAAGCGGCCCCGCTCCAACCGCCGCGCGCGGTCCTCTTCGGTCAAGGCCGGGCTCTGGGCGAAGAAGCCCGGCGCCAGCCCGACCACCCGAATGTTGTGCGGCAGCAGGGTCAGCGCGAGCGAGCGGGTCAGCTGGACCACGCCACCCTTCGCGCAGCAGTACATGAAGTTGTCGCGCCCACCTCGGAACGCGAAGCCAGATGCCACGTTCAGAATGACCCCGCGCCGCCGCTCGATCATCGTCCGAGCCGCCGCGCGAGAGCAGAAGAAGGCGCCGCTGAGGTTGATGTCGATCCCACGCCGCCACTCCTTGTCAGTAATCTCCAAGAACGGTTTGCGGCCCGGCGTGCTGCGATCAATGCCGGCGTTGTTGACCAGGATGTCGAGCTGGCCGAACTCCTCCAACGTGGCGGCCATCAAGCGCTCCGCTTGCGTGGAATCGGTGACGTCGGTGGGGACTGCTAGCGAGCGCCGCTCGAGGCGTCTTACCAGCTCGGCAGTCTCCTCGATCGGCTCGGGCCGCCGCGCGCCAACGACAACATCGGCGCCGGCCCTCGCGAACGCCAGCGCCATCGCCCTTCCCAGTCCAGTCCCGCCACCGGTAATGACCGCCACTCGCCCATCGAGCCGGAGCTTCTCGAGCATCCTCAGTCCCCGTTCGGCACGATCAGGCAGTCTACCGCGCAAACGCCCTGACCGCGTGGGCCGACGACGAGCGGGTTGACGTCGATCTCGCGTACGAGATCGCCCAGGTCGAGGCACAGCTCGGAGAAGCGCAGCATGGTATCGACCAGCGCATCAAGGTCAGCGCCCGGCTTCCCGCGCGTTCCCAGCAGGACCGGGTAGGCTCGGAGTCGCTCGAGCGCCGATCGCGCTTCAGTCGCGGAGACACGCGGCAGAAGGAGCTGGACGTCCTCGAGCGTCTCGACAAAAACTCCGCCCAAACCGCAGGCCATGACCGGCCCGAACTGGGCATCCTGGCTCATCCCCAGGATCACCTCCACTCCGGGCTGCGCCATCTCCTGAACGAGCACGCCTCGAAGCTCGGCTTTCGGGGCCGCGCCGCGGGCGTTGGCCAGCACCCGTTCGAACCCGTCAGCGAGCGCCTCGGCGTCCCGAACGTCCAGCAGCAGCGCTCCGGCCTCGGTCTTGTGCAGCAGGTCGGCGGACTCGGCCTTCAGGGCGACCGGATAGCCGATCTCGCCCGCCGCCGCGAGCGCCTCGTCGGCGCTCGTGGCGAGCCGCTCACGGGTCGTTCGGATCCCGTACAGGGCCAGCACCTGCTTGCTCTCGCGCTCGGTCATCGGACGGCCGCCCGCGGCGTGGACCAGAGCACGGGCCTGCTGGGCGGCGGCGGTCAACCTAACCCCCGCGAAGCGCACTTGTTCCCGTCCCCCTTCCCTGAAGGGAAGGGGGTGAGCTCTCTCCCCCCTTCCCTTCAGGGAAGGGGGGCCGGGGGGGTTAGGTTCAGCACGGGCCCGCTCACGCTGGAAGGCCGCATAACGGACGAGCGCCGCGACCGCCTTCAGGCCGTACTCGCCACCCTGAAGGAAGGGTACGCCGTCGAGGCGGTCGATCGGGTCGACGACAGGGATGTCCGGGTTCTGACTGGGGTGGAGGTGGCCGCCCACGAGCGACATCACCAGGAACACGATCTCGGGGTGGTTCGCGACGGCGGCCTCGACGATCTGGCCGACAGGCGTCTGGCGATCGAGGCGCGATGGGAAGCCGCGCCCGTAGACGATGACGTCCAGGTTGCCGGCCTCGGCCAGTGCGTCGAACGCCTCCCGCAGGATCTCGGTCTCGAACACGCCCTGACCGGTGATGTCGAGCGGATTGCCCACGCTCCCATACTCCGGCACTATCTGGCGAAGCTTGCGCTCCGTCTCCTCGGGCAGGGCCGGGAGGGTGATGCCGCAGTCCGGCGCCAGGTCGGTTACCAGGCTGGCCGCACCCCCGGAGACGGAGATCAGCGCCACTCCACCGCCGCGCGCCAGCTTGCGCGTGTGGAAGACGGCCACTGCCTCGAGCAACTCGTCGACGCTGTAGACGCGGCTCACCCCGAGCTTCCTGAGCACCGCGTCGATCACGTCATCCGAGCCGACCAGCGAGCCGGTATGCGCCAGGGCGACGCGGCGGCTGGCCTCGGACCGACCGATCTTGAGCATGACGATCGGCTTCTGCCGCTCGGCCGCCAGCTCGCACGCCGCGATGAACCGCCCGGGCGTCTTGATCTGCTCGGTGTAGCAGGCAATGACGCGGGTCTGCTCGTCCTCGGCGCAGTAGCGGATGTAATCTGCTGCCTCCAGGTCTGCCTCGTTCCCGGTTGTCACCCCGATCGTCAGGCCGATCCCCCGAGTCAGAAGCGGCACCAGGACCGATGGCGCCATCATCCCGCTCTGCAGGATCGCGCCCACTTCGCCCGCGATGAGCTCCTCGAAGGTGGACGGCAGCGCCACCATCCCGATCGGCGCGTTCATCAGGCCCAGGCAGTTCGGCCCGTTGACGACGATCCCGGTCCGCTCCGCCCAGGCCCCGAGCTCTGCCTGCCTGCGTGCCCCCTCTTCGCCACCCATCTCCGAGAAGCCGCTGGACACGATGCACAGCGCCGCCACACCCTTCTGCTCCGCCTGGTCCAGGACAGATGGAATTAGTCTGTGGGCCACCCCCACCACGACCAGGTCGACTGGATGAGGGACCTCGAGGAGCGACGGGTAGCAGGGCGCTTCGAGGATTTGGTCGTAGCGCGGATTGACCGCCACGACCGAGCCCTCGTAGCCGTACCGCAGCACGTTCTTCAGGATCCCCGAGACGAAGCTCGGGTTCGGCGAGGCGCCAACAACCGCCACCGACTCGGGCCGCAGCAGGCGATCCAGCCGCGAGTCGCGAGTGGCGAGTAGCGAATGAGAGCCCCCGACGCTGGGCTCCTCCGACTCGCGACTCGCGACTCGTAACTCGCGACTCGTCACAGGTACGCCCGCCCGATCGTCTCAGCCACCATGGCAGGCCGCTCTTCGCCCTCGATCTCCACTGTCTGCTGATAGGTCATCTGATAGACGTTCTCGCCGACCTCGTCGACTGATAGGAGCTTGGTGCGCATCCGAATCCGCTTGCCGACCCGGACCGGCGAGACGAAACGGACCCGGTTCAGCCCATAGTTGAGGCCCATCTTTGAGTGCAGATCGACCTTGATCCCCTCTCGGTCGCGCCCCAGCAGAGGCAGCAGCGACAGGGTCAGGAAGCCGTGGGCGATCGTCCCCCTGAACTGCGTCTTCGCCGCCCGCGCAGGGTCGACGTGAATCCACTGGTGGTCGCCCGTGATGTCGGCGAAGTTGTTCACCTGCTCCTGGGAGATCTCCACCCACTGCCCGACCCCGAGCTCTTGCCCGACCAGCCCCTTGAGCTCCTCGACCGTCTCCACAGTTCTCGTTGCGACCATGATTCCTCCCCAGCTGTCAGCCATCGGCTGTCAGCTATCAGCAAAGCGCCGCCGGACGCGACTCGTCTCCTGATGGCTGATAGCTGACCGCTGATCGCTCGTCTCACGCCAAGACCGGCACCGCCGTCGACGCCAGCACTTCGCGCAAGACCAGCTCGCGGCGCTGCTCGGCATCGCCGTAGAGCGCCTCGAAATGCTTGGCTCGCTTGAAGTACAGGTGGAGGTCGAACTCCCAGGTGAAGCCGATCCCGCCATGGACCTGGATCGCCGAGCCGCACACCTCGCGGGCCGCTCCACTCACGTACGCCTTGGCGACCGAGGCAGCCACCCCCGCGTCTGGCGCGTCGGCGTCGAGCGCCCAGGCCGCGTAGTACGTCGCCGAGTGCGAGTTCTCGACCTCGAGGAGCATCTCGGCGCAGGCGTGCTTGACCGCCTGGAACATGCCGATCGGCTGGCCGAACTGCTCCCGCACTCTGGCGTATTCGACGCTCATCTCGAGGCACTTGCGGGCCGCGCCCAGCATCTCGGCCGAGGCTCCAACCGCCGCTCGCTGCAAGGTCGGCCGCAGCACCTCCCACCCCTCATCGACGCGACCCACGATTGCGTCCCGATCTACCCGGACCTCTTCGAGCGTCAAGGTCGAAAACTTGTTGGTCCGATCAATGCTCACATTGGAGGTCAGCTTCAAGCCGGGTGTGTCGCGCTCGATCGCGAATAGCGTGATCCCGCGACGCCGGTCCGACGAATCGGTCGTTCGAGCCCCCACAAGCAACAGGTCAGCAACGTGCGCGAACGGTACGAACCGTTTGGTGCCGGATAGTGCGTACCCCCCGCCCAGCGGCCGGGCGTGCAAGGCGGTGCCCTCGGGCCCGCCCGTCGCCGTCCGCGTGTCCTCGCTGGTCGCCAGGGTAGCCTTCAGCTTGCCGCTCGCGATGGCAGGAAGGTAGGCGTCCATCTGGGCGCGGTCGCCGCCGGCCCTGATCAGGCTGGCCGCCAGGAGAACGGTTGCAAAGTACGGTCCGGGATAGACAGCTCGGCCCATCTCCTCCAGCACGAGCGCCTGGTCGACCATGCCCAACGCCTGGCCACCGCGGCTCTCGTCGATAGTGATCCCGAGCAAGCCTGTCTCCGCCAGCTTCTGCCAGAGTGGCTCGCTGAAGCCGACCGGGTCGTCCATCATCTGGCGGACTACGCGGGTCGGACATTCCTGGGAGAGCACCTCGCGCGCCAGGTTGCGCAGCATGACCTGTTCTTGCGTGAAGTCGAAGTCCATGCTACGCCCCCTTGCCGCCCATCCGGTCCGTCCGCGGCTCCCGCGGCAGCTTGAGCACGCGCTCGCCGATGATGTTCTTCTGGATCTCGGACGAGCCGGCGTAGATCGTGCCGGCGCGTGACCACAGGAAGTTGTAAGCCCAACCGGCCTCATGACCCTGGAGGGACTCTGAATCCAGCTCCAGTTCTGGCGGCAGGCCTTCCTCGAGCTGGCCGTACGGGCCGAGGATCTCCTGGACCATCTCCTGGTGCCGCTTGTCCATCTCGCTGTAATAGAGCTTGTCGACCGATGACTCGGGCCCCGGCCGCTGGCCCTTCTCGAGCTTGGAGAGGATCCGCAATCCGGCGTAGCGCAGCACCTCGACTTCGACCAGCATACGCCCCAGCTTCTGGCGCACCAGCGCGTCGTCGAGCGCCGTGCCGACGTCGCGCGGCAATGTACCGCAGACCTCGATGAGTCGATTCAGGTTCGCCTTGTGGCGGGTCACGCGGGCCAGCACGTTGCCGCCCCGCTCGAAGCCAAGCGTCGTCTGGGCCAGCTCCCAACCCTGGCCCTCAGCCCCGATCAGGTTCTCGGCCGGCACCGCGACGTTCGTGAAGAAGACCTCGTTGAACTCGGAGCTGCCGGTGATCTGCTTGAGCGGCCGGACCTCGACGCCCGAGCCGTGCATGTCCAGGATGAAGTAGGAGATGCCCTGGTGCTTTGGGACTTCCGGATTCGTGCGCGCCAGCAACACTGCGTAGTCCGCGATGTGCGCCTGGCTGGTCCAGACCTTCTGCCCATTGACGACGTAGTGCCCGTTCTGGCGCACCGCGGCCGTTCGCAGGCTGGCCAGGTCCGACCCGGAGTTTGGCTCTGAATAGAGCTGGCACCAGATCTCCTCGGCGGTCAGGATCTTCCGGATGTAGCGGTGCTTCTGAGCCTCGGTCCCGTGGGCGATGAGGGTTGGCCCGACGATCCCAATCCCGAGCCCGTTGATGGTGCCGGGCACGTTGGCGCGGGCCATCTCCTCGGCCACAATAGCCTGCTCCATCGGCCGCGCTCCCTGGCCACCGTACTCCTTGGGCCAGCCCATGCCCACGAAGCCGGCCTCGTACAGCTTGCGATGCCAGGCCTTGCGCTGCTCGAGTGTCTCGAGCTTGTCGGGCTTGTTCTCCTCGAACCAGGCCCGCACCCTGGCGCGAAAGGCCTGGTCTTCACGTGTCTCATGCAGGTCCATCGTCACTCCTCCTCAGCGGTGGTCGTCATCCCGACCTGATTGTCATTCTGAGCGCCAGCCAAGAATCTCATGCTAACCGCCCGGGACCTGAGTATGAGAGCCTTCGCTTCGCTCCCACGAAAATGAACTTTCATTCGCTCGGGGCGGGCCGAAGGCCCATGACTCCTCAGGATGACAAGAGGGCGTTCAGGATGACAACGCGGGCTCTTATCTCGCTCCTCGCAGCCTCGGGTCCAGCTCGTCGCGAAGCGCGTCTCCGAGCATGTTGAAGCCAAATACAACCAGGCTGATAGCCAGGCCGGGCCAGACCGATAGCCAGGGTGACTGAAGCATAAACGCCCGTCCTGTGCCGCTCAACATGGCCCCCCAGGCCGGATAGGGCGGCGGCACGCCGTAGCCCAGGAAGCTTAGCGTCGACTCGGCCAGAATCGCCGTCCCAAGCTGGACGGTGGCCAGGACGATGATCGGCGCGAAGACATTTGGCAGCACGTGCTTCCAGACCACCCGGGCGTGGC
>WNFU01005302.1_pt1 | contig 16076 bp, 11 predicted proteins | sample 5400121 | NCBI WGS metagenome assembly WNFU01 (sample SAMN13153360, study PRJNA577476) | soil metagenome | isolation source: 100 cm soil or saprolite under grassland replicate 1 | place: USA:California | collected 2016-06-15
CCACTGCCCGAAGGGGCAGCTCGCGGCCGCCGGGATCGAGCCCGCCACCGACCAGGCGTTCCAGCCCATCGAGGCGGCGGCGCTCGCGTGGTTCGAGTCGTTCGCCGCCCGCGTCGCGCGAGGCGAGGTCGCGCCGCGCCGGGCGCGGCCACCCGCGGAGGGCGCGGCCCCGCTCGACGCCGCGCGCGCGGAGGTCGCGTGACCGCGCCGGTGCCGCCGGTGTTGCCCGAGCTCGCCGGGCTCTCGGAGGCGGAGGAGTTCTTCGAGGCGCTCGGGATCCGATACGAGCCGCGGGTCCTCGACGCCCACCGCCTCCACGTCCTGAAGACGTTCGGGCTCGCGGTCGCGTCGTGGCTCGCCGCGAACCCGGGCGCGGACCCGGCGGCGAGGCGCAAGGCCATCGCGCGCGCGCTGCGCGAGGCGCATGACGCGTTCGCGGGGGACGGACCCGGAGGGGAGCGCCTGAACCCGTTCGCGCCCGGCCTCGTGCAGCTCGGCCGCCGCCGCTGACAGGCCTTCGGTACCTGAAGTCCCTCGCCCCCGCGCAGCGGGGGAGAGGGGTGGCGTGACGGGGTAGCCGCGGCGCGGGGGGACAGGGTCAGGCCAGGCGAAGGCGTCGGCGCCGCCGACCTCGGGGCTTTACTGCCGGCGCAGGACGAGGTTTCCTGTCGGCCGGCCCCCGTCGCGGGGACCCCAGCCGGGAGGAACCCCACATGCCGTTGCGTCTCCTGCGCGCGGGCGCGCTCGCCGCCGCCCTCGTCGCGTCCGTCGGCTACGCCCAGGAGCCGTCCGGCCCGCGCCCGGACGAGCAGCGCCCCGCGACCGGCGAGCCGTCCGGCCCGGGCTGGGACAGCGAGCTCTCCGCGGCCGTCGCCGCGATCGGCGGCCACACGACGTACCGGATCTCGGCGTCGGATTCGACCGGCAGCGTGGAGAGCGAGCTCGAGTTCCCGCTCGGCGGCGTCCTCGCCGGGCTGCGCGGCCAACTCGCATCCCACCGCGACGCGAGCCGGCGGCGCTGGATCTTCGAGGCGTCCGCGATGCTGTCGCCCGCCGGGTCGGCGGGCACCCTCAAGGACTCCGACTGGCTCGACGGATCGGTCGAGACCGCACCGGCTCCCGACGGCCTCGGGCTGACGCCGCACGCGGGCAAGGACATCTACTCCGAGTCGACGGCCGACCTGCACGCGCTCGTGCTCGAGGCGCGGGCTGCCTACGAGCTCGAGCCGTCGCCCGGGTTCCACCTCGCGCCGCTCGTCGGGGTGCTCTATCAGCGGTTCACCTACGACGTCCGCGACGTCGTGCAGGTCGGCTACGGCCCGTACCAAGCCGGGTTCAGCGGCACGGTCCTCGGCCCGGTCCTCGACTACGAGGTCAGCTACCGCGCGGTCTACGCCGGAGCGCGCGGGGAGCTCGAGCGCGGCCGGTTCTCGGCGACGGCGGAGCTCTGGTACAGCCCGATCGCGAGCGCCGAGGACCGCGACGATCACAAGATCCGCTCCAAGCTCTCGACGACCGACGCGACCGGCACCGCGTGGCAGGCGGGTCTCGGCGCCCGGTTCGCGCTCGGATCGGCGGACGCGCTCCAGGCCCAGGTCTCGCTCGTCCGCTTCAGCGTGAGCGGGACGCAGTTCCAGCGCTTCTACGCCGGTCCGAACGCGGGGCTCTCCGGGACGATCGGCTCCGATCTCACGTCCTCGCGCGAGACGTTGATGATCACCTGGGCGCACCGCCTTTAGCGGGCGTCACCCCGCCGCGACGCGGGCGTAGTACCGGTGCGCGCCGCGCGCCGAGGGGAGGGGCACGAGCCCGAGCCGCGCGAGGTCCCAGCCGGGCGCGCCGTCCTTCACGACGACGGAGCGGCGCGCGACGCGCCGCGCGCGGGCGAGCGCCTCGGCGGAGAGCGGACGCGGATCGGCGAGCCGCCGGACCACGTCGAAGTCCGCGGGCTCCGCCCGGGCGTGCCGGAACATCGGATCGAACAGGACGACGTCGAAGGACCGGTCCGGCATCGCGGCGAGCGCCAGGGCGTGGTCCGCCGCGCGGATCTCGATCCGTCCCGCCGCGGGGTGGTCGAGGCGGCGCAGCCCCTCCGCGACCCAGGCGGCGAGCGCCGGAGAGGCCTCGAGCCCGACGACGCGGCCGCTCGCGCCGACGGCGGTCGCCGCGACGAGCGCATCCGCGCCGAGCCCGACGGTGCAGTCGAGGACGAGGTCGCCCTCGCGGAGGTCGGCGGCGTCGAGGAAGGGATCGCGCGCGGTCGGATCGGCGGCGCCCCCCGCGACGAGCCGCTTCGCGCGGAGGAAGCCCATGCCGGCCGACCAGCGGCGCTCCGTGCCCTCCGCGACGAGGAGCGCGCCGCGCTCGGAGAGGACGAGCAGCGCGTCCGCGCCCGCCTCGCGCAGCGCCTCGGAGGTCGCGCGCCGGCCGCGCGCCACGAAGGGGAGCCGGTGCCGCGCCGCGGCCGCGCGGGCCTCCGCCTCCTCGGCAGGGGAGGGGCGGAGCGGGGTCGTGACGGCGAGACGCACGCGAGAACGAATGCCGGGAAGGACCGCGAGGAGCAAGCGGGACCGACCCGTCCGCGACGGATCGGCCCTCGCCGTGAGGCGCGGTTGACGGCCCCTCGCGCCGCATGGGACGAATGCGCAGGCATGAGGACCCGGCTCGCACTCCTCGCACTCGTCCTCGCCACGACCGCCGCAGCGTACCTGCCGTCGATCGACGGCGAGTTCGTGTTCGACGACTACGTCGGCATCCTCGAGAACCCGCTCGTCACGGACCCGTTCGGCAGTGCCGTCTCGAGCTGGCTCGCACCGGGTCGCCAGGTCACGAGTCTCACCTTCGCGCTCAATCACCTGGCGGTGGGGCTGGACCCGCGCGGCTGGCACCTCACGAACGTCGCGATCCACCTCGGGGTGGTCGTCCTCGCCTGCCTGTTCGCGCGCATCACCCTCGCCCGGGCAGGGCTCTCGCGGCCCGAGCTGCCCGCGCTGGCGGCAGCCGCCCTGTTCGCGCTGCATCCTCTCCAGACCGAGTCCGTCGCGTACCTCACGCAGCGCTCGGAGGCGCTCGCGTCGGGCGTCTACCTCGCGGCCTTCCTCCTCCTGCTCCTGCGCGACGAGGCGCGGGCGCCACTCCGCCGCGGCGCGTTCCTCGCGGGCGCCATCGCGCTTCACGCGATCGGGCTCCTGGGTGTGAAGCCGATCCTCGCGACACTGCCGGTGGCATGGCTCCTTCACTCTGCGCTGCTGCCCGCGGGCGGCGAGGTGGTGACGCCTGCGTGGCGCCGGGCGTGGCGCCGCATCCCTGCGGCGCTGCCCCTCTTCGCGCTCTCCGCGGCAGCCGCGATCGCGATGGCGCAGAGCGTCGCCGGTGAGGTGCACGCCGGGTTCGGCGTCCCCGGGCTCTCGCCCGGGGTCTATCTCGCGACCGAGCTCCGGGTGATCCCGACGTACCTGCGGCTCCTCTTCTGGCCGGCCGGCCAGTGCGCCGACTGGTACTTCCCGGCAAGCCGGAGCTTCCTCGAGCCCGCCGTCCTCGGCGGCGCCGCACTTCTCGGCGCGGTAGTCGCCCTCGCGATCTTCGCGGCGGTGCGCTTCCGCGACGCGACGGGAGACGGCCCGGCGGCTGCGCGCGTCGCGAGCTTCGGCGCGCTCTTCTTCCTCGTCGCGATTGCGCCCTCATCGAGCGTCGTCCCCCTCCTCGATCCTCTCGCCGAGCATCGCGTCTACCTCGGTACGCTCGGGATCGTCCTCGCAGGCGCGGCCGGGGTCACCTTTGCGATGCGACGCGTTCCGGGCGTGCGCGTCGTACCCGCGGGCGCCGCCATCGCGCTCCTGCTCTCGACCGCGGCAGGCATCGCCACCGCACGCCGGAGCGCCGTCTGGAGCACCCGCGTCCTCCTGTGGAGCGACGCCGTGGAGAAGGCGCCGCAGAAGGCGCGCATACACCTCAACCTGGGGCAGGCGCTCTTCGACGCGAACCGCCAGGCCGATGCCCTCGCGAGCTATCTCCGAGCCCGTGATCTTCTGCGCGATCACACGGTGAGCGGCGAGGCGTTGCTCACCGACATCGTCCAGACGTTCCTCACCCTCAAGCGGATCGACGAGGCACGAGCCGAGGTCGACCGTGTGCTCGCGCGCTTTCCTCGCGATCCCGTGGCGCTGGGTCTCCTCGCGTGGGTCGAGCTCGTGAGCAGGCGCGACGCGGAGTCCGTACGCGCCGCGCTGGCGGCGCTGGCGATGGACCCGTCGAACGCCACCGCGCTGAAGTGTCTCGGGATCATCCAGCTGAAGGGCGGCGACCTCGTCACCGCGAGACGAGCATTGCAGGAAGCCGCCGCGACCCAGGCGATCGACCCGATGGTCCACTCCTCGCTCGGCGAGGTGGAGGAGCGCTCCGGCAACGTGGATGCTGCGTGCGCTGCGTATGGTCGGGCCGCCGTCCTTCCCGGGAACCCCTGGGCCTCGGCGGTGGCTCGCGAGGCACGCTCGAGACTCCGCTGCCCCTGAATCGCGACGCCGCGCGCACCCTGCGCGAGCGCTCCAGGATCGGGTTGCGGTCGCCGTCCGAAGGACTATATAAGAATTCGACCGTGAAGAAGATCCCCGGCCGCGCGGCCAAGGTCCGCAGCTTCTCCGCCACCGATGACGACGTGGCGATGCTCGAGGCCGTGGCCGAGTACCACGGGTTCTCAAAGTCGGCGACGCTCGTCGGCCTCGTGCGCCGGGAGTTCTGGCGCCTCTTCCCCGCCGGCACGGGCGAGATCAAGCCCGCGCGCGGCGCCCGCGTGAAAGCATGACCCTGCCCGTCGCCCCCATGCACGACCCCATCGCGAACCCCGAGTGCGGCAGCGACCTCCCCGCGGCCGAGGTGGCCGCGCTCGAGGAGGAGATCCGCGCGCTCGCGAAGGAGAAGGACGCGGTCATCCTCGCCCACAACTACCAGCTCCCCGAGGTCCAGCGGATCGCGGACCACGTGGGCGACTCGCTCGGGCTCGCCGTCATCGGCAAGCAGGTGCCGCAGTCCACGATCGTGTTCTGCGGCGTCCACTTCATGGCCGAGTCGGCGAAGCTCCTCGCGCCCGCCAAGCGGGTCCTCCTGCCAAACCTGTCCGCCGGCTGCTCGCTCGCCGATTCGATCACCGCCGAGTCGCTCGAGGACTGGAAGGAGCGCTACCCGGGCCACGCCGTCGTGACGTACGTGAACTCGTCCGCCGAGGTGAAGGCGCTCTCCGACATTTGCTGCACGAGCGCGAACGCGGCCTCGGTCGTCCGCTCGCTGCCGCAGAAGAAGATCCTGTTCACCCCGGACAAGAACCTCGGGAAGTGGGTCGCGTCGAAGGTGCCGGAGAAGGAGGTCGTGATCTACGACGGGTGCTGCCCGGTGCACGACGTGCTCCGCGCGGCGAACGTGAACCGCGTGAAGTCGGCGAAGCCGGAGGCGGTCATCATCGCCCACCCGGAGTGCCGGGCGGACGTGGTCGAGATCGCGGACGAGGTCTGCTCGACGACGGCGATGCTCTCCGCCGTCGAGAGGCACCCGGACGCGAAGACGTTCATCGTCGCGACCGAGCACGGCATCGTCTACCAGCTGAAGAAGCGCTACCCGGGCAAGGAGTTCATCGTCGCCGACGGGTGCATCGGCTGCCGCATGCACTGTCCGTACATGAAGATGGTGGACCTCGTCATGGTGCGCGACGCGCTCGTCCGCGGAAAGCACGAGATCGACGTGCCCCCGGACGTCGCCGAGGGCGCCCGCCGCGCGCTCGAGCGGATGATCGCGGTGCCGCGGGACGCGTAGTCTCGCTCGCCCCTCACCCCAGCCCTCTCCCCCGGCTCGCGCCGGGGGAGAGGGAGGACCGGTCTTCACCGCCGCGGTCCCTTCGCGGCCTTCGCAGCCTTCGCGCCCTTCGCCTGCTTCGCGGGCTTCGCCGGAGCCGGCCGAAGCTCCTCGACGAGCCGCGTCGCGCCGTAGATCTTCTCGAGCGCCTCGACGAGCGAGCTCAAATGAACGGCCACAGCGCGGTTCACCGCCTCGTCGAAGCCGTACTCGCCGCCGAGCGAGTGGATGTTTCCGTCGAAGACGAGCCCGACGATCTCCGCGCTCGCGTTCACGACCGGGGAGCCGGAGTTGCCGCCGATGATGTCGTTCGTCGTGACGAAGTTGAAGCGCGTGCCGAGGTCGAGCCGGTCCTTCGCGGCGTGCCAGCTCGGCGGGAGCGCGAACGGGTCCTTCCCGGTGTCGCGCTCGAACGCCCCCGCGAAGGTCGTGAAGGGCGGCACCTCGCGCGTCCCTTCCTTCCAGCCCTTCACCCGGCCGTAGGAGAGCCGCAGCGTGAACGTCGCGTCGGGGTAGGTCGTGCGCCCCTGCACCGCGAAGCGCGCCTCCGCGATCGTCTCCTGCGCCTTCTTCACGACCGAGTCGATCTCGTCCTCGTAGGTCCGCCGGATCGCGCGCGCGTCGGGGTCGATCGTGCGCGCGAACGCGATCATCGGGTCGTTGGAGGCGTCCACCGCTGCGGTCCCCCCCTCCCAGAGCCGGCGCCGCACCGCGACGTCGCGGAGCCTCGAACCGTCGACCGCGCGCGCGGCGACGTCCGCGGGCGAGCTCTTGCCGAGGACCCTGCGGACCGCCGGGTGGTCGGGCCCGAGCTCCTCGCGGAGCTTCGTGAGCGCGTGATCGAGGAGCAGCCGCTCGAACTCGGGGTGGATGGGCGCCTCGGAGAGCACGTTCTGCGCGAGCGCGGTCAGGTTCGAGTCGCGGTACTCGCGCAGCCGCAGCTCGTTCGGCTTCGGCCGCTCCTCCGCCGCGCGCAGGAGCGTGCGCGCGATCGAGAACAGGTCGCCGGCGCCGCCGTGCTCGAGCGCCCCGAGCTCCTTGTGGACCTCCTGGAGCCGCTTCTGCGCCGCCTCGATCGCTGCGAACGCGGGGAGCGCGCGCGCCACCCGCTCCGGATCCTTCGCGATCTCGGCCCGGAGGGCGTCCTCCGCCGCGACCTTCGACTGGAAGAACACGGGATCCTGCAGCGCCTCGAGCCGGCCGCGCAGGGCCTTGTAGGAGTTCTCGACGTAGAACAGGTACTCGATCGAGATCCGCTTCTGCTCCTCGCCGAGGAGCTGGAATCCCGTGACGAGCCCGCGCGTCTCGGCGAGCTTCAGCAGGCGATCGGGGAGCGCGACGTCGCGCTGGTACCGCAGCTGCGCCGCGGTGAGGGAGCGATCGGTGCCGCCGGGGTGGCCGGTGACGAAGGTGAGGTCGCCCGCCTCGGCGCCCGCCGCCGACCAGCGGAACCAGTCCTTCATCCGCGCGGGCTTCCCGCCTTCGTAGACGCGGAGGAACGCGACGTCGAGGTCGTAGCGAGGAAACATGAAGTTGTCGGGGTCGCCGCCGAAGAAGGCGATGGCGAGCTCCGGCGCGAAGACGAGCCGCACGTCCTGGAAGCGGCGGTAGGCGTACAGGTGGTAGAGCCCGCCCTGGTAGAGGGCGACGACGTCGCAGCGGAGCGCGTCGGACTTCTGGCAGTCCTTCTCGATCCGGGCGGATTCGCCGCGCAGGGCGCGCTGGTACGCCTGCCCCTCGAGCCCCTTCGTCGCGCCGCGCACGCGCGCGGTCACGTCGGAGATCGACACGAGCTGGTCCACCTCGAGGTCGGGGCAGCGCGGCTCGTCCGCGGCCGTCCGCGCGAGGAACCCCGTCTTCACGAGATCCTTGCCGGCCGTGGAGAGCTGCTCGACGCAGGGGTGGGCGCAGTGGTGGTTCGTCATGACGAGCCCCTGCTCGGACACGAAGCTCCCGGAGCAGCCGAGCGCGAGTCGCGCGGAGGAGAGCCGGACGTGGTCGAGCCACGCGGGCGTCGGCGCGAAGCCGTAGGCGTGCTGGACCTTGTCCGCGGGGAACGCGTCGAACGTCCACATTCCCTCGTCGGAGCTGGCGTGCGCGGGCCCGAGGAGCGTCGCGGCGGCGACGGCGAGGGCGGCGAGGTCTCTCGGCATGAGGTCGGCTCCCGTGGTTCGGGCGCTCGCGGCATCTTCGCGCGGATGCACCCGCGGCGCACGGAATCGCCCGCCGCCGCGGTCCTCCGGCGCACGGACGGGCGCCTGCCTGCCGTCCGCGCGGAGGCACGGCGACGAGGCGCTCGTTCCCCCGCCGGGGCTGCAACGTTCACCCAGGGGCTCCACCGGTTGGCGGCGCGGCTCGCGGCCGATCGTGGTACAAGCGATCGGCGATGAACCGCGTCAAGCTCTGGGTGTTCACGCTCCTCGTCGTGGCCCTCGCCTACGTGGGCCTGCGCGTTGCCACCCTCTCGCGCCGCGCCGACGCGGTCGGCGGGCTCGACGCCCGGCTCGCGAGCGCCGCCGCCCATGTGACCGCCTCGGCGCACGCGCTCGCGCGCGAGGCGAGCGCCGCCGCCGCGTTCGTGGCCCGCGACGATGCGCTCGTCGCGGCGCTCCACGCGAAGGAAGGCCCGCCGCCTGCCCTGCCGCCGCCCGCGAGGGTGAGGGGGAAGAAGGCGAAGGCGCCCGTGGGCCGCGCCCCCGACCTCGACGCCGAGGAGGCGAAGCTCCGCGAGGCGGCGCGCGCCGCGCTCGATGCCGCCGAGAAGACCTTCGGGTTCGACCTGCCGGTCGGCACCGTCGTCACCGCCGGCAACCGCGAGTGGGTCGTCCGCAAGGGAGAGCCGTCCGTCGCGGAGGGCGAGGCCATGACGTTCCTGCGCGGCGCGATCTCCGGACAGACGCGCCGCGGGTTCGTCCGGCTGAACGGCGCGCTCTGGTTCGGCGCCGCCCGTCCGGCCGGCGACGGCGCGGGCGTCCTCCTGCTCGTTCCGCTCGACGAGACCTGGGCGAAGGGGCTCGCGACGAGCGCAGGCGCGGACGTCACGCTCTCCGTCCCCGACGTGAAGCCGGTCAGCACCGCGCGCTCCACCGACCTGCCGCTCCTCCAGGCGGCGACGAAGCTCGCCGGCGCGGGAGACGTGGGGCGCCTCGGCGAGGTGGACGTCACGCTCGGTCCGGTGCGGCTCCCGAAGCTCCCGCAGCCGGTCGCCGGCGGCGCCGCGCTGCGCGCCCGGGCGGTCCCGCTCGAGGGGCTGAAGGGCGCGTTCGCGATCGTCTCGATCCCGGCGGCCGCGTCGCTCGACGCCGCCGCGGCGTTCCACTGGCGCGCGACGCTCGGGCTCCTGCTCGTGCTCGCCGTCGGCCTCGTCCTCGGTCTGTTCGTCCGCTCGGCCGAGCCGACGCCGCAGGTCCCGGAGGCGCTCCTCGCCGCCGCCACGCGGATCGAGAAGGGCGACTTCGCGGCCCGCGCCCCACGGCTCGCGGGTAAGCTCGGCACGGTCGCCGGGGCGCTCAACCGCGCCGCCGAGATCGCAGGCCCCGCCGCGGCCGCGAAGGGCGCGTCGCCCGCGCCCGCGACGACCGACGAGTGGTACCAGGGGCCCGCGCGCCCCGCACCCGTGGCCGCTCCCCGCGCGCCGGTCGCCGTCGCGCCGGCCCGCGCCGCCACCGCCGCCGCGGTCGCGCTCGCGCCGGCCGAGGCGCCCGCGTTCGAGATGGACGAGGAGACCCACTGGCAGCAGGTCTTCCAGGACTTCCTCCGGACCCGCGCCACGTGCGGCGAGCCCTCCGAGGCGCTCACCTACGACAAGTTCCGCCAGAAGCTCGAGGGGAACAAGGCCCAGCTCGTCTCGAAGTACGGCTGCAAGACCGTCCGGTTCCAGGTCTACGTGAAGGACGGCAAGGCGGCGCTCAAGGCGACGCCGGTGAAGTAGCGGGCGTCACGCCAGCGGCAGCGTGAGCGTGAACGCCGCGCCCTTCCCGGGCTCCGACGCGACCTCGAGCCGGCCGCCGTGCTCCTCCGCGATCCGGTGGGCGATGGCGAGGCCGAGGCCGGTGCCGCCCTCCTTGGTCGTGAAGTAGGGCTCGAACACGCGCGCGAGGTCGTCGGGGGCGATCCCCGCGCCGCTGTCGCTCACGGTGAACGCGACGCCGCCCGGTGCGCGCGCGGCCCGCAGGCGGAGCGCGCCGCCGGCCGCGAGCGCGTCGAGCCCGTTCCGGACGAGGTTCAGGAGCACCTGGAGGGCCTGGTCGCGGTCCGCGAGCACCGGCGGCAGCCCCGGCTCCACCTCGCGCGTCATCGTGACCCCCGGCGGCGGCTCCGGGAAGAGCGCGAGCACCGCCTGCACGAGCTCCTCCGGGGCGAGCGGCGCCCGGTCCGGCACGGGCAGGCGCGCGAACCGGCTGAACTCGTCCACGATCTTCTTCAGCCGCCGCACCTCGTCCGAGATGGCGCGCGTCCCCTCCTCGAAGATCTCGCGGAAGTCGGGGCGCTGCTTCTCGAGCGCGTCGCGCAACGTCTCGACGCTCATCGCGATCGGCGTGAGCGGGTTCTTGATCTCGTGGGCGAGCCGCCGCGCGACCTCGCGCCAGGCCGCGACCCGCTCCGCCTGCGCGAGCCGCGTGCGGCTCTGGGCGAGGTCGGAGGTCATCTCGTTGAACGCGCGGACGAGGACGAGGACCTCGCCGGACGCACGGACGTCCACGCGCGCGCCGAGGTCGCCCGCGGCGACGCGCGCGGCGGCGTCGCGGAGCGCCTCGACCGGGCGGATGACGCGGGACGCGAGGAGCCGCCCGGCCGCGGCGGCCGCGAGGCTGCCGGCGGCGAGCGCGGCGAGGAAGGCGAGGAGGACGGTCGCGCGCGCGCGGGCGAGCCCCTCGGAGGCGACCGAGACCTCGACCAGGGCGACGGGCGCGTCGGCCGGGCCGAGCGGGAGCGTGCGCGTCGCCGCGCCGAGCCGGCCGAGGAGCCGCGCGACGAGCCGCGGGGTGGGCACGCCACCCTCCGCGCCGCCCGGACGGTCCTCCGGGCGCGACTCGGCGAGGAGCGCCCCGTCCGCGCGGCGCACCGCGACCGCGCCGCCGGTCAGCGCGGCGAGGCGGGCCGCGAGCTCGTGGCCGAGCGCGGTGCCGCCCGCGACGCGCAGCGGCGCGGCGCCGCCCGAGAGCTCGCGCCAGGCGACGAGCGCGAGCACCGGCTCGACGCCGTCCGGCCCCGCGCGCGAGACGACGCGCGCGACGGCGCGCCCGGAGGGCGCGGCCGCGAAGAGGGCGGCGAGCTCGGGGTCGAGGTCGCCCGCCCGCCCGGGCAGGTGAGCCGACGAGACGACGCGCCCGTCCGGCTCGGTGACGGCGAGGACCGGCAGGCCGCGGCTGGCGCTCCAGTCGCCCGCGCGCGCCGCCTCCTCCGCCGGGGCGCCCCCGGCGCCGTGCTCGCGGGCGAAGGCCTCCGCCTCCGGGCTCGCGGCGAGGTCGGCGACCGCGACCGCCGCCTGGCCGGCGAGCCGCGCGAGCTCGCCCTCGACCGCGCGCGCCGCGCTCTCGAGCCGCGCCGCGTGCTCCGCCTCGAGCGCGCGCGAGAGCGCCCTCGACACCGGCCAGAGCGTCGCGGCGAGCGGCACCGCCGCGAAGAGCGCGAACGTGAGCGAGAGCTTCGCGCGGAGCGTCACGGCGCGCCTCCGCGGAGGAGCCACAGCGCGCCCGGGTCGAGCGCGCCGTCCGCGCGCGCGGCGAGCCCCTGGAGCGCGGGGCCGGCCGAGACGCGCACCCCGGACGCCACGAGGGGCACGAGGTCGAGGGCGCGGCCGGCGCGGGCCGCCGCAGCGAGCGCCGCGTCCCCCTCGAGCCCCGCGAGCGCCGCCATCGTGCGCCGCGCCGCCTGCGCGCCGCGCGCGGCGAAGGCGATCTGGCCCGCCGCGAGCGCCGGGCGGACCGCCTGCACGGGCACGAGGAGGAGCGCGACGTCGTAGTCTCCCGCGGCGAGACGGGCGCGGAACCGCGCGGCGTCCGCGAGGTCCACCGTCGCGCGGATCCCGCGGTCGAAGAGCTTCACCTGGATCCGCTCGGCGAGCGCGCGCTGGTCGGGCGCCGAGGAGTCCGCGAGGAGGGCGAGCCGCGCCGGGAGGGCGGCGCCCACCGGCGCCGGCGCGTCCTCGCGCGGCGCGCCGGGCAGGATCGCGGGCGGGACGAGCGTCCGGAGCGGCTCCGCCGGCCCGCGCACGAACCGGCGCGCGAGCTCCGTCCGGTCGAGCGCGGCGAGGGCGCTCCGCGCCGCCTCGGCGCCCGCGCCGAGCCGGGCCGGGTTCAGGAGCGCGACCGTCGCCGCGAGCGCGGGGATGACGGGGCCCGCGCGGCCGCCCGCCGCCTCCGGCCGGACCACGAGCTCGAGCCCGCCCTGCGCGAGGAGCCGCGCGGCGGCGCGGGGATCCACCGGCGCGACGCGGACCTCGTCGGCGAACGGACGGCCGAGGTGGTGGCGGTCGTTCCGGACGAGGACGAGCGCATCCTGCGGCGCCCGCCGCGGCTGCGCGACGAACGGCCCTGCGCCGCGCAGCGCGAGCGGCGTCGCCGCGAGCAGCCACGGGAACTCCGGGAGCGGGAACGCGAGCGTGACGAGGAGCTCGGTCGGCGAGAGCACCTGCACGCCGGCGAGGAGCGGCGCGCGGCGCTCCGCGAGCGCGTCCGCGCCGAGCACGGGCAGGGCGATCCACGCGTCGGGCGTCGGCGCGTCGGGGGAGAGGAGCGCCGCGAGTCGGGAGGCGACGTCCGCCGCCCCGAGCGGCCGCCCCGCCGCGTCGGAGAGGCCGGGGCGGAGCCGCAGCCGGAACGCACGCCCGCCCGCCTCCGGGAGCGGCACCTCGGCGAGCGCGCCGGGCGCGAGCGCCCCGGCCGCGTCGAGCTCGAGGAGCGGCGCCGCCGTGGCGCGCTCGACGAAGGCGTCGCCCGGCCCCTGCGCGCCGTCGGCGAGCCGCGGCGCCGTCGCGACGCCGACCCGGATCGCGCCGCCGTAGGCGGGGCGGACTCCGGCGGCCGCGAGCGCCGGCGCCAGCGCGAGGGAGAGGAGGAGGGCGCGCGTCACCGCGCCTCCCGCGGGTCGGAGGTGACGAGGAGGAGCTCCGTCGCGATCGCCCCGCCCTCCGCGACGATCGCCGCGAGCACCGCGTCGTCGACGCCGTCGCCCGTGACGTCGCCGCCCGCGGCCGCGAGCACCGTGCCCGCGACGGGCGACTCGAGGAGGAGGGGCGCCTCCGCGAGCGGCGCGAGGACGCGGAGCCGCTCCGGGGCGCCGGGATCCGCCGCGGAGACGACGAGCTCGGCGGTCCCGTCGCCGTCGAGGTCGGCGAGGGCGAAGCCGCAGCCCGTCGAGACCGGCGCGCGCAGCGGGACCGGCCGGAGGTCCGGGCCGAGGAGCTCGAGCGCGAGGTCCGTGCCGAGGACCGCGTGAGCGAGCCGTCCGCCCCGCGCCGCGCAGGCCGCGCCGTACAGCGTCCGCGCCGAGCGCGGCGGCGCGGCGGCATCGACGAGCGGGCCGAGGACGTCGCGCAGGACCCCCGTGCCGGGCTCGAAGGCGCCGAAGAGCCGCCCCGCCTCGCCGGCGCAGAGCGGCGCCGCGTCGAGCGCTCCGGCGGCTTCGAGCGAGGCGCCGCGCAGCGCGAGCACCTCGCCGCGCGCGGCGCCGGCCCGCTGGAGCGCGATCCGCCCGCCCCCGAAGTCTCCGACCGCCACCGTCGCGGCGGGATCCCGCACCGGCCGCGTCGCGCCGGGCGGATCGGTCCGCTCGGCGAGCCGCTCGCCGGTGGGCGAGAGGACGATCACCGCGTCGTGCGTCACGGCGACGATCGCGGCGCTGCCCGGCTCGCCGGGCTCGCCGGGCTCGCCGATCGCGAGCGCGAGCACGCGCCCGGTGAGGCGCGCGAGCGTCCGGACGGTCGCGAACGGCGCGCCGGTCCGGGCGGCCTCGCGCGCGAGGAGGAGCGTCTCCGGATCGGCCGGGGCGCGGGCCTGGACGAGCCGGGGCGGGATCGCGCGCGCCTCCGGGCGCCGCTGCAGGAAGAACGAGGCCCACGCCGGGATGAGCTCGCCGACGAGGGCGACCTCGCGGCGGCCCGGGACGAGCCCGGCGCGCACCCGCAGGAGCCAGTCCTGCCCCGCCGCGCGCGCGCTGCGCTCCGGCTCGCCGCCCCTGCGGAGGGGGGTGACCGCGTAGCCCTGCGACGACAGCGCGGCGTCGAGCGCCGTCTCGAGCGGCGCGGCGAGCGCGGGCGCCCGGGCCTCCACGTCGAGGAGGAGCGCGCGGCGTCCCTCGACGGGCGGTCCCACCTCGCGCGCGAGCGCGGCGGCGACGGCGTCGAGGGCCGGGGGCGGCGCGGCGCGGGCCGGCGCGGCGAAGACGGCGAGCGCGAGGAGTGCGAGGCGCATCGGCGCGGCCGTCGCGGACATCGCGACCTCAGCGATCGTCCATGAAGAAGTTCTGCGGCGCGGAGCCCGCGCCGCCGGCGGCGCCCGGGGCGGTCCCGGTGAGGAACGCCGCGAAGGGGGCGTCGGCCTGGCGGTCCGACGCGAGGCGGCCGCTCGCCGGGTCGATGCGCACGAGCTCCACCCCGGGGACCGCGCGGAACTCGGCCGGCGGGCGCGCGCCGAGCGCGGCCTGCATGAACGAGAGCCACGACGGCAGCGCGGCGCCGGCGCCGGTCTCGCGCGGTCCGAGCGGCGTGTGGTCGTCGAAGCCCACCCAGACCCCCGCGACGAGCTCCGGCGTGAACCCTACGAACCAGGCGTCGCGGTGCTCCTGCGCGGTGCCGGTCTTCGCCGCCGTCGGCCTGCCGAGCGCCTTCGCCGCGGCGCCGGTCCCGTACTCGACGACCTGCCGGATCATCGAGGCGAGCACGAAGGCGACGTCGGGGCGCGTCCCCGACGCGGGGAGCGTGAAGGTCGGCGGCGCCGGCGCCTCGGCAGCGGGGAGGCCCCCGTCGCTCGGGATCGCCGCGGTCGGCACCGGGGCCGCGGCAGGGATCGGGCGCGGTGCAGCGGTCGCGGTCGCGCTCGACGGCGCGGCCGAAGGATCCGCGACCGGCGCCGGGCTCCCGTCGGGCGCGGCGTCCCACGGCAGCGGCGGCCGGGTCTCCTCGAGCACCTTGCCCGTCCGGTCCCGGACGCGCAGCACGATGAGCGGCTTCGCGACGAACCCGCGCGCGGCGATCGAGGCGTACGCGTTCACGAGCTCGATCGGGATCACCTCGCCCGTGCCGAGCGCGAGCGTCAGGTTGCGCGGCAGGTCCGTCGAGATCCCCATCCGCTGCGCGAACGCCGCGACCGTGTCGGCGCCGACCGAGTCGACGAGCTTCACCGAGACGGTGTTCTTCGAGTGGGCGAGCGCGGCCCCGAGCAGCATCGGTCCGTCGAACGAGTCCTTCTCGAAGTTCCTCGGCTTCCACTCCTTGCCGGTCCACGGGTCGCGGTAGAGGTCGGGCGTGTCGTAGACGACGGTCGCGGGCGTGTACCGCCGCGACTCGATCGCGGCGCCCCAGACGAACGGCTTGAACGCCGAGCCCGGCTGCCGCTTCGCCTGCGTCGCCCGGTTGAACTGCGAGGCCTGGAAGTCGTAGCCGCCGACGAGGGCGCGGACCCCGCGGGTGACGGGATCGATCGCGACGAGCGCCCCCTGGACGAGCGGCGTCTGCTCGAGGGCGAGCGCGATGGGCTTCCGCTCGCGCGCGGCCCGCTCGACGGGGACCTTGCCCGAGAGCACGCGGACGAGGACCACGTCCCCCGGGGCGACCACCTGCGAGACCTTCTTCGGCGCGGCGGTCGCCTGGGTCGGGTTCCACTTGCGCGCCCACTGGACGTCGGCGAGCGCGAGCGTGCCGGACGCGTTCCCGAGGTCGATCGTGGCGCTCTTCTCGTCCGCGGCCGTCACGAGGCCGGCGAAGACGGCGCCCGCCTCGAGCGGCCTAGCGCGCGCCATCCGGCCGACGCCCTTCTCCTCCGCGTCCTCCGGGTCGATCTCCTTCGCGTTCACGCGCCCGAGGTCCCAGACGAGCACCTGGCCGGGGCGGGGCTCGGCGCGGGCGAGCCGCGCGCGCCACAGCGGGAGCGCCGCCTCGAGCTGCGCCTTCTCGAGGTGGAGGACCGGTCCGCGGAACCCCTGCCGCTTGTCGACGGCGCGCAGCCCCGCCTCGAGCGCCGCCTCGGCGTAGCGCTGCAGCAGGGGATCCATCGCGACGTCCACCTGCAGCCCCT
>WNFU01013301.1_pt1 | contig 16070 bp, 24 predicted proteins | sample 5400121 | NCBI WGS metagenome assembly WNFU01 (sample SAMN13153360, study PRJNA577476) | soil metagenome | isolation source: 100 cm soil or saprolite under grassland replicate 1 | place: USA:California | collected 2016-06-15
CATGGACGAGAAGCTCGCCGCCGAGATCCTCGATGCGCTGAACCAGCAGGGCGGCGCCTTCAAGCGCAAGGACGACCTCTACCGGATGGCCCAGGCCAACAAGGCCTTCGCCCACTATCGCTGGTGAGTGCCGTGGCAGTGACCAAGGGAGCCGTGGCGCTGGACCGCGTCCGCAACATCGGGATCATGGCCCACATCGACGCCGGCAAGACGACGACGACTGAGCGGATCCTCTACTACACCGGCCGCACCTACAAGGTGGGCGAGGTGCACGAGGGCACGGCCGTCATGGACTGGATGCCCCAGGAGCAGGAGCGAGGGATCACGATCACCTCGGCCGCAACGACGTGTTTCTGGCGGGACTTTCGGATCAACATTATCGACACGCCCGGGCACGTGGACTTTACGATGGAAGTCGAGCGCAGCCTGCGCGTCCTCGACGGTGCGATCGCCGTCTTCGACTCGGTCGCGGGCGTTGAGCCGCAGTCCGAGACGGTCTGGAGACAGGCCGACCGCTACGGCGTGCCCCGGATCGCCTTCATGAACAAGATGGATCGCACAGGCGCTGACTTCTTCGGCTCAGTGCAGTCGATGGTCGATCGCCTCGGCGCGAAGCCCGTTCCGGTGCACCTGCCGATCGGCCAGGAGGAGCACTTCCGCGGCGTCGTCGACCTGGTCGAGATGCGCGGCCTCGTCTGGAACGACCCGCTCGGGGTGACGGTCGAGGAGATCGAGATCCCGGCCGAGCTGCAGGAGCAGGCGCAGGAGTACCATCACCAGTTGATCGACGCGGTCGCCGACCACGACGACGAGCTCACCGAGACCTACCTCGTCGACGAGAACGCGGTCACGCCGGAGATGCTACGGCGAGCGATCCGCAAGGCGACTCTCGACATCTCGATCACGCCGATCCTCTGCGGGTCGGCCTTCAAGAACAAGGGCATCCAGGCGCTGCTCGACGCCGTGGTCGACTACCTGCCGAGCCCGCTCGACGTGCCGCCGGTACACGGCATCGACCCGCGCACCGAGCACGAGCTCTCCCGACGCCCCGCCCCCGACGAGCCCTTCTCCGCGCTCGCCTTCAAGGTCATGTCCGACCCGTACGTCGGCAAGCTGACCTACATCCGAGTCTATTCCGGACAAGCGAAGTCAGGTGACCGCGTGCTGAACACGACGACCGGTAAGACCGAGCGCGTGGGACGGATCTTGCAGATGCACGCCAACCACCGTGAGGAGCTCTCCGAGATCGGCGCCGGTGAGATCGCCGCCGTGGTCGGTCTCAAGCAGACGGGGACGGGAGACACGCTCGCGGTCGACACCGCGCCGATCCGACTCGAGTCGATGCAGTTCCCGGATCCCGTCATCTCGGTCGCGATCGAGCCGAAGACGAAGGGCGACCAGGATAAGCTGCAGACGGCCCTTCAGCGGCTCACCGAGGAGGACCCCACCTTCCAGGTCCGCACCGACGACGAGACCGGGCAGACGCTGATCTCGGGCATGGGCGAGCTCCACCTCGAGATCATCGTCGATCGCTTGACGCGCGAGTTCTCGGTCGACGCCAACGTCGGCCGGCCCCAGGTGGCGTATCGAGAGACGATCGGGAAGGCCGTCGAGAAGGTCGAAGGCCGGTTCGTCCGGCAGACCGGTGGCCGTGGCCAGTACGGCCATGTCGTCATCAACATGGAGCCGACCGAGCCGGGAGAGGGGTACGAGTTCATCGACCGGATCGTGGGCGGGAAGATTCCGCGCGAGTACATCCCCGCCACGGACCTCGGCATCCAGGAGGCGATGGAGTCGGGCGTCCTCGCGGGCTTCCCCGTCGTGGACATCCGCGTCTTGCTCGTCGACGGGTCGTACCACGACGTCGACTCGAGCGAGATGGCCTTCAAGGTCGCCGGCTCTATGGCGTTCAAGAACGCGATGCAGCGCGCGAAGCCGAAGCTGCTGGAGCCCGTCATGTCCGTCGAGGTCGTGACTCCCGAGGAGTACCTTGGGGACGTCATGGGCGATCTGAACGCGCGCCGGGGTCGCGTCGAGGGTCTCGAGCCACGCGGCAACGCGCAGGCCATCCGTGCGAGGGTGCCCCTGGCCGCCATGTTCGGCTACGCAACCGACCTGCGCTCGACGACGCAGGGTCGGGCCACGTTCACCATGCAATTCGATCGCTACGAGGAAGTCCCTCAATCGATCGCGGGCGAGATCGTCGCCGCCCAGAGCTAAGGAGACCGGAGGTCTAGATGGCAAAGCAGAAGTTCGAGCGTACGAAGCCGCACGTCAACGTCGGAACGATCGGTCACATCGACCACGGCAAGACGACGCTGACGGCTGCGATCACGAAGGTCCTCGCCGAGAAAGTGGGCACGAATACCGCGGTGCGGTCCTTCGAGTCGATCGACAACGCTCCCGAGGAGCGCCAGCGCGGCATCACGATCAACACCGCGCACGTCGAGTACGAGACCGAGAACCGCCACTACGCGCACGTCGACTGCCCGGGACACGCCGACTACATCAAGAACATGATCACCGGCGCGGCCCAGATGGACGGGGCGATCCTGGTGGTCTCGGCCGCCGACGGCCCTATGCCGCAGACGCGTGAGCACATCCTGCTCGCCCGTCAGGTCGAGGTGCCGTACATCATCGTCGCGCTGAACAAGGTCGACATGGTCGACGACCCCGAGCTGCTGGAGCTCGTCGAGATGGAGGTGCGCGAGCTGCTCTCGAAGTACGAGTTCCCGGGGGACGATGTCCCCGTCGTCCACGTCTCCGCGCTGAAGGCGCTCGAGGGCGACCCGGAATGGGAGCAGAAGATCCTCGAGCTCACCTCGGCGCTCGACGACTACATCCCCGAGCCCGAGCGCGACGTGGACAAGCCGTTCCTCATGCCGATCGAGGACGTGTTCACGATCACGGGCCGCGGCACCGTAGTCACGGGCAGGATCGAGCAGGGCAAGTGCGAGACCGGCAACGAGGTCGAGATCGTCGGCATCAAGGACGAGACGATGAAGACCGTCGTCACCGGGCTCGAGATGTTCAACAAGACCCTCGACTACGCCCAGGCGGGTGACAACGCCGGCGTGCTCCTGCGCGGCATCAAGCGCGAGGAGGTCGAGCGCGGCCAGGTGCTCGCCAAGCCGGGCTCGATCACGCCGCACACGCACTTCAAGGCCGAGGTCTACGTCCTCTCCAAGGAGGAGGGCGGCCGCCACACGCCGTTCTTCAACGGCTACCGGCCGCAGTTCTACTTCCGCACGACGGACGTGACGGGGTCGATCAAGCTGCCGGAGGGCCAGGAGATGGTCATGCCGGGGGACAACACGAACATGGAGATCGAGATGATCCAGCCGATCGCCATGGACCAGGGGCTGCGCTTCGCGATCCGCGAGGGCGGCCGCACGGTCGGCGCCGGCGTGGTCACCGAGGTCATCAAGTAGAGGACAGGGGACGTGCCGCAACAGAAGATCCGCATCAGGCTTAAGGGCTACGACCACCAGCAGGTGGATCGCTCCGCGCGCGATATCGTCGAGACGGCGGAGCGCACCGGGGCGACGATCGTGGGTCCTGTGCCCCTGCCCACCGAGAAGAACGTCTATTGCGTGATCCGGAGCCCCTTCAAGGACAAGGACTCGCGCGAGCACTTCGAGGTGCGGACGCACAAGCGACTGATCGACATCCACAGCCCCACGCCGAAAACCGTGGACTCGCTGATGCGGCTCGACCTTCCTGCAGGAGTCGACATCGAGATCAAGCTTTAGGACGAAGGATGAAGGGAATCATCGGACGCAAGCTGGGGATGACACAGGTCTTCGATCAAGAGAGCGGGAAGGTCACTCCCGTGACGGTGATCGAAGCTGGTCCGTGCCCGGTCGTTCGGGTGAAGACGGTGGAGAGCGACGGCTACGAGGCCGTCCAGCTCGCCTTCGACGAGGTACCCGAGCGCAAGCTGTCCAAGGGCGAGCTCGGTCACCTGGCCAAGGTGGACGTCGCGCCGCATCGCCGGCTCGTCGAGTTCCGCGGGCCGACGGAGCTCACGGTGGGCGAGACGGTGACCGTCGAGGCCTTCGAGCCGGGCGACTCGGTGAAGGTGGCCGGGATCTCGATCGGCAAGGGCTTCGCCGGGACGATCAAACGGCATCGCTTCCACCGCGGGCCCAAGACGCACGGCTCCCACAACGTTCGTCAGCCCGGCTCCATCGGAGCCTCGGCCACGCCTTCGCGGGTCTTCAAGGGCACGCGCATGGCCGGCCGCCTCGGGGGCAAGCGCGTGACGCAGGTGGGCCTCGTCGTCCACGACGTGGACGCCGAGCAAAACCTGCTGCTCGTCAAGGGTGCCGTTCCGGGACCGAAGAACGCCGTCGTCGAAGTGAGAGAGGAGAAGGCTCATCTCCGCCACCACCGGCACCAGTAAGACCCCCAGGGCACCCCTTCTCGACAGCCAGGGCAAGGCCGCGAAGCAGGTGTCGCTGGACGCGGCCGTCTTCTCCGCCGAGCTCCGGCCTCACCTCGTGCACGAGACCGTTCGCCTGGAGCTGAGCGAGCGGCGGGCCGGCACGCGGGGCGCCAAGAGCCGCGGGTTCGTGGCCGGAGGCCGCGCCAAGCCCTGGCGCCAGAAGGGGACGGGTCGTGCCCGCGCCGGAACGACGCGCGCGCCGCAGTGGACCGGGGGCGGCATGGCCTTCCCGCCGACGATGCGCGACTTCTCGTTCAAGGTGAACAGGAAGGCCAGGCGTGCCGCGTTTCGCGGCGTACTCGCCAGTCACGTCACCGAGGGGACGTTCGGCGTCCTCGACCCGAGCGGTTTCGACAAGCCCTCGACCAAACAGGCGACCGCGTGTGTCGAGGCCTGGGGCAAGGAGCTCCCACTCGTCCTCGTGCTGGCAGACGACGAGGACGTCGCGGCCAAGTCCTTCCGGAACCTCGAGCGGGTTGCGGTGACCACGCCCGACGAGCTCGAGGTCGCAGCGGTCGTCTGGGCGCGCTCCCTGCTCGTGTCGGAGAAGGCCCTCGAGACGGTCGTGAGAAGGGCGTCATGATGACACTCCCCTCCCTCGCATCTCGGAGTCACCGCCTCGCTGCAACGCGTCGCCTCGCGGCGTCCTCGGTCCCACACGTAGCCTCCGGCTACGCGTGCTTCCTGCGTCCTTCCGAGGCTCGCGTTTCGTGGCCGGCGAGCGCGACCTGCTCGGGAGGTGAGCGCTGATGAGCCTCCACCCCAACGAGATCCTGATCGCACCGGTGGTCTCCGAGAAGAGCTACAGCCTGATCACGGACCGGAAGTACACGTTCCGGGTGCATCCGGGTGCGCACAAGACCCAGATAAGGCAAGCGGTCGAGCAGCTCTTCGACGTGCACGTGACGGCGGTGAACGTCTCCAAGGTGCAGTCCAAGCCGAAGCGGCGCGGCATGATCCGCGGCCGGAGGCCCGGCTGGAAGAAGGCCATCGTGCAGGTGCGCGAGGGCGAGACGATCCCGATCTTCGAAGGGGCGCAGGTCTAGGGGGCTGGCATGGCACTTCGCAAGTTCAAGCCGACGAGCCCGGGGCGGCGCTTCATGACCGTCTCCACCTTCGAGGAGGTCACGAAGACCGAGCCGGAGAAGAGCCTCACCGTCCCGATCAAGAAGAAGGGCGGCCGCAACGTCTACGGTCGCATCACGACACGCCACCAGGGCGGCGGCCACAAGCGTCGCTACCGCGTCGTCGACTTCAAGCGCACGAAGGACGGCGTTCCGGCCAAAGTGGCGGCGATCGAGTACGACCCCAACCGGTCGGCTCGGATTGCGCTCCTCCACTACGCCGACGGCGCCAAGGCCTACATCCTCGCACCCGCCCGCCTCAAGGTTGGCGCGATGGTGGAGTCGGGCCCTTTGGCCGACATCAAGCCCGGCAACGCCCTTCCCCTCCAGAACATCCCCACCGGCACGATGGTGCACAACGTCGAGCTGCGGCCTGGCAAGGGCGGTCAGATGGCGCGCAGCGCCGGCTCGTCGGTCCAGCTGGTGGCGAAGGAGTCCGGGTACGCGACGCTGCGGTTGCCCTCGGGTGAGATGCGGCGCGTCGCGCTATCCTGTCGGGCCACCGTCGGGCAGGTCGGAAACGTCGACCACGAGAACGTGTCCGGCGGCAAGGCGGGCCGCAGCCGTTGGCGCGGACGCCGGCCGTCGGTGCGAGGCTCGGCGATGAACCCGGTCGACCACCCGCATGGGGGCGGCGAGGGCAAGTCGAAGGGCGGCCGTCACCCGGTCACGCCCTGGGGGGTGCCGACGCTCGGAAAGCGCACCCGCCGCAAGCACAAGGAATCCGACAAGTTGATCGTCCGCGGCCGTCGCCGCGGGAAGGAGAAGCGTTAGTGACGATCACCACCCTCACATCTCGCACTCTCCGGGGCGCTGCAAAGCATCGCCTCGCGGCGTCCTCAGTCGCGCACGTAGCCTCCGGCTACGCGCGCTCCCTGCGTCCTTGCGCAGCTCGCTTTTCGCGGCTGGAGAGAACGACCTGCTCGAGCGGTGATCTATGAGCCGCAGCGCCAAGAAGGGCCCCTTCGTCGAGGAACGGCTGATGAAGAGGATCGAGAGCATGAACGCTTCGGGCTCGAAGCAGATGATCCGCACCTGGTCCCGTTCCTCCACCGTCTTCCCCGAGATGGTCGGGCACACGATCGCCGTCCACGACGGCCGGAAGCACGTCCCCGTCTTCATCACGGAGCAGATGGTCGGCCACAAGCTGGGTGAGTTCGCCCCCACGCGCATCTTCCGCGCCCATTCGGGCGACCGCAAGACCGAGGTCAGGCGCTGATGGCCGTCGAGGCGGACCTCCGCACCGGCGGCACCCGCGAGGTGCGCGCCGAGGCCAAGTGGGTGCGCACGTCGCCCCGGAAGGCGCGACTCGTCGCGGAGCACATCCGCGGTAGGAGCGTGCCCGAGGCGCGGACCGTGCTCGCCTTCACGCCGCGCGCCGCGGCGCGTGAGCTCGAGAAGGTGCTGCGTAGCGCGATCGCCAACGCGGAGGCGAACCACGGCCTGATCGGCGACGAGCTCTACGTCAGTGCGGCCACGGTCGACGAGGGCCCCACGCTCAAGCGCTGGCGTGCCCGCGCCCGTGGGCGTGTGGGGCGGATCCGCAAACGCACCTGTCACATCACCGTTCTCCTGGCACCGGTGGTGAAGCCGCCTGTCCGCGCCAGCGGACAAAGGGAGGGGGCCCGTGGGAACCGGGAGGTTTCGCCGGCAGAGCCGAAGGCGGAGAAGAGCGCCCGGACGAAGACATCCGGCGCCGAGAAGCCGAAGGCTCCCCGGCGACCCAAGAAGAAGACGGAGGACAGCTGATGGGCCAGAAAGTCCATCCCGGCGGGATGCGCGTCGGCGTCATCCACGACTGGAAGTCGAACTGGTACACGTCGAACAAGGAGTTCGCCGGGGCCCTGCTCGAGGACGTCAAGATTCGCGAGCACATCTACGGGAAGCTCGCCCACGCGGGCCTGTCCGACATCCTGATTCGCAAGGACAAGCAGCGGATCACGATCGACATCTACACGGCGCGCCCCGGGATCGTGATCGGCAAGTCCGGCGTCGAGGTCGACGCGCTCAGGCGCGAGATCCACGCCATGACGCACAAGAACGTCCAGATCAACATCAACGAGATCAAGCGGCCAGAGCTGGACGCCAAGCTCGTCTCACAGTCGATCGCCGAGCAACTCGAGAACCGGGTCAGCTTCCGCCGGGCAATGAAGCGCTCGTTGGCCTCCGCCATCCGTTCCGGAGCGCACGGGGTGAAGGTGGTTTGCTCCGGGCGCCTGGGCGGGGGCGAGATGAGTCGCTCCGAGACCTACTCGGAGGGCCGTGTGCCCCTCCACACCATTCGCGCCGACATCGACTACGGGTTCTCCGAAGCCAAGACGACCTTTGGTCGGATCGGCGTCAAGGTCTGGATCAACAAGGGCGAGATCATGCCCGCCGGGTACGAGGGCGCGGTCGAGCGCGAGGTGCGGCTCGGCGAGCAGGACCAGGCGCGCCGCCGTCGGCTCGGCAGCGAGGGGCTCGGTGCGGCCCGCGAGAGTGGACGCCGCGGTCAGGACCGCGAGGGACTTGGCCCGGTCCGCCGCCGCCGCTCGGGTGGCCGAGGCCGTGGCCGTGCTGCCGACCAGCAGCCCACCCCAACGCCCGAGGCAGAGGTCCAGGCGCCGGTCGCGGAGCCGCCCGAGGCGGCGGCGGAGGGTGTCCCGGGGGAACCGGGAGGTCCCCCCGTGGAGAGCGAAACGGTGGGCGAGGAATAGGTCATGCTCCTCCCGAAGAAGACCAAGTTCCGCAAGCAGCACCGGGGCCGGACGAGAGGCGAGGCGAAGGGCCAGCTCGACGTCCAGTACGGCGACTTCGGGCTGAAGGCGCTCGAGCCCGGCTGGCTGACCAACCGGCAGATCGAGGCCGCCCGGATCGCGATGACCCGCAAGATCAAGCGCGGCGGCAAGGTCTGGATCAACGTCTTCCCCGACAAGCCCTTCACCAAGAAGCCCGCCGAGACGCGCATGGGCTCCGGCAAGGGCTCACCGGAGGGCTGGGTCGCCGTCGTGAAGCCGGGCCGGGTCATGTTCGAGCTCGCCGGCGTGAGCCGCTCGCCAAAGAGGCGCTGCGCCTGGCCGGAAACAAGCTGAGCATCCGAACGAAGGTCGTCAAGCGCGAGGCGGACCTCTTCGAGTAGGGGCCGGAGGGAACGAGCGATGAGACCGAGACTGCTGAGAGACCTGACGGACGACGAGCTGGAGAGCCGGCTCGCAGAGACGCGGCAGGAGTTGTTCAACCTGCGCTTTCAGGCCGCGACGGGGGCGCTCGAGAACAGCGCCCGCTTGCGGCTCGCGAAGCGGGAGATCGCCCGCATCCTGACCATTCGCAGCGAGCGAGAAGCAAGCCTGGAGAGGAAGTAGATGGCAGAGGACGAGAGAGAGATCGAGGAGCAGCAGGCCGACGAGCAGGCCGAGCCGGTGGAGGGGGCTTCGGGGGAACCGGGAGGTTCCCCCGCGGAGGGCGAAGCGCCTGAAGCCGAAGCCCCTGCCGAGGCCGAAGCAGCTGCCGAGACTGAGGCCGAAGCTCCTGCCGAGCCCGATGCAGTTGCCGAAGCCGAAGCCCCTGCCGAGGAGCCGGAGGCCACTGAGGCCGAAGAGCCCGCGGCTGCGGCCGACGAGCCTGCGGCCGAGGCTGCGGTGGAAGCTCCCGCGAAGAAGAAGCGCAAGCGGATCCCGCGCTCCCAGCGCCGGGAGCGCCCGAAGCCGAAGCGCGAGCGCACCGCCGAGCGCACGCCGATCGTCCGGCTGCCCAAGCCGGAGATCGAGCGCGGCGCGCGGCAGGAGCGGCGCGGCGTGGTCGTGTCCGGCGCGATGGACAAGACGATCGTTGTCCGGGTGGAGACGCTGAAGTCACACCCCCGCTATAAGAAGATCATCCGGCGTTCCACGAAGTTCCACGCCCACGACGAGCGCAACGAAGCCAAGGTCGGCGACGTCGTGCGGATCGTCGAGACCAGGCCGCTGTCCAAGACGAAGCGGTGGCGGCTGGTGGAGATCCTCGAGGTCGCGAAGTAGGAAGGCGAAGACGTGATCCAGCAGGAGACACGGGTCCGGGTCGCGGACAACACGGGAGCACGCGAGCTTCTGTGCATCCGCGTCATGGGCGGCTCGCACCGCCGCTATGCGCGCGTAGGCGACATCATCGTCGGCACGGTCAAGACCGCCACGCCCCAGGGCCAGATCAAGAAGGGCGAGGTCGTGCGGGCGGTGGTCGTGCGGACGAAGAAGCCGCAGGGCAGAGAGGACGGGACCTCGATCGCCTTCGACGAGAATGCGGCCGTGATCATCGACAACCAGCGCAACCCACGCGGGACGCGGATCTTCGGACCCGTTGCCCGCGAGCTGCGCGAGAAGAACTTCATGAAGATCGTCAGCCTGGCGCCGGAGGTGCTTTGACATGTCATCTCAGACAATGAGGGTCAAGCAGGGCGATCTCGTCCAGATCCTGTCCGGCAAGGACCGGGGCAAGCAGGGGAAGATCCTGCAGGCGTTGCCGCGTCAGCGCCGGGTGATCATCGAGAACCTGAACGTCGTCAAGCGGCACACCAAGCCTCAGCCGATCCGGGAATCGAGTCGGATGGGGGGCCAGACGGTCTCGCCCGGAGGCGTGATCGAGAAGCCCGCGCCCGTCAACGTCTCCAACGTGATGCTCGTCTGTCCCGTTTGCAACCGGCCGACCCGCGTAGGCATGCGGACGAAGGAGATCAAGGGCGAGCGCGTGAAGGTGCGCGTCTGCCGCCGGGCCGACTGCGGCCAGGAAATCGACCGATGAAATCCGCGAAAAGTGCTGCGCACTTTCCCCGGCGGAATCTCCGTGCGGTCGAGGCTTCGGCGGCGGGCAAGGGGGCTGAGAGTTGAGCGAGCAGGCGATCAACGGATACGAGCCGCGGCTCAAGGGCCTGTACGAGCGGGAGCTTCGCCCTGCGCTCAGGCAGGACCTCGAGCTGAGCTCGGTCATGCAGGTCCCGCGGGTCGAGAAGATCACGCTGAACATGGGCGTCGGGGAGGCGAAGACGGAAGCCAAGGCGCTCGACAGCGCCATCGAGGAGCTGACGCTGATCGCCGGCCAGCGCGCGCAGGTGCGCCGCGCCCGCAAGTCGATCGCCGGCTTCAAGATCCGGGCCGGTATGCCGATCGGCGCGCGCGTCACGCTGCGGGGGGCGCGGATGTACGAGTTTCTAGACCGGCTCGTGTCGATCGCGCTGCCGAGGATCCGCGACTTCCGCGGGCTCGATCCCGGCTCTTTCGACGGGCGCGGAAACTACTCGATCGGCATTCGCGAGCAGATCATCTTCCCCGAGATCTCGTACGACGACGTGAGCTCCATCCGGGGCCTCGACGTGACCATCACGACGAACGCCGAGACGGACGAGCAGGCGCACGCGCTGCTGCGCGGGCTGGGCCTGCCGTTCGCCGCGGAAGGAGGCATCTCCTAGTGGCCAAGAAGTCCCTGATCGCCAAGGCTGCCCGTCCGCAACGCTTCAAGACCCGCAGCTACCATCGCTGCAACCGCTGCGGCAGGCCGCGCGCCGTCTACCGCAAGTTCGGCCTGTGCAGAATCTGCCTGCGGGATCTCGCCCACCAGGGCGTTATCCCCGGGATGACCAAGAGCTCGTGGTGACCCGATGCTGACCGACCCGATCGCAGACATGCTCGCCCGCATCCGCAACGCCAACAAGGCGTTGCACGAGAGCGCGGTCATGCCCACCTCCCGCGTGAAGGAGGAGATCGCCCGCCTGCTCAAGGAGGAGGGGTACATCACGGATTACCACGTCGAGAAGGGCGAGAGCTACGACTCGCTCGTGGTCGAGCTCAAGTACGGGCGCAGCAGAGAGCGGATCCTCACGGATCTGAAGCGGGTGTCGAAGCCCGGCCGCCGCATCTACGCGCGCAAGGAGCGATTGCCGCGCGTGCTCGGCGGCATGGGCATCGCGATCCTGTCCACCTCGAGCGGCGTCATGACCGCCCGCACCGCACAGGAGCGGGGAGTCGGCGGCGAGGTCATCTGCTTCATCTGGTGATGTTGACGCTCCCCACCCTCACATCTCGCGCCCGGCAGCACGCTGCAACGCGTCGTGTCGCGGTGTCCTCAGTCGCGCACGTACCTTCCAGGTACGCGCGCTCCCTGCGTCCTTGCGACACTCGCGTTTCGCGGCCGACGGGCACGATCTGCGTGGGTGGTGAGCTGCGATGAGTCGAATCGGCAAGCAACCAATCGAGCTTCCGGCCGGCGTCTCGGTCGCCATCTCGCCCGGGCGCGTTCAGGTGAACGGTCCCCTCGGCGAGCTCTCCCAGGAGGTCCCGTCCCGCATGAAGGTCGACCAGCAGGACGGAACGGTCGTCGTCACGCGCCCGACGGAGCGCGGCGAGGACAGGGCTCTGCACGGGCTGACGCGCTCGCTGATCGCGAACATGGTCGAGGGTGTGACGAAGGGCTTCGAGAAGCGCCTCGAGATCCAGGGCGTGGGCTACCGTGCTGCACTGCGCGGAAGCGACCTCGAGCTTGCGGTCGGCTTCTCGCACACGGTCGTCGTCAAGCCCCAGGCCGGCATTACTTTCGAGGTGCCGGCGCCGAACCAGATCGTCGTGAAGGGGATCGACAAGCAGCTCGTCGGCCAGACTGCCGCCGACGTTCGCCGGGTGCGGCCGCCGGAGCCCTACAAGGGCAAGGGCATCCGCTACGAGGGCGAGTACGTGCGGCGCAAGGTAGGCAAGCGCGCATGAGCTTGATCCGGACCACCACATCACCGAGCGGTGGAACCTCCCGGTTCCCCCGGAACCCCCTCCACCGATCCGCTTTGCGGACGGGCGGCTTCGCCGCCGGGAAACGAGCATGAAGCTTGCAGTCAGAGAAGCTCGGGCCCGTCGCCACAAGCGTGTGCGCGGAAAGATCCGCGGCACCGCGGAGCGGCCCCGCCTCGTGGTGTTCCGCTCCAACGCCGGCATCTATGCCCAGCTCGTCGACGACGACCGCGCGGAGACGCTGGCCGCCGCCGGTTGGCAGCGGCTTCCGAAGAACTTCAAGGGCACGAAGACCGACCAGGCCAAAGAGGTCGGCAAGCTGCTCGCCGGAGCCGCCACGGAGGCGGGGGTCGAGACCTGCGTCTTCGACCGCGGTGGCTACCTGTACCACGGACGCGTGAAGGCGCTCGCGGAGGGCGCCCGCGAAGGAGGCTTGAGATTTTGAGCACTGCGTATTCGGAGACCCGCGAGCTCAAGGAGCGCGTGGTCGAGATCAACCGCGTCGCCAAGGTCGTCAAGGGCGGCCGGCGCTTCTCGTTCACCGCGCTGGTCGTGATCGGCGACGAGGTCGAGCGTGTCGGTGTGGGCTACGGCAAGGCCCGCGAGGTACCGCTCGCGATCTCGAAGGCGGTCGACGACGCGAAGAAGAACATGTTCGTCGTGCCCAAGCACGGCACTACGATCACGCACGAGGTCCTGGGCCGCTTCGACGCGGCGAGGGTGCTGCTGCGCCCGGCGAGTGAGGGCACAGGGGTCATCGCCGGGGGCGGCGTCCGCGCAGTGCTCGAGCTCGGAGGCGTCCGCGACGTGCTCGCCAAGAGCCTGGGGACGACCAATCCGATCAACATGCTGAAGGCGACCGTCGTCGCGCTCAAGTCGCTGCGGCGTCCCGAGGACGTCGCACGCATCCGCGGCAAGACGATCTCCGAGGTTTTGCCGGCCGCGCAGCGGCCCGTCCGTGACAGCGGACCGGTGGAGGGGGTTCCGGGGGAACCGGGAGGTTCCCCCGCGCCTGACGAGGCTCAGCCTGACGAGGTCGAGTCAGCAACCGAGGCCGAAGCGTGAGCAAGAAGCTCAAGATCACGCAGGTCCGGAGCCCCATCGGCCAGACGGAGAAGCACCGCGGCACGCTTCGCGCGCTCGGACTCGGCCGGATCGGCCGCACCGTCGAGCAGGCGGAAAGCCCGCAGCTCGCCGGTATGCTCAGAAAGGTTCGGCATCTCGTCCGGGTCGAGGAGTCCTAACCCTCTTGTCAGACAGTCTCAACCTGTCCAATCTCAAGCCTGCCCAGAAGCGTGTGGACCGCAAGAGGATCGGCCGCGGCCTCGGCTCCGGCAAGGGCCGCTACTCGGGTCGTGGCCTCAAGGGCCAGAAGTCCCGGGCCGGCTCGCACAAGATGCGCGCCGGCTTCGAGGGCGGCCAGATGCCGATCTACATGCGGCTCGGCAAGCAGCGCGGCGCCTACTCGAAGGATGCGATGCCGGTTGGGCCCCACCGGACGCACTCGCAGGGCGTCAACGTCCGTGATCTGGAGCGGGTGTTCGACGCCGCTGCCGAGGTCACGCCCGAGCTGCTGAAGCAGAAGCGTCTGATCCGCTCCGTGCGCGTGGACGTGAAGATTCTCGGCGCGGGCGAGCTGACGAAGAAGCTGACCGTGCACGCGCACGGCTTCTCGAAGACCGCCCGCGAGAAGATCGAGCAGGCCGGCGGGTCGTTCGTCTGGCTGCGCGGAGAGCCGGTGGCGAAGCTGAAGAAGCACAGGTCGCGGAAGCCGGCCGCTGTCGCGCCCGAGGCCGAGGAATCGGAGGCGGGCGAGGGCGCTGCCGAGGCTGAGGCCCCGGCGGAGGCCCAGGTGGAAGAGAGCTCCGAGGTGGAAGAGGCCTAGGTGTTCTCCTGGCTCTCCAACGCGTGGAGGGTGCCGGAGATTCGGCGCCGCCTGCTCTTCACGGCGCTGATCCTCGCACTCTACCGCCTGGGGTCGTGGATCCCCGCGCCCGGCGTGGACTCGGACGCGGTCAAGAGCTACTTCAACCAGGGTGGCGTGGGCAGCAGCGTCCTCGGGCTGCTCAATCTGTTCTCGGGCTCGGCGCTCTCGCGCTTCTCCGTCTTCGCGCTCGGGATCATGCCGTACGTCACCGCCTCGATCATCCTCCAGCTTCTGGCCGTCGTCGTGCCGAAGCTCGAGCAGCTGCAGAAGGAGGGTGAGTCGGGCTACGCGAAGATCAACCAGTACACGCGCTACCTCACCGTCGCACTCGCGGCGATGCAGGCGCTCGGCTACTCCTACCTCTTCAAGCGCACGAACGCGCTGCAGGCGAACTCCGGCCGCGTCGTGCTGATCGTGGTCACGCTCACCGCCGGCACGGCGCTCCTGATGTGGATGGGCGAGCTGATCACGAAGCGCGGGATCGGCAACGGCATCTCGCTGCTCATCTTCGCGTCGATCGTGGCCAGCGCGCCGACGACGATCAGGGCGTGGATCGACGGCAGCCCGACGACGAAGCTGTTCTACCCGATCCTGGTCATCCTCGTGATCGTCGCCATCGTCTTCATCCAGGAGGGCCAGCGGCGAATCCCGATCCAGTACGCAAAACGCATGGTGGGGCGGCGGATGAGCGGCGGCAGCTCCACCTACATGCCGCTGCGCGTGAACATGGCGGGCGTCATCCCGATCATCTTCGCCGCCGCGATCATGGCCTTCCCGCCGACGATCGCCCAGTTCTTCCCGCAGACGCAGAGCTTCATCAACCGGAACTTCACCCCCTCGGACGTCTCGTACCTCTTGGTCGAGGCGCTCCTGATCATCCTGTTCACGTACTTCTACACCGCGGTGCAGTTCAACCCGGTGGACCAGGCCGACAACCTGCGCAAGTACGGCGGTTATATCCCAGGGATCCGGCCCGGCCCGCCGACCGCGAAGTACCTCGACCGCGTACTCACGCGCCTGACGCTGCCGGGCTCGATCTACCTCGCGACGGTCGCGGTCCTGCCCACCTTCCTCGTCGGGTACTTCAGCCTCTCTCAGTCGGCGAGAACGTTCCTCGGCGGGACGTCGTTGCTGATCATGGTCGGCGTCGCGCTGGACACGATGCGCCAGATGGAGTCGCAGATGGTCATGCGCTCGTACGAAGGCTTCTTGAAGTGACGCCCTCACTCGCATCCAGCGTCTCGAAGTAGTGAATGTCTTGATCCTGGGCCCGCAGGGGTCCGGCAAGGGGACGCAGGCCAAGCGCATCTCCCGCGAGTACGGCATTGCCCACGTCTCGACGGGCGACATGTTCCGGGACGCGATCGAGGCCGAAACCCCACTCGGGCTCGAGATCAAGCCCATCTACGACGCCGGCGAGCTCGTCCCCGACGAGCTGACCATCGGCCTGATACGCGAGCGGCTCGCGCAGGACGATGCGGCGCAAGGCTTCGTGCTCGATGGCTTCCCCCGCAACGCCGCGCAGGCGGAGGCCCTCGACGAGCTGCTCGAGGAGATCGATCGGCCTCTCGACGTCGTCCTCGACCTGCAGGTTCCCGACGAGGTCTGCATCGCGCGCATGCTCAAGCGCGCGGAGGAAGAGGGCCGGGTCGACGACACGCCGGAGGCAATCGCCCGGAGGCTCGAGATCTACCACCGTGAAACGGCTCCACTCGTCCAGCACTACCTGCCGACCGGCAAGGTGGTCGGCATCCCCGGCGAGGGCTCCGTCGACGAGGTCTGGGCCAAGATCCAGGACGCGCTCGAGCGCGTGGTCGCGGCGTGATCATCCGCAAGTCGCCCAGCGAGAT
>WNFU01005474.1_pt1 | contig 16069 bp, 19 predicted proteins | sample 5400121 | NCBI WGS metagenome assembly WNFU01 (sample SAMN13153360, study PRJNA577476) | soil metagenome | isolation source: 100 cm soil or saprolite under grassland replicate 1 | place: USA:California | collected 2016-06-15
CGAGCGGCGCGCTCGGGATCATCGACGATAGCCGCGCGGCCGGCTACGGGTACGAGTGCTCGACCGAGGTGGTCGGGGCCCTGGCCACGGCTCGGATCGCGCACCATCGCCGGGTGAACGTCGAGTGGCTCACCCCGGGCTCGGCGTCGACAGACTACGTGGCGGACTTTCTGGAGCAATTCCCGCGCGCCTATGCCCTGGAGTTGGAGGACTTCGCCGAAGCGATCAGCTCCGACCGGCCGGTGGCCGTCACTGGTGAGGACGGCCTTGCGGCGCTCGTGCTGGCCCAGGCGGCCAGTCGGTCGCTCCAGGAGCAGCGTACCGTCCGCATCCACCGCGACGAGAGCGCCGGGGGCGTGTCGTACGCCGTCGAGTAGCCCGTTCCCGAGTTCCGAGTTCCGAGTCCCCAGTCAAGAGCGGACCTTCAGTACCGCGACCGTGAGGGAGCGGCCCAGCCCCCCTCTCCCTCTGGCCCACCCATCCGCCGAAAAGCGCCCGTCGGCAAGCCCCGTCGCAATCCTATCGCGCTAGCGCGCGAATGGCAATCTCACCCCACCTGTCTTAGCGGCCATCGCCGCACTCAGTGACCCGTTGCCCGGCCATGTTGTTGCCGAGCACACGCTCCATCCCCTCCAGGGGCTCCCGCCCCAAGAGCAAGAACACATCGTCGGAAGCCTCGCTCACACATAGTTCCGCATGTCACTGCGAAAGTAGCATTCCCCGTGATACTTGGCTCTGACTCAAAGATCGTGAAGCCGTGTCTCGGGGTGATCAGAGGGCCCGGGCATCGCTCATTTCTCTACCCTGTGCGTCAGGGCGCTGGTAGCGGAGGAGGACGACCCCGTTGCCGAAGGTCCGGGTCTCAGCGAGTTGGAGATTGATCTTGGCGTCTGATGCCTGGAACAGGGGCTTGCCCTGTCCAATGATGATCGGGTGGACATAGAGCCTGTACTCATCGATCAGGTCGTGTCGCATGAAGGCCGCGGCGAGGTCGGCCCCGCCGAGCACCAGGTCTCCACCGGGCTGTGCCTTGAACTCCAGGACCTCCTCGACGACGAGGTCTCGGACCACCGTGGTGTTCCAGTCGGCCCCCTCCAGAGTCCTGGAGAACACGATCTTGGGCATCTCCCGCCAGATGCGGGCGAACTCGACCATGGGCCCGGTACTCGAGGGGTCCATGTCTGCTGTCGGCCAGAATCGGGCCATCAGCTCATAGGTGACACGTCCGCTCAGGAAGGCGCCCATCGCGCTGAGCTGCTCGTTGAAGTGGCCGTGCAGCTCGTCATCCACCATGTGCCAATCGAGCTCGCGGTTCGGTCCCTCGATGAAGCCATCAACAGACACCGACATCATCAAGATGATCTTTCTCATTGCGGTTCCCTCCGAAGTCGTCCAGTTTCGCTGTCAGCGAGGGGTGTGGTCACCGCTGACCTCCGTTCCACCCGGACGTCGAGGCCAGGCTGGTCGGCGGCTAGTGGCGGCAAGAGGTGCGACAACAACTGCTCTGCGCTCATACGGTGGACACGACCGTTTGGGCCCGTTCGTGTCCAGACGTCGCCCTCCTTGACGTGGCTCCACGTCTGACCATGTGAGGTCGTGATGTAGATCACGTAGTCAGTGTTCTTAGCCAAGATGTGGTCTCCTGTCAGGTACTCGGCCGCATGTCGTTGTCCGCCGTGACAAGCTTGCCAGAACGCATCGTTCAGAGGCGTAAGTGGTGTGGGGCGGGAAGGAGGGGCCTTACATCGCGGCGGACGTGGCCGGCTTGATCACCGGGCTGGCCGTGATCGCGGGCTTGGTCGGGAGCGTACTGGCGGGCTGGATGCCGTGGTGGCCGTTCTAGCTCAGCGCCGCTTATCTTCACAATGAGTTCTGGCTACGAACTGTGCCGCTGCCGGCGTGGTCAGAGCGCGGGTCAGGAGCTCGCGGCCGACAGGGAAGCGTAATGCAGACGGAGGCCAGGGAGCCATGGTGGATCCAGCCGTCCAGAACTACATCGACGCGATCCCGGAAACGCACAGGTCGCTCTTCGATCGCCTGCAGCTCATCCTCGAGCTCTATCCGGACGCGGAGATCATGATCTCGTACGGGATACCTACTTACAAGGTAGGACGAAGAAAAAGAAGCGTTTACCTCGGGCTGTGGAAGAACGGAGTGTCGCTCCACGCCGTCGACGTCAAGCCACTCAAGCAGCGTCACCCGTCCATCAAGACGGGGAAGGGGAGCCTCAACTTCAAGCTCACCGACGAGTTGCCCGAGGCTGACATTCGCCATGTCATCAAGCGAGCGATCAGCCGGTCATAGGCTCACCAAGAGGAGGCGGCGGCTGGAGATCCAGCCGCCGCCTCCTCAAGTACCGCCTCGAAGGCTCCCCGCAAGGGGGGAAAATCCGAACTTGTCTCAGTTTAACAGTGTTTGCGGGGTCCGAATGACGCCTGGAAATCGCCCGTAGGCTGATTTTTTCATGGCCTTGAAGAGGCTCAAATCGCCCTCCCGACGCCTCTCCGGCGCAGGGCGGCACCCATGGCTAAGTCGCGCCGCAACCCCATAGCGCTGGCTCGCGAGTGGGAGGCCTTGCTTGCCAACGGGACGTTCGCATCCCGTGCCGATCTCGCTCGCGAACTCGGCGTCTCTCGGGCTCGCGTGACGCAGATACTGAATCTGCTCAATCTCACCCCACTTGTGTTGGAGGCCGTCGCAGTGCTCGGCGATCAATTGCCGAGCGGGCTCGTGTCCGAACACCGGCTCCGCCCACTTACCAGCCTTCCCCGACAAGAGCAGATCCGGGCGCTCGAAACATTTCAACCCCGATCCCTGCGTGGTCGGCGGTCGCTCTTTTCAAGCTGACTTACGCGTAGCGGCCACCTGGCGCAACTTCTCCAGTATCCACATGTGAGCGAGCGTGGTCGGACCAACGCCGAGTTCACGTGCCTCTTTTTCGCAACTCCTCCCATTTCGCAGACGGCAGCCGCACGGGAATGACCTTGTCTAGCGGGCGCTGGACCTCCACCCGGATTGCTTCGTCGGTGTCTTCCCAGGCTTCGCCCAGTTCGATCCGCTGCACTTCTTCGTCGATTCCTGGCATGCTACCCTCCCGCTGAGCGGCGATAGAGCCGCTGCTCCTGTTCCGTCATCTCCCGAGCGGTAACGACTTTCCACATGCCACCACCGAGTTCGACCAGCACGACCAGCACGATCAGCAGGTAGCGACCCACCACTGTGCGGCTGAAGACCTTGGAGAGGCCGTCATGTCCGCGCCGGACATGCCTCTGCTCGGGAGTAACAAGCCTCCTCGGCTTCATGCCATGCCACCCCGTGCTTGGACTCGATCTTATCCAGGATGTGGTCATCGATCTCGTTTTGGGCCGCAGCCGAGCCCTCGACATGTAGAATTCGCAGCACCGGACAGGTTGAGTAAGAATGGGCGCGGCTTTAGGCCGGACCTGCTCACCCCTCAGCAAGGGGGCCAGCCACTTCAGAGCGGGTGGCCGGTAGGCGAGACGAGCGAGCGTAAGCGCGCCAGGCTAACTGGCCCTGCCCGAGGACATCGTAGAGAAAGCGGCAATGTCTCGCTTCACGTCTGGCCCCTTGCAGATCGCCTACGATACGCTCGGGTCCGGCGAAACGCCAGTGATCGTGATCCCCGGCTGGGTCAGCCACCTGGAATACGACTGGGTGACGCCGGAGATCCGCTCCTTCTACCAGCGTCTCGCCAACGGCCGGCGCGCCATCCGGTACGACAAACGGGGCATGGGACTCTCGGACCGCCCCTCAGGCCCGGAGACGTACGCCCTGGATACCCAGGTCGCCGACCTCATCGCGGTGCTCAACGCCGTTGGGGTGGGACGCGCCGTCCTGTTCGGCTGGTCGATGGGCGGTCCTATCGCCCTGGTTGGCCGGATCGCGGAACTCCGTCCAGCCCTCGGGGACCCGCTGGTTCCCCTCGACCCAGGTGTCGATGCGCCGATCAACAGAACGTGCCAGTTCCCGATGAGCCGATTGGCGCTGCTGAAATGCACGGTCAAGCACACCCTCATAGCGCAGCTCCAGCTAGTCTCCTCGCGCCGGTGGAGGATTTTCACGCACGGCAGCCAGCCGAACTGAGGCTTCACTTCGTACCAATTCCAATGTGGACCTGCATGTTCAGGACAATGGGACCGCTACCAGAACGCTGGCGGAGGATGCGGTCCAGCGCCTGCTGCACCGCAACTCTTTGCTCCTCCGTCAGGTTTGCTGCCAGTGCTCCGATGGGAGGAGCGGCGGAAGTCAGCATGCCCCATAGATGTGTTGCGGACTGGACCTCCATGCCATGGTTAACCGTCTCCACGCGGATGTCTTTCAGTCCGGCCGCGGCCATTTCCCGGCGTAGCTCCTCAGGGTCTTGCAGACTGAAGAGAGGGGAACTCTGTGGTGCAGTAAAACCGGAGGCGGCAGCCTGCATGGCGGCAAAGAAGAGGGAGAAGGGCTTCAACGTAAGGAGGCGGGCCGAATACGACCATCAGCGCCCGCCCGCCAGGCCTGGTGACGCGAGCCAGTTCAGCTAGCGCACGTGGGCGGTCCGGAAAAAGCATACTGCCAAACTGCGACGCGGTGATATCGAAGCTGTCATCTTCCAGCTCAAGGGCATGGCCGTCCATGACACGGGTCTCTAGGTTGGAGAGCCCCCCTTCACGTATACGCGCATCGAGCCGCCCGACCATAGCGGGGGAGAAGTCTATGGCCAGTACTTGCGCACCGAGCCGCGCAGCGGGAATGCTGAGCGCACCGCCACCGGCTGCAACATCGATTAACCGCATACCCGGACGGATATCGACTCGCCGGAGGGCATCCTCCGCAATACCCATGCCAAAGGGAGTGATGGCCTCGTCATAGCCTGCTGCGAACCTATCCCATGCATCCCGCGATTGCTCCGGAGCGGTCATGCCTGCCTCCCGCTATCGCGCGGATGATCTCTGCGGATGATCTCTATGGTCACTGGAACCTCCTGGGTATGGTGGCATCATTTGTGGGCTCGCGCGCGGAGGGCGCCATCGGGTGATCGTCCTGAGCTGGCGCCGATCATCAAGTTGCCGGAATCGGGCGCGGCTGCCCGGCCCGTCCCTCGGGCGACTGTTTCCCGATCGCGTAGGCCAGCGGCCAGAGCGCCAGGATCGCCGCCGTACCCTGCACGTAGAACTGAACGGCCGCCAGGGGAACGAATCGAGAGGCGGCCAGGACCAGGAGCGCCACTACGACCAGCCCGGTGAGCCCCGGGCTCAGGACGCGGCTGACCGCGAGCCCCCGCGCGAAGCTCAGGACGCCGACGGCGAAGGTGACCGCCCCTGCCATGAGGGTGGACACGAACCACGGCCCCAGCGCTGCCTGGGCCGCTCCCGGATCTCCACCGGCCTCGGCGGCTGCCAGTGGCGCGAACTCCATCCCCGGCAACAACGTGAACAGCATGCTGCCCATTACGATGAACGGAACCCCCAGCCCGCTCCACCGATCCTCACCCGCCTCGCGCAGGTTGCTCCGGACGGCCAGGAAGGCCAGCACCAGGAGGCCGGAGGCGACACCGGTGAACAGGTGCGAGAGCCCCCAGCGTATGGGGTCGGCGACGACGGCCGCAGCGATCGCCGACTCATTGGGCAGGCGCCCGGGGAGAAACGGATGCCAGAGGAACACCCCGAGCAATGCAAGGGGGGCGACAGCGACGATGGCCGCGTGAATTGCCTTTCTCGTTTCGCGCATGGGCGACCTCCTCCAGTCAGATTCGCGACGCTCTTGTGCACTGCCTTAGCTTGTCGGCCGTGACCGCGACTGCTCGTGCGGGATGCCCTACTCGACCGGACAACAGCAGCGCCCGGAAGCGCACAGCGCGATTGTGCAGAAGCGGCGCGGAAAAAACATGGGGGGTTCGCCCTATTTCTTGGCGGGCAGCCGGGGATACGCCGAGGTTAGGGATGCGGAGCTTCCTACCCCAGGTCGTGCTGCAAGACGAAAAGCGTCGCGCCGACGCGGGTGGAGACGCCGATCTTGTCGTAGATGTGCTCGATATGATTGCCCACCGTTTTGGGGGACACGTACAGGCGCTCCGCCATCTGGCGGTTGGACAGCCCGTTGACGAGTAGACGCAGCACCTCACCTTCGCGTTCGGTGAGGCCGGCGGGTAGCTCGTGCTTACGGGGCCGTGCTCGATGGCCGGTGGCGTCGAGCAGGGCGCTCACCACCTCGGGGTCCAACAAGCCCGCCCGGGCCTGCCGCTGGACCTCGTCGGCCGCGGCATCTGGCGTGAGAGCCTCGCGATGGGGCCGGGGTTCGGTCTTGGTCTGGTACAGGTCTGCCGCTGCCAGGATCATCCCACCGGTCGACAGAAAAGGTCCGGAGAGCCGGCGGTAGCCGGAACCATCGAGTCGTTCATGGTGTAGCCCGGCTAGCGTGCCCAGATGGCCGAGGGCGGCGGATCGGGCTAGCACGAGCTCCGTCAGCGAGGGGTGCCGCTGCATCCGCGCCCACTCCCATTCCGTTAGGGGGTCCGGTTTGTCCCAGATTCCGATGGGTACTCCTGCCCGGCCCAGATCATGGAGCAGGCCAGCCCTTCGGATCTCGGCGGCTTCGCTCTCTCCCAGGCCGAGGCCACGCGCCGCAGTCTCGGCAAGCGAAGCGACGCCGGCCGAATGCCCGAAGGTGTAGGCTGACCGCGAGTCCACGAAGCCGGCGATGGCCTCCATCATTTCGTCCAGCTTGTTCTGTGTGAGCCAGCGCGGCGGGGTGGGCTCCGCAGAGAGAACGCCATCCCAGGTGCCTTCCCCATCTAGCCGGGGCAGCAGGGTGCGCGCGAGCTGCTGGAAGCGCTCGGCAAGGCGAGGATCGTAAACCGTCCCCGACCGCTTCCGCACGACGGTGAGCACGGCGTCCATGCCGCCAACGCGGTTGAAGATTTCCGCGTCGTGGGCAACGGCGAAAATGCGGGCGGCGAGGTGTACCTCCTCGCCTTTGAGCCCCCGCGGCCTGCCCTTGCCGTCCCACCGCTCGAGGCAGTGTCCGAGCGCCTGCCGCACGGCCGGGCCCAGGTCGATCATGTCGCCCACGCGAGTAGCCACGTCGCGGCAGATCATCTGGACCTGGCCCGAACCATCCCGAGCCGCCGCCACGATTTTCCTGAGCCGCCGCGGGAGGGGCTCTCCAGCTCCGGCGTTGCGGAGGAACAGGCCGGCCATCTCTACTGGTTGAGCGGGGTCGACAAACGGGAACTGCTCGGCCACCGCGATCTCGTCCTGGACGAACGAGGCCAGCGCCGTCAGCTCCAATGTGCAGCCCACCGTGCCTAGCTGCGCCACGTAGTAGACGGTGCTGAGCTGCTCGTCGCTCAGGCCCAGCTCCTCGCCCAGCCAAACCGCCAGCAGAGCCCGGCGCATTCCCTGCTCGAGCGGCTGCCCCATGGCGAGGTCCGTGGTCAGGGACAGCGAGCCCACCACTTCCGCCAGGCGAACGCCGGTTGCCGCTGGCTGGGGACTGACCATGGTGCCCTCTACCGCCGATCACACCATTCAAGGATGAGGAGTTTACCGGGTCATGGCCCGGGAATGGGAGACGCTGCTCGCGGAGGGGACGTTTTCTTCGCGGGCGGAAGTGGCTCGGGGCCTTGGGGTCTCTCGCGCGCGGGTTACGCAGGTCCTCGGTCTCCTCAATCTCCCGGCAGAGGCGCTCGACGTCCTCGCCGAGATGGGTGATCCGTTGCCGTCTGGTGCCATCACCGAGCATCGGCTCCGACAGCTAGCCCAGCTTCCGACGAGCGAACAGGTCCAGTGGGTGCGAAGCCTGGCCTCCGCTCCGAGCTTGAGTCCGTACTTAGCCAAGCCCGGGGAGGAGAAAGGAATGGCCACCCGGTGACCGATTCTCGCACAAGAGAGCTCGTATATAGCACATAGGTTCGTAAGGCCCCCGCGAGAGGGGATCCGAGCTTTCTCAATCCAACGGGTCGGACAGCAACCGCCTTCTCGAATCGAGTGATGCCCTCGGAACGAGTGGATCACGATCTCCGCCGGCCGGGCGCATAGGTGGCTCGTTGAACATGGCCCGCTGAGCCAGGGGATCGTGGAGGTGCTGCGGCCGAGCAACGGAACCACACCTCGGTCAGGTCGAGGACCAGCGCGGCGGTGCCTATAACCAAAATGGGAAAAGTTCGGATTTGGGGGGAACTGGCTCCCCGACCAGGACTCGAACCTGGAACCTAGCGGTTAACAGCCGCCCGCTCTACCGATTGAGCTATCGGGGAATAGCAGTTCGACTATACCAAAAACGCCGTTCGCCCCTTCAACGGCACGGCCCGCGGCGCCTGAGACCACGGGCCGGGCGGGGCGCCTTCGACAGGCCCGGTTATCCTAAGCCGAGTACCTCGATCGGCCCGCGCGCCTGGTGATTGAAAGTGGGTGGCGACTATAGACACTCTCGCCCTAAAGCTCGTGTTGACGCCAGCGCTGGTGGGGATCGCGAGCCTGGCGGGCCGGCGTTGGGGACCCGCCGTCGGCGGCTGGCTCGTCGGCCTGCCGTTCACCTCCGCGCCGGTCGCCTTCTTCCTTGCACTCAGCTATGGCCCGGCGTTCGCCGCGGCTGCCGCGGTCGGCACGCTGGCTGGTACGATCTCGCAGACGGCGTTCTGCCTCGCGTACGGCTGGCTCGCCTGGCGCGGCTGGCCCGTGGCCGTCCTGGCCGGCTGCCTCGCCTTCGGGTTCTCGACCGTCGCCCTCCAGCACGTGAGCCTGTCCTCGGCGCCGCTCTTCCTGATAGTCATCGCCGCTCTCTTCGTGGCTCTCCACCTGATGCCGGGCCGCTCCGAAACGTCCTCGCCCGCGGCTGAGCCGCCTCCAGGCTGGGACATTCCGGCTCGTATGGTGGTGGCCACTGCCATCGTTCTGCTGTTGACCGGCATCGCACCCCAGCTGGGTCCGCATCTGACCGGGCTGCTCACCCCCTTCCCGGTGTATGCCGCGATCCTGACGGTTTTCGCCCACCAGCTCCAGGGACCGGTCGCGGCTGCCAGCGTGCTGCGAGGTCTGCTGCTGGGGCTGTTCGCCTTCGCCGGCTTTTTCCAGGTCCTGGCGCTCCTGATCGAGTCGGTTGGCACTGGCCCTGCTTTCGCGGCCGCTATCGGCGTCGCGCTCGCGCTCCAGGGAGTCTCGCTCTGGGCTCTTCGGCGCAACCCTGGATAGCCTTGGCTTGAAAATCAGGTCCTGCCCAGGCGCGTGGCGGTCAGGCTGGACCGTTCGAGGTCGAACTGCGGGCAGGTCGCCACGAACCTGGGGCAAGTCCAGGGCTCCTGGTTGTCTGAGCGGATGGCCAGGTAGCGCCCACCGGCCTGCTCGACCAGGAGCATGCCCGCGGCAACGTCCCAGGCATTAGCGTTCGTCTCGAACGCCACGTCGCCACGGCCGCAGGCGACGTAGGCCAGCTCGAGAGCCGTCGAGCCGAGACGGCGGACGGCGCGGAACGCCGCGACCAGCTTCTGGAACGATTCGTAGTCAGCTGGCGAGGCGCGGCCGCCCGTGTAGGGAAAGCCTGTCAACAGCACGGAGCCCGAGTCGACCGAATGTCCGGCCGAGGTGATTGGCTCGCCGTTCAGGGACGCGCCATTGAGCGATGCCGCCCACAGCTCGTCGCGGACCGGCTCGTAGATCGCGCCCGCCACGAGCCGGCCGCCGCTCGCCGCGCCGATCGAGACGCAGAAGAAGGGGATCCGGTCGATGAAGTTGTTGGTCCCGTCGATCGGGTCGACGTACCAGTGGATCGCGCCCGTTCCGCGCTGGCCGCCCTCCTCGCCCACAATCGTCGAATCAGGATGCGCGCCGAGGATGAGCTCCTCGATCAGCCGCTCGGCCTGGCGGTCGCACTCGGTGACCGGGTCGTAGAAGCCGGCCTTACGCTCGGATGCCACGCCACGCTCGAATTGCTCCAACGCATAGCGTCCAGCCACGCGGGCGGCGCTCGACGCGATCTCCATCAGCCCAGAGCACAGCTCGAGGGCGTCATCTGGGACGCTCACGAGCGCTCCGAGCAGAGCAGGTCGAGGAGCTGCAGGGGACTCTGGATGACGTGGTCCGGGTCGGCTGTCACCAGCGGGCCCTGGTCCGAATCGCCGGATGGCATGAGGATCACGCGCGCGATGCCCGCCCGCCGCGCCCCCAACACGTCACGATCGCGCTTGTCCCCAACGTACCAGCATTCAGCCGGCGACACGTTCAGCGCGGTGGTAGCCAGCTCGAAGATCTCCGGATTAGGTTTGCGGACGCCGACCTCATCGGAGTAGATCTGGACACCCAGGTGGGCCTCGAAGCCGTACTGGCGCATCAGGATCCGGCTGCCAGACCCCGCCAGAGCGTTGCTGACGCAGCCGGTCCGAATCCCGAGCGCGGCCAGCCTCTGCAGCAGCTCCAGGGCGCCGTCTGTCGGGGTGCGCTCCTGCATCGCGAGGTCCACGCGCTGACAGAGGTCGGAGGCGTGGGCGACTACCACGCTTCTAGCCGCCAGCGGCCAGTCGGCCGCCACGAAGTCCTCCCAGAACTCGCGGTGATTGATCTCACGCGGTCGGGCACGGCGGGACTGCGCGTTCTTCCAGTCGCGCCAGGCCCGCATCGCGGCACGCAGGTCGGCCTCGACCTGGCCGAGGCATGGCGACTCGCCGCAGGCTCGGGTCAGGAGAGCATCGATCTCGGCGGCCACCTCCTGGTAGGCGCTCTCGCGCGGCCAACCCTGAACTAGCACGCCGCCGAAGTCCAGCAGCACCGCGGCCGGGCGCCTGAAATCGCTCAACCCGCTAGCCTCGCTCCCGCTCCTGGCGTCGCGCTGGCCAGTCGGACTCCTTCCGGATCGAAGAGGTGGACGTCGGCCGGATCGACCGCGATCGCGACGCTGGCCTGGGAGCCGAAGCACGGCTCCTCGACCATTCGCGCGAAGGCAACGCTTTCGCAGACCTGGAGCCTCACGATCCACTCTGCGCCGGTCGGCAGGATCGTCTCGACGGTCGCCGGGCTAGACCAGGCCACATCCTGCTGGTATGTCTCGCCGACCATGATTCGGATCGCCTCGGGCCGCAGGCCGATGGTCTTGACCCGCGTATGCCGATCCGACTCGAGGCCGAGTGAGGCCAGCATCGAGCGCGCCAGGCTCGCATCCGCTGCTTCGTCCAGCGAGAACAGGTTCATCGATGGGCTGCCGACGAACTCGGCAACAAAGAGGTTGGCCGGCTGCCGGTAGACCTCCAGCGGCGGCGCGAACTGCTGCAGACGGCCCTCGTGCATGACGGCGATCTCCGTCGCTATGGTCATTGCTTCGAGCTGGTCGTGGGTGACGAAGATGATCGTGTTGCCGAGTTGCTCGTGAAGCCGCTTCAGCTCGGCGCGCATCTCCAGCCGCAGCCTGGCGTCCAGGTTCGAGAGCGGCTCGTCGAGCAGCAGCACGTCCGGGTTGACGGCCAGCATCCTCGCCAGCGCGACCCGCTGCTGCTGGCCACCGCTGAGCTGGAGCGGGTAGCGCTCTTCCAGGCCGCCGATGCGCAGCAGCTCCTGCAGTTCCCGGACGCGCTGGCGGCGCTGGTCGGGCTTCCAGCCCCGCATCTCCAGCCCGAAGCTGATATTCTGGGCCACGGTCATGTGAGGCCAGAGCGCGTAGCTCTGGAAGACCAGCCCCATGCCCCGCTTCTCGGGCGGGACGAACCGCCCGCTGCTTCCGCTGCTGAGCACTCGCCCGTCCATGCGGATCTCGCCACTGGTCGGCAGCTCCAGCCCGGCTACCATGCGCAGGGTCGTGCTCTTGCCGCAGCCAGAGGGCCCCAGCAGGCACACGAAGTGGCCACTGGGAAAGACCAGGCTGAGATCGTCGACGGCCAGCACGGACTGGCCGAAGCGCTTGCTCACTCGTTCGAGCTGGATCTGGGGCACCCGCCCTAGCCCTCCACTTCGGCCGCCAAGCCACTGCCCGTCAGGCGCTGGACCATGAACGTCAGCGCGAAGATGAGCGCCACGATCACCAGCACGACGGCGTTGGAGAGCTGGCTGTAGCCGTAGTCGGTATACCGCAGAACCTGCGTCGTCAGCAGCTCGGTGCCGGGTGTGGCCAGCATGACCACCAGGCTCAGCTCCTTCATGCCTGAGATGAACGGTAACAGGATGCCGAGCATCAGGGCGCTCTTCTGAATTGGGATGACGATACGGGCCAAGCGTTTGTGCCAGGGGGCGCCACAAATCATGGCGGCCTCCTCCGGCTCGTTGCCAAGCTGCATCATCGCCGAGATGCCGGCCCGTGAGGCGTAGGGCAGATACTTGACGCCCATGACGATCACCACGAGCAGCATGCTGCCGTATAGGGCCGGAATTGGTCCTCGCTGCAGGGCGAAGAGCGACAGGTAGGCGGCCGCGAAGCCGATACTCGGGACCAGGTATGGTAGGAACGACACGTGGCGCAGGAAGTGAGAGATCCGAGAGTTGGGGAGCCTGACGACGCTGTAGCCGACGAACATCCCGATCAGCCCGCAGGCCAGCGCGGCCGAGCCAGCGATCCGCATGCTGTTCCAGGCTGCGTCGAGGACGGCAGCGTTCCTGAGCAGCCCGGACTGGCCCGGGTTAATGGGTATGGTTGTGGCCAGCCAGAACTCTGCCGTCAAGTTGTCCAGGCTGAAGACGCCGGGCCGCTTCATCAGCGTCGCGAGCGCCAGCGTGCCCAGCGGAACCACCGTCGCAACCACGAACGCCAGGGTCGCCAGGGCAGCGAACACGGGCCGCCAAGCGCCCAGCCGAATTGTCCGACGTGTGCCGCCCTTGCCGCCCAGGGTGACGAATCGACGATGTTCGCGAAGGAAGTAGATGTCGAGCGCTACCAGGCTGACGCCGAGCACGATCATGACCACAGCCAGCACCGCCGCGACGCCCGGGCTGCCGGCCTTGAAGTTGCCGTAGAGCGACGTTGGCAACAGCGTGTAGCGAACTGGCGAGCCGAGGATGTATGGCGTGCCGAACGAGCCGACCGTGCGCGAGAAAGTCAACAGCACCGCCGACATCAGAGCTGGCAACAGGAGCGGCAGGACGATTCGGCGGAGGATGACTGGGCGGGAGGCGCCCAGGATCTGGCCCGACTCCTCGAGCTGGCCGTCGAGTGAGCGGAGTGCGCTGCCAAACAGCAGGAAGGCAAACGGGAAGCTGTGGAGCGCCTCGCAGATAATGATGGGCAGGGCGCCGTAGGCGAGCCAGTCGGGGGGCGAGAATCCAAGCGACTCGGCGAAGCCGGGCAGTCCGGCCAATCGGCGGTTCTTGAAGAGCGACAGCCAGGCGACGGCGAATGTCCAGGATGGCAGGATATAGGGGATGATCAAGGCCGGCGCCAGCCAGCGGCGGCCGGGCAGGTCGGTCCTAACCACGAGCCAGGCCAGCAGCGAGCCCAGGACGAGCGAGATGGCCGCGACCGCGACCGCGACGATCAAGGTCTGGACCAGCGGGCCCCACAGCAGCGTGCCGCTAACGCCGGACAGCAGCGCACGGTCCAGGTAGTAAGTCGTCAACGCGCCGGCTCGGAGGCCAGCTGTCGCGCTGTCGCGGAACTGGACCCGGACAGTATCGAGGACCATCGCGCCGATCGGCGCGAGGACCAGGTAGCTCAGGACGACTACCAGCAGGCCCGCGACCGCGGCCGTCGGCTCGTAACGCAGATACCCCAGTCGGTGCCAGGCGCGCAGCAGCGTCGTGCGAAGGTCAGGGGCGGGCTGCGCGTGCGCGACTGTGCTCATGTTCTTCCCCTCTCCCCCGCGAGGGAGAGGGGGTAGGGGTGAGGCGAATCTCCCTACCGCTTACTGTTCTGAAGCCAGAAGTCCAGCAGACGTTGCCGCAGCGCAAGGGATGTCTTGTTGTCGAAGGACAACAGGTGTTTCTCCCACTCGGCCCAGGTACCCTCGTTGTCCGGGTGGACGGCCGCGTTCGGGTTCGACGAGAAGCCGCCCATGTCGTCCACCGTCCAGGGCGATACACCCTCGGGCGTGAGGACGTAGTGAATCCAGAGCCGGGCGGCGTTGGGGTGTGGAGCATCCTTGGCGATCACCGCGTAGGTTGGCAGCGCGTAGCCCATGAACGGCTTCATGTCGCGACAGGTGGCGATCTTCAGGTTCTTCTCTTTGATGTCGCGATGCTTGGTAAGGGTGTAGAGCCCGATCGGCGGCTCCTTCTGGCCGGCGGCGCCAACCGCGTCGCCCACGTCGCCGTCGGCGTTCATCACGATCACGTCATTCTGGAACAGGCGCTTGAGGTACTCCCAGCCGGCGTTCTCTTCTTTGACATCTAGCGGCTTGCCGGCCCAGTCCTGGTAGGCCTGCTCCATCATCTTCGGCTGCGAGACGATCGCCGAGAAGAACCCGAGCTGCGAGCTCGTTACCAGTGGGTCTCGGATGATGACCTTGCTGCGCCACTTCGGGTCGGTCAACTGCCAGACGTTGTTGACCGGGCACGTGCTGCCGTAGACCTCGGTGTTGTAACCAAACATGCGCGGCTGCCACTGGTAGATGAGCGGGTTGCGGCTGTTGGGTGGGATGACGTCGGCCAGGTCCGGCGGCAGCCAGCTCACCATGTAGCCTTCCGGGATCAATTTGCTCTCGAGGAGCGGACCATCCTCGTAGCCGAGCACGTCGACCTGAACGTTCTTGGCGTCCGCCTCACGTAGAATCCGCTCGCTCTGCTCGGCATCATTCATCTTGGTGCCCTTGACGCGGATGCCGTACTTGGCCTGGAAGTTCTTAGCGGCCTGATCGATCCGACTCGAGTGCCAGTAGGCGACCAGCTCGCCCTCCTTCTGGGCTGCCGCGACGAGGGCGTCAAGGTCGAAGCTCTCCTTCGCGGCTGGAGCGGGCTTCGTGGCGGGCGCTGCCGTCGGCTGGGCGGCCGGGGCGGCGGGCGCGACGGTTGGCCCGCTTGGGCTGCGGGCGGGGCGGCGGCCTGGGGGGCGCAGGACGCCGCGAGAACGAGAACCGCCACGGCGCCAAAAAGGCGCGGGCGGGAGAAAATAGCTCGACCTGTCATCTCTTGCCCCCTTCCAGCATGCACAGCCCGCCTCGAGCGAGCCAGATTCAGCGCCGGCCCATCCGGCCGCTGGTCGGCTACTATGCCCGGCCTTGTTCTGGTTGTCAAGAAGTTCGTTTGGTTTTGTTGGCACTTTCGGGAATAGCCTGCTGGCGAATGCAGCAGCCCTCCGCCGCCCTGCGCCGTCATTTGCCACCCCCTCGTCATCGGGGGACAGAGCTATCAGCAGCGTGGCCCGAGAGGGGAGGGCCTACGCCAGAGTGCGAACCTTACGATGGTCCGGAACTCGCTGGATCACATCAGGTGAACAGGCGTAGGTCACCGCGGCCGGCTAGTGACGGGAATCCTCCGATACAATGGGGCCGGTTGGGAGAGGGTGTTCATTCAAGCATGCTGCGATGCAGGCACACGCAGCATCCAGCGCCCGCTCCACCCGCCAGGTGCTCCAGCCCCCGACGCGCCGGAGGATCTCTTCCAACGACGCGCCCGCGGCGTACAGGTAGACGATGCTCGGAAGTCGCTCCGCGAGGCGGCCGAGCTCCCGGGCCTCGCGCTTGCCAAGGTACTCGAGCCAGGCACTTGTTACAGCCACGGTGGCCAGTGTCGCCTGCCGACGCTGGGTGGATCCGGGCACATCGGGGCTGAGGAGCGACCGCACCTCAGTTGCGGTAAATTGGGCAGATCGGTCGCCGAGCAGCGTGGAGCGCAGCCAGCGAAAGCCCAGCCGGGTGGCAGTAGTGACCATGCGCGCACCTCTTCCGCGAGGCCCGTGTGGTTGGCCACACGCCCTCGCTCGCTGTGTGCGCTTCCGAGATGCCTGCGAGGTTAGCTAACGGGTTCGGGCCGGAAGCATCGGTAGCCCTACGCACCCTCACGGCGCGATTCACCCTGCGGTGCGGCGGTCGTCTTTCACGCCCTCGTTGTCGGGTTCATCCGCTGGGATGGGTCCCCCGCCCCGCCGGTCATCGAGCCCGGCGGGTTCGGCATGAGCCGGCGCGCTCGCGTGGGAAAACACGAGTGCGGCCCGCTCACCCGAA
>WNFU01009972.1_pt1 | contig 16069 bp, 14 predicted proteins | sample 5400121 | NCBI WGS metagenome assembly WNFU01 (sample SAMN13153360, study PRJNA577476) | soil metagenome | isolation source: 100 cm soil or saprolite under grassland replicate 1 | place: USA:California | collected 2016-06-15
AACTCGCGCAGCCACACGTATTCCTTCGACACCGGGGCTCCGGCCGCCTCCATGGCGCCGCGGAAGCCATTCATCCGGGCCTGGTTGCAGCCGGAGGTCGGCGGACCGCCGAGATAGGCGATCCTGCGGTGCCCGAGCGAGAGCAGGTACTGCGTCGCTGCCATACCACCGGCGAAGTTCGTCGAGCCGACGCTGGTCACGTCCGGCTGCGCGATGTAGATCGGGTCGACGACGACAAGCGGCAGCCGCGCCCGCGACAGGGCCGCCAGGTCGGCCGCGGTCAGCTCACAGGTGATGCCGATGGCGGCGCGGCGGCCAGTCGCGGTCAGCTCCCGGATCCACGACGACGCGCGGCGTGCCCCCGAGGCCTGCGGGTGCGGGTGCGAGCTCATGACGACGTCGACGCCGGCCGCTTTCCCTGCGTCGACGACGCCCTGGATCACCTCGACCGAGTAGTTGTTGAGGAAGCCCTGGTAGAAGAGCTCGACCGTGGCCCGTTCGACCGGCTCCGGCCGCCGCCCAACGTACTCGTGCTGCCGCAGCACCTGCTGCACCCGCGCGCGGGTCGCCTCGGAGACGTCGCTGCGTCCGTTGAGCACCTTGGAGACCGTCGCGACCGAGACTCCCGCGGAGGTCGCGACTGTGGCCAGCGTGACACGGCCTCTCAAGCGCGGCACCTCCTCACGCTCGTCCGGTGGCTATCGGCGTCAGGTCGACAGGGGTCACCATCGTACGATCGTGCCCCACCGTCCGCGTATCGCCGGTGAACCGCACGGTGCCCTGGCACGGCAGGTCCGCGGACGAGGTGCCGACCAGTACGTCGATGTCGCCCGGCTCGACGATGCGGACCAGATCCGGCCCGGTGTACGCCGTACGGTCCGCGTGCACGTGGAAGGCCACGTCCGTCGCCGCCCCCGGCGCCAGCGACACCCGGGCGAACCCGGTCAGCAGCTTCACAGGCCGGGCGACCTGCGCCACGACGTCGTGAAGGTAGAGCTGGACCACCTCGTCACCGGCGCGGGAGCCGGTGTTGCGGACCCGGACGGTCGCAGTGAACTCGCCGTCGGTCCCGATCTCGGTCGCGCTCAGGCGCAGATCGCTGACCTCGAAGGTGGTGTAGGAGGAGCCGAAGCCGAACGGGAACAGCGGCACGGTTTCCAGGCCGCTGATGCCGGCGCTCTCGACGCCGCCGAGCGGCGGCTGGAGGTAGGTGCCGGGCTGCCCGCCGACGTGCCGGGGGATCTGCACCGGCAGCTTGCCGCCCGGCACGACCCGCCCGCTCAACACCCCGGCGATCGCGGCACCGCCCTCCTGACCGGGCATGAACGCCTGCACCAGGCCGGCCGTACGATCGACGAACTCGCCCAGGGCGTACGGGCGGCCGGAGACGACCACGACGACGACCGGCGTTCCGGTGTCCAGGAGCTGGGACAGCAGCTCACCCTGGACGCCGGGCAGGTGCAGGTCCTCCGCGTCGCACCCTTCCCCGGACGAACCATGCCCGAACAGCCCGGACAGGTCCCCGACGTACGCGATGCAGAGGTCGGCGTCGCGAGCCGCCTCGACGGCGGCGGGGATCCCGGAGCGGTCGTCCCCGGTCACCGTGCAGCCCTGCTCGTGCACGAGTTCGACGTTCCCCAGCTCGTGGCGCAGAGCATCGACCGCGCTGAGCACCTCGATACCGAGCTCGCGGTCGGGGTAGCGCGGCAGTACGTGGTTGGGGAAGGCGTAGCAGCCCATGAACGTCTTCGGGTTGCCGGCAGCCGGCCCGACGACGGCGACCTTGCCCAGCGCCGGTCGCCCGTCGCCGAGCAGCGGCAGCGCCGTACCGGCGTCAAGCAGGACGATCGAGCGCTCGGCCAGCTCTCGGGCGATGACGCGGTTCCCGGCCGAGTCGAGGTCGACCTCGTCCTTGCGGACCGAACCTGCCGGGGTCCAGTCCGGGTCGAGCAGGCCCAGCCGCACCTTCTGCAGTAGCAGTCTGCGGGCGGCGCGATCGACGAGATCCTCGGAGACCTCACCTGATTCGACCTTGTCCAGCAGGCCTTGCCCGAACCCGATCGTGTCCGGGAGCTCGACGTCGGTCCCGGCGCTGAGAGCCAACGCGCCCGCGGCATCGGCATCGGCCGCGACGCGGTGCATGGTGGCGAGGAACGGCACCGCCCAGTAGTCGGAGACGACTGTGCCGGTGAATCCCCAGTCGTCGCGGAGCACCTCGGTGAACAGCCACGGGTCCGCGCCGGCGGGGAGGCCGTCGATGTCGGAGTACGAGCTCATCACCGAGCCGGCACCGGCCGTCGCGATCGCGGTCTCGAAGGTCGGCAGAATGATGTCGAGCAGCTCGCGCCTGCCCATCGACACCGGGCCGTGGTTGCGGCCCGCCCTGGACGCCGAGTACCCGGCGAAGTGCTTGAGCGTCGCGATCACGCCGGCGCTCTGAAGCCCGCGCACGTACGCCGAGCCGACCATCGCCACCAGGTACGGATCCTCGCCGATGGTCTCCTCGACCCGGCCCCAGCGGTAGTCGCGAACGACGTCCAGCACCGGCGACAGGCCCTGGTGCACGCCGACGGCGGCCATGTCCCGCCCGATCACGGCAGCCATCCGTTCTACCAACTCGGGGTCGAAGGTCGCGCCCCAGGCGAGCGCGGTGGGGTAAACGGTCGCGCCGTACGTCGTGAAGCCCGTCAGGCACTCCTCGTGGACCAGGGCCGGGACGCCCAACCGGGATCCGGCCAGCACCACCTCGTGCTGGCGGATCAGCTCGGCCACGCCTTCCTCGACGCTCACTGGCACGCTGCCCCAGATCCGAGTGAGGTGGCCAAGCCCGTGCCGGCTTGCGTCCTCCAGCGAGACGGACCCGCCCGCCGCGAAGACGTCCTGCATGGGGGCGACGTTGAGCTGCTCCTCGGCAGGCGTCTCGGTCGCGGCCATGTCGTTGCCCGCCCAGCGGCTGCCGAGCTGGGCCAGCTTCTCCTCCAACGTCATCGCCTGCAGGAGCAGTTCGGCCCGCTTCTCGGCCGGCAGTGCGGTGTTCTGCCACGGGCGCTCGTCGGGCTCGGCCGGTGGGCCAGAAGTCGTCACGAAATTCTCTCCTAAACATCGGCGCTCGCTGTAACAAAGTATCGATAACTTTCGAGACTTTGAGCTCGCTCTCCCGGATCGCGGAGGTCGCTGTCACGACCGGGCTTTCCCTCGTAGTTGGGCGCATCTGTGATGTCACTGTGACTCTTCAGAGACCTGAGTTCAAGGCCTTGACAGCAACATCACCGAAACCTACGTTACGAAACATAGTCTTATCCGGCAGGTGCTTTCGGCATTTTTCGCGGCCCACCTGACGGCCCATACGCCGTGGACCGGGTCCGCGGCCACGGAGTACGGAGATCAGAGTGGACCCCATCACGACATCTCGGCGCACCTTCCTCCGCGTGACCGCCGGCGGGGCGCTCGCCGCCGGCCTCGCTGCCTGCGGTACCTCCGGACCGAAGACCTCCGGCGGCTCCACCGGCGGTTCGAGCGGCGGGGGTGCCACTTACTGGTTCCTCACCGCCCAGCCCCAGCAGGCCATCCGCGAGGCCCAGGTCAAGCGGTTCAACGACGCGAACCCAGGCACCCAGATCAAGTACACCGAGTTCCAGAACGACGCCTTCAAGCAGAAGATCAAGACGGCGATCGGCGCCGGCCAGGGGCCCACCCTGATCTGGGGCTGGGGCGGCGGCGGCCTGAGGGCCTACGTCAACGCCAACCAGGTCGAGGACCTCACCGACTGGTTCGGCCAGAACGCCGACCTGAAGAACTCGATCTTCCCGTCGGCCTTCGGCGCGGCCACCGTGAACGGCAAGATCTACGCGATGCCGGTCGAGACGACGACACCGATCGTGCTGTTCTGGAACAAGAAGGTCTTCGACAAGGTCGGCGCGCAGCCGCCGCAGTCGTGGGGCGACATCATGGACCTGGTGCCGAAGTTCAACGGGGCCGGCATCGCGCCGTTCTCGCTCGGCGGCCAGTCGCGCTGGACGAACATGATGTGGCTGGAGTTCCTGTTCGACCGGATCGGCGGCAGCGAGGTCTTCCAGAACATCTACGAGGGCAAGGCGAACGGGTGGTCGGACCCGTCGGCGCTCAAGGGGCTCGACGAGATGCAGAAGCTGATCAAGGCGAACGGCTTCATCAAGGGCTTCTCCTCGATCACCGCGGACTCCAACGCCGACCAGGCCCTGCTGTACACGGGCAGGGCCGCGATGATGCTGCACGGCGCGTGGACCTACGGCAACATGAAGTCCTCCGGCGGCGACCTCGTCACCGGCGGCCACCTCGGCTACATGAACTTCCCACCGGTCGACGGTGGCAAGGGCGACCCGAGCGACACCGTCGGCAACCCGGGCCAGTACCTGTCGATCTCCTCGAAGGCCAGCCAGGCGGAGAAGGACACCGCGAAGAAGTTCCTGTCGACCTCGACCCTGGACGGCGCGTCGGTGGACGCCTGGGTGAAGTCCGGCAACATCCCGGTCGTCAAGAGCGCCAAGGACAAGCTCGCCTCCATAACGGACAAGAACGACGCCGACTGGCTGAAGTTCGTCTACGACACCTCGGCCAACGCGAAGAGCTTCGCCCAGTCCTGGGACCAGGCGCTCAGCCCGACGGCCGCGGAGACCCTGCTCGACAACATCGCGAAACTGTTCCAGCTGTCGATCTCGCCGCAGCAGTTCGCCGACAACATGAACGCGGTGATCGGGAAGTGACGATGGCCGCTCCGCCCGTCGCGCCCGCCGCCCGGCGCGCACCGTCCTCGCACGCCGGGCGGAGCGGCCCGGTCGCCTGGATGGCGATCCCGGCACTGGTTTTCTTCGTGGTGTTCGGCATCGTCCCGCTGGTCGGCGTCATGCTGTTGAGCTTCGCGCAGTGGGACGGTCTGGGCGCTATCCACACGGCCGGCATCTCCAACTGGCGATCGGTGCTCAAGGACCCGGGACTCCGGCACTCACTGCTGGTGACGTTCGAGGTGATGCTCCTGTCGTGGGCGGTGCAGACTCCGATGAGCCTGCTGCTCGGGGTGTTCCTGGCAGGGCGTCAGCGGTACCGCGCCTTTCTCGCCGTCCTCTACTTCGTCCCGCTGCTGCTGAGCTCGGCGGCCATCGCCATCACCTACAAGGCGCTGCTCGACCCGAACTTCGGGCTCGGCCCCGGGCTGCACTTGGGCTTCCTGACCCAGGACTGGCTCGGAAAGGGCAACCTCGCGCTCGGCGTCGTGATCTTCGTCGTCTCCTGGCAGTTCATCCCGTTCCACTCGCTCATCTACCAAGGCGGCGTACGGCAGATCCCGACGACCATGTACGAGGCCGCGGCCATCGACGGCGCCGGCCGGATCCGGCAGTTCTTCAGCATCACCGTGCCGCAGCTGAAGTACACGATCATCACCTCGTCGACGCTGATGGTCGTCGGGTCGCTGACCTTCTTCGACCTCATCTTCGTGCTCACCGCCGGTGGTCCCGGCGACGCGACCCGTGTGCTCGCGCTCGACATGTACAAGCGCGGCTTCCAGGCGAACCTGATGGGTCCCGCCAGCGTGATCGCGGTCATCCTCGTCCTGCTCGGCCTCGCGCTCGCGCTGCTGCTGCGCCGGCTGGGTGGCAGTACGACGGCCAGCCAGCAGGAAGGAGCGTGACATGGCCACCGTGACGAGGGGTGCCGGTACGATGACCCATCCGGTGAGCGGTGGGATGTCCCCGGGGGGCCGCCTGATCCGGCTGAACTGGTTCGGTGGTTCCGCGGGCTGGCTGTGGCTGGTGATCGTGATGATCCCGCTGTACTGGATCGTCGTCACCAGCTTCAAGGACCAGAGCACGTACTTCACGCAGAACCCGTTCGCGCTGCCCGCCGCCCCGACGACCGCGAACTACCGCCTGGTGATCGAGTCCGACTTCCCGCGGTACTTCCTGAACAGCGTCATCGTCACGGCCGGCACGATCCTGCCCGCGGTGGCCATCTCGTTCATGGCGGCGTACGCGATCATCCGCGGGGCCGGCAGCCGTTTCCTTGCCGGGATCAACGGGTTGTTCCTGATGGGGCTGGCGATCCCGCTGCAGGCCACCATCATCCCGGTCTACCTGCTGATCATCCGGCTGCACCTCTACGACAGCCTGCTGGCGATCATCCTGCCCTCGATCGCGTTCTCGATCCCACTGTCCGTGCTGGTGCTGACGAACTTCATCCGGGACGTGCCCAAGGAGCTCTTCGAGTCGATGCGGGTCGACGGCGCCAACGAATGGGCGATGCTGCGCGGCCTCGCGCTGCCGCTCACCCGGCCGGCGCTGGTCACGGTCAGCATCTACAACGGCCTCGCGGTGTGGAACGGCTTCCTGCTGCCGCTGATCCTGACCCAGAGTCCGGACAAGCGCACACTGCCGCTCGCGCTGTGGACCTTCCAGGGCCAGTACAGCATCAACGTGCCCGCCGTACTCGCGTCGGTCGTACTGACGACGCTGCCCATCGTCATCCTCTACACGCTGGGCCGGCGCCAGCTGCTCAGCGGCCTCACCGCCGGCTTCAGCCGGTGACATCCCTCCCGATCGAAAGCTGAGGACCACCATGACCGATGCCGATTTCACTCCCACCCGCGAGGACAGGTTCTCCTTCGGTCTGTGGACGGTCGGCTGGCAGGGCGTCGACGTCTTCGGCGGTGCGGTGCGGCCGGTGCTCGACCCGGCCGAGGCCGTGCACCGGCTGAGCGATCTCGGCGCCTACGGCATCACCTTCCACGACAACGACGTGTTCCCCTTCGGTGCGTCCGCGGCCGAGCGGGACGCGCACCTGAAGCCGTTCCGGGCGGCGCTCGAGGAGACCGGCATCAAGGTGCCGATGGTGACCACGAACCTGTTCTCCCACCCGGTCTTCCGGGACGGCGGTTTCACCAACAACGACCGCGACGTACGCCGGTTCGCCCTTCGCAAGGCCGCTGACCAGCTGGATCTCGCGGCGGAGCTGGGGGCGGAGACCTTCGTCGCGTGGGGCGGCCGGGAGGGGGCCGAGTCGGGCGCGGCCAAGGACATCCGGGCCGCGCTCGACCGGTACAAGGAGGCGTTCGACATCCTCGGGTCGTATGCGATCGAGCAGGGCTTCGACATCCGGTTCGCGATCGAGCCCAAGCCCAACGAGCCGCGCGGAGACATCTTGCTGCCGACCATCGGGCATGCGCTGGCGTTCATCGAGTCGTTGGAGCACTCCGAGCGGGTCGGCCTCAACCCCGAGGTCGGACACGAGGAGATGGCCGGCCTCAACTACGCGCACGGGCTGGCCCAGGCGTTGTGGCACGGCAAGCTCTTCCACGCCGACCTCAACGGCCAGAACGGCCCCCGCTACGATCAGGACCTCCGCTTCGGCGCCGGCAACGCCCGGGGCGCCTTCTGGACCGTCGACATCCTGGAGAACGGCGGCTACGAAGGACCGCGGCACTTCGACTTCAAGCCCCCACGCACCGAAGACATGGACGGCGTCTGGGCCGCGGCCGCCGGCTGCATGCGCAACTACCTGATCCTCCGCGCGAAGGTCCGCGCCTTCCGGGCTGACCCCGAAGTCCAGCAAGCCCTCGCCGACGCCCGGCTGGACCAACTGGCCCAACCCACCCTTTCCGAAGGCGAAACCATCGCCACCCTCCGCACCGAGTCCTTCGACCCCGAAGAAGCAGGCCGCCGAGGCATGGCCTTCGAACATCTGGACCAGTTGGCGATCGAACACCTCTACGGCACTCGAAGCTGAGTCTGACGTATCGAGCTTGCCGGTGACCATCATGACGTGAAGCGGTAGGCCCTGAGCCGACCAGATCCCCCGAGCTAGCGCAACGTGAACGTCAGGTTGCTCTAGGCAACGGCTCTGTCAATGTCTCAGACACCGTCAGCCGGTGAACTCGTGGATGTCGGCGCAGAAGTCGCGGCCCTCCGTGTCGCTGCGGCCGGTGCTGCCTTTGACGACACCGAGGAACTCGAGGAACACGTCGTCGCTCGGGTCCGTCAGCGTGCCGCTGTAGTCGATCAGCAGCTCGAACCTGAGCTGCCCGGGATCCTGGAACAGCCACTCGCCGTCCGGCCCGAACGCCTTGTAGGAGCCGGTGGCCAGGACCAGGAGCGTGAGCGTGCCGTCCCCGTTGTCGGTCACCTTGAGGTCCTTCGACACGGTGTTGAAGACCTCGGTGAACGACTTGCCGGTCGCCAGATTGGTGTACGTGGTGGAGCCGTGGACGTTCTCCACGCCGTAGCCGAGCCCGTTCGGTCCACGGACGTTGAACAGGAACGATCCACGCACGTCGCTGACGATCCGGACCGTCAGATCCCCGCAGAAGTCCTCGACCACCTCGCTGGTCGTCTCGTCGAAGTGGCCCCGTTCCAACGGCTTGGCGACCGCCGGCGTGGCCGCCGTACCAACCATCACTGCGGCCAACCCGCTCGCCATCGCAAGCGCCCATGACCGTCTGGTGATTCTCATGCCTGCCCCCTCGCACCGATGCATCGCGGTGGAAACTGATGCGCGAGGCGCGACCGCCAGGCGCACCAACCCCCTCTTCCCATCAGATTCCGCCTGGGTAACGCCGTTGTCCAGACATGGCTGTCAACCGTCACGCGCAGCGTCGACAAGGCGACGGTGTGGTTCCAGGCCTCCGGCAGGCGGCATCGATTGCCCAGTGCAACTAGGCGAAGCGCTGGACGAATGCGAGGGCGGTGTCGGCGACCTCGCGCCAGCCGCTGTCGATGGTGAGCGCGTGCCCGCGGTTCTTGATCTCGACGATCTCGGTCACGCCCTGGTTGTCCTGCTGCTGCTTGTAGGAGGCGTTGGCGATCGCCCAAGGCACGGTGTTGTCCTTCTCGCCGGAGATGATCAACAGCGGCCCCCGCTCGGGCTTCTTGGTGTCGACCTTGGCCTCGGTCCACGGGTTGAGGTTGGCCGTGGCGGCCTGGAACAGCGGTTTCCCGGCGGCCGGGACCGAATAGGTCTCGTACAGATGCCTGGCCTCGTCCTCGCTGACGGCGTTGGCGAAGCTGAAGCGGAACTGTTCGTAGGTGAGCGGGACCGCGCGGTTGCGGTTGGCCGGGTTGCCCAGCACCGGCGAGCTCGACTTCAACGCCGAGATGGGGAGCGGCAGCACGCCGCGGAACGGAGCCGGGTCGATCGCCACCGACACCTTGGCCAGGCCGCGGCCCGCCAGGATCTGGGCAAGCAGCCCCCCGAACGAGTGGCCGATGATCGCCGGCTTCTGATCGAGCCCACGAATGATCGTCTCGAAGTGGTCGGCGACCTGGCCGATCGACTTGCCAGCGAACACCTCCGGGTGGGCCTTGGCCTCCTCGACCGTCTCGGGGTCGTCAGGCCATCCCGGGGAGAGCGCCACGTAGCCGTTGTCCTCGAACAGCGTCGACCAGCGGTCCCAGCTGCTCGGCAGCAGCCACAGGCCATGCACGAAGACGACCGGCTGGCGGCCGGTCTGGTTCGCGCGCCGGCACTGCTCCAGCTCGTGCTCGCTGATCGTCTTGCCGCTCGGCTCTGCGTCGGTCATGGCCGCTCTCCCGGTTGAGGCGCTGGACGCCACCACATTAGGCAGCGGCGTGGGTCTCGGCAGCCCCCATGAGTCTGTCGAGTCAGTCAAATCGGGTCCGATGATGACACGACCCGCACATCGCGACGACGGTGACCAGGCAACGGGGCAGCGTGGCTCTCGCTCCTTCGACCTGCTGTGGGCCGGTTGAATCTCCGCCGGCCCGCGCGTTGCCTACGGCAACGGCTCGGTCAATGGATCTGCCAAGGAGCAGCAGTCGATCGTCGCCATCGGCGATCAGCTCGCCAAGTCTGTTGCCAGCCTCTCGCCGGCCGAGACTGCCGTTGTGCGAGCGGTGGGCATTCCCGACGGTGCCGGAAGCAGCCCAAGTCAGCCGCGCCAACCCCAGGCGGTCACCATGCCGAGGGAAAACCAGCGCGATATCGGATCTTGTACGAACGCCAACGGCTCGGCTAGTTCCTCCGCGGTGAGAAGGCCAGCGGCGATCAGGCGCGGGCTGAGGTCCTGCATAGCCATTGCGTAGAACGCGGACTCCTCGCTACCACCGCGTATCAGCCGGCAGGTCAGCTCCGCGCCGACGTCGCGCAGTCCGGTCGCGCCTGCGACTTCGTTGGTCACGGTGGTCGGCGTCAACCCAGTGGCGTCCCCAGCTCGTAAACCCTGACAGAGACGGCCTGGCAGTGGAACGTCAACGCCGCAACGGGAATCTCGATGGCGTCACCCCGTTCAACGGCCTCGTCGATCTGTTCGTCGGTGAGGAGGTGTTCGTTGGCAGCGGCCGTGCTCGTGAACAGCACCAGGATCGGTTCCCAGGCCACGTTCCAGTCGGCTGCGCCCGGGAAGTCCATCAGGTGGTCGTGTCCGAGCACGCGGGCTCCGTAGACGCTTGCCATCGCGGACTCCGCGGACGATACCGCGTGTACCTGGGCGTGAAGCTCGGGCTCTACCGGGCACTGTCCGGCCGAGGCTCGCTGACCGCGGCCGAACTGGCGGCGGAGACCGGGCTGGACGGCTGGTACGTCCGCGAGTGGCTGCAGTCCCAGGCGACCGGCGGACTGATCCTGAGTGCTGCCGGACCTGCTCGAGGCCTTCCGCACCGGCGCCGGTGTGCCCTACCCGGCGGTCCGGACGCGGTCGAGGCGCAGGCCCGGCTCCGGCCGGGCCCGGCAACCAATCCCGCCCATCCCATTGACACTCCGCATCGGCAGCGCCTACGGTCCATTCAGTGTTAGGAAACCTTCCTAACAATTCTCGGACCGGCGGGAGGCGCGGGATGGCGAGTACGCCGGGCACTCCGCGGCTGCTGCGGGCGATCAACGATCGTGCGGCGCTGGACCTGCTGCTGAACGGCCCGCTGTCGCGCACCCGGATCGGCGAGCTGACCGGGCTTTCGAAGCCGACCGCCTCGCAGCTGCTCGCCCGGCTGGAGTCCGCCGGACTCGTCGTGCCGATCGGCACCAGCGTCGGCAAGCCGGGACCGAACGCGCAGCTCTACGCGATCAACCCGACCGTCGCGTACGTCGCCGGCGTCGACGTCACCCCCACCCGGATCAAGGCCGCGGTTGCGGACATCACCGGCCGGACCGTCGGCGAGTACGCGCTGGCCACGCCCGGGCGCAGTGCGCACGGGACGGTCGAGCGGGTGCTGAAGGCGATCGACGGCGCGCTCGGCGAGGCCGGGCTGGAACGCGACAAGCTGCGCCGCGTCGTGATCGGCACGCCGGGCGCCTTCGACCCGAGCACCGGGCGGCTGCGGTACGCGATGCACCTGCCGGGCTGGCACGCACCACACCTGCTGGACGATCTCGCCGCCGCCATCGGCGTACCGCTGGAAGTGGACAACGACGTGAACCTGGCGGCGGTCGCCGAGCAGCGAGTCGGTCATGCCCGGGACGCGCGCGACTTCGTGCTGCTGTGGGGCGAGGAGGGCATCGGCGCGGCGATCGTGATCGGCGGGCGGCTGCACCACGGCGCGACCGGCGGCGCGGGTGAGGTCGGCTTCCTGCCGCTGCCCGGTACGCCGCTGGTGCGGAATGTCGGGCGCAGCAACGCCGGCGGGTTCCAGGAGCTCGCCGGGGCGCCGGCGGTGCTGGCGCTCGCGCGTGCGCACGGGATCCGCGGCCGGACCGCGGAGGACGCGGTCCGCGCGGCCCTCACCGCGCCGCAGGGCGAGGCCGTGCTGGCCGAGCTGGCGCACCGGCTGGCGGTCGGGCTGGCCGCGATCGTGTCGGTCGTCGACCCCGAGCTGATCGTGCTGTCAGGCGGGGTGATCACCAGCGGTGGCGAACGATTGCGCGAGCTGGTGCAGAGCGAGCTCGCCGAGCTGGCCGTGCCCCGGCCGGCGCTGCTGCTGACCGGCGTACCGGACAGCCCGGTGGTGTGCGGGGCGCTGCAGAGCGCCCTCGCGACCACCCGCGACGAAGTCTTCAACACGGGGAACACCTGATAAACCCTCGAACGATCAGGAGATCGAGATGCCCCGAGCTCACAGGGCGGCCGCCGCGGTAGCGGTGGCCGGCGCGATGGCGTTGTTCGGCAGCGCCTGCACCGGGAGCAACACTCCCGCTGCGACCGACGACGCGGCCAAGCCGGTCACCATCACGTTCTGGCACGGCTGGAGCGCGCCGAGCGAGGTGAAGGCGATCAACGCCAACCTCGCCGCGTTCCACGCGAAGTTCCCGAACATCACGGTGAAGGTGGTGCCGAACGTCGACGACGACAAGATCAAGCAGGCGTTGCGGGCCGGCGGGCCGAAGGCGCCGGATGTGGTGTCGTCGTTCACCACCGACAACGTCGGCACGTTCTGCTCGTCGCACGTGTTCGCCGACCTGAAACCGTTCCTCGACGGGTCCGGCGTCGACCTGGAGAAGACCTTCCCGGCCGCGTTGCTGGACTACACCCAGTTCAAGGGCACGCGCTGCACGCTGCCGCTGCTCAACGACGCGTACGGCCTGTACTACAACAAGAAGGCCTTCGCCGCCGCGGGCATCACGGAACCGCCGAAGACCCTGTCGGAGTTCGACGCGGACGCGAAGAAGCTCACCAAGACCAAGGGCGACACGTACTCGCAGCTCGGCTTCATGCCGAACTTCCACGGCTACGAGTCGACCACGACGCACTTCGCCGCGCAGTGGAGCCCGGCGTACTTCACCTCCGACGGCAAGTCGAACCTCGCCAAGGACCCGGCGTTCGCGGCGATGCTCAGCTGGCAGAAGAAGCTCGTCGCCGAGCTCGGCGGCTTCGCCAAGCTGGAGAAGTACCGCACCACGTTCGGCGACGAGTTCGGCGCGAAGCACCCGTTCCACACCGGGCAGGTCGCGATGGCGCTCGACGGCGAGTGGCGGATCGCCATGATCAAGGACGCCGGGGTGAACCTCGACTACGGCGTCGCGCCGTTCCCGGTGCCCGACGACCAGGCCGACAGCTACGGCAAGGGCTACCTGTCCGGCACCGTGATCGGGATCGCGAGCACCAGCGCCAAGCAGAACGCCGCCTGGGAGCTGGTCAAGTACCTGACCACCGACACCGACGCCGTGGTGAGCTTCGCGAACGCGATCAAGAACGTGCCGTCGACCTTCGACGCGCTGAAGTCCCCGAAGCTGGACAGCGACCCGAACTTCAAGACCTTCCTCGACATCTCGCAGAACCCCAAGAGCAACACCACTCCGGCGAGCGTCAACGGCGGCGCCTACCAGGTGACCCTGCAGGACTTCGGCTACGCGTACGAAGCCGGCAAGCAGACCGACCTGGCCGGCGGGCTGGCGAAAACCGATCAGCAGATCGACAAGGACATCGTTCAGGCGAAGTGACGATCGATGACCTTGGCAACGATGCCCGGAAGCGGGCTGCGCGCGAAGCGCCGGCGGGAGGCGCTGCGCAACCTCGCCTTCCTCTCACCCTGGCTGGTCGGGACCAGCGTGTTCTTCCTCTACCCGCTGGTCTCGACCGTCTACTTCTCCTTCATGCGGTACGACGGTTTCACCGCGCCGAGGTGGACCGGACTGCGCAACTGGAGCTACGTGTTCACCGACTACCCGTTCTTCTGGCCGGCACTGCGGAACACGCTCTGGCTGGTGCTGGTGATGGTCACGCTGCGGGTGATCTTCGGCCTCGGGATCGGGCTGCTGATCACCAAGGTGAAGTCCGGGGCCGGGTTGTTCCGCACGGCGTTCTACCTGCCGTACCTGGCGCCGCCGGTGGCCGCGACGATGGCCTTCGCCTTCCTGCTGAACCCCGGCACCGGACCGGTGAACAACATCCTCGGCACGCTCGGCCTGCCACAGCCGGGCTGGTTCAACGACCCGAGCTGGTCGAAGCCGGCGCTGACGATCCTGGCGCTGTGGGGGATCGGCGACCTGATGGTGATCTTCATGGCCGCGCTGCTCGACGTGCCGAACGACCAGTACGAGGCCGCCGAGCTGGACGGCGCCGGTCCCGTGCAGCGGTTCCGATTCGTCACGCTGCCGAACATCTCGCCGATCGTGCTGTTCGCGGTCGTCACCGGCGTGATCCAGACCATGCAGTACTACACCCAGCCGCTGGTCGCCGGGAAAGTTGCCTCCGGCATCATCGGCGGATCCGGGCAGCAGTTCGAGCCGGGGTACCCGGAGAAGTCCACGCTGACGTTGCCGCAGCTGGTCTACAACCTCGGCTTCCAGCGGTTCGACACCGGCGCGGCCTGTGTGGTGGCGCTGGTGCTGTTCGTGATCGCGATGGCGTTCACGGCGTTGCTGATGCGGCGTCGCAGCGGATTCCTGGTGGAGGACTGAGATGACCAGCACCCTGACCAGGCCCGCGGAATCCGGATCCGCCGCGCCACGGGCTCGTCGTACCGCTGCTGCCCGGGCGGCGCGGCGGTCCGCCCGGTTGCAGTGGATCGGCGTGCACTCGCTGGCGATCGCGGCGGCGCTGTTCTTCGTGCTGCCGTTCGTGTTCGTGCTGCTGACCGCGCTGATGAGCGACCAGCAGGCGCTGACCCGCAACCTCTGGCCGGAGACCTGGCACTGGGAGAACCTGCGCACCGTCTGGGAGACGCCGGGATTCCTCACCTGGTGGAAGAACACGCTGATCTACGCCGGGCTCGGCACCGTGCTGACGGTGGTGTCGAGCACGCCGGTGGCGTACGCGCTGGCGCGGTTCCGGTTCCGCGGGCGGAACCTCGCGCTGATGACGGTGATCTCGACGATGATGCTGCCGCCACAGGTCGTGATCGTGCCGATGTACCTGTTCTGGGCGAAGCAGTGGCACCTGTCCGGGACGTTGTGGCCGCTGATCATCCCGCTCGCGTTCACCGACGCGTTCACGATCTTCCTGCTCCGGCAGTTCCTGCTGACGATCCCGAAGGAGTACGTCGACGCCGCGAAGGTGGACGGCTGCGGCGATCTGAAAGCCCTGGTCCGGGTGGTGCTGCCGATGGCCAAGCCGGCGATCGCGGCGGTCTCGCTGTTCCAGTTCTTCTACTGCTGGAACGACTACTTCGGGCCGCAGATCTACGCCAGCGAGAACCCGGCCGCCTGGACGCTCAGCTACGGCCTGGAGTCGTTCAAGCGCGCGCACCACACCAACTGGAACCTGACGATGGCCGCCACCATGCTGGTGATGGCGCCGGTGATCGTCCTGTTCTTCTTCGCACAGAAGGCCTTCACCGAGGGCGTCACACTCACGGGAGTCAAGGGATGAAGCTCGCAGTCGTCGGCGGTGGTTCGACGTACACCCCGGAGCTGGTCGACGGGTTCGCCCGGTTGCGGGATACGCTGCCGGTGTCCGAGCTGGTGCTCGTCGACCCCGCTGCCGACCGGCTCGAGCTGGTCGGCGGGCTGGCGCGGCGGATCTTCGCCCGCCTCGGCCATCCGGGTGTCGTCACGACCACGTCCGACCTGGACGCGGCGGTCGACGGCGCCGACGCGGTGCTGCTGCAGCTGCGGGTCGGCGGCCAGGCGGCGCGTAACCAGGACGAGACCTGGCCGCTGGAGTGCGGCTGCGTCGGCCAGGAGACCACCGGCGCGGGCGGCCTGGCGAAGGCACTGCGGACGGTGCCGGTGGTCCTCGACATCGCCGAACGGGTACGACGTCTCAGCCCCGGCGCGTGGATCATCGACTTCACCAACCCGGTCGGGATCGTCACCCGCGCGCTCCTGAAGGACGGCCATCGCGCCGTCGGGCTGTGCAACGTGGCGATCGGCTTCCAGCGTCGCTTCGCCGCGCTGCTCGGGGTCGCGCCGGAGCGGGTGCGGCTCGACCACGTCGGGCTGAACCACCTGACCTGGGAGCGCGCGGTCTGGGTGGACGGCGAGAACAGGCTACCGAAACTGCTCGCGGAGCACGTCGCGGAGATCGCCGGCGAGCTCCGGCTGCCGGCGCACCTGCTGGAGCAGCTCGGCGTGGTGCCGTCGTACTACCTGCGCTACTTCTACGCGCACGACGAGGTGGTCCGCGAGCTGCTCGACAAGCCGTCGCGGGCCGCCGAGGTGGCGGCGCTGGAGCGGCGGCTGCTGGAGATGTACGCCGATCCGGGGCTGGACGAGA
>WNFU01008575.1_pt1 | contig 16065 bp, 11 predicted proteins | sample 5400121 | NCBI WGS metagenome assembly WNFU01 (sample SAMN13153360, study PRJNA577476) | soil metagenome | isolation source: 100 cm soil or saprolite under grassland replicate 1 | place: USA:California | collected 2016-06-15
TGCAGCGCCAGGTCGCGCGCCGCCTCCGCGACGCCGAGATAGACCGAGGTGAGGACCGGAGCGGCAATGGCCGCGATGACATTGAAGATCGGCGCCCAAACGCCCTTCGGCCGGCGGGACGATACCGCGCTGTCGGGCACGAACAGGCCGTCCAGCATGATGTCGTTCGAGCCCGAGGCACGCATGGCCATCGTCCGCCACGTGTCGAGGACTTTGACGCCCGGAGCCTTCAGCGGCACGGCGAAGTGCAGCACGGTTGGGCCGTCTTTCGGGTCGTCGTACAGAGCGCTGGTCAACAGCAGGTCACCCATCGGTGAACCGCTGCTGAAGGTCTTGCGAGCGGTGACTCGATAGCCGCCGTCCACGCGTTCGGCCGCGCCGCTCGAGTCCAGCCAGTCGGAGGCACCATTGGTAACCAGCACAAGCTGTTCCGCGGCGATGCGTTCAAGCAGGGGCGCGACCGGTGCGCCCTGGCGCCACAACCACACGGTCGTCCCGACAAGATGGGTGTGCATGGACAGCGCCAGCGCAGTCGCGCCGCAGTGGCGCCCGAGTTCGCGCAGCATCCCGCACAACTCGCGGTGTGATGCGCCGCCGCCGCCTAGCTCGGCCGGCACGCCAGCCCCGAAGACACCGGCCTCTTTGAGCCCGCGGTAGTTGTCCACCGGGAATGAGTCGTTTGCGTCGAGTGCGGCGGCACGCGCCGCAAAGCCCGGACCGAGCTCGCGGGCGAGCGCTACCCAATCTGTCCGCTGGCCTGGCCGAGTGCCATTAATGGCTACGGCGATTGAACTTGTCATGTCTGGTGCTCCTTCCAGGGCGTTGTTGATGGTCCCAGAGTGACGAGTCTCACCAGGCGCAGCTATCCGAGAAACCTGGGATCTTGCAGCGACCGGTGCCCGCCCGACCCGTAGGCGCTGAGGGAAATCCCTCGCGGGTGGCGAAACCGTGTGAGGCGCCGCCCTAGACCAGGCCGTGCGTGAGAGCGAAGGCCGTCGCCGCGGCCCGGTTGCGAACCCCGAGCTTCTCGTAGATGTGGGTGATATGGCGATCCACCGTCGAGACGGCCACGACAAGTTCGGCGGCGATCTCCCTGGTTGTCCGGCCCGCGGACAGCAGTCGCAGGATCTGGAGTTCGGCCGCGGTGAGGTCGGCGAGAGGGCCATCGTGTGCAGCTGCCGGTGCGGGTGCTGGCGGTACGGCGGGTGCCGCAACCGCGCCAGTGAGCGCTTCGGCGACCGCATCCTCCACGGATAACAGCCTTCCTTCGGCCCAGGCCGCCGCGTAGGCCTCCTCGCCGAGCGCTTGTTGCGCCATCTCCAGCCCCTCCGTGAGGAGCGCCTCGAAGAGCGGGATCAGCGGCGTGCTGGACGACTCGGGCTGCGCCGCGGCAGCGCCCCCAAGCCGCACGGCTCGGCGTGGCTCAGCCTGCAAGGCTGCAATATGGGCGAAACCCGCCAGGGGCATGCGCAGACCCCACGGGCCGAGTACGTCCCGGACGACCGCTACGCCTTCCTGGTATAGCTGGTGTGCCCGGTTGAAATCGCCCAGCCGCACCGCGACGACGCCCAGCAGCAGGAGCAGGATGCCGATGCCCTCCTGATAGCCAAGCTCCCGCCGGATCGCGAGGCTGCGCGCGTAGTACTCGTGCGCTGTTGGATAGTCCGCCGCGATGTATGCGGCCAGCCCCAGCAGGTGGAGCGCCCAGGCGATGAGCCAGGGGTCTCCCACCTCTTCGGCGGCCGCGAGGCTCTCCTCGCCCAGCGAGCGCGCGGTGGCCGGTTCGTCGTCGAAGTACGCAACGCGTCCGAGGTGGTGGAGCACCAGGGCAATGGTCCATCGGTCGTCTAGCTCGCGCGCGGTCAGCAGGCTTTCGCCAAGCAGTTCACGGGCCACGGCCGAGTTGCGCTGATGGTGCGCCAGCCATCCCGCGCCATGAAGTGCCTTCATGCGCGCCGCCGACCGGCCGGGGGTTGCAGCCAATGCTCGCGCCAGCCACCGGCGCCCCTCATCGTGGTAGCTGCGCACCCACCAGAACCAGGTCAGCGCACCGCTCAGCCGCGGCGCGGCGTCGCCATGAGCTGATGAGGTCAGGCTCCACTCCAGGGCAAGCCGCAGGTTGGCGTGCTCTTCCTCCAATCGAACCAGAAACAGGCTTTCCTCCGATCCGCGGAGTTTCGGCTCGGCCAGCTCCGCTAGTTGGAGGAAATAGGTGAGATGGCGATCCCGCGTGCGCTCAGCCTCACCCGCTTCCAGCAGTCTGTCACGGGCGTATTGACGGATGGTCTCGAGTAGCCGGTAGCGGACGGCGCCGCGCTGTTCCTCGGCAATCACCAGCGACTTGTCAACCAGTTGGGGCAACAGGTCGAGCACCGCGTGGGTGTGGATGCCATCGCCGGCGGCCACGGCCTCAGCCGCCTCGAAGTCCCAGCCGCCGGCGAACACTGATAGCCGTCGCAGCAACGCCCGCTCGGGATCCGAAAGCAGCATATGACTCCAGTCGACGGTTGCCCTCAGGGTCTGCTGCCGAGGCGTCGCGGTCCGCTGGCCGGCCGTCAACAGCCGGAACCGGTCGTCCAGGCGGGCCGCGATCTGTTCGACCGAAAAGGCGCGCACCCGCGCCGCTGCCAGCTCGATCGCCAGGGGGATGCCGTCCAGCCGCCGACAGATCTCGGCCAGCGCCGCCGCGTTCTGATTGGCCACGACGAACGTGGGTAGCGCGGCGAGCGCGCGGTCGATGAAGAGTCGTACTGTTTCGTACTGGGTCAGGTACTCGAGGTCCAGGTCGCCGACCGCTGCATGCGGCGGCACGGCTAGCGAGGGCACGCGCCAGGTGGTCTCGCCCGCGCTGCCAAGCGGCTCGCGACTGGTCGCCAGGATGCGCACGCCAGGGCAACCGCGCAGAAGCGCATCAACCAGCTGCGCTGCCGCACCCACGACGTGTTCGCAATTGTCGAGGACCAGTAGCAGCGTCCTGGAGCGCAGGTACCCTACCAGACTATCTGTCACGGTCGACCCGGGTACCTCCCGAGCCCCGACCGCCGCGGCCACCGCCTGCGGGACGAGCGCTGGATCCTCCAGCCCGGCTAGCTCACCAAACCACACGCCATCCGGGTGGGGGCCCTGTTCAGCCGTCGCAACCTGAAGCGCGAGCCGCGTTTTCCCACAACCACCTGCGCCGGTAAGGGTGAGCAGGCGCGTGGTGGTCAGGAGGTGTTTGACCTCGTCGATTTCGCGTTCCCGTCCGATGAAGCTGGTGAGCTGGAGGGGAAGATTGTCGGCAGACATGGCAGGTCCCCCGCGCAGCCCATACCCGGTCGCGCAGGGGCAGGTTAGCGCAGGCGGAGGGGTGGTCTGCTGAACGCGGGTGTCCACGCAGCCATGCCGGTGCTCAAGCCGGGCGAATTCGCGCGCCGGCTGGCTCAGTAGCCGTCCTGCTGGCTGCACCCGACCGCGCGCTTCTCGACTACCATGGTCCCGCCACGCGGCCATCCCGCGGTGGGGGGCAACGGGCCAGGATTGACCATTGATCAGCGCGGGAGGAGGCGTTGCCTGCCGATCGCTCCGCGGTCGGATGGGGAATCTAGCGATGTTCGCACCAAAAAGCACCAGCCGAAGAGCTTCACGCGAGCAGCCGCTCTCGGTCACAGCCTCTGATCATGCGCGGCAGGCGGGTGGCATCCGCGTCAGCCAGGAAACGGCCACGGCGAGGCCTCGCGTGCTCGCGCAGGCGGATGTGCTGCAGCTGCAGCGCACGCTGGGCAACCGCGCGACACGGCACGTGCTGAGCAGCACGGCGCTGGCTGGATCGCCAATGCTGCAGCGTGAGCTCGATGTCGCGTACCTCAAGAGCTGGGCGACCAACACAATTGAGACCGATAGCGTTTGGACCAACATCGTCGACCATCTCGCTGGCTACATGATGTTGATACGTCTGGACGAAGCCGTCTCGAAGAAGGTCGCCAAACTCGAGGACTTGCTCAAGGACGTCGAGCGTTGGCTATCTGCAAATCAGACGGCCCTGCGCACCCTGCAAATCAGACGGCCCTGCGCACCCTCCCGAGCAAAACGCAGCGCGGTCGCGCGTCCGATGCCGGAGCCGGCCCCGGTCACAATCGCCACCTTCTCCTCGAGCCGCATCGTGGACCCGGGCGCGATGCTACCGCGCGACCGACCGCGTTTGGTATCGCACCAAACCGACATCGCGGCTATCTGGCTGTTGCGCGCGCGAACACGCATCGGATGGGACAAAGCCGGGTCCAGCGGCCAGTGCGTTGCAACTGGAGTCGATACGGTGCATGCACGTTGTTGGTCTCCGTGTAGGCCGGATCGGTCACACTGCCCAACATCCTCGTCTGTTCCTGCATCGAGGATGTTTGCTCGACCGGTGGGTGCTCATCCCCTCGCCAGATTGCAGAAATCGGCCGCGGACCAGGCCTCACCGACCCCACCGCGAACGGTGCCTCGATCGCTGCTTCGGAGGAGGAGCCACCCGGTGTTCCCCGCACCGCTGGGCGATCCGCGCAAAGGAGAGTGTATCGTGGCCCAAGCACTCGACCCGACCCAGCACGTGTCATCCGAAGAGCTCCGACTGACCCGCCGCAATCTGTTTCCGCTTGTTGGCGCGGCGGCGCTCGCGCCGCTCGTCGTACCGTCGCTTGCCTCAGCAGCTCAGGAAACTGTTAGTCATCACGGCAGCGACGACGACGACGACGATGACGGCGCGCGCGCCCCTTCGCGCTTCGTCTACGTCGGCACGTACACCAGCAAGGCGCCTGGCGGCATCAATCCGAGCACGTCCAAGGGCGTGTACGTCTTCAAGATGGACGGCCGCAACGGCGCGCTCGAGCTGGTCCAGGTGGTCGAGCTGGTCGACCCATCGTGGGTGACCATCGACACCAGCTTCAGCCACGTGTACGCGACCAGCGAAGTCAGCACGTGGAAAGGCACCCCGAACAGCGGCGGCGTCACGGCATATTCAGTCGATGCAACTACTGGCAAGCTCACCTTCATCAACGATGAACCGACGCGCGGCGCCATCCCGGCGCATGTCATCCTCGATCCGTCCGGCAAATTCGCCCTGATCGCCAACTACATTGGCGCGAACTTTACGGTCATTCCGATTCAGTCCATGGGCGGCGTCGGGCCAGCCACGGACGTCTTCGCCGTCTCTGGCAAGGGCCCGAATACTGCGCGCCAGGAGGCGCCCCATCCGCATCAAACCCTTGTCGACCCGGCCGGTGCGTTCGTCTTCGGACCCGACCTCGGCACCGACAAAGTCTGGTCCTGGACGCTCGACGCGGGCAAGCTCTTGCCCAATGCGAACCTGCCCGCGGATCTGGTGGCATCGGGCTCGGGGCCGCGCCATATGTCGTTCCACCCGACTGGCAAGTTCGTCTACGTGATCGATGAGATGGTTTCGTCGGTCACCGCCTTCAGCTACGACCACGCCGCGGGCACCTTCACCTGGATCCAGACGATCTCCACGCTGCCCGCCGACTTCACGGGCTCCAGCTCGACTGCGGAGATCATCGTGCATCCCAGCGGCAAATGGGTGTACGGCTCGAACCGCGGCCACAACACCATCGTTGCCTTCCGCATCGACCAGACGACGGGCAAACTGAAGGTCATCAACTGGACATCGACGCAGGGCTCGATCCCGCGCGGGTTCAACATCGATCCGTCCGGTCGGCTGATGCTCGTTGGCAATCAGAATTCGGACACCGTCGTGCCATTCCGCATCAACCAGAACAGCGGTCGCTTGCACCCAACCGGCGCGATTACGAGCACGCCTGTGCCAGTGAGCTTCGCCTTTGGCAGAGTGACCTCCGGTTAGACCGCACGTGAGTCTGGGACTGCGCGGCAAACTAGTCCTCGTGGGCGGACGTGATACACGCACGAATGTCTGCGCGCTCGAGGTGCCCTTGGCTCGCGGCTGAGGATCGACAGGCGGGCGATCGCCGCGCTCGCCGATGTGTACGAGCGTTGGGACGGACGCGGCATCCCCGACGGCCGTGCGGGCGATCGGCTGGACCCGATCGCGCGGATCGTGCATGTCGCCGGGCCGCGGTCAATCGCGCGGCGAACGCGGATGCCCGTGCGGCGGGTTGCTCGCCCTGCTCCTGTGGGGCACCGAGGTTACACAAGCTGCGATGCGGCCCAGAAGGCAAGTCCAGCTGCCACCAGCTCGACTGGCAGTGGCACCGCGAGCCGTAAGGCTGCCAACACGAACAAGATGACAGCGATGAGGACAAACACGCGCGAGATGGTGAACGGCCGCATGGATTCAACTCCGTCGATCTGAAATGTAGGGCTGTTGCAGAGCTGGGTCGACCAGGTCCGAACTTTCTACCTGTTCATGGTCGCACGAGAGACCTTTTGTCGCCCTGGCTGCACCACACGACCACCTGACCGGCACTCTCAAGGAGTCGGGCGCGGCTTCAGTTATCAATCGCCCTGATCTAAGCTTCATGTGGCGCGTTAGATGTGCTCGACATCGACCTCGGACCGGCGCTTTTCGCGTTCCTCCTCGCGTTTGTTGCCACACCGATCGGCCTGGCTGCAGTGGCCACCGTGGCGATCGTGCGCCTCGCCCGGAACGCGACCACGCGACTGGCAATTGGGATGTACGTGATGCTTGTGTGCGCTTTCGTCACGCCCGCGCCGATTGTGTGGGGTGACGACCATCTGGGCTTCACATCTTCGCAGGCGTTAGAGGGCTATGGAGCGCTGTTCTGGAGTGTCGGCGCAGTCGCGACCCTGGACAGCCTGACTGGGGTTTTGAAGCGGCGCCAGGTGCTTGTGCTGGCTTTCGGCCTCATCGTCGCCGCCAGCGCGCTCTGTGGCTTGGTGGTGGGCGGCACTGATGCAGCGCTGGGTCTGGCCCTGCTCCCCGCGGTTGGGACCGTGGAGGTTCTACTTGCGCTCTGGTGGCTGGCGCATCGGGTTGCTGGCGTGGCCGCGGCGCTGGACTGGCGATGGGCGGTGGGGACTGGGGCGTTCTGCGCCTGCGCCATGGGCGCGTACGTCTATCTGCGTGGGCCGCAGGCCTTCGGTTCGCAGGCGAGCGCAACGGATCTCGCGCTGCTTGCGGTGTCGGTGTGCTTGCCAGTCGTCCCGCTCGCTCGTGTGCCCGCGCGGGCGGTTCGGCGGCCGGCGCGACCAGCGGAATATCACTAGCGCCGGGGGGTGCCCATGTGGCATGCGCGCTGCCTTCTGGCGTTACAGTCACGCGCGAGGCACTGAACGGAGTCTTCAACATGCACTGGATACTTGGCACCCGGGCGGTGCTCGTGCTCGTACTCGGTCCCTTGCTGGTCGTGCTTGTGAGCCCTGCAACCGGCCGCGCCGCAATTGGCCATGAACCCGTAATCGTCATACCCGGCGTCGGCGGCTCGGAGTTCACCGCCGGCTCCGCATTTTCCTTGAGCGTGGACAACGGCCACGGCGGGACGTTCAACCGGAACTATGGCGCTGGTGAGAAAATCTGGGTGAACACGCTTCAGGTCGTACTGCCGGGCGACGACGACTACCTGGACGCGCTCAAACTGCGGTCCGATGGGATGACACCCGTCGCACCCGCTGTCCAGGTCAGCGGGATCTACTGGGACGCGTATGGCGACTTGGTTGATTACCTGCAGCGGCAGGGCTACGTCATGGGCGTTGACCTGTGGCTGTTTCCCTATGACTGGCGGCAGGACGTTGAGCTAACAGCGCAAAGCCTGGACGCGCTGATCATGCAGGCCCTGGTCGCTGCCAACGGAGGCCAGACGGACCAGGCCGCGTGGAGCATTCAGCGCGTGGACATTGTCGCCCATTCGCTTGGCGGTCTCGTCGGGCGCGCGTACATCGCCGATCCGGCACGTGCCGCTCGCGTCGATCAATTGATCACCCTCGGATCGCCACAGTTTGGTGCGACCAAGGCGCTCAAAGCGCTGGTGTACGGCGATCAGTTCGGGCCGTGGTTCCTTGGCATCGGCATCAATCCCCAGGAGACGAAAGACCTTTCCCAGAACATGGCGGCGGGCATGCAGCTGCTGCCGTCACGCGCGTACGACCAGTTGTACGACAACAGCGACTCCACTCGCTTGCGGCCCTGGGTAGAGGATCGTGATATCGACGGTGACGGCGGTGTGCTGGGCGTGCTCGGGTACGACCAGACAAACCAGCTTTTGCTGCGCCTGGGGAAGAATGAGCTCTTGCTCGGCCGGGCACGCAACTTCCATGACACGCTCGATCCCCAGGTCGATGGCGGTCTCAACGGCGTCCAGTGGTCGGCATTGGTCGGTTATGGCTCTGGCACACTCGGCCAGATCCGCGAGTACACCGGCCTGTGTCTCACGTGGTGGTGGTACCAGCCATGCCCCAAACGTGACGAAATCCCGATCGACGGCGACGGCACTGTGGCTGTTTTGTCGGCGACGATGAGTGACCCCTGGCGCGACAACGTACTCGCGACTGCCGCGGAGCTGTCATATGTTCAGCGCGAGCACAGCGCGCTGGTGAAACGGGATGAGGCGGGGGATGGCCCGGGCCTGGAATGGATCGGGGCAACCCTGGCTCAGGGCTCCCGGGCGGGGGCAGCGGACGTTGCGGCCGCGCTCGCTCCGTCAGCCAGCGACGCGCTCACGACTGCCAGAGCACCCTCGGTGACGCGGACACCAGCCAAACGGCTGAGCGGCACGTGGATTTCGGCGCTGGGCCCGGTCGCGATGCAGATCAGCGACTCGAGCGGGCGCACTACCGGGCGCTCCCGCGCCTCCGCGGCCAGGGTCGTTGCGATACCGGACACTGGTTATGACCAGTTGCCGGAGGCGGAGTTCACCTTCATCAAGCAAGACGTCGGCTACAGGATTGATCTGGCCGCGGAACGCGCAGGCAGTGTCGACCTGAAGGTGCGCGTCCTTGGCAATGGGCGGATCGAGCGGACGGCTGTTTACCTGGGCGCCGCACTCGGCCTGAGCGGGCGTGCACGGCTCTCCGTGAGGCCCGGCACAGGCCATGCAGCAAACCCAGCTGGTTGGCCGGCTCTCGAGGTCGACACCGACGGAGACGGTACGTTCGAGGCCCGCGTCCGAGCGGCGGCCGTGCTCGACGCCATCGACAGCGCCGACAGCCGCGCGCCTGACCTGGTGATTGATTCGCCGGCCCCGGCCGTTACGGGCGGCGGTCCGGTGACCGTCCGCTGGCGCGCCACGGACCCCGGCGCCGGCTTGTTGCTCGAGCGTGCCGTGATTGACCCGGACGCCACACCACGAACCGTTACGCAAGGTGAGCGTGTGAGCCTCTCGTCCGGGCAACACAGGCTGGTGGTAGTGGCCACAGATCGGGCCGGAAACGCGCGCAGTCGGGAACTCGCGTTCGTGGTGCCATAGCCGTGGTTCGATTCCCGTGCGTCCGCGTGGGGTTGTAGCGCGACAACCAATGCGCTATACGAGCCCGGCAGCCAAAGTGACGCGCTGGCCTGCCAGGTACACGGCGTCGACGTTGGCGACGCAGCCGACGTCATTGGCGGCGTTGCCGCGAGCCAGCAGCAGGTCGGCGCTCAGACCGGGGCGGAGGGTGCCGAATTCATCGGCGCGGCCGATTGCCGCGGCGGCGCCGACGGTGGCGCCGTGAATCGCCTCGAGTGGCGAGAGGCCACACACGACCAGCTCCTCCAGCTCGCGCCACAGATCGTTGAACCGCGTATAGCGCCAGCCGGCATCGGAGCCGACCAGCAGCCGCACGCCGGCGCGATGCAACCGACGCATCATCTCCCATTGCGCATCGCGTCGCCGTCGCCATAGCTCGCGATCTGCTTCAGATGGCGCCATCTCCACCATGTCACGCGTGACCTGCAGCGTGGGCGTAACTGGAATCTTCGATTCGGCCAGGCCTTCGGCGACCGCATCGTCAAAACCGAACAGCGCGCCGGGCACCGAGAAGTACCCGTGCTCGATCGAATCCACCCGCGCCGCAACAGCGTTGGCAACCGCGGCCGTGGCCGTGCAGTGCATGGTGACCCGTCGCCCCAGTCCGTGCGCGGTGCGCACAATGGACTGCAGCTCGTCGGGCAAGAAGCTGGGCTGATCGGAGATGCTGCCGGGCGTTCCGCCGCCCGAGCCTGCCACCTTGATGAAGTCGGCGCCGGCGCTGATCACCCGCCGCACCATCTGCCGCACGCCGACTTCACCGTCGACCTCGCCGCCGAACGGACGCATGTGCCCTCCGCTGATGGTCAGTGGCCAGCCGCACGAGACGATGCGTGCCACCGGCACGAGGCTGCTCACTTGCGCTTCCCGGACGTCCAGGACCGTCGTCAGGCGGGCGCCGCAGTCGCGCACCGTGGTGATGCCCGCCTCGAGGGATGCCCGCGCGTTGCGAACGGCGCGCAAGGCAAGCGCTACGTCCGAGTGAGCCTCCATGTAGGGCACGAACGGGCTGTTGTCGCTGGCCAGGCTGAGATGGACATGCATGTTGATCAGCCCTGGCAATAACGTCTGGCCAGGCGCATGTACGACCGCGTCATTCTCGGCCGCTGTGATCTCTTGGGCAGGACCGACCGCGGTAATTCGTCCGCTGTCGTCGAAGGCGAGCGCGTAGTCCGTGCGCGGTGGCGCGCCGGTGCCATCGATCAGCCATTCAGGAACGATGACCGTCCTCATACTTTCAGCCGCGGATCCAACGCGTCGCGCAGGCCGTCGCCAAGCAGATTCAAAGCAAGCACCGTGAGCATGATCGATACGCCCGGAAACGTGGCGATCCACCACTGCTCGCGCAAATACTGGCGGCCCTCGCTGAGCATGCGTCCCCACTCGGGAGTTGGTGGCTGACTGCCCAGCCCGAGGAAGCTCAGTGTCGCCGCGACGAGGATGGCGGAGCCGACGCCCAGCGTGGCGACGACGATGATCGGCGCCACCACGTTGGGCAGGATGTGGCGCACCAGGATGGCGGGGTCTGTCGCGCCGATGACGCGCGCGGCGTCCACGTACAGGTTCTCGCGCGCAGCGAGCACGGATCCGCGGGTCAGCCGCGCGTACGTCGGGATCGACGAGATGCCGACCGCGACCATCAGGCTCTGCAGGCTCGGCCCAAGCACAGCCACGATCCCCAGCGCCAGGAGGATGCCCGGAAAAGCCAGCATCACGTCGACGATACGCATCAGCACACCGTCCACCCAGCGGCCGTAGTAGCCGGCCAGCAGGCCGATGGTGATGCCCGGCAGCAAGGCGATGGCTACAGCGATGGGGCCCACGGTGAGGGAAATGCGTGAGCCCAAGACGACGCGGGAGAAGACGTCACGCCCGTACTGGTCCGACCCGAAGATGTACGGCAGTCCGGGGCTGTACAGCTGGTGAACCGGGTCGATGCCGATGGGGTCGAAGCGCGCGATGAGCGGCGCCAGCACGGCCACCAGCACGATGGCGACGAGCATGACCAGGCCGCCGAGCGCTCCGCGATTGCGGGCAAGGCGGCGTCCGAGGTCGAAGCGGCGCGCCGGCGGCAGCGCGGTGCGGTCGATCAGGATAGGCGCGCTTACAGCAGTGGTAGCCATGAAGCTCTCTCAGGCGTACCGAATGCGTGGGTCGAGGACGCCGTACAGGAGGTCGACCAACAAGTTCACGACGACGTACGAGGCCGCCACCACCAGGACCACGCCCTGGACGATGGGAAGGTCCTTGTTGAGGATGCCGTCGATGATGAGTCGACCCAGGCCGGGCCTGCCAAAAACCGTCTCCACGACGAACGTGCCGGCCAGTAGTTGGCCGAACTGGAGTCCGAAGATCGTGACCACCGGGATCAGCGCGTTCTTGAGCGCGTGGCGCGCGATCACCACCCACTCCAGCAACCCTTTGGCGCGGGCGGTGGTGACGTACTCCTGGCGCAACACTTCGAGCATGCTCGAGCGCGTGAGGCGCGCCAGGATGGCGGCTGCGCCGAGTCCGAGCGTGACAGCTGGCAGCACGAGGTGCTGGAGGTCGCCGCCACCCGTGGCAGGGAACACGCGCAGACGCAGCGACAGGAGAAAGATCAGCAGCAAACCGAGCCAGAAGCTCGGCATCGAAACGCCCAGCAGCGCCACGAGCATCGAGGCAAGCTCCATCCACGAGTGCTGCTTCACGGCCGCGACGATGCCGAGCGAGACCCCTAAAGCCGCCGCGACGACGAGGCCGGCGACCGCAAGCTGCAGCGTCGAGGGCAGATTGTCGGCGATCTCCTGCGCTACCGGGCGGCGGGTGCGGATCGAGGTGCCAAGGTCGCCATGGGAGGCGTTCCACACGAAGCGACCGAACTGCACGGGCAGTGGGTCATCCAGGTGAAGCTGCGAGCGCAGGCGCTCAACCTGCTCGGGCGTGGTCTGGAATTCGCTGAGCATCAGGCGCACGGGATCGCCGGGAACCAGCTGCAGCATCGAGAACACCAGCAGTGAGACGCCGAGCAGGACGGGGAGCGCGGCCAGGGCGCGCTGCGCGAGGTAGGCATTCATGGGCTCGCTGCCGCCCTGCTCAGGTGAACACTACTACTTGATGGCCACGTCGGTGAGCAACGGATAGCTGTTGCCCGTGAACTTCAAGCCGCTCACGTTCGGCTTCATGGCGAACACCGACAACTGATCAACCAGCGGAACGCCCACCGCCATATCCATCAGCTTCTGTTCGAGCTGCAGGTAGACCTGCTTCCGCTTGGCCGCGTCGGGCTCCTGCCGGCCCTGCTCGAGGGCCTTGTCCACTTCGGGGTCCTTGATGCACGACCAGTTGAAGTTCCCGCCAACGTTGGACGAGTGATACAGCGCATACAGCGCGTCGAGCTCGCCACTGCGCAAGAAGAGTGTCATGCCATTGGCTGCGCAGTGGTAGTTGTCCTCATACCACGGTGGCCGCGCCTGGGCCTTGATCTTCACGTCGATGCCAGCCTGGCGCAGCTGCCCCTGGAGCAACTCGTTGGCTTGATCGGGCCCGCCGCCGTAGTCGATCGCGTTCAGCAAGAATTCGAGACGCTGGCCATTCTTGGCACGGATGCCGTCAGAGCCCGTTGTCCAGCCCGCCTGATCGAGCAACTGCCCAGCTTTGGCTGCGTCATGGGGATACAGCGACTGCAGCGAAGGATCGTCGAGCATGATCGCAGTGAGCGGCGCGACGGCCTTCTTGCCAATTCCCTTGTACAGCGCCGACACCAGCGCGTCGCGATCGACCGCATACAGAATGGCCTGACGAACGCGCATGTCGTCGGTCGGCGGCTGCGTCGTGTTCAGCATCATCATGAACGGGGCGCCGACCCAAGGCGTGCTGACCACTTGCAGCCCCGCCGCCTGGAGCCGTTGCAGGTCCTGGGGCGTGAACACGGTGGCCATCTGGGTCTCGCCGGACTCGACCGTGGCCGCGCGGGTGCCAGCTTCGGGAATGAACTTCCAGATGACCTTGTCGAGGTACCCGGCGCCATCGTGGTCGGACCACGGCGCCCGCCGCTTGTAGCCGTCCCAGCGCGACATCGTGATGTGGTCCTTCGGCACCCACTCGTCGATCTTGTACGGTCCGCTGAGCACCGGCGTCTGATTGACCTGGTCGCCCTGCTTCTGGGTGGCCGTCGGCGACACCATGGGCAAGTACGGACTGCCCGCGTACAGCAAGAACGGCACGAACGGGTCTTTGAAGCGGACCCGCACGGTGTAGTCGTCGACGATGTCTGAACCGAGATAGCCGGTCAGCTGGGCGAGCGCCCCGCCAGCTTTGTAGTTGGGGTCGACGACGCGATCGAAGTTCCACTTGACGGCGTTGGCATTGAAGGGCGTGCCGTCCTGGAAGGTCACGTCCTTGCGCAGCGTGAAGGTGAACGACTTACTTCCGTCGCCGACCTCCCACTTCTCGGCCAACCACGGCTTGAGCTCGCGGTTCTCGTCGAGATACAGCAGCTGTTCGCCGACGGACGACGTGATATAGAAGGTGATCGCCGAAGGCGAGGCTTCAGGATCGAGCGTCGGCGGCTCCTGGTCCAGGCCAATGGTCACGGTGCCACCCTGGGCTGGCTTGGCCGCGGTCTGCGCGGCGGGCGCGCTGGTCGGCTTAGCAGCTATGGTCGGCTGACCCTGGGCGGCGGGCGCCGTCTGGCCGACCTGCGTGGCTGATGGCCCAGGCGCGACGGTTGGTTGTGACTGGCAGGCCGCCAGCACGAGGGTGAGCGCTGCGAGCGCGGCAGGGACAGAGCGCATGTAAACGTCCTCCGTGCAGCCGTGGCGTATGGGGCCAGGATAGATCAGCCCAGGCGAACGTGCCGTTGGTCGGCGCGAGCGCGGCCCTCACCCCAGCCCTCTCCCAGAGGGAGAGGGAGCAGGTACGCTCGGGCGGTATGACTGGTCCATTTCGTGTCGGCGTCGACATTGGCGGCACGTTCACCGACTTGCTGGCGATGGACGAGCGGAGTGGCCGCACATTTGTGCTCAAGCAGCCGTCGACCGCTAGCCCCGTCGAAGCAGTGGTCGACGGTATCCGCGAGCTGAACGTTCGCCACGGGATCGACGGTCTGCATATCGGCTACTTCGCGCATGGCACGACGATTGGCGTCAACACACTCCTGCAACGTTCCGGCGCGCGCGTTGGGGTACTCACGACGCGTGGCTTTCGCGACGTCCTCGAGCCGGACGGCTTGTTCCACAAAATTGTTGTCGGCGAACCACCCTAACGCGGCCCGCAAATTGTCATGCTCCATCGCCAGACGATCGAGCCACGCGGTCTGGTCGTACCCCCACGGTCTGAACTCGACCTGCTCAGCGAGCATCAGAAAATAGTCGGCGTGCCGTCCGCGCGTCACCTCGGCTTCGCCGGTGACCACGAGCCGCTCCTGCCCATACTCGCGCAGCGTCTCGAGCAACCGCTTGGCGCCCATCCCATCGTCCTGCGCGACGACAAGCGACTTTCGCACTAGTCGAGTTAGAAGATCCAACATGTCCTCCGACTCGACCCCATCGCCGGTGCAAACCGACTCGGCAGCTTCCAAGGTCCACCCGCCTGCGAATACCGAGAGTCGGCTGATCACCTGTCGCTCAGGTACGCTCAGCAGGTCATAACTCCAGTCCAGCGTGGCGCGGAGCGTTTGTTGCCGCGGCAGCGCGGCCCGGCTGCCGCCGGTAAGTTAGCGCGAACCGCTGGTCGAGCCGAGCAGCTATCTGCTCGACAGAAAGTGCTTCAACTCGAGCCGCGGCGAGTTCGAGGGCCAGCGGAATGCCATCCAGTTGCTGACAGACCTCTGCTGTTGCGGGTCCATTGCCTGCGCTGAGTAAGAACCCCGGCTGCACTCGCGACCTCGTACAGGACGTTTGGCAGATCGTGCACCGTATCGACGACCTTGCGGATGTGCGCCGCCTGGATCGCCTGCACGCGGGCCTCGAGCGGCACGACCTGGTAGTCGTCGATTGAGCGGATGACGACGCCGTTCACGTTATTCGCCGGGGCCGGTCCGCGGCCATGGCTGCGGCGTCATGCAGCAGTGGACGCCGGCCATCGCGAGTTGGCCCTTGAACTGCTCCCAGCGCCACAACCGGATGAAGTTGTGGCCGTGCGCCTCGAGGAAGTCGAGGTAGTCGCCGAAGTCGAACCGCTCCGGCTCGGCTGAGCACTCCGGCCCGAAGCCCAGGCCATCGTGCAAGTTGTTGTTGACATGCGAGCCAGTCAGGTAGACCAGCCTGTCTTCACGTGAGTCGACTGCGAAGTACCGCGGGTTGGACTTCGAGACGACGAGGGGACCAACGGCAACGCCCGTTCGCTTTGTCTGCTGGACCGTGTTCCTAACGCCGGGCATGGAGAGCTTCCCCTTTGGCCGCACAATGAGGTGAGGCCAGGTGACACGAAAGCCGGATGTCGCCGCTCCGAACACCCGTGCGGCGAACTACGGTGGTCCGCTCGTGTTTCTGACCGCGGACGAGATCTGCCGCCGGCGGCCTGGTTAAACTTGAGACCGCCACTCCGACTGGAGCAGCTGCGCGCGCGTGGCAGCTTGGCCGGTTTGCGGCTAAGACTTTAGACAATATTTCTGGCTACTTACTCGCACCCACATCTACACGGAGCTGGAGCGGCTGGAGGCGCTCGGCTA
>WNFU01005512.1_pt1 | contig 16061 bp, 16 predicted proteins | sample 5400121 | NCBI WGS metagenome assembly WNFU01 (sample SAMN13153360, study PRJNA577476) | soil metagenome | isolation source: 100 cm soil or saprolite under grassland replicate 1 | place: USA:California | collected 2016-06-15
GGCTTACGACGCTCCGAGATCATCCCGTGCTGGCGCGGGGTGCGGTCAACGGGCTCATCGGAGCGGCCGTGGTGGCGGCGTGGTTCTTCGTCCTGGACCTCGCGGGCGGCAATCCATTCCGCACGCCCGCGGCGCTCGGCTCAGCCTTGTTACTCGGCGCCTCGGGCCCCGGCGAGATCGTCGCTACGTTCGGTTTGGTAGCCGTCTACACCGTCGTCCACGTCGCCGCGTTCGTTGTGGCCGGCGTCGTGTTCGTTGCGCTGGCAGAGCAAGTGGAGCGCGTCCCCGCGATGGCGCTGCTCGTGCTCCTTGCCGCGATCCTGCTCGAGGGACTCATCCTGGCTACGATCGGGGTTGGGGCCCAATGGGTCCTGGGGACCCTCGGTTGGTGGTCGGTCGCTATTGCGAATGTCCTGGCCGTGGTGGCGATGGGGTGGCAGGTATGGCGTACGCATCCGACGCTGCAGCGTCGGTTGTTGGAGCATCCACAGCTTCGCGTTTAGGTGGGGAGTTAGAAAACAGTAGGGGCGCAGCATGCTGCGCCCCCACACAAACCAGCGCCCCTACACAAACCAGCGCCCCTACACAAACGAGCGGATGACGCTCACGTCAAACCGGAGAGTTGTGCCGGTGGCGGCGTTGTAGCGGATCCCGGCGACCCCGGACAGCGTCTCCAGCGATCGGACCACGCCGCCGACCAAATAACTCTCGCGTCCCGCAGCGCCGAGTAAAGAAATGGTGGTGCGACGCGTGAGGGCGCGCGTGGCACGCAGGGCTGCCGCCGTATCGGTGCGTTTTGACGGGTTGCGAGAGATGAACGCGCGCAGGCTCCACGACATGCGATTGGATTCCGTGGTGAGATGGGGCATCAGCACGTCCACCGGGCCGACCGCATAGTTCCAGCGGCGGTACCCGAGTCCAGCGGATGTACGCGCAGCGACGAGCACGGTGGCGTCCGTTTCCCACGTGTTCTTGGGTGTGAAGACCGGCCGCCTCGAAGTGCCCGCTTCCGCCGTGAGCCAAAGGCGGGGTGTCGGGTGCGCGACGCCGCCGAGCCGTTCCGCGACATCCGTTTCGCCATAACGGCCGTAGTACTCGGCTGCGACCCAGCCACCATGCCCACGCGCCGTCGTCGCGGTGAGCTGCGCGCCGATAGTCGACCAATCCTGACTCGCCGTGACGACCTCGTACGAGCTCCAACCGGAGATCCGCAGGCTCTGTCCCAGGCACGGCGTCGCGAGGCACAAGGCGATCAGCGCGGCGACGCTCGGTTTTCCAAAACCCTTACGCGCCATATCACCCCAGACGTGGACGCCCTTCGCCACGTTGGCGAAAGCCTTGAGCCTCCACCACACGGTGCACTGCCGGTAGCCGAAGTTCTCCAGCGACGCGAAGAGCAGCAGCCGGAACAGATCGCCGAAACGACGATAGCGGCGGAAGCTCACCTCCTCGAGCACCACAGCCCAGATCGAGAGCAACATGCCGTAACCCCACGCGACCAGGACGAACAGCAGCGCGAACGACACGTTCAGGAGTCCAAATGCCAGCCCCAGACCGGTGATCAGATACCCGAGCAGCTCGACGACGGGAGCGAGCATTTCACCGAACGCGTAGAACGGCATCGCGAGAAATCCGATCCGGCCATAGCGCGGATTGAAGAGCATCGTCTTGTACTGCCACGTCGCGGAGATGAGGCCGCGGTGCCAACGCTCACGCTGGCGCGACAAGACCTTCATCGATTCCGGGACCTCGGTCCAAGCGACCGGATCGGGAATGAAGGGCATCTCGTACCTGATCTTCTTGCCGCGCAGATACCGATGCAGCCGGACGACGAGATCGAGATCCTCGACGATGCTCTGCGTGTGATAGCCGCCGACCGCCATCACGTATTCTTTGCGAAACAGACCGAACGCTCCGGAGATGATGAGATTGCCGCCCAGGCGGTTCCAGCCGAGCCGGCCGAACAGAAACGCGCGCAGATACTCGACGACCTGAATTCCCGGGATGACCTTCCCGGGCACCCGCGCGTCCGTCACGCGGCCATCTTTCACCGTGCAGTTGTTGGCGACCCGCACCGTGCCGCCTACTGCCGCGATCTCGCGGCCGAGCAGGAAGGGGCGCGTGAGGCGCAGCAGGGCGTCAGGCTCGATGAGCGTATCGGCATCCACCGCGATCACGAGCGGAAAGCGCGACGCGTTGATCGCGGCGTTCAGCGAATCGGCCTTGCCACCGTTTTCCTTGTCGATCACCAGCAGGCGGGAGCGCGAGCGTGACCGATACAAGGCGCGCAGCGGCTTGGTCGCGATCGTCTCGGGATAGATGCGCGGGATTTCGTAGAGATCGAAGGCGTGGCGGAGCCGCTCCATCGTCTCGTCCTTCGATCCGTCGTTCACCACCACGACCTCGTAGTTGCGGTACTCGAGGGTGAGAATCGCGGTGACACTCGCTTCGATGGTCGCGCTTTCGTTGTAGGCGGGGACGAGGATGGTGATCGGCGGCAGCGCGTCGCTCTGCATCAGCCGCTGGAAATCCTCATCCTCGGCCAGCCGTGTTTGCTCCCAGATCTCGGGGATCGAGAGGATCAACAGCACGGCATAGAACGAATTCAGGACCAGGAAGTAGATGAGGATCGCGAGGTCGGTCGTCCCGACGATGGCGGTGAGCACACTCATGCGGCGAACTCCGCCAGCGCCTGCGCCGCCAGCCCCAGGACCATTTGAGCCGTCGCACGGGCGAGGGGATCGACTCCCACCTCCGCCTCGAGCAGCGCGTTGCGGCCCGGTGCCGCGAAGCGCATCAGGGCAAGGGCGGCCCGCAAGCGCACCCACCAGACGTTGTCTTGCAGCGCCGCCTGTACGAGCGGCAGCGTGCTCACGTCGGTGATCATGCCGAGCGAGCGCGCCGCTTGCGCGCGCACTGGCCACGCATCGTCGGTAATCAGGCGCTTGAGTGCCGCGACCGACTCACGATGCGGGAAATTGCCGAGGGCGCGTGCCGACTGCACGCGGACTTCGGGATCGGCGTGGTCGGCCAGCGCCGTGAGTCGCTCGCGCAGCGCCGGCTCACCGAGCCGCGCCGCGAACTCGGCGAGGCGGGGGAGGGCAGGATCGTCCACGCGGCGCAGGCGCTTTTGCAGATGCTCGACAACGACCGGCCGCGAACGCAGCAACATCGCGGCGTAGTACGCCTGGACGGTCGGCGCGAGCTGCGGCAGGCGATCCAGCGCCGTCAATGTGAGCGGGGTGTTTTCCATCCGCTCCAGGCAGGCGACGGCGGCGAGATGGACGGCGGGATGAGAATCGTTGATGAGGTGCGTGAGTCGAGCGACATCTCGGGGCATCGCGACGACGCTCAGAAACCGTGCGCATTCCAGGCGTTTCCACCAGCGCGCGGACGTGCTGTTGGTGCGCACCAGCCGGGCCCACCAGGTATGCTCGAGCGCCTGGGCGAGCTGGCGCCACCGCTCGCCCGGCACCCGCGCCGACCATTTGACCAGAGCGTCGATTGCGAGCGGTGCCGGCAGGCGCGCGAGCCCGATCATCACGCCCGCGAGCGGTGCGGTTCCCGCCGCCCAGCGCCGCATCGAGGCGTCGATTGCTTCCCGTCGGGGATTGAGCCGTGTGCTGCGGCGCAGCCTGAACCAGCGGTTCAGGATGATCAGCACCACCAGCGCCGCGAACAGCGCTCCCTGCACGATGGCGACGATGGCCAGGAAATGGCGGGCGGTCATCGACCCACCCAGCGCCGGATCTTTTCGAGCGCGACGCGGAGGCTCATCGGCTTCACCATATAGTCCATCGCGCCCGCTTCGAGCCCGCGCAGCTGCTCCGTTTCGCTGCCGTGCACCGTCGTAAAGACGACGCGGAACTTTCCCGGGCATTCCTGCTGCAGCTCCTCGAAGATCGAATAGCCGTCGAGAGCGGGGAGATCGACATCGAGCAGCAACAGTGGAGCCTGCCGGCTGCCGTGCGTGTCCATTTTCTTCAGCAGGTCCAATGCCTCGCGGCCGTTGCGAAAGTGGAGGAAGCGGTACCCCCGCGCTTCGAGGCCGAACGTGAGCAACTCGGCAAGCGCGGGATCGTCTTCGACGACGATGACTTCGGGCACGTCGCCTGGCTCGGTCGCAATCGGCGGCGAAGGGGCGGCGGGGGGCGGCGAAGGGGCGGCGATGATCCGCTCTGGCGACGGAGACGCGGCCGCCTGCTTCGTGAACAGCGCCGCGGCGAGTCGGCGGACAAAGGCGCGCGCCGCCTGGCCGCGGCCGGCGACCCCATTCCCCGGGTGCTCCAGCCACTGCTTGGCGGCGTCTTCGAGCTCGGCGGCGACGACGGAGGCCTGGGGAAATCCGAAGGAACCGGCGGAGCCACGCAGACGATGTGCGTCACGGCGCAGTGCTTCGATTGCCTCCGTGTCGTCGCCCGCAGCGATCAGCCGTTCGGCCAGCTCTGCGATCGCCCCCAGCTGATCGCGGGCTCCTTGCAGGTACTCGTCACGTACTCCGGGAGGTAGCCCGAAGTCGTCGACCTGGGGGGGGCTCACGGAGTCCAAGATATAACTAGCTTCACTTTCGACCTAATGACTGACCCTGCTGTAGGGCTTTGCGAGACCTGCCGGTGGGTACGGATCGTGACGAACCGGCGGGGGTCCGTCTTCTATCGGTGCTCGCGCGCCGACACGGACCCCCCCGACCCCCGGTTCGTTCGCTACCCGCCGCTACCGGTGCTGGAGTGCCCCGGCTACGAGCGGCGCGACCCGCGTGCTCAGCCCCAGCGCGATCGTGACGAGCGCTAAGGCGTCGCAGACTTCGGCGATGATGTGCGCAAACAGAAAATGGGTCAGACCGGCGTGGTAGGTGATATAGGAAAGCTCGGCGAGCCCACGAGTACGAGGACGTTGTCGATAATGATGAAGGCCCGTCCGCCGGGGGGGGCCTCTAGGACGCGACAGGCCGTCCCCCCGCCCGCCTCTAAGCGAATTCCATGCCGATTGCCTGCTGGTGCTCATTCCTGCTCAGGTGTGACGTGTCTCACTTGCAGATTGCCCACCCGTCGCTCACTTTGGTCCCCGCGCTCCACATCTCCTTGGAAGAAAGGGTTTTGTGATTCAGCGGTTCGTTCTCAAGAACTTCGAGCGCGTCCTCGTCCTCCTCCTCGTCGCCTCCTTGCTCGTCATCAATTCCTTGATCGAGCAGAAGTTCGCGTTTCTCAGCTTCTATTATCTGCCCATCATCCTCGCCGGCTTCTATGGCGGTCGACGCTTCGCCGTGGTCTCCGGTCTCTTCATCGCGTCGCTCGTCTTCTTCCTTCAGGCCACTCAAGGGATGGGGATGGAAGCGGGTCTGAGCGAGGACGCGTTTCTGACGTTAGTCCCGTGGGCGGGTTTCCTGATCCTGACCGGCTACGTGGTCGGTGGACTCGCCGAGCAGCGCGCCGCGCGCCTGGCGGACCTGAAGAACGCCTATCTGGCGACGCTGGAGGTGCTGACCTTCCACATTGAGTCTGCCGAAAGCAATCAGGAGGGCCATTCGACGCGCGTCGCCGAGCTCGCGGCGGCGATGGGAGCCGAATTGAAGCTGTCCGACGGTGAGCTTGAGAACCTCCGCATCGCGGCACTGCTCCACGAAGTGGGGACGGCCGATCAGCGGCTGCTCAGGCTGCTGTCGCGCTCGGTCACCGACGAGTCGCTGGCCGTCGCGCGCGCGCTGCGGGGAGCCGCCGAGATCATCGCCGAGTACTCGCACTACTACGAGATCGTGGGTGACGATTGGGATATCGAAGCGCTGCCGATGGCGACACCCGTGAAGGTGCTGGCGGTCGCCGACGCGTTTGAGACGCTGCAGATGGCGACGCCGGTGCGGCCCGCTTTCACGCGCTGGGGCGCGTTGGAGGAAGTCGAAAAGAGCGCCGGGAAAACGTTCGCGCGCGAAGCAGTCCGCGCGTTACGCGTCGTCGCGGGACGTCCTGAGGCGCTGCGCGCGAGCTAAGTTGGGGGCGGACCCGAGCGTCCGCTGGCGACACCACCCGCCACACCGACACCCAGTGCCACCATGGTTCCGACTCCGACGGCCGGCAGCAGCGTGACCGGAAGTAACGCGGCGGCCGCAACCGCGCCGGCCACGATGGGGGCCGAAGGTCGCTGCACCGCGTCGATAAACCGCAAGCGGCGACGCACGAAGTTTCTTGTGACGACGAAGCCGCCGACGAGCGCCGTGGCAGCCAGGGCGAGTCCAAGCGTAAACATGTTCTCTCCTGTTGGTACGGCAATCTACGCAACTTGCGTGAGGGGCGTTTCAGGCGCAATTGTGCGCGATGGCTAAAGGCCCCCAATACACCGACGCGACTGACGTCATTCGCCTGTTCCGCGTGGCAACGTGGTTCGGGCCGGCGTGCTTCATCATGCTGTCGTTCTTGTGGGGCTTCATGTGGAACAAGGGGTGGATCTCGGGCGGGGTCTTCGTCTTCCTGCTCATCCTAAATGTCCCGCTTACCGTCGCCGGCGTCTTTCTGATTCATCGCGCGGTCGGCGAGGTCTCCGTCTTTATGGTCAAGACGATCTTCGCCGATGGGGACATTCCGCCGCCGCCCACGTATCCGCGTCAGGACGTCTTGATCGTACAAGGGAAGTATGCGGAGGCGGCGGACTGGTTTCGCGATCACTTGCGGATCGAGCCGGGTGACCACGAGGCGCGGCTGCAGCTGGCGCACCTGCTCGAGATGCGGCTGAAAGGATATGACGAAGTGGAACGTCTGTACCTGGAAATTCGCAATGCGGAGCCTGCTGCGACCCCGCACGAACAGATGCGTGCGACCAACGGGTTGATCGACTTGTATCGCAAACTGGGACGGACCGGCCGACTGATCGTCGAGCTGGCGCGTTTCGTGGAACGCTACCGGGGGTCGCCGTTAGCCGCTGGCGCGGCGCGGGAGCTCAAGGAGTTGAAAGAGATCGATCCTACCAGCGAATCGCGGCACTCCCCCACGTAAACCCGGACCCGAACGCCGTCAGCACGAGCAGATCGCCCCGCTGCAAGCGTCCTGCGGCGAGGGCTTCATCGAGCGCGATGGGAATCGAGGCCGCGGTCGTGTTGCCGTACTTCTGAATGTTGCTGTAGACCTGATCGTCGCGCAGGCCGGCCGCCTTCTGGACCATTTCGATGATGCGCAGGTTGGCCTGATGGGGGACGAGCAGCTTGACGTCGGCGGGAGTGCAGCGGTTGGTCTTGAGCGCGATGGCGACGGACTCCGGCATCTTGATCGACGCAAACTTGAAGACGTCGCGCCCCTCCATTACGGCGCGATGCAATCCCTGCTCCAACATCTCCACGCTCACGTACGGATCGTGCGCCAGGCCCGGACCGTCGACCCACAGCTTCTCGGCGTAGCGGCCGTCGGCGAAAATGTGCGTCGATAGCACGCCGCGGCCGTTATCCTCGACCGGCCCGAGCACCGCGGCGCCCGCGCCGTCGCCGAACAACACCGCCGTGTCCCGCCCGCGCGTCGTCTTGTCGAGCCCGCGCGAATGCACCTCGGCGCCCACGAGCAGGATGTTCTTGTACTGACCCGTGCGGATCCAGGCGTCGGCGATGGATAATCCATAGATGAAGCCACTGCACTGATTGCGCACGTCGACCGCGGGAATGTCGGTGAGGCCGAGCTCACGCTGCAGGAAGACCCCGTTACCGGGCTCGAAGTGATCGGGGGTGCAGGTGCAGTAGATGATACAATCGAGATCGCTCGCTGCGAGTCCCGCTTTGTCGAGCGCTTTCTTTGATGCGTCGCGTGCGAGCGCGACGCCGGTGTCGCCCTTGTCCACCCAATAGCGCGTCTTGATGCCGCTCCGCTGCAAGATCCACTCGTCGGAGGTGTCCATGATCTTCGCGAGATCGTCGTTGGTGACGAGGCGCGCAGGGACATGAAAACCGGTGGACAGGAATGCGGTGCGAGGCATCAGTGCTCTGGGTTGCGAGTGACAACGAAGGTACCCAAGATTAGCGCATGGACCTTACGGTGACTAGACAACAGTACGACGCGGTCCGGAATGCCAAGCACCTGCCCGATGTGCTCAAGAACGTGCTCGACAAGGCGAGCAAGAACGCGAATGGCCACGTGCTGCACCTCACGTATGAAGAAGCGACCGCGCTCAACGAGCTCGCCGCCTGGAACGTGCACAGCGATGCGGATGGCAACGTGACGCCGGAATCCCAGCTCTTCGACGACCTGGTACGGGCAATCCTTACCCACCCGGAGTATTGATGCGATCGATCGCGTTACTCGCGTGCCTTACCCTTCCCGCGTCCCTCGTCCCCCTTCCCCTCCTCGCGCAACAGCGAGCGATCACGTTCGACGACTACATCGCCCTCAAGACCGTCAGCGATCCGCAGCTCTCGCCCGACGGTAAATGGGTGGCCTATACCGTCTCGACGCCGTCGCTCCAGGACAACCGCAACGTCTCGCGCGTGTGGGTCGTCAAGGTAGCGACGGGAAAGTCGCGGCAGCTCACGGGCGGGCCGGGGTCCGACCGCCAGCCGCGCTGGTCGCCTGACGGTAAGACGCTGGCCTTTATTTCGACGCGGGAAGGCGGGGCGCAGGTGTGGGTGCTGCCGATCGCCGGCGGCGACGCGCGCAAGGTGTCGACTCTCGCCGACGGAGCGTCCGATCCGATTTGGCTGCCCGACGGCTCCGGCCTGCTGGTCGTGAGCGACATCAAGTGGCCGGCGAACCAGGAGATCGATCAGCGCAACGGAGCGTATCCCACAGAGGCGCGTATCTGGACGGGCCTCATGTGGCGCCATTGGGATGATTTCCGCGCGGGGAAGCGGCAGCACGTCTTTCGCGTTGACGTCGCGAGCGGCAACGCGACGGATCTGACACCAGTCGACTTCGACATTCCCACCATTGCGACGGGGGGTGACGGCGATGTGGCTGTGTCACCTGATGGAAAGGCGATCGCCGTCGCGATGCACGGCGATTCCACCGTCGCCGATAACACCAATGTCGACATCTATCTGCTCGGCCCCCACGGTCCCGTTCTGCGCCCGATTACCGGCAGTCGGGGCGCTGACAATACGCCGCGGTTTTCCCCCGACGGAACCATGTTCGCGTATCTCTCGATGGAGAGGCCGGGATTTGAAGCGGATCGCGTGAAACTCGTGCTGCTCGGTTTCTCCGCTGATACCGCTCAGCGGCCATCGAACAGATTTCTACCGGTGGGATCGCAGGGCGCGGAGGCAACCGCGGGCTGGAATCTCTCGGTGGGATCTTACGCGTGGTGCCCGAACTCGAAGTGCGTCTATGCCGTGGTCGAAGAGCGCGGGCGCGACAACATCTACCGCATCGATATCCCCGGATACAAACGGACCCGCGTCATCACGGGTGGCGTGAACACCGGCGTCCAGGTCGGACCTGACAATCGCACCCTCGCGTATCTCCATCAAAGCAACACCCAGCCGCCTGAGGTCTGGGTTTCGGGCAAGGCGTTGACACATCACAACGATTCCGCCCTCGCGACGCTCGACCTCCCGCCGCTCGAGGAGTTCGGGTTCATCGGCGCACTGGGCGACTCGGTTTTCGGTTGGTCACAGAAGCCGCCTGGTTTCGACCCCACGAGAAAGTATCCGCTCATCTATCTGATCCACGGCGGCCCGCAGGGTGCGTGGACCGACAGCTGGGGTCCGCGGTGGAATAACCAGATGTTCGCCGCCCGGGGGGGCGGCTTCGTCGTCGCCGAAGTGAACTTCCACGGCTCGACCGGCTACGGCCAGAAGTTCACCGACGCGATCTCCCAGCATTGGGGCGACTACCCGTACGAAGACGTGATGAAAGGGTTGGATGCCGTCGCGCGGCTCCCCTATGTTGACTCGACACGGATGGGCGCCGCCGGCGCGTCCTACGGCGGATACATGGTGTACTGGATCGCCGGCCACACCAACCGCTTCAAGGTGCTCGTGGACCACGATGGCGTGTTCAACACCACGAGCATGGCCGGGTCAACGGAAGAGCTCTGGTTCACCGACTGGGAGTTCGGCGGCACGCCCTACGCGAACCGGGCGCTCTACGAGAAGTGGTCGCCGCTCAATTTTGTCGGCAATTGGAAGACACCAATGCTGATCGTGCATTCGCAGCTCGATTACCGCGTGGATCTTTCGGAAGGCTATCAGGCGTTTACCGCCGCCAAGCGCATGGGTGTCGACGCGAAGTTCCTGTACTTCCCCGACGAAGGACACTGGGTGCTGCGGCCTCGCAATCGCCGCATCTGGTGGGGCACAGTCCTCGACTGGCTGGAGGTGCACCTGCATGAAAGCCCTCACCCGTAACACGCTGCTGGCAGTGCCGCTGGCACTGCTTCTGTCCGCGGTGCTCCCAGGTCATGGCGCTTTCGGCTGGGATTTTCTCGACGCTTTTACGCTCGCCTTTTCCTTCACGTACGTCGGTCACCTGGTGGAAGTCCTGTTGCTGAAAATTCCCGGCATCGAAACTCCTGCCGGGAAAATCATCCGGGTGTTCGGTTGGTTTGCCGGCGGCTTGTGGTGTTACGAGTTGGGGCGCTGGGCGTTGCTCTTGTACGGCCGCAACACCAGCGAGATGCCGCCCCTCCTGTGGGGCGGTGTTTTCTTTGTGGGTCTGGAGTTTGTGGTGCATGGGCTCTTGCAAGCGTCCGGCAAGCCCAATTTCTACAGCGGCCAACTGTTGGAGTCCGAGACTACTGCCGTGCGCTAGGCTGGTTCGGGATCCTTTTTCAATCCCTCCAGCATGTAGCCGGCGGCCACCCCGCCCACTACCATGAGTAGTCCGAGCCAGCCCAGCGCGGTGAGGCGCTGGCTGAAGAGCAGCAGCGCGAGCAACGCGCCGACCACGGGTTCGATTGTCGCAGCCACCGAGGCCGGAGCGGCTTCGATCCGCTTCATTGCCCCGAAGAACAGGAGGTTGGCGGCGATCACGGAGCCGGCGGCGAGTCCGAGCAAGCCGCGCCATGCGGCTGGCGACGGCGGCAAGTGCGGCGGGCGGCCCCAAATTGCCAGAGCAATCCAGATCAGCAACACGCCGCCGATCGCCTCGAGGAACAGGACCTTCACTACGCCGTAGCGAGGCGCCGCGTAACGCCCCATCAGCGATGTCAGCGCATAGCTCAGCGCCGACAACAGGCCGCCGGCAATCCCCGCGCTCACCCCCATGCGCGCAGCCTCGGCTCCGGCATTACTGCCGCCGGTGACCGTGAGGGCGACGCCGACCATGACAATGACGGCGAGTGCCACACGCGTCGGCGTCAACGCTTCCTTCAGAATCGCGCGAGCCAGGACGGCGACGATCACGGGAGCCGTATAGAGGAGGGCGGCCGCTCCAGCGACGCCGACGCCGCCGATCGCGAACTGATAAGCGATCTCGAAGAGCGCGACCATCGCCCCGCCACCCAGCCCCACGAGCAACCAACCACGGCGATCTGCGCGAAACAGATCACGACGGAACAGGATGCCCCAGATGGCGAGCGCGACCGTTCCGATCAGCACCCGCCAGAAGCCGATACTCGTGGCTGGCATGAGATCGTAAAGGCCGGTCGAGAGCGGGCCCGTCGTGCCCCATGTGGCGCCGGCGCCTAGAGCAAAGAGATAGCCGACGACGCGATTTGTGCTTTTGGATTCCGTCACGACGCCATATTGCCCGCGGTCAGCTCGCCGCGCAACACCGTCACAGCTTGCCCGCTGATTCGTACGCGGTCGCCCACCAACCGCAGCATCAGCTCACCACCGCGCGCGGATGCCTGATACGCGACGAGATCCGTCATGCCGAGCTTGGCCGCCCAGTATGGTGCGAGCGCGCAATGAGCGGATCCGGTAACGGGGTCTTCGGGAACGCCGGACTGGGGGGCGAAGAATCGCGACACAAAGTCGTACGGGCTCTTGTCGTCCGTCGCACTCGTGGCGATGACGCCGCGAGCTTCTACGCGCGCGAGCGCGGTAAGATCTGGCGACAGGCCGCGCACCGTTTCCTCATTCTCGAGCTCGACCAGGTAGTCGAACCGGCTCCGGCCGACAAACCGCGGCGTTGCACCGAGGGCTGCAACGAGACCAGCGGGCGGCGTTGTGGCCGCGGCGGGCGTTGCGGGGAAGTCGAGCTCGATCCAACCGTCGCGTCGATCGGCGGTGAGTAAGCCGCTTTTCGTGTGAAAGCGCGCTTGAGCGGCCGCCTTGAGGAGGCCGTCTTCCCACAACACGTGCGCGCTCGCGAGGGTCGCGTGGCCACAGAGATCGACTTCGACCGCGGGCGTGAACCAGCGGAGATCGTAGCCGTCCTTCTGGCGAACGAGGAACGCGGTCTCGGCGAGGTTCATCTCGCGCGCGACGTTCAGCATCCAGGCCGCATCGGCGGCTTTAGGAAGGATGCAGACGGCGGCGGGGTTGCCGGCGAACGGGCGATTGGTGAAGGCGTCGACCTGGGTGATGCGCAGGGACATGCCCTGAAATCTACGCCCGATGGTGGAAACGCAGCATGACTCCTGCTGCGAAGCACCCGATAAACGCTCCCGCCAGTCCCCCAAGGGCCTGCACCGCACTGGTCGCAGTTACCCACCCAACAACCCCGCCCAGGACGGTCCCACCGGCCAATCCGAAGAACAGGCGACCGAGCGGCACTCGTCGGAGCAAGACGAGCGCGACGACGGGACCGGTTACCGCGCCGAACGGTGTGCCGAAGATCGCTCCCAGGATGAAACCAAAACCCGACGTGTCATGCTCGGTGATAAAGAGACTGACGGCGAGAGCGGTCCCGCCGGCGAGTGCTCCAAAGGCCGCTCCCGCGCCCACCAGCCCCAGCGTCACCGCGGCGTCCCGCAGACTGCGACTATCAGCTCGGTAAAGCGAATGTGATTGTGCCATGGAGGAGACTGTTCTCATGTCCGATGATCAATGCGGTTTCCGGGTCATTGTTCCGCAACACCAATCGCAGCTGCCGCGCATCCGCCGGTACATCGAACACGATTTCGGTCGTGTAGGACTCGCCCGGAATGAGCCGCCGCTTCAATCCGTCCGTCGAGCCGGGGTACTGACGACCCTGCGCGTCCACCAACGCGACGTACCGGCTGTTCGGCGTGAGCGTCGCATCCTTGGGACGGCGTGAGGAGATCGTCCCTTCGTCGAATCGCACCTTGACCGTGACGGTCTGGCGTATCTGCCCACCGGGCAGCGGCTCCGATTTCGTCGCCGCGACCGAGTACGCCAGGTGACAATCGATTTCGCAGATGTGCTTCTCCTCGCCGGCCGCCAGCACGCGACTACGGCTGGTAACCGAAGCAAACAGGAAGAGCACAACGTAGACGCCGGCGCCGCCGAGCAGCAGGCGCAGCGTGATCCGCGCGAACGGCTCACGCTTCGTCAATCGGGCGATCACGTAGAGGAGGATGAGCGTCACCCCCACCAGCACGGCGCCCACAAAGAGCAGGACCGTGAACGGGTTCAAGCCGTCAGTAATCATGGAGCGGCTCCCGGTGATTTCTGTGGACACGAAGCCTTCAAGGCGTCGGCCTGGTTGCGGACCAAGCGACGGGCACGCGCGCGACTCCAGTTCCAGGTACGCCAATCGGTATCCGCTTTGTCCCAGCGGGCAAGGAGGCCGCGCACGACGACGCAACGTTCTTCCGCGCCCAGTCGCGGCATCGCGTCGATCAGCGCCGGGACGGCGTCTCCACCGAGCGTCAACGCGTACTTAGCATCGAAAGGCCGCTCAGCCGCGGGACGATTGAGGTTTGACTTCACGACGAAAGCATCAGGATTGAGGAGATGGAGACCGGCGAGCACGGCGAGCCCCTGCATGAGCGAGCCGAACACAAAGCGCTGCCGTTGCCCGCGCAGCACCGTCCACGCGAACCAGGCGAACACGCCCAACAGCAGGATCATGAACGCCGTCGCGTACAGTCGGTCCGTGGACAGTCCGAACGCCGCGACATACAGCCGCATGCGCTGGAGTGCCGAGGCCATGATGACGAGGAGCAGCCCGAGCAGCAGACCCGCCAGCTGGCGGAATACACGGACCTGTGCGGCCGTCGCGCCGCGGACCAGTGCTTCCGCGCCGAGCAGGATGGGAAGCACGAGACCGCTGGCGGTCATCAGTTCGAAAAAGCCGCGCCGCGCATACTCCGCGTAGGTCAGCCCACTCGTTGCTTCGACCAGCGCGGCGCCGCCGAAGAAGTAGCGGAGCTGGACGACGACGAACAGGAGGAACAGCGCATTCAACAGTCCGAGCGCCGTGGCCAGGGGCACGATACTCGCCACGGTCCTGTTTGCCGGCGTGAGCCCCTGGAACGGATGACCGAGGAATGACCAGCGGAGATACCCGGCTACGAGAAACGCCCAAAAGCCGATGAAGAATGTGTGTGAGATGACCGTTTCGGCGTCGAACGCAAAAAGGTTCGTCAGGACGTTGCTGAAGACCGGGTCGGCCGACGCGAAGAGCGCCGCGAACACCAGCAGTATCGGTGTGGCGAGCGCAACGCCCAAGACAACGCGGCGGACATTGCGGAGCCGATCGTCCTGTGGCAGCTCGCGCCACTGGATGTCGCTCAGCACGAGGACAAAGCCGCCGAAAATGCTTGACGCGGTGGCGCTGACGACCCCGCGGATGAGGTCGAAGGGATACCAGTTGGCAATGAACTCTCCCTGAACGCTCGCCGCCGCGAGGGCAAGCGCCCCGATGAGCGCGATGGTATCGAACGCGGCAAGCGTCGCGGCGTCCCGGCGCAAGAAGGCGAGTCCGAGCAGCAACGCCGTGATCGCCAGCCACGCCGCATCGGGTCCAGGTTTGACGTGGTGACGACGGATCAGCCAGACACCGGCGGTCACCAGACCCGCCGTGCCGATCGCCACGTTCAACCCCCATGGCATCGCGCGGAGCAACCCGTCTCCCACGACGCCACCGATGGCACCCGCGGCGAGAATCTCGAGGCCGAGCCTGGTGCGGGACGAGACCGTCGGGAGCACCGTCATACCGCCTCCCTCGTCGGCAAACCGCCGAATCGGCGGTCGCGTGAGTGGAACTCGTGAATCGCGGCCGCCAGCTGGGGCGCGCCGAAATCCGGCCACATCCGATCGGTGAACCATAACTCGGCGTAGGCGCATTCCCACAACAGGAAATCCGACAACCGTTGCTCGCCGCCGGTGCGGATCAAGAGATCGACATCGGGCAGCAGCGTGCCGGCGCGAATCGCGGCGCGCGCGGAGTAATCCACGGCGATCCGCAGGTCGAGACGGGTACCGTCCGCCGTTCCTTTTTCGGCTGCCGTGATCGCCGTGACGAGCGAGCCGGGCAGCCGGTCGCGCCTCCCGATCACCGTGAGCTTGACACCCTGGGCGGCGAGCTCGGCCGTCTCAGTGCGGAGATGCCGCGCGAACAAACGCATGAGCGTCGACACCTCGGCGGCCGGCCGGCTCCAGTTGTCGGACGAAAAGGCGTACAGCGTGAGCGCCGTGATGCCGCAGCCCGGCGCGATTTGGACGGCCTGGCGCACGGCCTCGGCGCCCGCGCGGTGCCCGGCGGCGCGCGGCAAGCCGCGGCGCGTCGCCCAGCGTCCGTTGCCGTCCATGACGATGGCGACGTGGAAGGAAGTACTTTGTTTCATAAAGCGATCTCGGAAAAAAAAGAGTCCACGTCAGCGCGCCCGCGTCGCGCGAATCAACGCTTCCATGTGGTCGAGGTAGCGCTCGAGCGCCCGCCTGCCGAAGGCGGTGAGTCGGTATTCGGTCTTGGGGACGCGGCCTTCGAACGACTTGTCGCAGGTGATGTACTCCGCATCCTCGAGTTTGCGCGCGTGGACGCTGAGATTGCCGTCGCTCGTCTTGAGCAGCGCCTTGAGCTCGTTGAACGTGAGGCTCTCGCGCACGGCGAGTGCGCTCACGATCGCGAGCCGCACGCGCTCGTGAATCAGCCGGTCGAGATTCGCCGGCCCCGGTTGCACTTTGGTCTTCACCGGGCGATCCGCTTCGGCGCGGGTGATCCGCGCCGTGTTGCTCTTAGCCACCGTACCTCCGTGCGATGATCATGCCAAACACGATGTGCAGGCCGCCGAAACCGATTGCG
>WNFU01014381.1_pt1 | contig 16059 bp, 19 predicted proteins | sample 5400121 | NCBI WGS metagenome assembly WNFU01 (sample SAMN13153360, study PRJNA577476) | soil metagenome | isolation source: 100 cm soil or saprolite under grassland replicate 1 | place: USA:California | collected 2016-06-15
GCCACGCCGCCATGTCGTCGCCGACGTGCTCGGGCAGCGGCAACACGGGCTCGAGCAGCACAGCCCGCTCGACGCGCTCCGGCTCGCGCGCCGCGAGCTCGAGCAGCAGCCGTCCGCCGAAGCTCATCCCGATCCACCAGGCGCGCGACGGTGCGAGCGCGAGCACGTCGTCGAGGTAACGCTCGAGCGACCACGGCGGCTCGCGCGAGGACTCGCCGTAGCCGGGAAGGTCCGGCGCGATGACGCGGAACCGCGGCGCAAGTCGCTCCTCCGCGAGCCGGCGGAACTGGCCGCCGTGCGCGGTCGCGCCGTGCAGGCAGACGAGCGGCGGCGAGCCGGGATCGCCCCAGGTGCGGACGTGCAGCGTCACGAAGCGTGAAACTACCGGTGGTGCTCGTGGTCCTGTACGACATCCACGGCAACCTGCCGGCGCTCGAGGCGGTGCTCGCGGAGGCGCGCGACGCCGACGCGTACCTGCTCGGCGGCGACTACGGGACGCCGAGCCCGTGGCCGCGCGAGACGCTCGAGCGGCTGCGCGCCCTGCCCGACGCGACGTGGATCCGCGGCAACGGCGAGCGCTGGATCTTCGAGCGGCCGGAGGACCGGCCCGAGGTGGGCGAGGCGTACGACGAGTTCATGCCGGGCCCGCTGTCGGAGGATGAGCTCGCGTGGCTCTACGCGCTGCCGCCACAGGCAGAGCTCGACGGCGTGCTCTACGTGCACGGCTGCGTCGTCCGCGACGACGACACGTTCGCGACCGAGCCGCAACCGGAGGACGAGGCGCGCCTCGGCGGCGTACGCGACACGACCGTCGTCTTCGGGCACAGCCATCTCCAGTTCCGGCGGGACGGGCCGAACGGCACGCACCTTCTCAATCCCGGCAGCGTCGGCATGCCCCTCGACGGCGATGTGCGCGCGGCGTGGGCGGTGCGACGTGACGACGGCGAGTTCGAGTTCCGCCGCACGGAGTACGACATCGAGCGAGCCGCCGCTGGGTGGCGCAGGCTTGGCGGCGACTTCGGCATGTTCGCGGCCGAGCGCGTCGAGCGCGGCCGGGACTAGGAGTCGGCTTCCTCGCCGCTGCCACTCGGCCGGTAGTACGTGCGGCCCTTCAGCTCGTCCGGCAGGTAGTCCACGTCGAAGCCGCGCGGATCGTCGTGCGGATAGACGTAGCCCTGCCCGTGGCCGAACTTCCTCGCGCCCGGGTAGCTCGAGTCGCGCAGCGACTTCGGCGGCCGCGCGTTGCCGTGCTCGCGCACGTCGGCCGTCGCCTCCTTCAGCGCGACGTAGGACGCGTTCGACTTCGGCGCCCGCGCGAGATAGATCGCAGCCTGGGCGAGGTTCAGTCGGGCCTCCGGCAGGCCGACGTGCTCGACCGCGTGTGCGGCCGCGACGGCAACCTGGAGCGCGTGCGGATCGGCGTTGCCGATGTCCTCGGACGCGAGCACGATCATCCGCCGCGCGATGAAACGTGCGTCCTCACCGCCCTCGAGCATCGCCGCGAGGTAGTAGACGGCTGCGTCGGGGTCGGAGCCGCGCATCGACTTGATGAACGCCGAGATGAAGTCGTAGTGCTGGTCGCCGCCCTTGTCGTACAGGAGCGGCCGCTTCGTCGACGCGTCCTCCGCGTGCCGCACCTCGAGCGGCGTCTGCTCGGCCTGCGCGGTCTGCCACGCGAGCTCGAGGATGTTGAGCGCGTTGCGCGCGTCGCCACCGGCGAGCTGCGCGATCCGCTCGGCCACCTCGTCCGGAACCTCGGTGCCGAGCTCGCTTGCGCCGCGCGCGACGACGACGAGCAACTCGTCCTGCGTCAACGGCTCGAGCGTGTAGATCTGCACGCGCGACAGCAGCGCCGAGTTCACCTCGAAGTACGGATTCTCCGTCGTCGCCCCGATCAGCGTGAGCAATCCGTCCTCCACCGCCGGCAGCAGTGCGTCCTGCTGCGCCTTGTTGAAGCGGTGGATCTCGTCGAGGAAGAGGATCGTGCGCTGGCCCTGCGCGCCGAGCCGCTCGCGCGCCCGCGCGATCGCCTCGCGCACCTGCGACACCGTCGCCGACACCGCCGAAAGCTCCTCGAACGCCGCCCCGGTCGCGCGTGCGACGATGCGGGCGAGCGTCGTCTTGCCGCTGCCCGGCGGTCCGTAGAGCACCATCGAGCCGATGCGGTCCTGCTCGATCGCGAGCCGCAGCGACGAGCCCTCGCCGAGCACGTGTCCCTGTCCGACGAACTCGCCGAGCGAGCCGGGCCGCACGCGCTGCGCGAGCGGCGCGATCGACGACACGCGCTCGCGCGCCGCGTCGGAGAAGAGATCGCTCATCCCGGTCCGAAGTATGCTCCGGGACGATGGCGAGCGGCGTCGAGGAAGACTTTTCGCAGCCCGTCCTGCCCGGCAAGGGCGCGAGCGACTACGAGCGATACCTGCGGACGGACGAGCTGCTCGCGCTGCAGAAGACGCCGGAGGAGATGGTCCACCGCGACGAGCTCCTCTTCCAGACCGTCCACCAGTCGTCGGAACTGTGGCTGAAGCTCGCCTGCTTCGAGGTCGAGACGGCGACGCACCACCTGCGCGACCGCGAGCCCGCCGCCGCCGTGCGGCTGCTCCGGCGCGCGAACGACTGCGTGAAGATCGCGACCGGCCTGCTCGACATGCTCGAGCACATGTCGCCGTGGGAATACCAGACGATCCGTCGTGTCCTCGGTCACGGCAGCGGCTTCGACTCGCCGGGCTTCCGGAACATCCGGCGCGTCTCGCCGTCGCTCGGCGAGGCCTTCCACGCGCTGCGCCGCGAGCAGGAGCTCTCGCTCGTCGACCTCTACGTGCGCGGCCGCGAGTTCGAAGACCTCTATCAGGTCGCGGAGGCACTGATCGAGTGGGACGAGCGCGTGTCGGTGTGGCGTTTCCGGCACTACAAGGTGGTGGCGCGCGTGATCGGCGACGAGGTCGTCGGCACGCAGGGAACGCCCGTCGAGCTGCTCGGGGGTCTGATCAAGAACAAGCTCTTTCCCGAGCTGTGGCAGGCACGGAACGACCTCACGGCGCACGCGAAGGAAGAGGAAGACTGACCGACGTCGCCGAGCTGTGGGGCGACAGCGACTACGAGGCGATCGTCCCGCACTACTCGTCGATCTACGACGAGCTCGTCGCGCGTCTCGCGCCGCGGCCGGGCGAGCGCTGGCTCGACCTCGCGTGCGGGACCGGTGAGGTCGCGCTGCGCGCCGCGCGCGCGGGCGCGGCGGTGTACGCGCTCGACATCGCGCCGCGCATGGTCGAGCGCGCGAGCGCGAAGGCCGACGAGGAGGGACTCGACATCGCCTTCTCCGTCGGCGACTGCATGCACCTGCCGTACAGCGACGACTCGTTCGACGTCGTCGCGTCGAACTTCGGTCTCGTCTTCGCGAGCGACGCCCCGCAGGTCGCGTCGGAGGTGAAGCGCGTCTGCCGCGACCGGGCCGGTTTCACCGCGTGGCACGAGTTGCCCGAACTCTCGGCGCTCTACGCGCGCTTCGGCCGCGAGCGTGTCGGCGGCGATCCCACCGTCTGGGCCGACCGTCCCGCGGAACTGCTCGGCGACGTGTTCGACCTCGAGGTGCACGAGCGGACGTGGCACCTGCACGGCGCGTCGGGCGAGGACGTGCTCGCGTTCTGGGAGCGGACGGCGGCGCCGACAAAGGCATACCTCGCGTCGCTCGACGACACCACGCGCACGCAGGTGCGGGCCGCGCTCGTCGAGCACTGGGAGGGCTACCGCACCGAGAAGGGCGTCGACGAGCCGCGCCCGTACGCGCTCGTCATCGGCCTGCGGCGATGAGCGACGTCGTCGACCTCCTGCAGCGTCTGATCCGGCTGGATACGACGAATCCGCCCGGCAACGAGACGCTCGCGGCCACGCTCCTGCGCGACTACCTCGAAGCGGCCGGGCTCGAGTGCGAGTTCCACGCGCGCGTGCCCGAGCGCGCCAACCTCGTCGCGCGGTTGCGCGGCGGTGACGGGCCGATGCTCGCGCTCCTCTCGCACACGGACGTCGTCCTCGCCGACGCGACGGAGTGGGACCGCGAGCCGTTCAGCGGCGAGCTCGTCGACGGCGAGGTCTGGGGCCGCGGCGCGCTCGACATGAAGGGGCAGGTTGCTGCGTCGGCGGTCGCGCTCGCGTCACTCGCGCGCGAGGGCGTCCGGCCGGCCGGCGACGTCGTCTTCGTCGCGGCGGCGGACGAGGAGGTCGGCGCCGGTTTCGGGCTCTCGTGGCTCGTCGAGGAGCACCCCGACTCGGTGCGCGCCGACTTCTCCCTCAACGAGGGCGGCGGCGACTGTCTGCGGATCGGTGGCAGGAACGTCTGGCTTTGCGCGACGGCGGAGAAGATGAGCGCGCCGTTCCGGCTCCGCGTGCACGGCCGTAGCGGGCACGCGTCGATGCCGAGCATCGCCGACAACGCGCTGTTGAAGGCGGCGGCGATGGTCGAAACGCTGGGTTTCCACGAAGCGCAGCCGCGGCTCGAGCCGGAGGTCGAGCGGCTGCTGCGCACCGTCGCCGACGACGTCCCTGCAGACCCGGGCGAGCTCGTCGCGTTCGCACACGCGATCGACCCGCTGCTCGGGGACCTCGTCTCACCGCTCGTCGCGCTGACGCTCGCGCCGACGATGATCGAAGCGTCGAAGAAGCGCAACGTCATCCCCGCGCTGTGCGACGTCGTCGTCGACTCGCGCCTGCTGCCGGGACAGACGCCCGTAGAGCAGCTCGAGCTCGTGCGCACGCTGCTCGGCGACGGCGACTACGAGCTCGAGTCGATGGAGGCGCAGGGCGGGACGCGCTCGCCGATCGACTCGCCGCTCTGGGACGTCGTCGCGTCGTTCGTCGCGAACGAGGATCCGGAAGGCGTCGTCGCGCCGCTCTGCGTCTCCGGGTTCACCGACTCGCACTGGCTGCGGCACGCGTTCGGGACGGTCGCGTACGGGTTCTTCCCGGCGCGGATGCCGGTCGAGGTCTCGTCGCTGTTGATCCACTCGGCGAACGAGCGCGTGCCGGTCGACGACCTCGAGCTCGGCGTGCGCTTCCTCCGCCACGCGGTGCAAACGTTCGGCGCGTGATGCTCGAGCTCTACGAAGCGGCGGGCGCGTTCGGCGAGCTCGAGCGATACCTCGCGGAGGAGCGCTTCTCCGAGCGCGAGGACGCCGTCGCGGATCTCTTCCTCGGTTACGGCCTCTCGGCCGCGATCCGGCGCGAGGCGACCCCGGCACCGCCCGAGCCGTGTCCCCTGCCGCTCCTCGCCTGCCGCATCCGGCCATGTTCCAGGGACAGTCCCTCGGACACGGCCGGGTTCGCGGTGGGCGACTGGGACCGGAGCTGGACGGACGCGGCCTATGCGGCCGCGGTCGATGAGGTACGCGCGGCGATCGCGCGCGGCGACGTCTACCAGGTGAACCTCGTCCAGCACCTCTCGGCGCCGTTCGACGGCGGGCCGGTTGCGCTCGCCGCCGCGCTCGCGCCGCTGCGGCCGCTCGTCACCGAGCCGTTCGCGACGCGCGACTGGGCGGTCGTCTCCGCGTCGCCGGAGCTCTTCCTCGAGCGGCGCGGGCGCCGCGTCCGCACCTCGCCGATCAAGGGAACGGTCCCGCTTGGCGAGACGATCGACTCGGAGAAGGATGCGGCCGAGCACGTGATGATCGTCGACCTGGAGCGCAACGACCTCTCGCGCGTCTGCGTCCCCGGCAGCGTGCGCTGGCCCGAGCTGATGGCCGAGCGCGAGCTGGCGGGCGTCGTCCACCGCGTCTCGGTCGTGGAGGGCGTCCTCCGCGAGGAGGTCGGGATCGCGGAGCTGCTCGAGGCGACGTTCCCGGGCGGCTCGGTGACGGGTGCGCCGAAGATCGCGGCGGTCGACCACATCGCGCGGCTCGAGCCAGTCGGGCGCGGCGCGTCGATGGGCGCGCTCGGACGGCTCCGGCCGAACGGCGACCTCGAGCTCGCGCTCACGATCCGGACGTTCGCGCTCGCCGAGGAACGGATCCACCTCTGGGTCGGCGGCGGCATCGTCTGGGACTCCGAGCCTGCCGCGGAGATCGAGGAATCGTGGGTGAAGGCGCGGCCACTGCTCGACGCGCTGCGGGTGCCCGTCGCATGACCGTGCTCGCCCTCGCGATCCAGGGACGTGGGCTCGTCGATCCGGACGAGCCTGCGGTGTTCGCCGACGACGAAGCCGTGCTGCGCGGTCGCGCCGCCTTCGAGACGCTGCGCGTGTACGACTCGCGCCCGTTTCGGCTCGACGCGCACCTCGCCCGGCTGCGTGCGTCCTGCGCGCGCATCGCCGTCCCGCCGCCGGAGGACAAGGAGTGCGCAGACCTCGCGGCGCTCGCGCTCGGGCGCGCGAGCGAGCGCGACGCCGTGCTCCGCTTCTACCGGACGGCGGGCCGCGAAGGCAACGGCCAGCCCGGCCTGCTCGCGCTCGTCTCGACGTTGCCGCCGCTGCTCGACGAGCTTCGCGCGCGCGGCATCCGGCTCGTGTCGCTGCTCGGCGTGCGCGCAGAAGTGCCGTGGCTGCTCGGCGGCGTCAAGTCGACGAGCTACGCGGTCAACATGGCGGCGGAGACCGAAGCGCGAGCCCGCGGCGCCGATGACGCCGTGTTCGTCACGGAGGACGCGCTCGTCCTCGAGGGGCCGGTCACGAACGTGTGGTGGCGGCGCGGCCGCATGCTGTTCACGCCGTCGCTCGACCTCGGCATCCTCGCGGGCGTGACACGCGACACGCTGCTCGAGCTCGCGCCCGCGGCGGGATACGCCGTCGAGGAGGGACGCTTCCGCCTCGACGACGTGCTCGCGGCCGACGAGGTCTTTACGAGCTCGTCGGTGCGCGAGCTGCTCCCCGCCGTCGCGCTCGACGACGTCCGCTTCGAGCGCGGCGAGGCCGCGGCGCGGCTGCAGGCGGCGCTCCGCGACGCCGCGCTAGGGTGATGCCGTGGCCGGCAAGCTGCGCCTCGGCGGAATGGCCCTGCGGAACGGCGTCCTCGTGCACGGACCGACCTCATGGGCGTGCGCGGTCCGCCTCCCCGACGGAACGCTGAAGGTCGCGTCCGAGCGCAAGCGGTTCCTGGCTGCGGGCATCGGCAATCCGATCCTGCGCGGGCCTGCGCGGCTGCTCGAGGCAATGGCCGTGCTGCCGGCGGTGAAGCGTCGGCTGCCGGAGGCGAAGCTCCCGTTCGAGGCGCCGAACGTGGTCGTGGTGATGCTCGCGAGCGCCGTCGCCGCGCGGTCGGTGCGAGATTCGCGTTTGCGCCCCGCGGCACAGGAGCTCGCGACGGGACTCCTCTCCGTCGCGCCGGCGCTCTTCTCGCTGCGCGGCGGCGAGCTCACCGCTTACCACGGCGCGGAGCACATCTCGATCGGAACGTACGAGCACGACGAGCCGCGCGCGCGCGAGCACGAGCGCTGCGGCTCGCATCTCGTCGGGCCGCTCGTCGTGACGACCGCTGCGGCACACGCTGTCGCGCAGAAGCTGCCGCCGCAGTTTCGGACCGCCGCACGCGCGGTCGGCACGCTCGGCGCCGTCGCCGCGTCGACGGAGCTGTTCGGCTGGATGGTGCGCAACCCCGAGCGGAAGCTCGCGCGCGCGCTCGCGCGGCCGGGGCACGAGCTGCAGCATCGCTTCGCAACGGCCGAGCCGACGCCGGCGCAGATCGAGGTCGCGGAGGCTGCGCTTCGCGCCTGCCTCCAGCTCGAAAGCGCGTGATGTCCGGCTCGATCCTCTGGGACGTCGACACGCAGGTCGACTTCGTCCACGCGGACGGGAAGCTCGCGGTGCCCGGCGCGGAAGCGGTCGTCCCGGCGATGGCGCGACTCGTCGAAGCGGCGCGCGCGGCCGGCATCCCGCACGTCGCGTCGGCCGACGACCACGAGCTGACCGACGACGAGATCTCGGAGGAGCCCGACTTCGAGACGACGTATCCACCGCACTGCCTGCGGGGGACGCGCGGCGCGCGCAAGATCGAGGCGACGGAGCAGGAGGACCCGGTACCGATCGGCCTCGCGCCGCTGCCCGAGCGCTTCCTGCGCGGCCGCGAATTCCTGCTCCTGAAGCGAACGCCGAGCGGCTCCTCGAGCTGCTCGATCCCGACGAGGTGATCCTCTTCGGCGTCGCGACCGACGTCTGCGACGACGCCGCGATTCGCGGGCTGCTCGCGCGCGGCCGGCGGGTGCGCTTCGTCGAGGACGCCGCGCGCGGGCTGGACGAGGCGCGGGTCGCCCGTTGTACCGTGGACTGGCGCGAGCAAGGCGTGGAATTCGCCTCGGCGGCCGAGGCCGTCGGCTCGCTTCAAGGGATCGTGCGGTGATGCCGATGGGCTTGCAGTGCACGCGCTGATCGACTTCTTCAAGGATCCGCCGCCGTACCTGCAGTTCTGGCTGCCGCTGCTCATCTTCATCGGGATCGGCTATCTGATCTGGCGGACGATCCAGTTGATGCCGCGGATCAAGCCGACGACGATCGGCCCCGGCTCGAAGTCGTCGATCCCGTGGACCGACGTCGCAGGCCTCGAGGAGGTGAAGGAGGAGCTGCAGGAGGTGGTCGAGTTCCTGCGCGACCCGTCGCGCTTCGTGCGGCTCGGCGCGCGCGTCCCGAAGGGCATCCTTCTGTACGGGCCGCCGGGGACGGGCAAGACGCTGCTCGCGAAGGCGCTCGCCTCGGAGTCCGGCGCGAAGTTCTACTCGCAGAGCGCCTCGGCGTTCGTGGAGATGTTCGCCGGTCTCGGCGCCGCGCGCATCCGCAAGCTCTTCCAGGACGCGCGCAAGAACGCGCCGTCGATCGTCTTCATCGACGAGCTGGACGCCGTCGGCGCCGCGCGGACCGGGCACGGGTTCAACCGCGAGCAGGACCAGACCCTGAACCAGCTGCTCGTCGAGCTCGACGGCTTCGCGCCCACGGAACAGGTCGTCGTGATGGCGGCGTCGAACCGCCTCCAGGATCTCGACCCGGCGCTGCTGCGCCCGGGACGCTTCGACCGGCAGATGCTCGTCTCCGCGCCCGATCTCGCCGGCCGCGAGGCGATCCTCCGCGTGCACACCCGCGACAAGCCGCTCGCGGCGGACGTCGACCTGCATCAGGTCGCGCGGCAGACCGCGGGCCTGACCGGCGCCGACCTCTCGAACATCTGCAACGAGGCGGCGATCTTCGCGGGCCGCAAGAACCTCCAGTACCTCCGCCAGGCCGAATTCGACGCGGCGATGGAGCGCGTCGTCGCGGGCCTCCAGCAGCGGCGCGTCGTCAGCGAGAAGGAACGGCGGATCCTCGCGTACCACGAGGGCGGCCACGCGCTGATGTCGCACCTGATGGGCGGGGTGATGCCCGTGCAGAAGGCGACGATCGTCGCGCGCGGCCAGGCGCTCGGCTACACGCTCAACCTGCCCGAGGAGGACCGCTACCTCGATACGAAGGAAGAGCTGATCGACATCATGAAGATCTGCCTCGCGGGTCGCGCCGCGGAGCAGATCGTGTTCGGTCGCGTGACGAACGGCGCCGCCGGCGACCTCGAGAAGGCGACGCAGATCGCGCGGGCGATGGTGTTCGAGTACGGCATGAGCGAGATCGTCACGTCGCGGACGATGCGCGCGGACAACTACGCGCTCTCCGAGGAGACGAAGCGGCTGCGCGACAGCGAGCAGGCGCGGCTGACGGACGGCGCGTACGCAGAGTCCGTGCGGCTTCTCGAGATCTACCGGCCGGCGCTCGACCGGATCGCGCACGCGCTGCTCGAGAAGGAGACGCTGAACCGCGAGGAGATCGAGTCGCTGTTCGCCGACGTCCCGTTCGAATCGTCGTCGAACGTCGCCGTGGGCACCCCGCAGGTCATCTCGCTCCCGGCAGACTGACCCCGCTCCGTTAGCATCGTCCGTGTGGACGCGCGCGGCATCCATCATCTCGGTGTCGCCGTCGTCGATCTCGACCAAGCGGTGCGGACGTACGAGCGTCTCTTCGGTGCGACCGTCGAGCATCGTGCGGAGGTGCCCGATCAGGGCGTCGAGGCGGCGTCGGTACGCATCGGGGAAAGCCGCGTCGAGCTCGTCGCGCCGCTGGGCGACGACACCCCGGTCGGCCGCTTCCTCGCGAAGCGCGGACCCGGGATGCACCACGTCGCGTTCGAGGTCGACGACATCCTCGTCGCGCTCGCCTCGCTGCGCGGCGACGGTGCGGAGCTGATCGACGAGGTGCCGCACCACGGGCTGTTCGGCCTCGAGGTCGCGTTCGTCCACCCCGATTCCGTCCACGGCGTCCTCGCGGAGGTGGTGTGCAATGGCTGATCGCGCTCGCATCGAGATCGGCTTCGAAGGCGGTCAGGCCCTGACGCTCGTCGTCGACGAGGGCGCGGCCGACGACCTGGAGCAGGCGATCGGCGGCGACGGCTCGGTCGCGCTCGAGGCGGAGGACGGCCGCTACACCGTCGCGCTGCACCGGGTGACGTACGTGCGGCGGTTCGCGCGCGAAGCGCGGGTGGGGTTCGGCGCCGGCTGAGCGGGGCATTTCCCGGGGGATGGCGGTGAACCAGGAGAGCCAGGCGGCCGCGCGGCCTGACGCGCCGGAACGCGTGCGGCGGCTGGTCGAGCGCGGCCAGCAGGGCGACCGGGACGCGCTCGAAGAGCTCTACCTCCTCTACTTCGACCGCATCTACAGCTACCTGCACATGAGCGTCGGCAACCGGCACGACGCCGAGGACCTGACGACGCAGACGTTCCTGCGGATGCTCGAGTCGATCAAGAAGTTCAGGTTCCAGTCGGCCCCGTTCTCGGCCTGGCTGTTCCGCATCGCGCACAACCTCGCGATGGACCACTTCCGCGCCGCCCGCCGCTGGCAGCCCGAGGAGGAGGTGCCGGAGCCGCCGGGGGAGGCCGAGCCCTCGGCGGAGCTCGAGGCGATGCAGTCGATCGGGCGCAGGTCGATGCTCGAGCTGATCGAGAGCCTGTCGCCGGAGCAGCAGCAGGTCCTGACGCTCAAGTTCGTGTTCAACTTCGGCAACAACGAGGTCGCGTCGATCCTCGGGAAGACCCCGGGCGCGATCAAATCCCTCCAGCACCGGGCGCTCGCGTCGCTGCAGAAGCAGCTGGAGGAGCAGAAGAAGACCTAGGCGTCCAGCTCGGGCGGCAGTCCGAAGAGCGGGAAGAGCGTCGGGTCGGCGAAGCCGGTGATCTCGGCGATGTGCTCGCCGTCGAGCGACAGGACCATCAGTCCGTACGGCCGGTGGATCCCCGCTTCGCGGTCGAGCTGGTAGGCGGCGACTGCAGGCTGGCGGTTCGCGCGCGTCGGAATCAGGCGGATCTCGTTCAGCGCCCCTCCGGCGGGCACCGTGGCGAAGAAGGCGCCGATTGCCTCTCGGCCGCGGAAGAGGAGCGGCTCCGGCGGCATCGTCATCACTGCGTCGTCTCGCAACAGTGCGACGAGCCCGTCGATGTCGACCGACTGCCACGCGTCGACGTAGCGGCGAACGACCGAGCGCTCCACCTCGTCCGGCGGCGGTGTCCGGGTCAGGTCGAGGCGTCCGTCGGCGCGGCGCCGGTCGAGCGTCGCGCGGGCCCGCTGGAGCGTGCTGTTCACGCCCGCCGTACTCGCGTCGATCAGCTCGGCGACCTCCGCGGCCGCGAAGCCGAGCACGTCGCGCAGCAGCAGCACCGCGCGCTGGCGCGGCGGCAGCAGCTGCACGGCTGCGAGGAACGCGAGCTGGACGCTCTCGTCGAGGTCGTAGCGCGCGTCGGGCCCGGCAGCGCGCGAGGGCAGCTCGTCGAGGAGCGTGTCGGGGTACGGCGCGAGCGTGATCGCCTCGCCCTCCGGCGTCTCCACGTCGTGTACGCGTTGCAGCTCGGTGCGCCGTCTGGCGGCGGTCGTGAGGCAGACGTTGGTCGCGATCCGGTACAGCCAGGCTCGGAACGAGCCGCGTGGCTCGAAGCTCGTGAGGTGTTGCCAGGCGCGGACGAGCGTGTCCTGCAAAGCGTCCTCCGCATCGTGGAGCGAGCCGAGCATCCGGTAGCAGTGGAGGTGGAGCTCTCGCCGGTACGGGTCGGTGAGGAGGCGAAAGGCGCCCTCGTCGCCCGCTTGCGCGGCGGCGACGAGGACGGCCTCTGCCGACGTTGCCTGTGCGCTCACGCGGTCACCTTATTCCGGTGCCGACGGCGGCGGCGCCCCCAGCTCCGTCCACCCGGGCGGCGCAAAAGCCCTTCCGGGTGTGCCGCCCAGCGCGAGGTAGCGAAAGCCGTCTTCCCCGGGCAGCAGGCGGCGGAGCTGATTCATGCCGACGCGCGCCCACACGCCGGGCTCGAGCCGGTGCTCCTCGCCGTCGAGGACGAGCGTCGCGGAGCCGGCGAGCGGGATGTACACCTCCTCCTGCCCCGGATCGACGGCGCCTTCGCCGTGGTGGTGGTTCGGGTACCCGTCGAAGTGTGGCGGCAGGTCGAAGATCTGCATCCCCCAGGAAGTGACGCCGAGCTCGGCGCGGGCCCGCGTCGCCAACCCCTCGTAGAAGGACTCCATCTCGTCGAGTCGCTTGATCGTTGCGTCCGGCATCGGAATCTCCTCTCCGTCGATGTGCCGTCATGACGTTCAACCCGAACCCGCGCGCAAACTCATCGGCCTAGGCTTCTCTCATGTCGGTCGAAGTGGGGATCGTGGGCCTGCCGAACGCAGGCTCGACGACGCTGTTCCGTGCGCTGACGCGCGCCGGCGCACAGGTCTCCGGCAAGGAGCACGTCGGCATGGCGCCGATCCCCGACCCGCGCCTGCAGCAGCTCGCCGGCGTCGTGCACGCGAAGAAGGTCACGCCTGCGGCCGTCCGTGTCGTCGACGTTCCCGGAACCGGCGCCGCCCTGCTCGGCAACCTGCGGCAGGTCGACGCGCTGCTCGCGGTGCTCGACGGCTGGTCGGGGACGCGTGATCCCGCCGCCGACCTCGAGACGCTGAAGCTCGAGCTGCTCGTCGCGGACCGCGACCACGTCGAGCGGCGGCTCGAGCGCGTCGCCAAGCAGGCGAAGTCAGGCGACCCGAGCGTGAAGGCTCAGCAAGCCGTGCTCGAGCAGATCCTCGCGCACCTGGACGCGGGCGGAGCGCTGTCGGACTGGCCGCGCGAGCTGCCGCCCGAGCTCGAGCCGCTGACCTCGAAGCCGCTGCTCGCGGTCGAGAACGGCCCGGGCGGCATCGACGCACAGCTCGAGGCCGAGCTCGCGGAGCTCCCGGACGAGGAGGCGGCCGCGTTCCGCGAGGGCGAGTCCGCACTCGCGGAGGTTGCGCGGCGGCTGTTCGAGGCCCTCGACCTCGTCGTCTTCTTCACGGCCGGCGAGAAGGAAACGCGGGCGTGGACGCTCCGTCGCGGCGGCACGGCGCTGGACGCGGCCGCGACGATCCACTCCGACATCGCGCGCGGGTTCATCCGCTGCGAGGTGATCCGCTGGGACGACCTCGTCGCGGCCGGCTCGCACGCCGATGCGGCGCGCGCGGGCAAGCAGCGGCTCGAGGGCAAGACCTACGTCGTCGAGGACGGAGACGTCCTCAACGTCCGCTTCAACGTCTGAAGCGGCCATGACAGGGGTCTGACCCCCGTCATGGCCCAAACAGCCGCCTCAGCAGCAGCCGCCGCAGCACCCGCCGCCGCAACAACCCTCTTCGTGCGTGCGCATGCCTCCTCCTTTCATCGACGAACGTCGATGATATACATTGACGAGTGTCGATGAAAGCCCTGCCCGTCCTCCAGCCGATCTGCTGCGGGCCCGATCTCGAGCCGCTCGAGCCCGGGCAGGCCGCCGCGATCGCGCGGTACTTCAAGGTGCTCTCCGATCCGACCCGCGTCGCGATCGTCAGCCGGCTCGCGGCCTCCGAGTGCTGCGTCTGCGACCTCAACGCGGCCTTCGACCTCAGCCAGCCGACGATCTCGCACCATCTGAAGGTGCTGAAGGACGCGGGCCTCGTCGAGTCGTCCCGCCGCGCAACGTGGGCGTACTACCGGCTCGTGCCGGAGGCGCTCGACGCGCTGCGCGGCGCGCTAGCCGCTTGAGATGAGGACGATGCCCGCAAGCGTCGCGACCGCGCCCGCCTGCTGGCCCCGGTCGACCCGCTCGCGGAGCACGAGGCGCGCGAGCGCGACCGTCACGAGCGGGTAGAGCGAGGCGAGCACCGACGTCACGCTGACGAGGCCGTAGCCGGACGACGCCGCGAACAGCACGTTCCCGAGCGTGTCGCCGACGCCGACGGCCGCGACGAACCAGACGTCGCCCGCGCGCATCCTCACGCTGCTCCGCGACGCGACGACCGCGATCGCGATGACGGCGAACGACGTCGAGCGGAAGATGAGCGAGGCCCACCAGAAGTCCGCGTCGCCGGCGTAGTGCATCGGGACGAAGTAGCCGCCGAACCCGACCGCGGCGAGCAGCGCGAGCCCGGCGCCTGCGGCGACACGCGTGCCGCCTTCCTGGTGTTCGCGTGACGCGAGTCCGACGCCTGCGAGCGCGAGCACGATCCCGGCGATCTGGAGCGCCGACGGACGGTCGCCGGTCGCGAGCCCGACCGTCACCGGCACGGCGGCCGAGACGCCCGCGATCGGCGCGACGACGCTCATCGCGCCGACCGCCATGCCGCGGTAGTAGGCCCAGAGCCCGAGTGTCCCGGAGAGCGAGGCGGGGATCGCGAGAAGGACCGCCGCGCCGGCCGGGCCCTGCCAGCGCACGAGCACCGCGATGCCGATCGCGAGGACGCCCGCGACCTGGGCGCCGAACAGGACGCGCAGCGCGCCGAGCGTCCTGCCTTTGAGCGGTCCGAAGAAGTCGGCGAAGCCCCACGAGAGGCTCGCCGCGAGTGCGAGCGCCGGTCCTATTCCGGAATCGGCCGGGTCGCCGCGACCGCGTCGAGCTGATTCGCGTGGTAGAGGACGGCGGCCTCGGCGGTGCGGCTGCCGCGCGGATCGTGGTGGACGGCGACCGCGTGCAGCAACTCCGCCGGCGCGCCCGCGTCCTCGAGCACGCGCAACCCGAGGTGCACGTGCCCGAGCAGCCGCCCTTCCTCGGTCGGGCGGAACGCCGGCGGCGGCCCGAGCTCACGCGTCCGTCCGACGTCGTGCACGAGCGCCGCGGCGAGCAGCAGGTCGGCGCGCAGGCGCGGGTGCAGCTGAGTCAGCTCGCGGCAGATCGTCGCGACGCCGACCGTGTGCTCGAGCAGGCCACCGGCGTACGAGTGGTGGCCGTCGGTCGTCGCCGGATAGGAGCGGAGCGGCGCGTCGGCGACCACGCGCGCGACGAGCTCGCGCAGTGCGTCGTCGTGGATCTCTCCGACGAGAAACTCGAGGAAGCCCTGCAGCTCGTCCGCGTCGCGGCGCATCGCGGGCGCGAGCGTCGCCGCGTCGACCTCCGCGGGCTCCAGCGTTCGCACCTCGAGCTGCAGCCGGTTGCGGAAGCGCTCGACGCGCCCGAGGACGCGGACCGCGTCGCCTTCGCCGAAGCGCGTGTCGAGCAGCTCGACGTCGTTCCACACGCGCGCGTCGATGCGCCCGGACGCGTCCGCGAGCTCGAGCGCCAGGTACGGCGCGCCGCCGCGGGTGCGCAGCTTCTCCTTGCGGATGACCGCGTAGACGCCCTCGACGACTCGGTCTTCCGCGAGGTCGGCGATGGCGCTCACAGCACGCATCCTAGGCTAGGGTCCAGCCGTGGCCGAGGTGCGTCCTTTCCGCGCGGAGCGGTACAGCGGGCGCGCCGGGAAGCTCGAGGACCTCGTCGCGCCGCCGTACGACGTCATCTCGCCGGCGCAGCGCGCCGAGTACCTCGCACGCAGCCCGTACAACGTCGTCCACTTGACGCTGCCGGACTCGGAGGAGCAGGCGACGCGCGACCTCGCGCGCTGGCGTGAGGAAGGCGTGCTCGCCCGCGACGCCGAGCCGGCGGCGTGGGCGCTCTCGCAGTCGTACGTCGGGCCGGACGGCGTGGCGCGCGAGCGGAACGGCGTCGTCGTCGCGTTGCGGCTCGAGCCGTACGACCGGCACGTCGTGCTGCCGCACGAGCGGACGCACGCGGGGCCGAAGGAAGGACGCCTGCGGCTGCTGCGCGCGACGCGGA
>WNFU01009107.1_pt1 | contig 16054 bp, 13 predicted proteins | sample 5400121 | NCBI WGS metagenome assembly WNFU01 (sample SAMN13153360, study PRJNA577476) | soil metagenome | isolation source: 100 cm soil or saprolite under grassland replicate 1 | place: USA:California | collected 2016-06-15
AACCCAAAGGCGATGACGACAGCGATAGTCGCCGAGCTGCGGGTCGATTAATGCGCAGAACTCATGCCTCACGTCCTTTGTTGCACCGGATCCGAATGACTAATGGGAGAATTCCGTTGGCCGGCCGGAATCCGCTTCTTATATCCGGACCGGCGCGAGCGCGCAACGACTTTCTTGTTAGGGTTTTTCTCCGATGTCTTCGCGGTTTTCGGCCAGATTGTTCCTCCCGGTCGATTAACGGCTGCGTAATGATCGGACCCACTCCGTCGTGTACGGCAATCTGTCCTCGTCTCGACTTTTCGCTGCCAATCGAGCCACTGGTACGCACCGTTCATCGCGTCCGCGCCGCGCGCATAACAGGATTATGTGTGATACACAACGCCGTCGTCGTCACGATAGAAGTCGCTCGCACCCGGCGCTTCGGTGAGCCGAATCGCCGCTACTGATAGTTGCACCAAACCTCGCTCGGCGCTTCTGCTCTGTGAAGGGTGACGTGAAGTCGCGATTGAAATCGGACCGGAACGCGAGACCCACTTGAACGTCCCATCCTGCGCTTGAACTCTTCGAACGGTCTCAAGCGGCGCTCGCGCACACGGTGACCATAGTCACGTCTCGCTGCAGAATTTCGCGGGATGAGCGTCTGGTCGAGAGCAGGTGCTGTCACTGAGCATTCGCCCCAACTGTGCCGACGGCACCGGTGCATGTGTCGTTGTTGGCGCCGGCGCCCGCCAGCCGTCGAGAGCTGCTCGCTTTACTCGCTCCGCAGCGCGCGAATGGGATCTACACGCGTGGCAGACAGCGCTGGAATCAGATTCGCGATGCCCGCGACGAGCAGCAGCACACCGGCCGCCGCCGCGTACGACATGGCGTCGAAGCTGCTGACGCCGTAGAGGAGGGACTCGAGCAGCTGGCCAACGCCCGCAGAAGCCAGCGCGCCCAATACAAGTCCCGCAGCGGCGAGGCGTCCCCCGCGCATCACGATCAGTCGCAGCACCGCACCGCGTTGGGCGCCAAGCGCCATGCGAATGCCGATTTCCCGCGTGCGGCGGCTCACCGAATAGGCCACGACACCGTACAGACCAATGGCGGCGAGGCCGAGAGCGAGAAGGCCGAAGGCGCCCAGCGCTATGGCGCCAATCCGCGTCGGCGTCATCGTGGCCTCGGCCACCTGCTCTGCCGGCACATCTTCGGTGAAGACGATGTCGGGCTCGAGCGACCACAGCGCCTGACGAAGCATCGGCAGCGCCGTGGTGGGCGGCATCGCCGTGCGGACAACCAGCCCGACGGACTGATTCGGAGTCGCGGGCTTGTGCAGATAGGGGCGCGACTGCTCGCCCACCGATCGCACCTTGTGGTCGCGCGCGACGCCAACGATTTCCCATGGGTCCGACTCGTAACTGCCGGTGTAGATCTGCCGGCCGACGGCGGTGCCGTCGGGCCAGTATTGCCTTGCCAGCGTCTCGTTGACGATGGCCACCTTGCGTGCCTGTGCGATGTCGTCCGGTGTGAAGGCTCGGCCCGCGACGATCGGCACCCCGACGGTCGTGAAGTAGTCGGCACCGACCTGCACGGTGTCGACGGGCGTTTCTTGCTCCGTTGGAGCGTGGCGGCCTGGAACGCGGAGGCCATCCATGTTGATGTCCGGCGCCAACGGCAGGCGCGACGCCGTGGAGACGGCGAGCACGCCGGGAAGAGCACGCAGGGCAACGATGGCGCGGTCGCGCAGGGCGGTTGCGCGCGGCGTGTCATAGCCGTTCATGCGGAGATTGAACGACAGCGACGACAGCGGACCAGGGTCGTAACCAAGATCCGCGGCGTGGGCCGCCCAGAGCCCGCGCGCAAGCAGCGCACCTGCGGCGAGGAGCACGAGCGAGACCGCGAGCTGACCAATGACGAGTACGTCACGTGTGGAGAAACGTGCGCGCACGTCGCCTTCGGCCGATGCCTTGAGTGCGGGAACCAGCTCTGGCCGAGACGATGACCACGCCGGCGCCAGCCCGAAGATCAACGCTGTCGCCGCCGAGGCCGCCAACGCAAATATCAAGACTGTCGAGTCGATCGCAACGTCGAATCTGACCTCGATAGGAAAGACGTTGGTCGCACTTTGTGTTTGTAGCGCTTGTCCTGCCCACCACGCCAACAGGACGCCGAGCGCGCCGCCTGCTATGGCCAGGATCAGCCCCTCAGTTAGGAGTTGGCGAACAAGGCGTCCGCGACTGGCGCCAATGGCGACGCGAATGGCGAGCTCCCGCCGCCGCACGCTGGCTCGCGCCAGCAGCAGGCTCGCGACGTTCCCGCACGCGATGAGCAGGACCAGCGCGACGGCGCCAAGCAGTCCAGCGCTCGCCGCGCGAAAATAGCCGTCGAGCATGGGATGAAAGCGAACGGTCGATGCGGGAACGACGCTGGCGGTGACGTCCTTGTTGGTGATGGGGTACTCAGCGCGAAGGCGGGCATAGATCGTCTCGATCTGCGCGCGCGCTTCCTCAATCGTGCGGCCGTCCTTCAGACGTCCCTTGACCAGAAGCCAGCGGCTCCCTCGTCGGGTGAGGCGCGTCGTGCCGGGGTCCATGTCTGTCGTCGCCTGTACGCCCGAGAACACGAATTGCTCGACCATCACCAGCGGAACCCAAAAATCGGCCGGTAGCCCTGGGACGATTCCCGTGAAGTTCCGCGGCGCGACGCCGATGACCGTGTAGTCGAATCCGGAAATCTCGAGCGTCTTGCCGATGACGTCGAGCGAGCCACCGAACCTGTTCTGCCACAGTCGGTGGCTGACGACGATGACTGGGGCGGCGTTGGGCGTCAGGTTCTCATCGCCGCGAAACGCGCGGCCGCGCGGGACTGGTATGCCCAGCAAGTCGAAGTAATTCGCCGTGACCGACTCGCCGGTGACCAGCGATCCTTTGCCGCCACCCGACAGGATGCCGCGCACGTAACTGCTACCGGCCAGGCCGGCCAGCGCATCGGCGCCCCGCTCGATGTCCTGGAAATCCGGATAGGACGTCGTCAGTTGCGGATAGTCCTTGCTGAGGCCGCGGTAGATCTCGACGAGGCGATCGGGCCGTTCCAGCGGGAGACCGCGCAGAAGCACGGCGTTGACCACCGAGAAGATGGTGATGTTGAGGCCGATGCCGAGGGCGAGGGATCCAATGGCTGCCGCGGCGAACGCGGGATGCTGCAGCAACTGTCGAACCCCATGACGCACGTCGCGAAACATTGCCTGCTCGCGGACCTCCTCGCCGTACTACGATAACCGACGTGGTCAGGTTCACGCGCAACGTGTCGCGAGCAGCACTCTGCATGACGGTTCGATGTGTGTGTTAGTGTCTCCGTCACTTTGACCACGGCGTCGCGCGGCGCGTCGACTGAAGCGGCGCTCCATCGATCTATCGGCACCTTCGCGCTCGCCGCGAGCATCGTCAACGTCACGATTGGCGCCGGCATCTTCAGGCTGCCGGCAGACATGGCGGCCACGCTCGGCGCGACCGCGCCGGTGGCCTACCTGCTTTGCGCCATTGCCATGGGCCTGATCGTGATCTGCATGGCGGAGGCGGGGAGCCGTGTGGCGTTGACGGGTGGGCCATATGCGTATGTCGAAGTTGCGTTCGGCCCGTTCGCGGGATTTCTTGCCGGATTCCTGCTCTGGATGCTGTCGACGTTCGTGATGGCGGCTGTCGCCACCGTGCTCGTCGCAAATCTGGGGGCAGTCGTGCCGGTGCTGGCTTCACGCGCCGGGTCGATCGCGGTGCTCGTCGCAATTTATGTAGTGTTCGCCGCGGTGAACATCCTGGGCGTCGAGCGCGGTGCACGTCTCAATAGCGCCTTGACGATCGCAAAGATTCTGCCGCTGCTGGTGCTGATCGGCGGGGGCATGTTCGCGATTACGGCGGCCAACCTCGCGATCGACGCGCCGCCCGATGTGAAGACGCTCGCGCGCAGCAGCATCCTGCTGATCTTCGCATTTGCTGGTGTCGAAGCCGCACTGGTGCCCGGTGGAGAAGTGAGAGACCCTGCCCGTACGGTTCCGCGAGCGATCTTCATCGCGATGGTTTCCACGACCGCGCTGTACGCCGGCTTGCAGTTCGTGGCGCAGGGCGTGCTGGGTCGGGCGCTCGCCACTTCCACGTCTGCGCCGCTCGCCGAGGCAGCCGGCGTGGCGCTCGGCGCCTGGGCGAGAACCTTGATTCTCGTTGGCGCCATCGTCTCGATGCTTGGCCATGCGGGAGCGATGATTCTGGCGACACCGCGCACGCTCTTCGCGTTTGCGCGCGACGGGTTGCTGCCGTCGGCCCTCGTCCGCCTGCATCCCGTGCATCGATCCCCGGTCAACGCGATCGTCCTGCAATGCGCGATCGTGCTCGTCCTTGCGATCACCGGCACGTTCGAGCGCCTGGCGATTCTCGCGAACATCTCGATCCTGATGTTGTACGGCACGTGCTGTGTCGCGACGTGGCAACTTCGCCGTCGCGACGTGCGCGCCGGCGGCACGGCATTCCGAGTTCCGGCGCCGGCCGTCGTGATCGTGCTCGCGTGCGTGATGATTGGCTGGATGCTGACGAGCGTCACCGCTGCTGAGTGGATGGCCATTGCCATCGGCCTCGGCATCGCGGCGTCGATCTATGTATTTCGACGGAAGCGTTGATGCCTGTGCGATACTGCGCAGCCAGGCGGAGCAGTGCCATGTCCGACAACACGAATGTCGCCCCCGTTGACGGTCACGACGGTATCTTCAGCGTGCGCGGCGGAGGTCAGGCGCGCGCCTGGAACGGCATCCAGTACAAGGGCGGGTTGTCGGCCAAGAACGTGGCAGCCCGCAGGGCCGCGTCAGACACGAATTCGGGTCAGCGCTGCAGTACTCCATCGACAACGAGGCCGGCGATTTCATCTTCATCGCGCCCGGCGTACCGCACGAAGTGTTCAACGTCAGCGACAGCGAGCCTGTCGTCGCCGTGGTCGCGCGATCGGATGCAAGCGAGTGGGAACACATCATTCCGTTCGAGCGTCCGGCGAGCGGGTGAGGTCGAACTCGGAGGAGCGCGTTTCCCGCGCGCGTCATGATCTGGGATATCTCGCCGCCGCTTCACCGCAACACGCCCGTGTTTCCCGGTGACACGCCCTACGATCAGGCGTGGGTTGCGACAATTGGCCCGAGCTGTCCTGTGAACGTCGCGCGGCTCACGATGACCGCGCATCTGGGCGCGCATGCCGATGCGCCGCTCCATTATGATCCACACGGTGCCGCAGTTGGCGCGCTCGACTTGGAGCCGTACATTGGCCCGTGCCGGGTCGTGCATTGCATCGCGTCCGGGCGACTGGTGCAGTGGAGTCAGCTCGAGCGCGCGTGCCGTGAACGCCTGCCCGCGCGCTTGCTGGTTCGGACCTACGAACGCGCGCCGATCGACCGCTGGGATCCGGAGCTCACCGCGTTTGCGCCCGATACGATCGATCGCCTTGCCGAACGCGGCGTGCGGTTGGTCGGCATCGACACGGCCAGCATCGATCCGGCAGCAAGCAAGACGCTGGACAGCCATCAGGCAATCCGTCGTCATGACATGCGAGTTCTCGAGAATCTCGTGCTGGACGATGTGCCCGAAGGCGACTACGAGTTGATCGCGCTGCCGCTGCGGCTCACGACAGCAGACGCGTCGCCCGTGCGCGCCATCCTGCGGGCGTTGAGGTGACGACGCTCGACGATTGCCAGGCTCTCGACGCACGCGATTCGCTGCGTCCGTTGCGAGATCTGTTCGTGCTTCCTTCCGGCGTGATCTATCTCGATGGCAACTCGCTTGGACCCCTCCCGAAGACCGCCGCTGCTCGCGTCTCACAGGTGGTGACCGACGAATGGGGACGCGGACTGATCCGCAGCTGGAACGAAGCCGGCTGGTTCACGCTGCCCGCTCGCGTGGGCGACAAGATTGCGCGTCTAATTGGCGCGTGCGCCGGCGAGGTGGTCGCGACCGACAGCACGTCGATCAATCTCTACAAAGTGTTGAGCGCGGCGCTGAGTATTGCGGCCGCTGACACACCGTTGCGCCGCGAAGTGGTCAGCGAGCGCAGCAACTTCCCGACCGACCTTTACATCATGGACGCTCTTTGTCGCGAGAGACGGCGCGACCTGCATCTCGTCAAACACGAAGACGTGACCGCAGCCCTGACACCACAGACGGCCGTTCTCGCGCTCACGCACGTGAATTATCGAACCGGCGCCATGCACGACATGGCTGCGGTGACTGCTGCGGCGCATGACGCCGGCGCGCTAATGGTCTGGGATCTGGCCCACAGTGCGGGCGCAATGGCGGTGGACGTCCATACTGTCGGCGCCGACTTTGCCGTGGGGTGCGGTTACAAGTACCTCAACGGCGGTCCTGGCGCGCCGGCGTTCGTGTGGGTGCACCCGCGTCATGCCGATCGATTCTGGCAGCCGCTCGCGGGCTGGTGGGGGCACGCGGCGCCGTTTCAGTTCGCACCCGACTATCGCCCAGCGGCTGGCATTGCGCGATACCTATGCGGCACGCCTCCGGTGATCAGTCTCGCGGCGCTCGAATGCGGCGTCGACACAGTTCTGGCGGCAGAGTCGTTCGGAGGACTGTCTGCGCTGCGTGAGAAATCTGTGGCCCTCACCGAGCTCTTCACGTTGCTCGTCGACGAACGCTGCGCGGGCCACGGTCTTCAAGTCGTCAGCCCGCGAGATGCGGCGAGCCGCGGCTCTCAGGTCTGTCTCACGCGCGTTGATGCGGCATCACCACATCACTCCGGCGGCTACGCCATCGTCCAGGCACTCATCGCGCGCGGAGTCATCGGCGACTTTCGTGCCGGCGACGACGGCGATCATCCCGACATCCTGAGGTTCGGCTTCGCGCCGCTCTACATTCGATTCGAGGATGTCTGGCAGGCAGTCGAGCAGTTGCGCCAAGTACTCGAGTCGGGAGAATGGCGCAGAGATGAATTCGCTCGCGTGCATGCAGTGACGTAGAGTCACACACAGAGCGTACTCCTGAGGGAACGTCGATGCGACTGCAGACGAAATTCAACCTGGGGTTCGTCATTTTGATGATCGTTGCGTCGGCACAGACTGCCGGCTCGCAGGCGACAGTGAAGAAAGGCGGCGACGAGCGGACCGGCGAGTACGACGCCGTCGCGAACTGGTGGAATCCGGCGCCCGAACAGATGCGACGTGGACGTGGGGCGAGGTATCGGGCGTGGCGGTAGACAATCCGAATCGCATCATCGTCGCCGTTTGGGGAGACCGCGATCGTCAAGGACGCGAGAGGCCGGAACACGGCACGAATTACCTCGTCGTGGTCGATCGCCACGGAAACATCATCGAACGATGGCAGCAGTGGGATGCGATCCTCAACAAACCCCACCAGGTCTACATCAGTCCTTACGATCCCGAGCGGCACGTCTGGGTCGTCGAGCGCGGCGGCGGCCGGGGCGCGCACATGGAGATTCTCGAATTCTCCAACGACGGCAAGCGTCTTGTGATGCGTCTTGGCGATCACAACGATCCGAAGAACCGCGCGGAGGCGCGCGCGAATCCGCATCCTGGTCCGTATCACTACGGTGATCCAGCGTGCCTCACGTTTCTTCCCGATGGCAGCTTCTACCTCGCCGACGGCTACTGGAACTCGCGCATTGTGAAGTACGACGCGAGTGGAAAGTTCTTGTACGAATGGGGGGAACTCGGAACAGGACCGGGCCAGTTCGATCTCGTTCATGGCGTTGCCGTCGATCGCGAGCATCGAGTGTACGTCGCGGATCGCACGAACAATCGCATTCAGGTCTTCACCGAAAACGGAAAGTTCATCGAGCAGTGGGCGGACATCACGGATCCGGTCGGGATCTTCATCGATGAGCGCGATGCAGTCTGGGTAGTTTCCGCTGCGCTGAACCGCATCCTCACGTACAACCGCAACGGCGTCCTGCAATATTACTGGGGCGCGTACGGTGGAACGCGCGGCGGGTTTCCGGGCGGGCTGTCGCGGCCGCACCAGATCGACGTCGATCAGGAAGGCAACGTCTATATCGCCAGCTGGGACGGCGGCTGGGTCAACAAATTCATTCCCAAGCCGGGCGCGGATCGGAAGACACTCGCCGGCCGTGCGCTCATCCTGAAGAAATGACACTTGGAACTAGTTGCGGCACGTGTGATCCGCAAAAAATTCATGCCGCCACGGGTGAGAGGTCCAATATATGTCCGCTCACCCACAAACTCAACGAGAGGAAATCCCCAGTCAGGCCCGCGCGGAACTCGATACGATCAATCAGCGCCTCCAAGCGGCCGATCCGGCAACGGATCGCGATGTGACCATCGCCCTACACACGTACTCCCAGGCGTAGGCAGAGTCTTGCCTCGATTGCCGCCGCCGCACGCGATTGCCGGAGCCACCAGCATCAGGCTGAGGATTCACCTCAGCGTCGTCATGCCGTCATCGCGCGGCATCACGATACTTTCGTGATGTCGATCGTGTTGGCGCCACACCCGGTCGTGAACGTCCCCGAGAGACGCGTCGTCCCCTGCGCCGTCAACCCACCCTGTTTGCTCTCACATCCGGAAGTGTCACCGGGCACGTAAAGGATGCCGTCGTAGCGTGACGGGTCGCTAGCGCTCTGGGTGAGATCGAGTGTCACCTGTCGGCCGCCCCGGACCAAACCCGTGAGGCGAGTGCCGCTGTGCGTCACGTCGACCTCAATCTCCTGCGTTGTCGTCGAGGAGCCTTCGACGACGGTTACCGTACCGCGCCAGAACCCGGTGAGCGAGCCGGCGGGTGGCGTCGAGCCACCGACGGTGAGCGCGACCTCATTCGATGCCGCGCTGAGGCCACACGCGGTCCGAACGCGCACACGGAGGAAATAGGTGCTGTTCGGCGCGTTGCCGCTGAACGACGTGGCAGTGCTGTTGGTGTCGAATGTGAAGATGTTGCCGGCGCCACTCGCGCTGCCCGCCTCGATCACGTACGACAGCGCGCCGGCAACCGCGTTCCACGTCAGCGTCACGGTGTTCCCGGTTGCGGACGCGCCGAATCCGGCCGGTGCCGCCGGTGCCGGACAGGAGCCGCCTCCGCCATCGACAACAATCGTGACCTCATTCGACGGGCCGCTGGTGCCGTCCGCGTTCCGCGCGCGCACGCGAACGAGGTAGGTTCCTGCCGGCACGCTGGTCACCGTCAGCGTCGTCGCCGTGCTGCCGGTATTGAAACTGACGATGTCGCTGAGACCCGACCCCGATCCCGCTTCGATGATGTAGCTCGAGGTGGCGCCGCCGGATCCCGGTGGGCTCCAAGTGAAAATCACCGTCGTGCCGCTGACAGTAAACGCGAGGTTCGATGGCGCACTAGGCGCGTCGAAGCCTACATCCTGTGGTACCACAGGGCGCTGGGTGTGCGATGTCAGCAACGACCAATCGACAACACCGCTGGCTGTCTGCGTTGGAAATGGTGCAGGCGATGATGCTCCCTCGCGCAGCGCGGCAGGCGACGCTGCTGTGACGCTCGAGGGCTCGTCGGATTCTGCGCGCGGCCGCACGCACTGAGCAAAGCCACAGTGGCGACGACGAATGTGAGACGACGCATCTGTCCTCCTGGAAGTCGCATTCGATCGAGGGGCTCAACGTGCAGCATCGAGACTGGTATCGGTGGAGACAACGATAGGCTGTAGTCGAGGGAAAGACCGGCGCGTGGCTCGGCGAAAATCTTCCACGCGAGGTCGTTGGGCTTTTCACTTGTCGAGACTGGCTGGTTCGCACGGATCGCAGCAGTTGTTGTCCGGGAGAATCGTCTCCTGACAATGCCAGCGATTTTTCAGCTCTTGGATTGTCGTTGGGCCGCCGCGGCTTTCGAGATAGCGGGCGAGGGCAAACGCGGCGCGAACAGGACTCGATTCGCGTTGCAGCGATCAATTCAGCGGAGCTGGGGTGGACCCCGGCGCGCGGCAGATGCGAGATCGACGCTCAATTCGTCTTCGGTGGATGGTAGGGATCGGGGGCGTTGGGCGGCACGTGAGGGTATTTCTTTGCACTAGCGTTGAACTCGTCAACGATCTTGTCGATTAAGAGCTGTGCCCACGGGTTCGCATCTTTCACATCGGTCTCTTCTTTTGGGTCCGAGCGGAGGTTGAAGAGGCGCATCAGCGGGGGCTGCGGAGGTGCACCTGCGTCCGGTGCGAATACGTAGTGCAGCTTCCATTCGTGCCACTTGACCGCGCGAAGCTGATTGTTGGCAAAGAAAATCACACTATCGCGATTCGATCGTTCCTGTTTCCCTTCGAGGAATGGCAACTGATTCACGCCATCGATGGCGCGATCGTGTGGAACGATATCCGCCCCAGCCGCCGCGGCTAGTGTTGGAAACAGATCCACCTCGTGAACGATTTGATCGGACACGCGGCCGGCAGGTATACGGCCGGGCCATCGAATGAGGCACGGCGTGCGGATTCCACCCTCCATCACCGTGTTGTAGAAACCCGACCACGGTCCCGACGAGCCGCGCCATGGGCGGCGTTGCTCGGCGCCGTTGTCCGTGCACCAGAGGACAATCGTATTTTGACGAATCCCAAGTCGATCGATCGCGTCGAGAACTCGACCGACATTGAAGTCCAGTTCCGCCATCGCGTCGCCCACATCGCCCGCGCCCGTCTTACCAGCAAAGTCGTGATGCGGCAACGTCGGAAAGTGAATCTGCGTCATCGGATAGTAGAGAAAGAAGGGCGTACGCTGGCGCACATTGCGCTCCATAAAGGCAATGCTGCGATCGGCGGACTCGCGATCAACCGTTCGCCGCGCTTGCGCGTCGAACGGCTTGACGTTCCGTGTTTGCTCGCCCACTTTTCCTTCCCAGATGAAGGACGTTCCGGGTGACTTCTGCCCCTGCGCGACTGTCGTCTGGGCCTCGTTGCTCGTGCGTGGAATTCCATAAAACTCGTCGAACCCCTGGTGCGTGGGCTCGCGGCGGCCTTCGGGGAAGTCTCCGCCGAGGTGCCATTTGCCGAACAAAGCCGTCGCATACCCGATCGACTTCAGCGCTTCGGCCAACGTGACCTCCCATAACGTGATTCCGCCAGGCTGAGTGGCGCCCGATCGAATCGCGTAGCGTGCGGTCATCAGCGCCGCACGCGAGACGGTGCAGGAGTATTCGACGTTGAAATTGTTGAGCCGAACGCCTTCGGACGCGAGTTTGTCCAGCCGCGGGGTCAAGTTTCCGCGAACGCCACCGTATGCACCCACTTCCCCCCAACCCAGATTGTCCGGGAACATCAGCACGATGTTCGGTCGCTCGGATTGCGCGGCAAGCTCCGGCTTGCTCCACGGAAGCGCAAGAAGAAACATCACCCAGCAGACAAATGGCGCCAGTCGGGTACAGCGCGTCGTGAACATCATTTCAACGAGCTCCTCTTGTAGATGGTCCGCGTAGACGAGGGTTCCGCGCCGGGAGCTCTGCGGGTCACATCGATCACGAGCGCGTCGGGAGACTCCAGTCGCAGCCGCTGTACTACTTCAGTCGTAAAAGGCTTTCCTGATGCCGGATGTATGCTCGGGTAAATGGTCGTGATTTCGAGCGTTTGATCCTTCCAAAGCGCGCGCGACCGCCGCTCTTGCGTGGTGTGACCGATCATGACGTCGCTTATCGTTTCCGATCCGTCCGGCGCGTACACGAGTTGCAGCGGCGGCTGGAGGTCGTAGCGACTGAACAGCACGTACTCGACAACGAGCTGCTTCGCATCCTGCTTAATTGTGATCGCAGGACCCCATCCGCTGCCCATGTCCCCGCGGATTGACGGTGGCGCCGTCGCACCACCAAGCGGAGCGGCGCCGGCAGGCGCGACACTCCCCACATCGGCAGCCCACTGGCCGGAAAAATCGGGTCTCGCCTGCGCGAGCGACACGATCCCGGCGACACCCATCATGACCAACGTGAACGCCGTCACCCGGCCCAGATACTTCATAAGCTCCAGGGTTCTCGCCTCGCAGGCGCCTAGAAGGTGTATTTCAGCGCGAGTTGAATTTGTCGCGCGTCAGTCGACGTTGTGCTGATTCGTCCGACCGTCAACGGTGCATCGATCGTGGCGTTTGGCTGTCCAAGATTCACATGGTTGAACAGATTGAAGACCTCCACGCGAAATTGAATCAGCTTGCCAGTCGCGACAGGAAATATCTTGAACACCGATACATCCACATTCGTCAATCCTGGTCCGACGAGAATATTCCGGCCTGCCGTGCCGAACGTCCCTGAAGCAGGCACGGTAAAGCAACTCGCATCGAACCATCGATCTGCCGTCCGTTCATCCAAACGGCCGCCACAAACCCGATTCGGCCACTGGCTGTTGGTGCGTGCGGTGCCTGCCACGTCCTGCGCGATCGTCGGCGTGAACGGGACGCCTGATGCTCGCGTCACGATGCCGTTGACTTGCCAGCTTCCAAACAATATCGATCGAACGCCTCCAGCGTCTCGCACGAATCGTTTGCCCGGTCCGAAGGGAAGTTCGTAAATGAAACTGCCCGAGAAGCGGTGCCGGGAGTCGGTGTTTGCCGGACCGCGTGCGGCCTTCGGATTGCGCGCATCCGGCGCCGAGCCGCCGTACAGCGGCGCATCGTCGACCGCTTTCCCGAGGGTATACGTCGTCAGAAAGGACAAGCCTTGTCGGAAGCGCCGTTCGATGCGGGTTTGAAGCGAGTGGTACGTCGACGAGCTTCCGGAATAGAGATAGTTGATCGCTGCATACTGCGGCAGCGGGCGTCGTGCCTGGGCGCTGCCGGTTCCGGGTGTCGGCTGGTTGATGTCTATTTGCGCTGGCAGGTTGCTGCCTTTCGATCCCACGTACCCAATTCCAAACACGGTAGCCTCGAGAGGTTCAGATTCGACAAACACGTTCCATTGCTGGTAATACGCATCCCGGAATTCGGATTGCATCGCGTTCACATTGGGCAACGGGATATTACCGGCTCCGGTGAGCGCCTGGCTGATCGATCCGGGCCGATCGAACTGTCGTGATGTCCGGAACATGGGCTGGTTGTTCAACCCTGCGTGAGAATTCCAGTTCTCTTTGTCATAGAAGATGCCGTATCCGCCGCGCGCCACGAACTTCGTTCCACCAAACGGCAAAAACGCGAAGCCCAGACGCGGCGCGAAGTTGTTGCGATCCGGTTGATACCCGGAACGCGGAATCCCATTCGTGCCCACCACTTTGATCGCGTTGTCGGCGAAATCGAACACTGCACGCCGATCGTATACATCCACCACAGGCGTGAAGAAGTCGTAGCGCAGGCCCAAGTTGACGGTGAGCTTCGGTGTGATTTTCCAGTCGTCTTGCACGTATGCACCGTAACTGGTGTCCCGCCAGTTCGCCTCCAGCCCTGGACTGGTCAGGCTCACGCTCGTCGGTAATCCCAGCAGCAGATCTGCTAGACCGTAGCCACTGAAGGTCGGGCTGAATGTGAACGAGCCGCGAATCGACAGATCCGCGTACAGATCCTCTTGCAGGTAACGGACCTCGAACCCGCTTCGAAGGTTATGACCTCCGTGGTTGTACGTCAGGTTGGTGAAGTAGTGGAACGTATTTTGGGGCCGCTCTTGAGGCAAATCGTTTCTGTCGCCCAACGTCGTGTACCCGGCGATTTGAAAGAGCGGGTACCCGAAGTCGCGCTCAGCGTACGCCAGCCCCTGGATGCCCAGTTCGGAAGCGCGATCGACGCTCTGGTCCTGAAACCGACCCGTGTTGTAGCGGTGGAGGCCGAAACGGGCTTCCAGCAACAGATTCGGTCGAAGGATGTGCGTCCAGTTGATCGCCAGGTTCTGTCCACGCGATGGGATGCTGACAGGGAATCCCGGGACGTTGGTGCCGCCTGCGCCCGCCACGCGTCCAAACGGGTTGTATTCCAGCGAGTCGCTGAGAAAGTACCGGCCGAACAGACTATCTTTTTGCGACAACGACTGATCGAAGCGCAACGTTAGGAGATCGGCGTCGAACTTCTGCACGGGACTCGAGACAAAGTTCTGCGTGCCGTCGCGGTTGGGCAGCGGATAAAGCGCTGCTACCCGACGGCCGGCCGCATCAACGCGATCAGGCGGGATCATGTTGTTCGCGAACGGAAGGCCGGTCCGCGGATCGCGCACCACGATGAGCGCGCCCGTAGCGGGATTGACCGTGCGCGAGAAGTCTCCAATCCGTTCGGCAGCCGTCGGCACCGTAGCCAATGCCGTCAGCGACTTGTGCATCCGCGTGCCTTCATAATTCACCAGAAAGAACGTCCGGTTACGGCGAACGGGACCGCTCAACACGCCCCCGAATTGGTTACGTCTGAACGGCGGGATTGACGCGGTTGGCGGGTCGAAGTAGTTCTTGGCGTCGAGCGCGGCGTCGCGCAAGAACTCAAACGCCGCACCGTGGAGCTCATTCGTTCCAGACTTGGTGACGAGATTGATTTGCGCGCCCGCGTTGCGGCCGAATTCGGCTGAGTACGTGCTCGTTTGAATCTTGAACTCCTGAATCGCCTCTATCGAAGGCGTGAGCGACAAAAAAATCGCGTTCGCGTCGTTGCCGTCCACGCCGTCGAAGAGAAAGCTCAGACTGTTGCCGCGAGTCCCATTGGTGCTGAGTAGCCCTCGAGTGGTCTGGCGCGTCTCGATGCCCGCGCTCAGGGATGCGAGTTGCAGGAAGTCGCGACCGTTGAGCGGAAGATCGACAACCCGTTTTTCCTCGATGACCTGCCCGACGGTCGGGTTGGTTGAATTGATCAGCGGCGCCTCGCCAACAACCTTTACCGTGTCGGCGAGTTGACCAACCTCCAATCGCACCGGAAGTTCTATGCGCTGGTTCACTTGCAGTACAAGCGGTACGATCGATTGTTTGGAAAAGCCGCTCAACTCCACGTCCAGTTGGTACTCACCCGGCGGCAACGCCGCAAAGATGAACTCTCCGCCGACACCGGACACCACCACCCGCGCCTGACCTGTCCTGACGTTGATAACCGTGACATTGGCGCCCGGAATGACCGAGTCGCTCGCGTCCCGCACGGTGCCGGAAATCACTCCCGTGAACGTTTGGGCGTCGCTATCACGAGCCATCAGGTTCACGACAGTCGCCATCACCACCACGGCTCCGAAAGGCAGATGTCGAGAACGCATAATCAACCTCACATAGCCACATGCTTTGGCATGAGAATACGGTCACCGCTGCGACCTGATGACGCCAGCCATGTCCGCAAGTGGGCTGCCTGTGCGTCTGTCGCGTCATCGCGTCTGCGAAGCGACCATTCACCTGCCGGCCCAGACGAAGCGGTCAAGCGGAGGCCGTACCACTCGAGCAAGTCGGTGTAGTCCAATTCCTCGGTCGAAGAGACCGACTTTCGCCACCAGTCACTCAAATCGATGCCGGCGGTTTCTTCCGCGGTTGCGCGGAACTCCAATTCGGTAAAGCCGCGTTCGCCGGCGTATCGCTGGTACGCGAGTCGTATCACATCATCAAAACTGCTTCGTCCGTTCGTTGCGCGACGAATCTTCGCATCGAGCAGCAGGCCCAGCAGCTCACCCTTGTTGTAGTAGCTCACGGTGTTTGCGGATGGATTGACGCCAGAGTTGCTGTTGCCCCACACCTCACGCGACGATTGCTCGACCGACTGTTGCAGTCGTCCTGGCGCTGCCTGCAGACGACCGATCAGCGCTGAGAGCGCGTCGAGGTATGCGTCCGGCGTCTGCAAACCGGCGCGCACGATCATGAGGTTGCTGTAGTAAGAAGTAACGCCCTCGGAGATCCACAGACTGCCGGTTGTGGGTGGCTTTTCGAAGTCGAATGGCCCGAGCTCGATCGGCCGGAGCCGCTTGACATTGAACAGATGGAAGTACTCGTGGCTGAGAAGGCCCAACGCGCTCCATCGTCCAGTGGTTTCCGAGATGTTCGCGCGCACAGTCGAGAGATTCGAATTGCGATGCTCGAGTCCGCCGCCACCCTGACGAAACATCAACAGAAAGAGGTACTTGTCATACGGCAGAAAGCCCCAGAAGCGGTACGCCTCTGCGACGACCGCCGCGAGATCGCGCGTTGCCGCGGGTCCGTCCCA
>WNFU01014065.1_pt1 | contig 16047 bp, 9 predicted proteins | sample 5400121 | NCBI WGS metagenome assembly WNFU01 (sample SAMN13153360, study PRJNA577476) | soil metagenome | isolation source: 100 cm soil or saprolite under grassland replicate 1 | place: USA:California | collected 2016-06-15
CTCTATCGCTTTCGTTCGCGGACATCGGATCAGCCGTTTCTTTCAAACACCCCCATCTGCGTCGGCGCGCCAACTGCCGCGTCCTCCAGGCCGATGGGAACGAAGCGCACACTGTAACCGAAACGTGCGGTAACGCGGTTCGCCCATTCCTGAAATTCCGCGCGCGTCCACTCGAAGCGATGGTCGCGATGCCGAAACTTGCCGGCGGGCAGTGTCTCCCATTTCACGTTGTATTCGCGGTTGGGCGTTGTAATGACGATGGTCTTTGGCTTGGCGCACTCGAACAGCACGCGCTCGAATGCGACCAGGCGCGGTGTGTCGAGGTGTTCAATCACTTCTACGACGGCGACAGCATCGAAACCGGTGAGGCGTTGGTCCCGGTAGATGAGCGAACCGTGAAGGAGACGCACGCGTTCCTTCTGAACGGGCGGCAGGCGGTCGTAATGCAGGCGGTCGCGGGCGATTTCAAGCGCGCGATGCGACACGTCCATGCCTACGATTTCGGCAAACTGCTTTTCTTTGAGGAGCGCCTGAAGCAATCGGCCTTCGCCGCAGCCCAGGTCCAAAACGCGTGTTGCGCCACTGGCTTTCAGCGCGGCCAGCACAGAGCCAAGACGTTGTTCGTTGAGGCTGATGCTCCGCTCGATGGCTTCCTCTTCCGACGCGTGACCTTCAGCGGCAGCATAGGGGTCGGGGTCGCTCTCATCCACCAGTTGGGCGAGGGCGTCGTCCACCAGGCTGCGCTGATGCTTGAGGTAACGGCGTGTGATGGTTTCGCGTTCGGGGTGCGTTGGCAGCCAGCCTTCACCGTGACGCAGCAGCTTTTCCACTTCGTCATCGTCAACCCAGTAATGCTTGTCGTTGTCCAGCACCGGAACGAGCACGTAAAGATGCGTGAGGAGTTTTTGCAACGGTAACCGGGCTTCCAACTCGACACGGTGATACGCGCTCTCGCCCCAGTCCGAGAATTTTTCATCCAAAGGCAGCCGCCGCGCGGAGACTGTGTAGCCAAGGGGCTCGAACAGCTTTCGCAAGAACTCCTCGCCACCACGGCATGGCAGTGCGGACAATGTTACGCGCAGCAGCAACGGGGTATCCACAAGTTCGGGGCGCTCTTTGCTCTTGCCAGCGAGGGCACTTCCAAAAACCTCTGCAATCGCAACGCTCAGGAAGGAGGAGGCGGCATAGGGACGATCATTGACGTATTGCTCCAAGGCGCCGCCTTCTCCGCGCGGACCGCGACGATTCCGAACCAGGCCGACCGGATCAACTTCGACCAGCAGCGCGACAGTGCAGCGTTCGGCGCTGGCCTCGGGATAAAACACGTGCGCCTTTCCAAAAGTCAGACTGAACGACTGCGGCCGCGCAGGATTCTTGCGAAGCAGGAAACCCAGGTCCGTGGCCGGCTGATGTGTCGTTGTCAAGGTCAGCAGCATGACCCAAGCGTATAACGAATCTTTGCGTTAATCATGGCTAAAATTTCCTGGCCAGACATGCACTCCAAGCGTGCCTTCCTAAGCGCCGGCCCTCTTGGCGAAGCGAGCGCGGTCAACGGTGGAGTCGCAAGGGCATCAGGGGCGAACAACCTTGACGGCGCGAGCGAGCCATACAATCGAGGCGCGAGGCACGCCTGGTGCGACGATCCGTGGTAACCGAAGCTCCAAGCTGATTGCTGGCAAACGGGCAGGTTGAATGTCACACTGGATAACAACGGCTGGATTTGAACCAGTTCGATGTCTGAATGAGCACGAACGGAAACCTGAAGGCGGCAGCGATGCCATCCGTTGAGATTTACACCGATGGGGGGTGCGAACCGAACCCCGGTCCGGGCGGTTACGGGGTGGTGCTGATTCATCCCAGAAAGCGCGCCGAGGTCAGCGGTGGGTTTCGGTTAACCACCAACAATCGGATGGAAATTTTCGCCGCAATTGCAGGCCTGGAATTGTTGAGGCAGCCCTGCAAGGTCACGCTTTACAGCGATTCGCAGTATCTGGTGAAAGCCATGACCGAGGCCTGGGTGGCGACGTGGAAACGGAAGGGTTGGTGGCGCACCAGGACCGAACGCCCGGAGAATGTGGACTTGTGGCGGCGGCTGGATGCGTTGTGCCAGACGCATCAGGTGGAATTTCGCTGGGTCCGCGGTCACGCGGGCAAGCCGAAAAACGAGCGTTGTGATCAACTCTCGATAGCCGCCTTGCGTCAAGCCGAATCTTCCGGTGGACGACGGTTACGAGAACAAACCCGAAACCGAAGGTGTCCGCCCCGACATGCAGGAAGGAGACGCGTGCGGCAAATGTTCAACACCCGTCAGCAAGCGGAAGGTCAAATGGAAGCCGAGCCGGGATTACTATTATGAGTTCCACCTGTTTTGCCCGAAATGTGGGACAACGTATCACGTTGAATCGGCCAAGCGCCTTGTGGAACAGCCGCCATCATTGTTCTGATTGAATCAGAGCAAACGGGACCAGACGCAGCAGAGTGCTCCATTCCATCATGGCAGACCTTTCGTCCGAACACGCACGAGCAGATCATCCAACGCAGCGCGGGTCTGTGCGCTCGGTAACTCCGGCAATTTGCAGGCCTCGTGCGCTGCTTGCAGATCGGCCCGCAACCCTTGGTATTCCGACTCGTGGAAAGCAAAGTCCGCGTCCGCGAGCGGCGATTTTTCTGGCCCAGCCAGTTTTCGCGCCACCAAGTCGGCGACGTACGGCAACCGGAATTCCTCGTTCAACGTCAAGAGGTTCGCCTCCACTTCTCCCGTGCGCATCAGATGAATGCCCGTGAGCAGCACGCGATAGACGTAGAGCAACGGCTTCACCCGGCGCGGTCGCTCCTTGTCGAACAGCTTCCACTGCGTCTCCGCGAAGCCGAAGTAATGATGCGAGTGATGCCGGGTGATGCAGCCTTTGGCGATCATCTCCAACTCCGCGTGTTCTGGCATGGTGTGGACGACGAGCGGCGAGTAAAGCTGTTCCAGCACGTAACCGTTCTTCTTGAGCAGCAGGCCGAAGAACTTCCTCACGTCATGGCTTACGATGTCCATCTCCAGACCTTCGATGATGCGCGAGTCCTCGACCGTTTCATCGCGGGCCTCCAGGCCGATGATCTTTTCGAGCGGCAACACATGGGCCCCGCGCAGGTCAAAATCCGAGTTTGGCGACGGAAACCCGTAAAGGTGCGCTCCGCTGATCGTGGCGAACAACAGCGGATACGGCTGCGCTGCAACGATGCGGTGAAGGCGTTTGTCAATGGTCATGATGGATATTGGCAATCGACAACGTATCCGATGACTTTTTCTGGATTAGCTGTCCCGTCGTACGCGAATGCAAGCTGCGCAACTTCGGTTTGCGCATGTTCGAACGTGGTTGCGTTGAGGTGGTTCCTTGGATTCGCCCATGCTGGGCAAACGAACCATCCCACCAAGTAAATTCCGTGTGTGAGACTGTGAGGCTTCAAATAGTCGTTCACGAGTTGTGCCTCAAGTGCCGTCCGCACGTCTTGGTTCCAACAGCCTTTGACCTCGATCACCACTGTGATTTCGCGCGCATTCGTGCCGAGCGCCGGTTGGGGGACGGCCGCCAGATAGATGTCCGTGCGCTTGCCGGTCCGCGGCTGAACTTCTCGTCCCACGACGACCTTCCGTTCTACCAAATCGCGCCGGAGCCAGGCGGCAACACGGTTCGAAAGGAACAGCTCATCACGCGGGCGGAAATTGTGACGCTTCGTGTCAGCGCCATCCCAGTGCCAAAATACTTCGGCTTCGGGATTGACGGTGTGCGTAATCTGCTTCTGAAACCGGTCCAGCGATTCCTGAACGACTTCCAAGAGGTCATCCTCATCTTCAACAAGTCGGGCTTCTGCTCTTGAATGGAGCTCGACCACAAGCCCGGGCGGCGGTGGATTCCAGCTCACTCGCCGTTTTGCTCGCAGACATTCCATGTGACGCCAACGGAGCCAGATTCTTTCGTTGGGCAGTTCGTTCGCGAGACGGAGAAGTTGCTTGCATGCCTCCTCGCTCGCGGCGGCAACAAGGCCACCAAGCAAACCGCGCTGCAGATCGTCGGCCGACATTTCTGGCGTATAGTCCCCGCCTCGGCGTTGCGGTTCATTCGGGAAAAACTTCCGCGACAAGCAGTACAAATCTGCGAGTTGCTTTTCGTTCCACTTCGCCTTGTCGCCCCGCAGGGAGTGCCGGATGTTGCTGCTCAGCTTTATGATGACATCTTTCGCAAGTATATCGTTCGCCTGAACGATCGGCCACACGAAGTCCCAAGTGTCGTTGTGCAAGTACGCGAGAGCAGCATCGGCGATCTCTGCCACGGCAGGAATGCTGTCCGCAGTCAACGCAGGGGGCGGCACCAAGCGGGAGCGAATCTCCTTCGCTGCTACGGGCGGGTCGCAAAGACACAGATGGGAGAGACAATAACCAAGTGCCTTTGGCTTGAGAGGTGTGCAGTTCATCCACGCAACCAAGCGCGCGCTCAGGTCGGCGTTCCAGCATTTGCGGAACGCGTGCAATTCCAACAGGTCACCATGCTCCGCGTTCTGGCGATCAAGCTCTTTGAACAGGTGGTCAGTCGAAGGTCGAGACGCCAAGGCAAAGGCTATGGCCACCAAATCCTGATGGAACTCGCGGCCAAGACTCGGGCCATCAAAAACTGCGCCAATCCATCTCGATGCAATAGCACTCCGCAATTGCTGATCGCTCTGGACTTTGTCGTGCAACAAGCTGACGGCCCACACCGCCGGATAGGCGGATTGTCGATAGTCGCCGTTGTCGCTGCAATTGAGCAAAAAGTTTTCCGCTGCGGTGAGGAAGAATTGTTGCTGCTCGGACGTGCTATTCTTCCAACCCGGCGATTTCGTAAGGTCGTACTCGACCGATTCAAAACGAGTTCCATCGTCACTGAGCCACAGATTCCAGACAAGGCTCGCCCAGCGGCGTGGCTCCCCCAGCGCCAAAGCATCAAAGTCGTGCTGGATTCTTTGAGCTCGCGATGGAGGCCGTGGACGTTGCGACTGTTTTTCCCAGCGCTTCCACTTGAGTGATTGGGCTTTTGCTTTGCGGGCAATCTCTTCATCAAGGTTCCATGCACGCAGCCATGAAAAATGCGCTTTCAGTTCGGGAACCTCATCAAGGCGTTGCAAAAACAAGTCCCAATGCCTGTGGATAGTCGGAGCACGGCAATACCACTGCGTCGCCATCGCCCAAGCAGCCCGGCGTGTTGCGGTTACCTGCGGCAGTCTTTGAAGCATCCATTCCAAATCATCTCCGCTTAAAGGCAGATTGCCACTCGCCGCCATCTTCTCGACCTGATCCGTCGTAACCGAAGGCGCGAGCAGTAGCTTCTCGGCGAGGCGGAAGCGCAGTGCCGGGTTCTCTTGCAGGAAGCTGACGAACTCCCGAGTTTCGTGGCCCGTTAGGTGGTGATGTGCTCGCGACTGCTGAATCCAGAACTCTACGACGGCTGAATCAACGGCCGGCGAATCCAATCCCTTCGCTCCAGCAATGAGTGCATGCGTTGACAGTTCACGGAAAAATCCACACGTGTCGAGACAATCATCGAATTCGGTCAGCCGTTTCAGCAGCTTATGAACGTCTCGCGGCTGAAGATGCTGTGGTAAGTGATATGCAAGAGCTGCGTGGTAAGATCCGAAGTGGTTTGCGTCGCCCGGCCACGCCAAAGCATCGGCTGCATCTGCGACCGACCACACGGCAGGAACCAGTCGCCTGAGCGCGCACCCGCGAAGCGAATCATCCGCGTCCGGCCCAGCTTCACCCTTTGCGAGAGGAATCAATTCGGACACGCGGGCATCAGGAGTAAGTTCCTCAAGTGCGTACGCAACGAAGTGACGAATGCTGTCTCCTTGTTCAGTCTTCAAGATTACCATCAAATCGTCCATCAGTTCCCTCAGTTTGCACGCACGAGCGATCCCGATGGCCATTCGGCGCACGACGATGTTGAGCGATGCGTCGGTAATATACGGGCGAAGAAGCTGCGCCAGTTGGGGATGAGCAAGGCTGCTGTAGAATCTGTCGCTATGGCGCTCGTCGAACAACTCTTCCCGCTTGGCGCGCTCGAGAAGCGAGCGAACCAACTGAAGCTTGAGAGCCGGAACGAGACGTGATGTATCAGCACGCAGGAGAGACTCCGGCTCGTTTTGGATTACCCACTCAAGAAACTCGGGCTTGCGCAACGTCAGCCAGGCAGCGGCTTCAGCAAGTTGTGGGACGAGATGCTCGCGGCCGTTGTCACGGTCGCACAACAACCGGCGGACCTGCGGTAAGGGCATTTGAGACAGAAACTCGGCAGTGAGATACTCCGCAAAAGTTTGATGTGCGAATCCAAGCCGTTGTGACCCGACGGACGTGAACAAGCCCGTGGCCAAGGCTGTGGCGAAAAGGTTCAGCTGGTCTGTGTCTGGTCCGCAAATCTCTTCGAGCGTGAGCGTTCCAGGCGGAGCGTCGTCCGGCGAGCCTGTGAAGACACCGGTTTTTCCGCTCAATAGAACGAGTGCCGCTATGCGGCTCGCGGCTCTTCTGATCTTAGGCGTCGCGAATTTTGGCTCGACCGCACCGCTCCGTCGAAGCGCGGTAGCACGTGCTCGATCCGGTTCCTCGCACAAACGTGTGCAGCCGACTTCATAAATCTCGTCGCGAGTGCGTCCGAGCACTTTCCCGCGCTCGAACTCACGGGCAAGGAGCCGCAACGTGACTGGTCGCGCCGCAAGAGAAACGATTTGGCGCTCATACACAGCTTCGATGAACCGTTCCGGTGATGCACCCCAGAACCTCGCACCTTCCAACGCGTCGCGGTGACGCAGAGGACAGAGTTCGTAGATCTGAGGCACTTTCGATTCGCCCCAAAGCGACAGGACACGATCTCCTTCAGTGTCGGGCCACTCAGCAACTCGGCAGATGAGTCGCAGGTTCAGCCGTTTGACACCTACATCACTGAGTCTCGTCGCGAGATACTCCAGAAATCGTGGGATACGGATCAATCCTTCGTCCAGTCCGTCAATCAGCAGCGTAAGCGCTGCGCTACCCGAACTTTGCCAGTGCTTCCACTTTGCCGAGCCAAACACCAATTCATCGAAAACGCCCCGGTCGGGAACGTCCCGGAAGCGAAGCCAAACCAGGTTTGCCTCGCCGCCAGCAGCCGCGATGATTTGCGGACGAGCGAGTTCGAGTGCTGAGGTCTTACCCATTCCGGGTTCACCGCACAGGACCAGACACTGAAGCGAATGGAGTTCGTCGAGGCAGAACGTGTTCGGACTCCAGATTTTTCCAAGCTCGCTTTCAGGGTCCGCCAGAAACCCAGTTCCGTCGTCACCGAGATTGAGCGCTGCACCAAGTGGTGCCCAAAAACGCTTCCACGGAATTAGCTGTTCAATCATATTGTAACTACACCGCTCGAAGTTGCCATTTCTCGCCGTGCTTTGATGAGGAAGCGATTCGCTGCTTCGTAGTCGGGACGCTCAGGCAGCTTGGTTTCGGCCAGGGCGCGTTCGAAGTCGCGGTGCAGTTCCTTGCGCCAGGCGTCCACTTCGGCCCACGGCAGTTCGCCACGTTTGACGGCGAGCAACCGGTCGCGGTACGCCTCGACGCGCACGGGCACTCGGGCCTGGCGCAACGTGGCCGCGCCAGTGAGCAGCAGACGTAGAAGGTGCATCGCATGTTTCCAGCGGACCTCGCCATGGTTGCGGATGTCCTGCTCAATTTTCTTGAACTGCGACATCGCGTAGCCGTTGAAGGTCTGAAAAATCATCTGCGACAGGAAGCGCTCGCGAATCGCCAGGAGTTCCTCGCCCAGCGGCGTCACCTTCTCGACCATCGGCGAGTAGAGGGATTCAAGGATGTTCGGGTTGGCCTTCAGTGCCATAATCAGGAACTTCTGCAATTCCCAATAGCAGCTCTGCGTGGCGTTGTCCTCGAACTGTTCGGGAGCTCCAAAAAGCGACCATTGCAGTACAGCCGGCGCGAGATAAATGCCACGGTGGTCCGTGTCGGATTCGTCGTTGTCCAACCCATACGCGCGCGAGCCGACGACACAGCGGTAAAGAATGAATTGCTCCAGATCGAACGGAGCGCCCGTTTCCGCTCCTGCGCCCAGCCGATCCTTGAAATGTTTCAGCACTTCGAGCTGCGAACATTCAAGCGTCGCTTCAAACCCGTCAGGAAAGCGCACAAGGAAGTGCGTCTCTGCGCCTGCCGGAGTGCGCGTCACGACGCCCACCGCACCACGCGGATGCTCAGATTGACCAAGGACGGAACACAGGATGCCGCATTTGATACGAGAGAACAATCTTCGCGTGGCGGACGACGGCTCTGAAAACAGGAGGCGTACTCGCAGACAGCTTTTATGCTGTCCTCGGCGGATTCAGTCAAACCGGATCTTCTTTAGCCCGTTTCTCCGCATCATTGACTTCCACAACGGCAATTTCCACGACCACCGGCTGGCCGTCTGGAATAAGTGATCGCTGTTTGCCACACAGTGTAGTGAGAAGCGACAACTCCGATCGCTGCATCGCGGTCTCGACGCGCCGCAAGGAATTGCCGCGCACGGAATGGCAAACACGACGTTACGCGTTGAAGAGAAGCAGCAACCCATCGTATTGGCCGGGTATCACCGCGAGTGGTCGCCCGTAATTCATACCCTCGTGTTGGCGGGGCGATTGCACGATACGTTGCAGGTCACCAACGGCGCTCTTGCAACGGTTTTCTTCAATTCCTTCCTCGGCCAACTTCAATCTGCGAGCCTGGCTCAAGCGATTGCACGGCGGGCCGCAATTCCCGCTCGGCCCATTCGAGCATGCCGTCGATCATTCAATCAAACGGCGCTTTCAGTTCAAACCAATAGGAATTTGCCTTTTGCGCGCCCGCATACTCGGCGCTGCGCGGGTGAAATAACTGTCGATTTGAATTTTGCCACTCAGTACAAACGAACGCCCTCGGAGAACTCGGAATTGGCGCGCTGCCGGCGAACAATCGTCCATCGAACCTGGAATTGCCCGGCTGCTGGCGGGCAGGACGCCGGAAAAAATAAAATCTATTAACCTCTAATCTGCGCTCAGCGACGCTCAGCGCTTTTAAATTCGTGTCTAACTTTTTCTCTGCGTCCTGCGTTCTCTGTGGTTAAATTTCTCGGCGAAATCGGCGGCATTAGATCGAAGCCACCTGTGCGCTCAGTAATATCCCGATTCAACCGCCGATTGGCGTCAAAGAACGCAGATTCGTTTCAACGCGAGACGTGGAAGCGCCGGGAAAAAGACGTCCGCCGTCCTTATTGCGACTTCAGGCGATAGAAATTGTTTCCGCCGGTACGTGGCGCGGCGATCTGACTTTGGCCATTCGTTACGGCAATCTCATTCGTGGCTACGACCCAGTTTGTGAGGTTGGAGCTTTGCTGCAAAATGAAACCGGAAACCGGCCACGACAATAAAAGATTACTGCCAGAAGAGGAGACGCTCAGTTGCGAAGCTGTCATACCGAATAATCGCAGTTCGCCGATTTGCAAAACGGTCCCCGATTGTGGAGCGCCAAAGAAGGCCTGATATAGTTTGTAAGCATTGGTGTTTCCCAACATAGAGAACCCTTGAACCTGCATGTTCGCCGTCGGCGTCTGCGGCGTCACCGCGGCAAGGAAGACGAAGTTCGTGCCGTCATCCGAGCCTGCCAGAGTAATGCCGCTTGGTGTCCGTTCCGGGAAATTTGTGTCATCGTATCCGCCGATGAGTTCGAATCCCTTGACAATGCTTCCTCCGGCCGCTGGAACGACAAATGCAAGAGCCCCGGCCAACTCGTTAACGACCACAATTTTGTTGGTCGCCTGATTCAACATTCGGTCCAGAAGCCCCGGCCCCGTGCTGGCCGCCGTCAACTGACCGGTCAGTGGAATAAACCCAACGCCATCCCCTGCCGACGTAATGTCGCTGTTTGGCAGCAGTTCTACTTCCGCGATTTGCATGGCATTGGCGCTGTTGGAGTCCCGGACAGTTGGGAAAAGAATTTTGTAGGCGAGGTAAGTGTTTGTGTTGGCAAATTCGATGGATTGAATCGCATTCCGTGAGATGAACGGCGGAATGGCATTGCTGGCGATCTGCGTGAAATTGACTCCGTCCTTGGATCCAAAAAGAACGAAACTGGCCGGGTCACGTTCGGGCGCATCTTCCGCGCTGATGAGACCAAGGGCACGCACGGGAACATTTGTGATGGTGGGAAAAACAGTAAACCCAGGATTATACAAAAAGGCGGAATTGAGATATTTCGTGGCTGGTGTGCCATCGATGGCCTTGTCTGCGCCCTGTCCCGCAGGAAAATCGAAGGATGACGGAATGACCAGGTCATCAGGGAGAATCAGATTGAAAAAGGCGTTGGTCGGACGAATCGTAAAAGCGACATCCGCGCCGTAATTGGTGCCAACAGAGTTCGTGGCAACGCTGCGAAAATGATAAACACCGGCTACCAGATTGGATAGCGTGGCGCTGATGGCGACAGCAGATGAACCGCTGCCGATGCCTTGTTTGGCAGTGAGATTTCCATAACTGGTTGTCGTCCCCCATTGAAACCAGGCCGCAGCGGCCAAAAGATTTGGGGTGGCCTGTCCGTTTAAGGTCGCGCGCGAAAATGTCAACTGACTGACCGAAAGGGTGGTTACTGCGGGAAGCCCCCCCAGGGTGGTGAATGTCCGGTCCAGGCCATCAGCACGAGTTAAAGAATCTACCGCGACGACGCGGTAATGATACGTGGTGCCCGGGGATAAGCCGGAAAGGTTCGCCTGAATCGTGCGAGGCGTGGGCGTGGGGCCAAGATCCTGCAGGGCGATTACGTTTCCATAATTCGTTGTCACTCCCCATTCCAACCACGCCGAGGTGTCCAGGTTGGCCGGGGTAACCTGGGCGTTGAGGGTTGCGCCGGTCAGAGAAACGTTGGTGGCAAAAAGAGTTGTCGCTGTTGGCGGAGGAGGAGGCGATGCGACCGGAACAGTTCCGTAAGTCCAGATGTTGCGGCCGCAAAGTGCCAGTTTGGAGCCATCGGCCGAACAGGCAATGGCGTTCGGCCATTCAGGGGGAGAGGCGTTCAGGTTGAAGTTCAAGCTGGTCCATGTTGCGCCCGAATCGTAGGAAGCAAAAACGTCGCCCCAGCCCAACAGGGGGCTAATATAACCTCCTTCACTAACTACGCTGGCCGCGAATAATTTGGTGCCGTCAGCGGATGAAGCGACGGCTCTCCAATAATTGTCTGGAACGCCGTTGACCTGAGCCCATGACTGTCCCGCGTTTATGGATCTAAAAAGTTTATGATTGCCTCCGGATGCCAAAAGCATATTCGTACCGTTTGCCGATAGCGCGATGCAATTCGGTCCATATTTATCAAGTGGAAGCTCAAATTTATCCTCCGGAGTAAAGGCACTGTGACCGCGTGATACTATAAATGGCGTGGACTGGCCTAACGGTAACGGCGCGGAATCCTGCAGCATCACTACTTGAACATTGCCATCTGCGGAAGAAGCGACAGCAACAGCGTTGGCTCCCAAAGTGGTTGCAAAGGCCCCACTAATAATTTTTCCGTCGGCCGCTGCCGCCAAAGATTCGCTTCCATCTGCCAATAAAGCAACGGCCCTCCACTCACGCCGTCCGGCGGAAAAGTTCGTAATCCAGGTGGCACCCGCATTTGTCGAGGTGACCAGGTAATCGCCATTGAACAAAGGTTCGGAAATAAGGCCGCTTGCCAGTGCAATCGTATTGCCATTGGACGAGGAGGCGACGGAACGAATTCCAATGCGAACGCCGCCAAGAAGATTCCAATTCAGGCCGGAATTGGTATAAGAAGCGCCACCGCCCTCGGACGCTGCCACCATCTTCGTTCCATCCGCCGACATCGCAATCGAATCCCAGGGACTTTGCGGCGGCACCGGCACCTGGTTCGCAGTCCATGCCTTGGGGCCGAATGGAATGAAGCGGTAAAAGCGCAGTTCGCCCAACGCCACGGCGCCAGCGCCATTGTTCTGAGAAATGCTCAGGCGATAAGCGCGGTAGACGGTCGAATTCGTGGCCGGCCAGACGCGCGCTTCCTGCCGGTTCGCAAAATAACCGCTTCCCGTCCCGCAGGAAATCCAGTTCGTACTATCATTGTTGAGGCCCTGCAAAGTCCAGCTTCTTGGATCCGTGGCGCTGCCCGTTCCGGTATCGGGCGAAGAGACCAACACATAGGCCCCGGCAACAGAGCGAGGGGAAACGGCGGCGCCGACGTATCCCGTGTTGCTGAACGTGACCCAATAAGTGCTGCCGATGCCGTCGAATGCTTTGTCAGATTCGCCCGAGGGATTTGAACCTTGATTGGAATAGAAGGGGCTTGTGGCGGGCACTTGTGCCAGGTTCCCTCCCGTCATGACAAGGATGTTGTCCAGGCTCAATCTCTGACTCAATCCGCCACAACGCGCCGCCCAAACGAAACGGTCGCCTGCGGTGGGAGTGAAACCGTAAGTCGGCACGTTCGTAAAAATCCCTTGCCCATCAATTCGGACGGTCAATCCAGCAGCGTAGTTCCAGTCCACTTCCACCAAATGCCGCGTGTTGTTGAACCATCCCCATTGCGTGACCGGATTGTTGGTCTGCGAATAGTAAGTGGCGCCATTAACCCGCACGAAAAAGCCTGGATTGTTACCCCCATAAGTCTGCGCGCTGAAACACAAACCGGTGCCGTAACCGGATTCCACCGGACCGTTGGTAAGATTCACGGAAGCGAGTTGACCAAAATTCAATGAGAAGCCGTCCGCCGCGCTTGGAAAATTTCCATAAACCTGCAAATTGAATTTGACGGAGAACGCATAAACCGCGTCGCCAGGGTCCAGGTCCGCCAGTTCGAGCGCGCTCGTCACATTATTGACGCTGATTTCAGTCAACTGCAGCTCCTTCAAATTACCATCCTGCACCGCCGCCGCGTTTCCCAAGGACGTACTGAACAGCGTCGAGCCATCGGCAAAACTGGTCGCGCCGACGGACGAACCGGAAAAATCCTGAAAATACTGCCCGGCGTGGAGTTGAGTTGAAATCGCAGCCGCCAATAGAAAAACGGCTGCTTCAATCGAAATGCATGTTATTTTCATTCGTCAACCTTGTTCGGAAATTCTAAATATTTTTCCCGCGTTTTGAAAAGGACATATGAGTGCGGAAGTTGTCCGGCCCGGCGTTATGGCCGACGGGCGTGTCGCTGGCCACCACCACTCCATCGAGTAGAATTCGCCGCGTCGTGCCGTCGAACGTCGCCGCGACATGATACCACGCGCCGGCGGAAAGAAAAAGGAGTTTTCATAGACTTTCGATTTCACGGACACCACCGCTTGGTCAAAAGCCCATACCGCACGAAGCCACCCGCACTTCGTGGAAAAGTGCCGCTCTTGAGGACGCAAGGAAACTAACGCACAAATCCGGGGTGAAGTAAAGTCTCAAAACCACTCGGCAACCATCAACTCGGAAATCTCCGGCAGTCCTTCATGATTGTCGCGCATGGTCTCGGGGCCTTCGATTGCGGCCTAACGCTCGGCCTCAGCGGCCGCGCGAAGCGCCGTCCGCTGCATCCCGTTGTTTCGCCGCCCCTGATTCAAGCGCCGACCCCTGCTACGAGCACGATCTTGCCCGTCACGCCTCCCTTTCCCAAATAAGCTCCTCCGACACCAACTTTTGGCCACGGATGGCCGAGAGTGTTGCCTATCCGTGACGGCAAAGTGTCCTCGGATAAACCGCTGACGCGGACAGGACAAGACCGTGGTTTGTTCGCGGACTCGGCTGATGCACGGCCCGCGGCGCGATCAACTGACTGGATACTTCGTGGGAAATTGCGCGGATATTTCGTCTGCCGTTTCCCCGGACGCTACCGGGTGAACCTTCCGTCAATTACGCGGATGCCGCCAGGACACTGTTCTGATGCTTCGCAGCTATTGCGCGTGGATGTTGCGCCGCCAATGATGTGGACGATTCGACTGACGGTGCACCGGCTGTTGCGTGACTCGCCAACTGGACGCCAACTCGGTTGATTCGTGCGGTTGATTCGTGCCCGCAATGTGACCCGCTTCGCGGACTGCACGGGCGTGATTAGTTGGACAATGCCCGGATGCTTCCGCGCCGTTCGCTCGAGTCGTTGCGCGGACATTCATTGGACGCTTCGCTGGACGATTCTCCGGACACAGCGCGAATAGCTGCGCGGACGTTACGCGACTTGCTGCCTTATCTTTTGATAAGGGGATGGTGTCTCACAAAACTGAACGGCTTTCGATTCCTGAAAGCCGCAAGAGATGACCTTCGACTGAACGTCCACAAATGGCGCGATGACGCTGCGGATTCTCATGCTGATGCGCTCCGACAGGACTCGCTGATGAACGAGAAGCACTGAGCGAGCGTTCCTGAAACCGGAGCGAAACGCAGCGGGTCGGCAGTGGCATAAACGGACGCCAGCGAAGGGGAGCGTGGTTCAGGAACGCTCGTTGAGTGCGTGACCGCATAGGTACACTTCAGGCGGTTTGTCTGGCCGGTTTCCGAGGCACGCAGGAAAGCCGGCCAGTCAAAACGCCGCATCGAGGGACGTTGTGAGTCCGCAGAGCCGAACTGGCAAAGTAGTCAGAAAGTTGGCTTGGTCGCGGTGGTAAGTCCCGGCTGTCGGGATTTGGGATTGTGTTCGCCTCAGACGTCCATTCGGCCAGTGGGCTGCAACCGGCACCGGAGTCTTCATCGCTGCCTCGGGGTTTGGACGGTGGTTTTGCCGGGTCTCAGAACGCAGCTCAGGCTGTCATTGGCCGCGATCTTTCTCATTCAAGCGGCATCAGGGACGACGTGAAATCTTGTGTGGAAATTACGTAAAAGCGGCAATTCGTTCCGGCAATCTGACTGGCGTGAATGCCATACCACGCAAATTTGGACAGAGATTTCGTGTAGGTGATACATCTCCGGTGAATCCCGTTCCGATAAGCTCGTGCCCTGTGAAAAGAAACGACGGCACGGATTGGCAGCGGAGAAGCGACGAATCCCCTGTGGGATCCCGGGTTCAGAGCCACACGCCCGGTCTTTCGGTCAAGGGTCCCCGACATCGCAGAGTCAAAATGGTGCGTGATAGGCGCCCGGCCTCCCCGAGAGGTTTTTAACGTCCCATCGAATGTTCAGCGCCGTTGCACATAAAAACCTGGCTGCCGCAGAGGGGTACTTTGTCGAGCACCTGTCGCAGAACGATTATTACGCCGCCGGGGAAATTCGTCCCGGTCAGTGGATCGGAATCGGCGCGGAACGGTTGGGATTGACTGCCGGTCCGGAGCTCACCGGCGAACAGTTTTGCGCATTGTGCGAGAATCAGCATCCGCAGACTCGCGAGCGATTGACTCAACGACAGAATTCGCCAGGCCAGCGCCGGGTATTCTTTGATTTCACCTGCTCGGCTCCCAAATCGGTATCTGTGCTGGCGGTCACCTTGGACGACCTGCGGTTGGTCGAAGCCCATTCGCAAGCGGCAAACGTCGCTTTACGTGAACTGGAATCATTCGCCGGCACACGTGTGCGCAAGGCCGGCAACCAGCGGGATCGGACCACGGGCAACCTGATTGCCGCCTCGTTCGTTCACACCAGTTCGCGGTCACTCGACCCGCAGTTGCACACTCACTTCACGGTTTTCAACGCCACGTTCGACGAACAGGAGCACTGCTGGAAGGCGCTGCAAGCTGGCGGAATGTATGACGCCATTCGTTACGCCACGGCGGCCTATCGCAATGAATTGGCGAAGCGAGTTCAAAAAATCGGTTATCAAATCAGGCCAGCGAATCATGGCTTTGAAATTGAGGGCGTGAGCGACGAGGTGTTGAAACGTTTCTCCAAGCGATCGCAAGAGGCGCGGGAAATTGTTCAAGAGATGGAGCAAAAGCTGGGTCGAAAACTTTCCAACAATGCCGTCGCCCTGGCGGTGCATCAGAGCCGGGCGAAAAAGTTCAAGGGCATCTCGACAGTAGAAGTGCGCCAACGCCAGCAGGCGCAATTGTCCGACGAAGAACTGCAATCACTGCGGGC
>WNFU01005316.1_pt1 | contig 16044 bp, 18 predicted proteins | sample 5400121 | NCBI WGS metagenome assembly WNFU01 (sample SAMN13153360, study PRJNA577476) | soil metagenome | isolation source: 100 cm soil or saprolite under grassland replicate 1 | place: USA:California | collected 2016-06-15
TCGCCGTCGAGAGCGCGACGCTGTCGGGCGGGGCCGCGATTCTGGACGGGGACCGCCTGCTCGGCGAGATCACGCTGAACATCGCCATCACGCACTCGGAGCGCCTGCTCTCCGCCGTGGACCGTCTCCTTGCCGACTGCGGGCTGGCTCCTGCTGATCTGGAAGGTCTGGCCGTGTCGGTGGGGCCGGGCTCGTTCACCGGACTCCGCGTCGGCCTCGCCACCGTGAAGGGTCTGGCCATGGCCCTCGGTCTGCCCGTGGCCCCCGTGCCCACGCTCGATGCCCTCGCGGCGCGCCTGCCGTTCGCCGACAGGCCCGTCTGCCCCATCCTCGACGCCCGCAAGGGCGAGGTGTACCTCTCGCTCTACCGTTGGCGCGGCGATCGCATGCACCGCGAGCGGGACTACCTGGCCCTTCCCCCCGCGCTCGCCGCGGCGGAGCTCACCGCGCCCGTGATTCTCCTCGGCGACGGTATCGAGGCCTGCCGCCCCTGGCTCGGCCGGCTGGGCGAGGACGTGCGCATCGCGCCGGCCGCCCAGCGGCTGCCGTCGGCCTCCGCCGTCGCCGAGCTCGGCCACGCCGTCCTCTCCGCGGGCGGCGGAGTTGGTGCGGAAGGCCTGGTGCCGCTCTACCTCCGTCCCTCCGAGGCTGAGCTCAAAGCGCGGCGAGGTTGAGTGACGTGGAGCCAGGGCTGACGGCCACGCCGATGGCGGCGGCCGACCTCGATCAGGTGCTCGCCATCGAGCGGGTGTCTTTCATAACACCGTGGACCCGCGCTGCCTTCTGCTACGAGATCGAGCAGAACAAGGTTGCCCGGTGCACGACCATGCGATCGGCTGGTCGTATCGTCGGTTATCTGTGCCTGTGGGAGATCGGCCACGAGATCCACATCACCAACTTGGCCGTGCATCCCAAGCTGCGGCGGCGGGGCGTCGGGCGCAGGCTCCTCGCCCTCGCCATGGCGGAAGGGGCGGCCCGAGGGGTGACCCTCGCCTTTCTCGAGGTGAGACCGAGCAATGCGCAGGCGCTCAAGCTCTACGAGAGCCTTGGTTTCCAAGTCATCGGGCGGCGCACGGGTTACTACTTCGACACCGGCGAGGATGCGCTCGTCATGGAAGCACGTCTGGGTGGTGAGGAGGCACGGGCGGTGGCGGGGAACCGCACCACCGGCTCCTGAGTTCCTATGGCAACTTGCCGGCCCTCCCGCCGGACCCACCTAGCCCACAAGGAGACACCGATGATGCGACGATTCTCACCCGGCCTGCTCGCCTTCATCGTGGCTTCGGCCGTGCACGGCACGGCCTTCGCCGAACCGATGAACTTCAAGATGCTCTCCAACCAGTCACGCGCCACGTTCAAGCCGGACGCCCCCCTCGAGACCATCGTCGGGACCACGGCCGGCCCTGGCGTCACCGGCACCCTGACCGTCGACCCTGCGAAGCCCGCGAACGGGAAAGGCACGATCAAGGTGGATTTGACGACGCTCACGAGTGGCGTCGCCAAGCGTGATCAGGACATGCAGCAGCCGCAGTATCTCGACACGGCCAACGAGGCCAACAGGTACGCCGTTTTCGAGATCAAGAGCATCGAGATAGCGGGCCCGCTCGAGGCGGGTAAGGAAGTGCCGGCCAAGGTCAAGGGTGTCCTCACCATCAAGCAGAAGCCGGTGGACGTGGTGGCCGACGCCCGCGTCACCTACCTCAAGCTCGCCCCCGAGCAGGCGGAGGCGCAGAAGCGCTTCGGCTTCACCAGCGACAACATCAAGGTGCGGACCAAGCTCGGGACGCTCTTCACCAATCACGACATGACCATCCCGCAACTCATGTCCCTCAAAGTGTCGAACGAGATTCAGCTCGAAAGTGATCTGACCTTCGTGAAGCAGTAGCCGCCCGCGTCGCGTCGGGGCCGGGCCGAGGGGCCCGGCCCGTTTCCTTCTCCGTCAAATCTGCTAAAATCCCGTCGTGCCAGCCCTTTCCCCCCGGGCGTCCGCGTGATCTCACTCGTCGACCGTATGCTCGCCGGTGATCGACTGGCCCTTGCCCGACTCATCACGCGTGTCGAAAACCGCCTGCCGGGCGTGGTGGAGATCATGCGCGGCGTACAGCCGCATCTGGGGCGGGCTCACGTGCTCGGCGTCACCGGGCCGCCGGGCGCGGGAAAGTCGACGCTGGTGGACAGGCTGACCGCGCGTCTCCGCGCCGCGGGCGAGCGGGTGGGCATCATCGCCGTCGACCCGTCGAGCCCGTTCACGGGCGGGGCGGTGCTGGGCGATCGCATCCGGATGCAGGCGCATACCCTCGACCAGGATGTCTTCATCCGCAGCATGGCCACCCGCGGAAGCCTCGGCGGCCTGGCGGCCGCCACCGGCGATGTCATCAAGCTCATGGACGCCGCCGGCTTCCCGTGGATCCTCATCGAGACGGTCGGGGTGGGGCAGACGGAGCTGGACATCATCAAGCAGGCGGACACTACCGTGGTCATCCTCGTGCCGGAGTCGGGCGATTCCGTGCAGGCCATGAAGGCGGGACTCATGGAAGTGGCGGACATCTTCGTGGTGAACAAGGCCGATCGCGACGGCGCCCACGCCCTCATGGCCGAGCTGCGCTTCTCCGTGCACCTGCACTACTCGAGCAGCGTGTCGCCCAAGGACATCGACTGGGAAATTCCCGTCCTCGCTGCCCAGGCCACCAACGACGTCGGGGTGGGGGAGCTTCTCGCGGAGGTCAAGCGTCACCGGAGCGTGCTCGACCAGACGGGGGCGTTGGAGAAGCGTCGCCGCGCGCGCCGGCGCGCGGACCTGCGCACTCTCCTCGCCGAAGAGTTCTCGGGGCGCGTGATGGCTTCGGTGGAGGCGGATCCGGAGCTGGTGGCCACCATGGACGCGGTGGCGGAAGGCAAGCTGGACGGGTATACCGGCGTGGAGCGCATTCTGGCCCGTCTCCTCCGCCGACCTTGACCACGACGAGACCACGAGCAAAGGCGGGCATCGATCATGACTGAGCTGGTGGCGAGCGGCCTTCCCTACCGCGACACCTTCTGGAACATTCCCATGTGGGCGCGCGTCTTCGTCTACGTGGGGGGTACCGCGGCCATCGCCGTCTTCGCGTGGGGGTGCTGGCAACGCGTCGCCCTCTGGCGCGAGGGCACGCCCGAGCGACGCACGGATCGCATTCCCGAGCGCATAGTGCTCGTGCTGACCCAGGCGCTGGGGCAGGCGCGCATCCTCTCCCAGGCCTACCCCGGGGTCATGCACGCCATCGTCTTTTGGGGCTTCCTCGCCCTTTTCATCGGCACCGTGCTCGCCACCATCGACTACGACATCACCCTGCCCCTCCTCCACGTCAAGCTGCTCAAGGGAACCTTCTACCTCCTCTACGAGCTCGTGCTCGACATGTTCGGGCTCTTCTTGGTGGTTGGCCTCGGCATGGCCTGCTGGCGCCGCTTCGTCACGCGGCCGGCCCGAGTCGATCCCACGCCGAGATTCGCCTATGCCCTTCTCATTCTCTTCGTGATCAACGCCACGGGCTTCGTCATGGAGGCGTGCCGGCTCGCCGTGGTCAAGCCGGCGTGGGCGGCGTGGTCACCCGTCGGCTACGTGCTGGGGCAGGCCATGCTGGGCGTGGGGCTGGGGGAGGGCGCGCTCCGCGGCATTCACCTCTCCGTCTGGGTCTTCCACGCCGCCATCGCCTTCGTGTTCATCGCCCTCATCCCCCAGTCGTACTTCATGCATCTCGTCACCACTCCGCTCAACATTTTCTTTTCCAAGCTCCGCCCGCGGGGCGAGCTCGCCAAGATCGAGCACATCGAGGAGACGGAGCATCTCGGCGTGAGCAAGTTCGAGGAGTTTTCCTGGAAGCGGCGCCTCGACTTCGACGCCTGCGTCGAGTGCGGGCGCTGCCAGGACGCGTGCCCCGCCTATATCTCCGGCAGCGCCCTCAATCCGAAGCGCATCATCGTCAAGCTCAAGCGCTACATGCTGGACGGGGACACGCGGCCGATCCACGGTGAGGTGATACAGGCCGACGAGCTCTGGGCCTGCACCACCTGCATGGCCTGTGTCCAGGAATGCCCCGCCTACATCGACATCGTGGACACCATCGTGGACCTCCGTCGCTTTCTCGCCCTGTCCGAGGGTGCGCTGCCCTCGACGGCCCCCCTCGCCCTGCAGAACATCCAGCGGGCGGGCAATCCGTGGGGTCTCGCGCCCGCCGAGCGGCTCAAGTGGGCGGAGGGGCTCGACGTCCCCGTGCTGGAAGAAGGCAAGCGCGTCGAGTACCTCTACTGGGTCGGCTGCTCCGCCTCCTACGACCGGCGCAATCAGAACATCGCCCGCTCGGTGGTGAAGATCCTCAAGAAGGCGGGCGTGTCCTTCGCGGTCATGGCCGAGGAGCGCTGTCACGGCGAGGTCGCTCGCCGCCTGGGCGAAGAGTATCTCTACCAGACGGTGACCACGGAGAACGTGGAGAACATCAAGAAGTACTCGTTCGAGAAGGTCATCACCCACTGCCCGCACTGCTTCAACACCATCAAGAACGAGTATCCGCAGTTCGACGGCCACTTCGAGGTGCTGCACCACTCGGTGGTCATCGCCGACCTGGTCAAGAGCGGCCGCATCAAGCCGACCAAGGCCACCGACCAGACGGTGGCCTTCCACGACTCGTGTTACCTCGGCCGCTACAACGGTATCTTCGAGGGCCCGCGCGAGACGGCCCGCTCCGTGCCGGGACTGCGGCTCATCGAGATGCCCCGCAATCGCGAGCGGGGTCTCTGCTGCGGGGGCGGGGGCGGACAGATGTGGATGGAGACGCCGGCCAAGAAGCGCGTGAACGTCATCCGCGTCGAGGAGGCCCTCGCCTCCAAGCCCGACGTCGTGGGTGTGGCCTGCCCCTTCTGCCTCGCCATGGTCGACCTCGGGCGCAAGGTCGCGGGCGCCGAGGAGACGCTCCAGGTCAAGGATATCTCCGAGCTCGTCGCCGAAAGCCTCGAGTAGGCGTGCGGTGGAAGGCCTGCCTTCCTGGTGATCGCCGTTTGCGCCACCGATGTCAGTGTGTGGCGCCCGCGTGAAGCGCGTAGCCACTCCTCTTGAGGCAGGCACGACTCTTGAGGCAGGCACGACCAGTCTGCCTCGGCACTTTTCATCGGCCGCTGATTTCAGGGTAAATTTGCGGGCGTGCCGCAAGCGTGTTCGGACCTTCCTGGTAGTCGCATTCGAACTTCGGGACAGGAAACGGGGAGACCGGTCATGGTTTCTGGGGATACCTCCGGCCGACCGACGAACGGCAAGCGCCGGCGCCGATTTCGGATCGCGGGCGGCATCGTTGCCGTGCTCGCCAGCGTAGCGGCGTCGCCGGTTCCGGCTCCCCTCGAGACGGCGCGCGCGCTCCTGCAGGACTTCCGGGCGGATCCGACCCGTATCGACCGTGCGCGTGATCTGTTGGAAGCGGCCGTCGCGCGCGACGCGGCCGGCGACCCTCGGATCCTGGTCGCCCTGTCCCGGGCGTGGTTTCTCTATGGTGAGAACCGCGTGGCCGGCGAGGAGGCCAGGCTGGCCGCCTACGAACGTGGCCGCGCCGTGGCCGAACGAGCCATCACCCAGAGGCCGAACGACGCAGAAGGGCATCTCTGGTACGCCATCAATCTCGGCAGCTGGGCGCAGGTCAAGGGACTGCTCCGCTCCGTGCTGACGCTTCAGACCATCCGGCGCGAAGTGGACACGGTGCTGCGTCTCGATCCCGACAACGTCGACGGGCACGTCATGGCCGGGAGTCTCGACCGAGAGGTCCCTGCCATCTTGGGTGGGGACAAGGCCAAAGCCGAGGAGCATTTCAACACGGCGAGGAAGCTGGCTCCGCATCTCACCGGCGCCCGGATGGAGCTGGCCAAGCTCTACATCAAGATGGATCGGCTCGCCGAAGCGCGACGGGAGCTTCAGGCAGTGCTCGACGAGCCCGCTCCGACCGATCGCTCCCGCTGGGAGCTCACGGAGGTGCCGCAGGCCCGCCATATGCTTCGCTCGCTCAGGGCGACGCCCGCGCCTTCGCAATGAGGGCAGAAGATCACTTCCCTCACCTCCCGTCTTCTTCGCGCCCGAGTCGCGACTTCCGGGTCTCGGGCAAGGTGTCCTCCTCTCTGCGGACCTCGTGTCGGAACCCCATGTTTTCGCAGAGTGAAGAAGTGGCATTCCTGTCCCTCGATGGCGTGTCCGGCGATCATATTGCTATCGGGAGGAGCTTCACGGTTCACGGCACGGCTCGAGATGGCACGACGCTGGCGAACGCCATGCAGTTGGATCCCGACTGGCTCCTCGATGCGCTCGCCTCGATGACCTTCAGCGGCTGAGCGCCAGTTCGTCCCGGCATTTCTCACGAGAGCTGTTTTCTATCGTGCTAAATTTGCCCGCATGAGCAGCGGGCAGGCGCTCGGGTCGACGTGGATGGCGCCGAACCGGACCAACGACACGTTGGACGAGCTCACGAGCACTCGACTGGTCTTCGCTGAGCGCGGACGCTCTCTGGCTCTCGCGTCGCCATGGCGGTTGCCCGAACCGGTATAGCGCAGCCATGAGCCAGCTCAGCGCCAAGGACCGGAAGAGGCTGCCCAAGAGCGCTTTCGCCTACGTGGATTCGCGCGGTCGCCGCCGACTGCCGATCCACGACGAGTCGCACGTCCGCAACGCCCTCGCGCGCTTCACGAAGGTGGCCTTCGAGGATGAAGCGGCTCGCGAGCGGGCGCGCAAGAAGCTCCTCGGTGCCGCCAAGAAGTACGGGATCGTGCCCATCGGGTTCATGACCGGCCAGTTGCAGGCCCAGATGAGCGCGGCGACGGCCGGCCGTCTGGTGATCGAGCTCGGGCAGGTGGACACGCCGTCCGAGTTCGAGCGACGACTGCGCGTGGCCCTTCGCGATCCCACCCTCTCCGTCCTGCACTGGTCCGATTCGGGTGGCATATATCTCGACGGGGCGGGCCGACCCGCGACGTTACCTCCCGATGGGGAAGGGCGCGCGGTGACGCTCCTCGAGCGCCACGGTCGACCCATGACCGCTCTCGTGCACGACCGCGCGGTACTGGACAATCCGGACCTGGTGAAGACGGTGACCGCGGCGGTCAAGCTGGCCGTCGAGAACGAGCGGCTCCGCGGCCAGGTCGAAGCTCAGGCGAGCGAGGCGCGAACCTTGCCCACCGGACACGTGACGTTCCTCCTGACCGACATCGAAGGGTCCACCAGCCTCCTGCAACGGCTGGGCGATCGGTATGCAACGCTCCTCGCCGATGTTCGCGCCTTGATCCGTCTTTCCGTGAGTCGGGTGGGCGGCCGAGAGGTCGATGCTCGCGCGGACGAATTCTTCGCCGTCTTCGATCGCGCGCCGAAGGCGCTCGAGGCCGCTCTGTCGATCGCACGGGCGGCGGGGGCGCGGGCTTGGCCCGACGGGGTCGAGGTCAAGATCCGTGTCGGCGTTCATGCCGGACGTCCCACCCTCACGGATGCCGGGTACGTCGGGCTCGCCGTTCACACCGTCGCCCGCATCTGCTCGGTGGCCCACGGCGGCCAGATTCTGCTCTCGGCCGCGGCCCGCGAGGCTGTGGGTCGGTCCCGGCCGGCCGGCATCCGCTTCCGGAGCCTGGGCTCGCATCGGCTCCGTGGTCTGCGTGAAGCGCAGGCGCTCTTCCAGGTGGAAGCGGCTGACTTGCCCGCGCGCTTCCCTCCGTTACGAATGCTCGCTGCCTCGCCTGGCCAGACCGGCGAGCCCGGGTAAGGGGTCGATCAGGCTCCCTGGGGTCGCACGGGACGTCGCCATTCGTCGCCGCCGGGCCACGGCCCCAGTGTCCGGTCGGCCTCTTCCGCATCGACCTGGAGGTCGCACCAGGCGCGACAGTCGGTGCAAAACACGCGCCGGATGTCGAGCGTATCCGCTTCGAGCAGAACGGTAGTCCTCGCCGACTGATGAGGCCGTCGGAGCGCCTGGTGCTCGAGCAGCAGCGCGTGCAATCGCCGGAGAAAGGCGTTGTCGTGCGCCGTATCCTCGCGCGGGATTCGCCCGCTCGCGAGAACCCAGCGGCTGCCGTCGGGCAGGCGCAGGTATGCCTCGCCTCTCTGGAGCCAGCCGATCTCATCCAGGAGCACCGAGGGAAACACGTTCAGGAGCTCCCCGTTCGGGTCCGTCCGCAGAGCCTCCCAGTCGCGCCAGTACGACTCCATGGATTCAGCGCGAATGTCGCGGACGGGGAGGGCGGCCATGGATTGAGCCTTGAGGCGGTCCGACTGCTCGGCCGCCGTCACCGGCGCCTTCCATACCGCGTCCGGGGTCGTCATGATCGCCGCATGGACACGGAATCGGAGAGGGGAGCGCTCTCCGACGAGAGACTCACGCCTTGTCTGGTTGATCTGATCCGGGGGCGGGTGAACCCGACAGCAGCCGGAGCCGCGCTTCCGCGTCCGTAATCGGCGAAGGCCCGTGAATCATGGCCCGGGCCATGTCGAGCATCGGATAGCCGTTCTTGGCTTCTTCCTGGAAACGCCGGGCGAAGCCACCGCTCCGGATGTCTTCCAGGGTCGCCCGGAAGCTGGTCATGATCGCCTCCCTGTCCATCTCGAGAGTGCGAATCATGCCGCCGAAGAGCGCGGTCGGCCCGTGATCCTCGGACGACCGGAAGAAACCGGCCTCGCGGAAGGAGCGGAAGACGATTTCCATCTCGCCCGACATGTACATCTCGAGCGCCAGGGCCTCGGCGGGGATGCCCGCATCGCGGCCGACCTCGAACGCGGTCATGATGGCCATGCCGAGGACGGCACCCACCGTCTGCTCCACGAAGAGATCCAGCGACGCTTCGGCCTTGGCGGTCATCTGGACGGCGCCGGCGCGGAGGACGCCCAGGGCCTCCGCGAGGCCCAGCATGCGCTGTTGCGCCCGACCGCTTCGATCCGCTTCCACGCCCACGCAGCCCCAGAAGCCGTCGCCTGCTACATAGCGGGCGCGTGCCGATACTCCGGCCATGCGTGGCGCCACGAGAAGCACGTCGACTGACTCGGGGGGATGAATGAGGTCGAAGGCGAGGCTATAGCCGGAGCCGAAGGCGATGGCGCTGCCCGGCCGGAGGGCGGGCGTGACGTCGCGTTCGAAGACGGCGGGGATCACTTCATCCGGGAGGAGCACGAACACGACGTCATCCGATGAGGCGAGGGCCAGCGGGACGACTTCGAATCCCTCGGCGCGGGCCCGCTCGGCATATTCGTCCTCCCGATTGCCGACCCGGATCTTGATCCCCGAGTCGCGGAGATTCAGGGCGGCGGTGCGTCCGAGGTTCCCGTAGCCGAGCACGGCCACCACTTCGCCCGCGAGCGCTCGGGGAGGCGCATCCTCCGTGCGATACACCTTCACCTTCGTCTCTGGTGGGTTCGTCATATTCGAGTTGCTCTCACTCCCTCGAGTGGCTTACGGTCCGTGTGGTCCGGCGACGGGCAACTGGCCGTTCAGCACCCCGCGGACCTTACTCGCCAGGTCCGCGACCGCGAAAGGCTTGACGACGAAGGGTTCACCGGGGGCGAGCCGGATGCCATAGTTCTCCACTGTCTCGGCGCTGTGCGCAGACATGAACAGCACCTTGATACCGGGACGGAAGACCCGGAGCCGGCCCGCCAGCTCGCGCCCATTCATGCCCGGCATCACCACATCGGTGAGGAGCAGGTCGAGCGGCTCCTGCCGCGAGCGGGCGATGCGAAGGGCCTCGCGCGGATCCCCCGTCGCCAGGATCGTATACCCTTCCGCTCGCAAGATACTGCTCGTCACGCCCAGCACCTCGGGCTCGTCGTCGACTACCAGAATGGTTTCCATGGGCTCGGATCGTGAACCGTCGCCATGCACGTGCACCTCCGCTCGGAGCAGGTGTGCGAGGTGACCCACCTTCAGGGCGGGCTGCCTCAGGACAGTCGCCGATACCGCCATGCATCATAACCCAAATCGAGGACACGACGGTGTCTGAGGCGGGTGGCCCGCGGCGGTGTGCTACCATTCGCCGGGTGGCGCGACGCGGGACGGCCACGCCAAGGCACGAGCTTGTCAGTCACGTGGAGGAGAACCCATGATCGGATGCGGCAGACGCGTCGTTGTCGTCGGGCTCGCGGGTCTCATCGTCGCGATCCCGGGGATAGGCACGGCCCAGCCCTACATTTATCCGGATCGCGGCCAGAGCTACCAGCAGCAGGAATCGGACAAGGGACAATGCTACGGCTGGGCGGTCCAGCAGACCGGCTTCGACCCCGCGAATCCCCAGGTCGCCATGGCTCAGCCCCCTCCTCCACAGTATTATAGTCAGCCCCAGGCCCCTCAGGGGGGCATGCTCCGGGGCGCCGCGGGTGGCGCCGCTCTGGGAGCGGTCGGAGGCGCCATCGGCGGTGACGCGGGCAAGGGCGCGGCCATCGGGGCGGGAGTGGGTGCGCTGTTCGGGGGCATGCGCAGGATGCGATACGAGGAGCAACAGCAGCAGCAGATGCAACAGCAGCAACAACAGCAGCAGATGTACGCGGCGCAGCAGCAGAACGCCATGGCCCAGGGTCGATCGAACTACGAGCGGGCTTTCAGCGCCTGCATGTCCGCCCGCGGCTACACGGTCCGCTGATGGACGATCGGAGGGTCGCCATGAAGCTCCTCGTATCGGGCTTGATCATCCTCGGCGTCGCCGTCGCGGGCCTGTCTCCGCAGTGGAGCGCGGCGGCCGGGAAATACGATGGAGCGGCCCCGCTGGTCTGCGCCGCCATGACGGTGAGTGAGTGCGTGGCGGAGGGCAGATGCCAGCGGCGCAACGCGGAGAAGGTGAACTTCCCGGCGCTCTTCAAGGTCGACATCAAAGCCATGAAGCTCCGGGAGCTCGGAGCCGAGAAGGCCCGAGAGACCTCCATCCGCAGTCTCGATCGGACGAGTAGCACGATGATACTGAGCGGGGCCGAAGGCGAACGGGGGTGGACGGTGCTGATCAACGAAGCCAACGGGAAGATGTCGGCAACCGCCGCTGGAGACGGAGAGGGCTTCGTCATATTCGGGCAGTGCGCGTTGCCGTAGCTCTCGCCATGGGCAACGTGGTGCGATACCTCGTGGGTCTGCGACTCTCGACGAAGGGGAGATAACCGTATGGCCAAATGGTTGGCTGGTGTGTTCCTCGCGGCCCAGATCCTCATGGGCTGCGCCGGCGGCCAAGGGCAGTTCGGAGGCGGCGGCTATGGTGGTTACCAGCCACCACTGCCTCCGGCTCCGATGCCCGTCAATACCCCTCCGCCCCCCGTCTATGCCCCTCCGCCGCCTCCGACTCAGCCCTACATCTACCCAACGCGGGGCCAGTCACCACAGCAGGAGGAATCGGACAAGGGCCAGTGCTACGGCTGGGCCGTGCAGCAGACCGGCTTCGACCCGGCGAATCCGCGGGTGGCCATGCCTCCACCACCGCCCAGGTATGCGACCCCGCAGCAGCAGTCGCTCGGGGGCGGCGCCCTCGAAGGCGGCCTTGGTGGTGCGGCGCTGGGAGCGGTCGGAGGGGCCATCGGTGGCAATGCCGGAGAAGGTGCCGCCATCGGTGCCGCCGTCGGTGGACTGTTTGGGCTGATGCGGCGGGCCCGGTCCAACGAAGAGGCGCAGCAGCAGATGCAGCAGCAGCAGCAACAGCAGCAGGCGTACGCGGCCCAGGAGCAGAATGCGATGGCCCAGGGCAGATCCAACTACAATCGCGCCTTCAGCGCCTGCATGTCGGCCCGCGGCTATACGGTGAACTGAAGCATGGGCACATTCGCCCAGCGTGCGGATCTTCGCGCCACGGCCAGGATCGCGTGGGTTTCGGGCCAGCTCTCTCCTCGCGCCTCCCCGGAGATGGCCGGCTGGAAGATTCGAGAAGGCATGGATGCAGCACAGCAGTAAGGCACGCCGAGGACCGGCGCCCGCCGGTTGGCGAGCCGGCGTCCTGGTCGGCGGTCTTTTGGTGGTGTCCGGCTGTGCCGCCCCGGTCGGGGTGACGCGCGTGAGCACGCAGGCCATGTACAAGGGGCTGACGGCCAGCGTGCTATCCACGGGGCGACCGAGCCAGTATTCGGAGCACCTCCTGATTCCCCTGGGCCTGTCCGCCCGCTTCGATGAGGAGCCCGAGGCAGTGCTCGCGCGGGGGCCGGGGATAGGCCTGAGCCGCGAGTACCTCTTCGTGCTCGCCGAGCTGTCGCCGGGCGCGCGGGACGCCGATCCATTGGACCCGCGTCTGCGGCTCGCCGCCAATCTCTACAACGTCGGCCTCGCCCAGGGCCTGGGAGGGCCGGACGGGGAAAGTGTCGAGATCGAATCCGTACGCGCCCGCTCCCCTTCGGGAATCTGGAGATCTCCGTCAAGCCGCGGAGCCTGCTCTGGAGCGGCTACTCGATGCGGCGGCGGGCATGAAGAAACCGGAGCCACCGGAGCCGGACGGGACCACGCGGCCATGATCCGACCCACGAGCAGTACCGGCGTGACTACCAAGGAGGAGCAGAGATGATGCGACAGCGATCCCGATGGACGAAGGCGGGAGCGGCGGCGGGAGTGTTGCTGTTCACCTCTGGCGCGGCGTGGGGGCAAACGTTCGTCTACCCGCAAAAGGGCCAGACGCCTCAGCGTCAGGCGCAGGACCAGGGGGAGTGCCAGGCGTGGGCGACCCAGCAGACCGGCATCAATCCGGGCATGCCCATGGCGCAGGCGCCGCCGCCCGCCCAGGCGCCGCAGGGCGGAGTCCTGCGTGGTGGCGCCCGAGGCGCGGCGGTCGGGGCCGTGGGGGGCGCCATCGGAGGAGATGCGGGCAAGGGCGCGGCCATCGGCGCCGCCACCGGCGCCATGCTCGGCGGGATGCGCCGGCGCGACCAGGTGCGGCAGCAGGAGACGCAGCAGGCGCAGGCGCAGCAGATGCAGGCATCGCAAATGGATACGTTCAATCGCGCGCAGGCCACGTGCCTCCAGGCACGCGGCTACTCGGTCAACTAGCCATGGGGAGACGGACGATGACCAGGCTCGAAGCAGTGGTGCTCTGCGTGGTGGTGGCAGGTCTCGGTATGACGTGGCCGGCGGCCGCCGCGGGCAAATATGACGGGTCGGCGCCCATGATCTGCGCCGTCACGTCCATGGTCGAGTGCACGGCCGACGGCAAGTGCGAGCGCAGCGCCCCGCAGGAGGGCAACAATCTGCCGACGTTCCTCCGCGTGGACGTGAAGGGCGGGGCCTTGACCGCCAACGACGGCAGCGGGCGCAAGACGGACATCAAGGCCTCGAGTGTGGTGGGTGAACAGCTCATGCTCCAGGGCGTAGACAACGGCAAGGCATGGAACATGGTGATCGGGTCGGGAACGGGACGCTGGGGCGGCTCCGTCGTCGAGGACGACGGATCGTTCGCCATCTTCGGCTCCTGCACCCTGCCGTAGGCGCGGGATTGTGCTAGCTTCCAGCGCATGAGCTCGAACGGGAGCGTGTCCCGCCAGTCCGGACCTGCGTGAGCGACGCGATCGCCGCCCGCCCGAGTTGGACGCCTGGCGTCCAATGGGGCCGGCGTGTGCGTCGCGTGGCGCGCAGCGGGGTGGTGGTCGCCGGGGCCATCGTGGCCCTGTGCGTGGTCGGCGTGGCCATCTTTGCCCACGTGATCGCTCCGCATCCGCCGGACGAGCCGAACTTCGAGCTGATCGAAGCGCCCCCGAGCTACAAGGCGTGGTTCGGCACGGATCGGCTCGGCCGCGACGTCTTGAGCCGGGTCATCTTCGGCTCGCGTATCTCGCTGTACGTCGCCCTCGCTTCCATCGGCGTGTCGATGCTGGCGGGGGGCGCGCTCGGTTTGGGCGCCGGCTTCAGCGGTGGGGCGTGGGACAACATCATCAATCGCGTGATGGACGTCTTCTTCAGCATCCCGGGGCTCCTGCTCGCGGTCGGCGTGGCCGCCATGAGGGGGCCGGGGGTGCAGAGCGCCGTGCTCGCCATCGCCATCGTCTATACGCCGGTGTTCGCGCGGGTCATGCGGGGGCCCGTCCTCGCCGAGCGCGAAAAGGACTACGTGGAGGCCGTCCGCGCCCTGGGGGCCACCCGGCTGGTCGTGGCCCTCAAGCACGTGTTGCCGAACGTGCTCTCGCCCTTCGTGGTCCAGGGCACCGTGGCCTTCTCCCAGGCCGTCCTCATCGAGGCTTCGCTGAGCTACCTGGGCCTCTCGGCCCAGCCGCCCACACCGTCGTGGGGCAACATGCTGAACGAGGGCCGGACCTATCTCGAGACCGCGCCCTGGATCTCCGTGTTTCCCGGCATCGCCATCATGGTCACGGTGCTCGCCTTCAATCTCCTCGGCGACGGCCTGCGCGATGTCCTCGACCCCAACTCGCAATAGCGCCACTCCACGGGAGGAACGACCATGACCACCGATCCGAAGCATGCCGACATCTCTCGCGTCAGCCGACGTGATGCCCTGAAGCTCGGGGGCGCCGCGCTGGGCACCCTGGCCTTCGGCGCCCCGGCCTTCGCCCAGACCCCGAAGCCGGGCGGCAGCTTCGTCTCCGCCCAGACCACCGAGGCGACAGGACTCGATCCGCAGCTCGTGCCCGCGCTGTCCCGGAGCCGTCGATCGCCCATGATGTACAGCCAGCTCGTGCGCTTCGACGCGGACATGAACGTGGTCCCCGAGCTGGCCGAGTCGTGGCAGATCAGCCCCGACGGGCTCGCTTGGACGTTCAAGCTCCGACCCGGGGTGAAGTTCCACGATGGCCAGGAGATGACCTCGGCCGACGTGAAGTACACCTTCGACCGGCTCTTCGAGGTCTCGCCGGGCAAGTCGGACTTCATCGCGGTGGACAAGGTCGAGCCGGTCGGCAAGTACGGCATCAAGTTCGTCACCAAGGAGCCCTTCGCCGGCCTCCTCGCGGCCCTCGGCGGATTCTGGGGCTTCATCATCAGCGAGGCCGGCATCAAGAAGTACGGCGATCTCAACAAGGCGGCGCTGGGCACGGGGCCCTTCATGCTCGAGGACTGGAAGGTGGAGCAGCAGCTCGTGCTGAAGAAGAACCCCAACTACTTCCGCAAGAGCCAGCCCTACGTGGACGCGCTCACCCTGCGGGTGATCCCCGACGAAGCCAATATCGTGGCCGCGCTCCGGACGGGTCAGATTCACCACGCCTTCCTCGAGGACAACAAGAACTTCAACCTCCTCAAGGACGAGAAGACCCTCACCGGATACCGCTCGTCGCGCCTGGGCTACGACTTCCTCAACATCAATGCCAGCCGCGGCCCCCTCAAGGACGTGCGGGTGCGCCAGGCCATCTCCTGGACGGTGGACCGGAGCCAGGTCATGCGCGTGGCCGCCTCCGGCTTCGGCCGCCTCACCGCGCCGGCGACCCAGCCCATGAAGCAGTGGCAGATCCCCGAAGAGCAGTGGATGCGCTACTACAAGGCCGACGTGGAGAAGGCCAAGAAGCTCATGGCCGACGCCGGGCAGGCGAACGGCTTCACCGTCAAGCTCCTCGTCATTCCGACCTTCCCGACCATGGTATCGGGCGCCCCCGTGGTCGCCTCCCAGCTCAAGCGCATCGGCATCAATGCCGAGATCGAGAACGTGGAGTACGCGATCTGGATCAAGCGATGGCTCGCCCACGACTTCGACATGACCATGAACACGACCCCGGGCTACGCCGATCCCGACACCGCTTTCTTCCGGGCGCTTCACTCCACCAAGGGCCAGAACTGGAATTCGTGGAGCGTGCCCGAGCTGGACGCGGCCCTCGAGCTGGGCCGGCGCACCATGGATCCCAAGAAGCGCAAGGAGATCTACGACCGCGTGCAGATCATGATCCTCGAGAACGTGCCGCACCTCTGGCTCTTCTCGGCGGAGCGGATCGATTTCACCCAGGCGTCCGTCAAGGGCTTCCGGCAGCATCCGACCACGCTCCTGTACAACTTCGAGGACGTCTGGCTCGACAAGGCCTGAGCGGGGAGGCTCGGGGCCGCGCGAGAGACCATGGGCCGTTACCTCGCGGTGCGGCTGTACTCGATGGGGGTGACGCTCGTCGGGCTCACCGTGCTC
>WNFU01013761.1_pt1 | contig 16043 bp, 17 predicted proteins | sample 5400121 | NCBI WGS metagenome assembly WNFU01 (sample SAMN13153360, study PRJNA577476) | soil metagenome | isolation source: 100 cm soil or saprolite under grassland replicate 1 | place: USA:California | collected 2016-06-15
CGCGCCGATGAGCCGCGGCGCGCTGTTCGAGAGCGTCAGCGCCGCCACGATCGAGCGGTGGACGTTGGTGGACGCTCGGTGGACGTCGGAACCGCCAATCGTCGCCGCCTCGGAAAACGGAAACCGCAGCTAAGCAGGAAGAATCCGGAAGCCCTCTGACGGACTCGAACCGTCGACCCCCTCCTTACCATGGAGGTGCTCTACCAACTGAGCTAAGAGGGCGAGGCCGCTAGGGTAGCCGCTTTCCGAGGCAGGAGCCCTGCTCAGTGACCGCGGCGCGCGAAGGCTCGGTAGTCGATGCTCAACAGCACGCCCTCGGTGCTCGTCGACACGCGCAGCAAGGCGAGTGCGCGTCGGAAATTCGCTTCGGTCGGGGTCCCTGCGGGCTGACGCACCCACTGACCGTGAAGGATTCTCTCGTCGAAGCCGATTGGCAGCTGTCCCGGCCTCTGGAGGTAGACGTAGGTCGTGACGTATGCGCCGTACGGCGGGCCGGTGTCATGCCACGGCGCGCACGCGTGCTGCGCCGGTATGCCGTGCACCCATGTGTTCGCGTGCGCCTTGCGGAACCAGCGCGGCAGTGGAATCGTCCGGAAGACGGCGTCGTTCCCGGCCAGGTACGCACGCTTGTCGACGCTCCGCAGGACGCAGCCGTCCTGCCCGGGAATCACGCCTTGCGCGAACGCGACCGCGGCGATCCCCGCCAGCATGGCCAATCCCATGACGCCGAGGACGGCACGCCTCACGCCTCAAACATCGACGCCTTGGCGCTGCTGCTTGACTTCTCGCATCGACGTCCAGGAGGGATACGTCGACTTCCGCGGCTATCGGACCTGGTACCGCGTTGTCGGCAACCTCGGCTCCGGCGCCACGCCGCTGCTGGCTCTCCACGGCGGGCCGGGCTCGACGCACCACTACTTCACGCCTCTCGAGCAGATCGCGGACGAGCGGCCGCTCGTCCTCTACGACCAGATCGGGTGTGGGAGCTCGCACCGTCCGACAGACATCGAATGGACCGCCGCCGTCTTCCGCGACGAGGTCGTGGCGGTGCGCGAGCAGCTCGGCCTCGACAGGATCCACCTGCTCGGCACCTCGTGGGGCGGGATGCTCGCGCTCGAACACGTCCTCTCCGGCGCGCACGGGATCGTCGGCCTCGTCCTCAGCTCAACTCTCGCGAGCATCGACCAGTGGGCGGCTGAGCAGCGAGTCCTGCGCGACGCACTTCCTGCCGACGTCGTCGAAGTTCTCCAGCGCCACGACCGCGCGGGGACGTACGACGATCCGGAGTATCAACGCGCAGAGCAGATCTACTTCGATCGCCACTTCTATCGCGGGCCCAAGCCGCGCGCCGAGCTCGAACGCATGCGCGCCGAGCGCGCCCTCGACGTCTACCGGGCGATGCAGGGGCCGAACGAGTGGACTGTGACGGGCGCTTTGCGCGGGTGGGACGTCCGAGACCGTCTCGGCGAGATCGACATCCCGACGCTCGTCGTCCGCGGCCGCTACGACATGTGCACCGACGCAATCGCCGCAACGCTGGTGAACGGCGTCCGGGGCGCCCGCGAAGTCGTCCTCGAGCGCAGCTCTCACACCCCCGTGCTCGAGGAGACCGAGCGCTACCTGGAGGTCGTGGGCAACTTCCTCAAAGAGGCAGAGAGTGGGGGCGGGAGGATTCGAACCTCCGTAGGCTGAGCCGACGGGTTTACAGCCCGTTCCCTTTGGCCGCTCGGGCACACCCCCTTGAGCGGAGGGCCATTGTAGCCTTGGTCAGGTGGAGCGCTTCGACGTCGCGGTTGTCGGTGCCGGGCCCGCCGGCTCCACGGCCGCCTACCGCCTCGCGCGCGCGCACGCGCGCGTCTTACTAGTAGACAAGGCGAGCTTCCCCCGTGACAAACCCTGCGGCGGCGGCCTGACGATGCGGGCGGTGCGTCAGTTGCCCTTCTCCGTGGAGCCCGTCGTCGAGGACCGCATCACGCGGGCGCGCTGCAGGCTCCGCTACGGCCCCGTGATCGAGCGCGAGTCCGCGCAGGTGCTCTGCCTGATGACCCAGCGCCGCTTGTTGGACGAGTTCCTGGTCGAGCAGGCAGTCGACGCCGGGGCCGAGTTCAGGGACGGCGTGCGGGCGACGGTGGAGTCCGACACGCGACTCCGCGTCGACGGGAAGCCAATCGTGGTCGATGCCATCATCGGCGCCGACGGCGCCAACGGAATCACCGCGCGCGCGCTCGGTCTCGGCGGTGCGATCGTGAACGGCGTCGCGCTAGAGGGAAATCTCCCCTACGAACAGCTCCCATCTGACGGCTGGCGCGGCATGCTCGTGCTCGAGCTGGCGACGGTGCCGGGCGGATACGGGTGGATCTTTCCGAAGGGCGACCACGTCAACGTCGGCGTCGGCGGCTGGGGCGGGGAAGGGCCGCGACTGCGCCAGCACCTGCGCGTGCTCTGCGGGCACTACGGGATCGACCTGCGCGCGCTCACCGGCCTGCGCGGCCACCGGCTGCCGATGCGGCGGCCGCAGACGGTCCTCGCGCGCGGCCGCGCATTGCTCGTCGGCGACGCGGCGGGCGTGCTCGACCCAGTCTCCGGCGACGGGATCTACGAAGCTTTCGTGACGTCGCGACTCGCAGCCGACCACGTGCTCTCGGACGACCTGGAGTCGTACGACGCCGCCGTCCGGCGCGAGCTCGATCCGCTCTCCTCCGCCGGCTGGGGCGCCAAGAAGGCGCTCGACCGCTTCCCGCGCGCCGTCTTCACGATCATGCGGCTCCCGGTTACCTGGCGTGTCCTCGAGAAGCTGATGCTGGGCGAGGTCGCCCATCCCGGGGAGGCCCGCGGTCCCGGCCGCACCGCCATGAAGGTCATCCAGGCGCTGGCCCACGCCGCCTAAAGAAGCGGCACACCACTGCCGATGCACGTGTGTCCTCATGGAACTCAATCCCCTGCTCAGACGCGCCGTTGAGCTCGGCGCAAGCGACATCCACCTGAAGGCCGGCGTACCGCCGATCCTGCGCCGCGACGGCTCGCTCGGCCCGCTCGAGGAGTACCCGATCATGCAGGACGCCGACCTCGAGTCGGTCCTGGAGACGGTCGGCAAGCGCTCGCCGGAGCGCTACGCGGCCTTCAAGGACACAGGCGACCTCGACATCGCCTACCAGGAGGAGGATCTGCCGCGCTTCCGCGTCAACGCGTTCAGGCAGCGCGGCCACATCTCGTTCGCCTTCCGCGTCATCCCCAAGCACGTCCCGAACTTCGAGCAGCTCGGCCTCCCGCAGGGCATCCGCCGTCTCGCCGAGGAGCACCGCGGCCTCGTCCTCGTGACCGGCGCAACCGGCTCCGGAAAGACGACAACGCTCGCGGCGATGATCGATTTCATCAACCGGACGCGAAAGCAGCACATCGTCACGGTCGAGGACCCGATCGAGATCCTGCACCCGGATCACTCGTGCATCATCAATCAGCGCGAGATCGGGCTTGACACGATGGACTTCATGCAGGCGCTCCGGCGCGCGTTGCGCCAGGACCCTGACGTGATCCTGATCGGCGAGCTGCGCGACGCCGAGACCGCTCAGACGGCGCTCCAGGCCGCCGAGTCGGGCCACCTCGTGCTCTCGACGCTGCACACGGTGGACACCGCCGAGACGATCGGCCGGATGGTCGAATTCTTCCCGGAAGCGAAGCAGCAGATGATCCGCTCGATCATGGCGGGTGTCCTGCGCGGCGTCGTCAGCCAACGCCTCCTGCCGCGGATCGACGGCGGCCGCATCGCGGCAGTCGAGGTGATGGTCACGAACAGCCGGATTGCGGATCTGATCCGTGAGAACAAGCCCGAGGGAATCACGGACGCGATCGAGGAGGGCTCCTTCTTCGACATGCAGTCCTTCACGAAGGCTCTGATCGATCTCGTCGTCGACGGCAAGGTCGACCAGGAGGTCGCGGCCAACGCGGCGACGAACCGCCACGACTTCCTCGTGTCCCTCGAGCGCGCGCTGAAACAGAAGAAGGCCGATGTCGCGCTCGAGGAAAAGCAGAAGCAGGAAGAGGAAAGGCGCGAGTCCGAGCCTGACGTTCCGACGCTTCGCCTCGCCGAAGTCCGAGACTGATGCGACACCTCCTCGTTGCGGCCGTCGGGCTCTCGCTGCTCGCAGGATCGGCCCATGCAGCCGGGCCTCCGGTGCTCGGCTTCTCGATGTCGACGGGTGCAGGCGGACCGGCAACGGTCTCGCTTCCCAGCGCCTCGACGCCGAACGCTCCGGGCGCGATCTCCATCCCCGTCTCCTTCACGACGCCGCCCGCGAACCCGCAGCGGCTGCCCGTTTCGAGCCTGCACGTGCTCTGGCAGCGCGCCGGCTACGCGTACCGGATCCCGTGGAACGTGCTCGCCGCGATCAACAAGATCGAGTCGAACTTCGGCCAGAACATGGGTCCAAGCTCGGCGGGGGCGGTCGGCTGGATGCAGTTCATGCCCTCGACGTGGCTGCGCTGGGGAGTCGACGGGGACGGTGACGGCATCGCAGATCCGTGGAACGCAACCGACGCGATCTTCGCGGCCGCGCGCTACCTCGCCGCGGCCGGCGGCCAGACCGACATCTCCCGTGCCGTCTTCGCCTACAACCACGCCGACTGGTACGTCCGCGAAGTGCTCGACCTCGCCAGGGTCTACGGCCAGGGCGGCCCGGCGCAAACCGTGAACCTCGATCAGCTGCAGGCCGCGCTCGACCGGGCGCGCCGCACCGTCGTCAGCGCGAACGACGCACTCGTCGCCGCGCGGGCGCGCGAAGTCAACCTCCGCCGTGTCTCGCAACGCCTCCGCGCGAACGCGGAGGCAACGGAGCTCCTCTCGGACCGCCTCGCGGCGGAGCGCAGGGCGGTGCTCTTCAACGTCCGCGTCGACGGCGCGCATGAAGCGACCGAGGCGGCAAACGCCAAGCTCGAGCAGGCCGAGGCTGCGCTCGAGAGTGCGCGTCGGAACGCACAGGCGCCGTCCTTCTCGCAGGGCGTCGGGATGCTTCTGGGGGCGCCGTCGTACCAGAGCAACTACGTCTTTCCGGTCGGCGGCGGCCCGAGGCTCGTCTCCGTCGGCCACACGCATCACGACTATCCGGCTGCCGACATCGCCGCTCCGGCGGGCTCGCCCGTCTACGCGCTCTCGAACGGCGTCGTCGTCAACGCCTGGCACAGCCCCGACGCGCGCTGCGGGATCGGGATGACGTTCCGCACGCAGGACGGCCTCGTCTGGACGTACTGCCATCTCGCCTACCTCGAGCCCTCCGTCACGGATGGCACGCCGCTGTCGGCCGGCACGGCGGTGGGCCTCGTCGGCTCGACCGGACACGCCACGGGGCCGCATCTCCATCTCCAGCTCCAGCCCCCGACCTCGTATCCCCAGGATCAACCCTGGTTCCAGAGCTTTGCCGGCTCCGCCTTCCGCTGGCAGGACGCGCCGACGGAGCTCGAGCTCCCTGACGTGCCGGCTTCGACGCGGGTCTTCTCCGTCGTGCCTACCTCCGTCCCCAGTTCGAGGGATGGCGCGCTCGGCTTCACTCGCGGTGGGGCTTGAGTCCAGGCCGGCTCCTGCCGATCTGCGAGACATGGCTCTGCGGATAGCCACTCGTTTGCCGCGCCTTGCCGTCGTCGGCGCGGTCCTCTTGCTCGCGAGCGCCACGCTTGCCGTCGGCGCCGCGAAGCGGCTGACCGCGGTGCCAGCCGGAGCGCCTGCACCGCTCACCGCGGCCATGCTGGTCGTACCGGATGTCACGGGCCAGGCGTTCGTCTTCGCCAAGGGGACGCTCGAGGACACCGGTTTCGCCTGGCGCGTCGTCGGGAGTGTCCACGGCTACGCCGCGAACCAGGTCTCGAGCCAGACGCCGGCGGCGGGCACGAAGGTGCTCGACACCGGCGCGCCGACGATCACCGTGAGTCTCGAGCGCACCGCCTACCCCGAGAAGGGCGAGCCCGAGGACGTCTCCCCGTATGTGGGTACGAGCGTAAAGCTGGTCGGCCTCCGGCCGGTCAGTCCCGCCCCGGCACCCAAGCCCGCGCAGGCGAAACCCGCGACAGCCAAGCCAGCTACAACCAAGCCCGCCACAGCCAAGCCCGCCACAGCCAAGCCCGCGACAACCAAGCCGGAGGCGACCGCAGCGCCTTCGAGTCGTCCGCCGGCGTTCGCCGTTCCGAATGCGCCGAAGGAGCCGCTGAAGGAGATGCCGCTGACGCGGCGCGCGGAGCTGCTGGCGACGTGGATCAGCGCGCATCCGAAGCCCACGACGGCGAACGTCCAGCATTTCCTCTATCAGCACACCTGGGTCATCACCGGCGCGAAGTTCGGCTGGTGGCATGGAGCCGAGGCGCTTCGCCTGCTGATCGCGACCGACCGCGTCGCGCAGCAGCGCTGGGGCATCGGCCGGAAGAGCGAGCTCGTCGCCCGCAGAGCGCTCGCGGAGGTCGAAGCGAGGATGAAGTGACGCGGGTGCTCAGGGGAGAATCGGGCTACAGCCTCGTAGAGATGCTCACGGTGATGGTGATCATGGGGGTCGTCTCCAGCGCCATCACGGCTGTCTTCGTCTCGGGTTCGAAGGCGCAGGCCGATCAGGACCGCCGCTTTCAGGCGCAGCTCAACACCCGTCTCGCGCTCGACAAGATCCGCCGCGACATCCACTGCGCGAGCGACGTCACGCCGTACGCGACGAACGCGATCACGCTCAAGCTGCCGTCCGGCTGCGGCGGCGACGTCAGCTGGTGCACCTCCGCGGTGACCGGCTACACGAATCGATACCGCCTGTACCGCCAGCTCGGGACGAGCTGCAGCGCAGGAGGCGGCGTGAGAGTTGCCGACTACCTGACGAGCGCGAATGCCTTCCCGACGTTCGCGCACACGGTGGGCTGCAGCTGCCTCGCCTCGCTGCGCGTCGATTTCGTGGTCAGCCTGAAGGGCTCGACGATCGACGCCTACGAGCTCACGGACACCATCTACCTCAGGAACAGCACGAGGCTCTAGGAAAGGACTCATGAGGAAACTGCGGCGGATGCTCACAGACGAGCGTGGCTTTGCGCTCGTGCTCGCGCTGGGCGTGACGGTGGTGTTCTCGATGACGGTGATCACCGTCATCGAGTCGTCGACCTCCAGCGCGCGGAGCTCGGACAACTCGAAGAACCGCGTCTCGGCGTACACGCTCGCCGAGGCCGGGATCGCCAACGCCAATGCCCTCCTGGCGGCGAAGAACCCGTACGACGAGCACGTCCTCCATCCCCAGTCTCCGCATCAGCCGGCGGACTGCGCGAACCCCCCGGCGAACCCCACCGGTTTCGCCCTTCTCGGCGACACCTGCAGTCCCATGGTCTTCAATCTCGACGGCGGAACGGCCACGGTCTCGGGCTGGCTCGACTCGAGCACGGCGAACTGGACGATCACGTCCACGGGTCAGGTCACGCGCAACGCGTTCGGGAGCCAGCCTGCGAAGAAGACGCTCGTCGTCGTCGTTCACATCCGGGCCCGCCCCGCCCAGCAGAACGTGACACCGGCCTGGAACTACGTCTTCGTGAAGGATGCGACCCCCAACACCTGCAACGTCACGATCGACCAGACAACGGCGCTCACCTCGTCCCTCTACACGGAGGGCAATTTCTGCTTCAAGAACCAGGCCGCGATCACCGAGACGAACTCCGCCGACCCGGTGACGCTCGAGGTGCGCGGCAAGCTCGTCTGGCTCACCGGTTCGTCGAAGGGCGTCGGCCAGTCGAGTCCGCTACAGGAGCTCACGTCTGCGAAGATCGCCCTCGGCTGCACGACCGGCTCCGTCGACAACCAGAACGTGCTGACGGCCAACACGCCTCACACCTGCGCGCGGCCGACGGGTGGAAGCGACTACTTCTACGTCAAGTCCGGCGGCTACAGCACGACCGCACCTTCGATCACCTCACCAACGCTGACGTCGACCGACTGGGACAACTACTACCAGACGGCGACAATCAGCAGGCTGAGCCCCTGTCTGTCCGGAGGCCTCGCCGGAAGCGCGTTCGACAACGATACGACCCGGAACACCAGCCTCTCCGCGGGGTTCAACCTGACGCCGTCCACGAGCTACACGTGTCAGACGAAGAATGCGAACGGATCCGTTATCGGTGAGCTCGACTGGGACGCGACGAATCACATTCTCAGCGTTCGCGGCACGGTGTTCATCGACGGGAGCGTAAGCATCAACGGTGTCGTCAAGTACCGCGGCGTCAACCATCTCGGCACGCACCCGTCGGGTTCCAACGGCTCCGACGGAACCGGCGGAATGATGGTCATGTACGTATCCGGGACCGTCTCGCTGTCGCAGGGCGGCGTCTTCTGCGGTTGGAACACGACGAACGACACGGCTGCGTACAACTCCGGCACCGGCGCCTGCGGGCCGATCATCACGAACACGATCACGCTGGGTCAGAGCGTCCAGATGAAGCCGCTGCCCGGTCTTGCCGATCTTCCCCTGGGAGCTCCGGGCAATCCGAACACCTCGGGCGTCCCGGAACAGCCGGCCTACACCCTGGGCTAAGAACTCGTTTCAAAACGAAGCCTTGTGCCGCCGGGCCGCGCTGGACGGCGCGATGCCGCGTCCTCGGTCGCGGCCATATCGCTGATATGGCCGCTCCCTGCGTCCTTGCCTCGCACCGCCCATCGCACCCCGGCGACGAAGCGTCATTCTGAAACGAGCTCTAACCCGCCGCGGGGGATTTTCGCGCGGCTCCCTCCGGCGAGGGATTCTCGCCTCGCCGGCGTGCGCCGTTACTGATTTCCGCGGCCAATCGAACCTGCGGTGGATCCCGATTGAAAGGGGCACGCCTGCAGTGTTCGTCCGTCTCCTCCACCGCCTCCGACCAGCACTCCGCGACGAGCGCGGCTTCGCACTCGTCCTGGCCCTCGTGACGTCGGTCGTACTGACGATGCTGGGGACAACGATCATGCTGTCGACGACGCAGAACCAGGGCCAGGCGGCGCGTTCGAAGAACGACGTGAGCGCGCACGCGCTCGCGGAGGCGGGACTGAACAACGCGATGGCCATACTCTCCAAGCCGTCGAACGACGCGATGTCGGCGCCGACCCTGCCGAGCACCGAAGAGACGGCCAGCTGGGAACGCTACGACGGCGCCACCGCGTACTGGTGGGGCACGTTCGACGAGGCAACCACGACGTGGACCCTGCACGGGAAAGGCGTCACGCGAAATCCGAGCGGCGGCCGTGACGTGATCCGGTACGTGCAGGCAACAACGAAGATCCGCGGCAGCCTGATGCAGCCGCGAACAATCCCGTCTGGAACTACGTCGTCTCGCTCGCGACCGGGACGCCGGGCGGCTGCGACATGGTGCTCGAAAACTCGATGAACATGCAATCGCCTCTGTACGTGATGGGAAATCTCTGCCTGAACACGCCGTCGCAGATCGCCGCAGGGCCGCTCGTGGTGAAGGGCTCCGTCAAGCTCGAGGTCAACACGAATGTCGGCACCTCGGCGGCGCCGATCAACGAGGCGCACGTAGGCGCCGGTTGCTCGTACAAGAACGGACCGCTCCATACGCCGTGTGGGCTGGCCGACATGTTCTTCGCCTCGAAGTTCGACGCGATCCCGCCGCCGCTGACGAAGCCGACCGTGAGCTTCGACACCTGGTACGCGAACGCGGCTCCGGGTCCCAGGTCCACGTGCGCAACCGCCAGCGGGACTCCGCCCGTGTTCGACAATGACGGTCTCCGCAACAACAGCGTCCCCGGTGTCTTCAACCTGACCCCCTCGTCAAGCGACTACAGCTGCCTGACCCGGAACGCGCTCGGCGACGTGATCGGCCAACTCTCCTGGGATCACACGAGCAAGGTCATGACCGTGCTCGGGACGATGTACATCGACGGCAGCGCGAAGATCGAGTACGGATACAAGACGATCCCGCTCCAGTACAACGGGCAGGCAACGCTGTACCTGTCCGGGACGCTGCTGATCAAGAACACGAAGTTCTGCGGGTCGATCAGCGCGGACGGCACAGGGTGCGACTATGACCACTGGGACCCGAACCACGAGATGTTCGTGATCGTCACGGCAGGATCGGGCGGGCAACTGCCGACCGCCGACGGCATCCAATGCGTCAGCGCGCATTACCAGGGCGGGCTCTGGGCCGAGCACAACATCGAGCTCGACACGACCTGCCAGACCGAGGGGCCCATGATCGCCGGCACCGAGGTGATCGGGCAGTCGACCCTGACCCACTCATTTCCGCTGATCGAGGAGATCCCGGTAGGCGCTCCGGGCGTGCCCCTCGTCTACGCCGATCCCGATCCGATGACGGATTACGCGGCCTGGTGATCCCTCAACTCAGGGAGGTCGGGTGCCGATAGGGGCAGGGTGGACTTTGCCCTCGCCGCCGTCGCTTTCGCGCCCGGGCTCGCGCTCGGAAGCTTCCTGAACGTCGTCGCCGCGCGTGTGCCGCGCCGTCGCTCGATCGTGCGGCCGCCGTCGGCCTGCATGTCGTGCGAACGGGAGATCCGCTGGTACGACAACGTGCCGCTCGTCTCCTACGCCGTCCTGCGTGGGCGCTGCCGCCACTGCCAGGAGCGGATTCCGCTCATCTACCCCGCGGTCGAGCTCGTGACAGCCGTGCTGATCGCCGGCTGCGTGCTCGCGTTCGGCCTGAGCGCCAAGGCCGCTGTCGCTGCGTTCTTCTGCGCGGTGCTTGTCGCCGTCTCCGCGATCGACCTCGAGCACCGGATCATCCCGAACCGGATCGTCCTGCCCGCCGCCGTCGTCGTCCTGGCGGCGAACACCGCGCTCGATCCGAGCCCTAAATGGGCGCTCGGCGGACTCGGAGCATTCGGCTTTCTCTTCGCGGCTGCGCTCGTCTATCCGGCGGGGATGGGCATGGGCGACGTGAAGTTCGCGCTGCTCATGGGAGTGGCGCTGGGGAAGACGGTCTCGGTGGCGTTGATGGCGGGGATGCTCGCCGCCATGGTCCCCGGGCTGGTGCTCATGGCACGTCACGGCGCGAAGGGCCGCAAGATGGGCATCCCCTTCGGGCCCTTCCTGGCGCTCGGCTCGGTTGTCGCACTCTTCTGGGGCCAGGAGCTGCTCGACGCCTATTTCGCCACGCTGCGCTGAGGCGGGTCACGCCCCCGTAGGGGTGAGGTTGGCCAAGGCGGGATCAAGCAACCTGCGCCACGTGCCGATACCTCGAACGAGGGATAGATGGACATAGAGCGTCCACCGAAATTGCGCAGTCCGGGTACCGAGCCCGGAAGCGCGACGCCGTCCGGTGGCGCCGGCATCGGCGGCACCCCGCCGCCGATCAACGCGCTCGCCGAGCTCGTCGCGGATCTGATCGCCGCCACCGGCCTCGTGCCGGAGGACAAGCTGGCCCTGGTCCGAGGTTCCGCCGGGATGGGCTCGTTCGCGCACGCGCTCGTGGAGCAGAACGTCGCGTCGAGCGAGGGGCTGGCCCGCACGCTCGCGGCGCGCTACCAGATGCCGCTCGTCGACCTCGCGCTGACGGGCGTCGCGGACGAGGCGAGCGGTGAGATCGCGCTGCACGTACTCGAGCGGCTGATCGCCATGCCGTACGCGATCGAGGACGGAACGCTCAAGGTCGCGGTCGCCGACCCGGGCAACATCCATGCCATCGACGAGTTGCGGCTCGCGACGCGCTACCCGCTCGAGATCGGCGTCGCCGCACGCGAGGACATCCTCGCCGAGATCCGCCGGCTCGCCCGTGCCTCCGAGGCCTTCGGAGCGCGGGCCGCCGTCGAGGAGGAGCTCACGCTCGAGGCGGAGGAAGAGGAGGTCGACGACCTCGAGGTTGACGACGGCATCTCGGACGCGCCGCTGGTCCGGCTCGTGAACTCGGTCATCTTCCAGGCCGCCGAAGACGGCGCCTCGGACGTCCACTTCGAGCCGCAGGAGGACGCACTGCTCGTCCGTTTCCGCGTGGACGGCGTTCTGCAGGAGGTCCAGCGGATCCCGAAGCGGATGATGCCGGGCGTTCTCACCCGTCTGAAGGTGCTCGCGAAGCTGGACATCGCCGAGCGCCGCAAGCCGCAGGACGGGCGCATCTCGCTCAACGCCGCCGCGGCGGGACGCATGCTCGACGTCCGTGTCGCGACGCTGCCGACGGTCGAGGGCGAGTCGATCGTCATGCGTCTGCTCGACAAGTCGAAGCGCGCGCCGACGCTGCAGGAGCTCGGCATGTCGGACGAGATGAGGGCCAAGCTCGAGGAGCTGATCCGCAGGCCGACGGGTGCACTCCTCGTGACCGGGCCCACCGGTTCAGGTAAGTCGACGACGCTGTACGCGTCACTGACCGCCATCAACCGCCCCGAGATCAACATCATCACGGTCGAGGATCCGGTCGAGTACCGGCTCCAGGGCGTCAACCAGGTGCAGATCAACCAGAAGGCCGGACTCACCTTCGCCACCGCGCTGAGGTCGATCCTCCGTTCCGACCCCGACGTGGTGATGGTCGGCGAGATCCGCGACGGCGAGACGGCCAAGATCTCCATCGAGGCTGCGCTCACCGGCCACCTCGTCCTCTCGACGCTCCACACGAACGACGCTCCGCAGGCGCTCACGCGCCTGAACGAGATGGGAGTCGAGCCGTTCCTCACCGGTGCCGCCGTCTCGGCAGTCCTCGCCCAGCGGCTCGCGCGCAAGCTCTGCACGCATTGCTGCGAGATGTACACGCCGTCGGTCGACGACCTCCTGAAAGCGCGTGTCTCCTCCGAGGTCGCCGCCGCGAGCGACGGAATGGTCTTCTACCGCAAGAAAGGCTGCCCCCGCTGCAACCAGACCGGCTACAAGGGCAGGATCGGCGTCTACCAGCTGCTGACGATGTCGGAGCAGTTGGAAACGCTCGCCGTGACGAAGGCGTCGCGGGAGGACATCGAGCGCGCCGCGATCGAGGAAGGCATGCGGACGCTCTGGGACGACGGCCTTGCCAAGGTCGCCGCCGGCCTCACCTCCATCGAAGAGCTCGCCAGGGTCTCCATCTAGAGGCGTATCTCTTTCAAGCGGTAAACCGTTGGAGGGGTATGCGGCGGGGTCTCGTCCTTCTTTTCGCCTGCCTCCTGATCGTCGCAACCGTGGCGGCGTCGGCGCCGGCCCAACGCGGGGACGCGTGCACGTGGGGCGCCTCGTCTGTGATCGTCGAGCAGGTGAACGGCCAGTATGTCCAGAGCGAGCCCGTCACGACTGGCTGCGTCCCGCCCTAGGCCATTCGCCGCGAAGACGGGCTTTGCCCGGCTTCGCCGCAGCCGCCCTCCGTTAGAAGCTTCGGCGGAAAATCATCATGGGCGCGCAGGCCCGGATTTTCCGACGTCAGTGGGGCGCCTCGTCCGTGATCGTCGAGCAGGTGAACGGCCAGTACGTCCAGAGCGAGCCTGTGAGGACGGGCTGCGTCCCGCCCTAGGCCATTCGCCGCGAAGACGGGCTTTGCCCGGCGTCGCCGCAGCCGCCCTCCGTTAGAAGCTTCGGCGGAAAATCATCATGGGCGCGCAGCGCCCGGATTTTCCGACGTTACTGCGCGTGAACGTCGCAGCCCAGCACCATCAGGGCCTCGACCGCTTCGGTCATGAAGGCCGTCGCCTGGTGGACGTCGGCGAATGTGTACGGCCCGGGGCGCGACGGCTCGGCGCTGCGCCCGCCAGCGGGATAGACCTCCGCCTCGACAACGCACGAGTCGCCGTAGTCGACGGCGCGGAGAATGGCGATTGAACGTCCGTCCCGTCTGGCGTGCCGCACGAAGAGCTCCCGTGCAGCCGGCGCCGCTCCGTCGCTCACGTCCCGTGGGCGGCGTTCTGGGCGGCCTGCGCGACAGTCTCCTTGTCCGCGAAGCCGCTGATCTTGACCACGAGCGTCGCCGGCCTGACGTAGACGAGCAGGCCCGGATCGGGTAGCAGGCCGAGCTGCTCGGTCAGCTTCCCGACCTGAGCCTTGCTGAGCACGTTGAGCGGGACGAACCCGACACCGGCGAGATGAGCCCCGGCCCGCGCCTCGGCGAAGGCGATCCCGTCCACCTCTGAATACGGGTTGTAGAGCGAGATCACGACCGTGCTGTGCTGTCCCAGCGCGCGCGCCACTGGAGCGGGCAGGCCGGCGGCGAGCGCGGCGGCGGCAGCGGCAGCCGCCCGCTTCATGGGCGCCTTCTGCGCGAGGGCTCTGGCGGCCGCAGGCTTCGTCTTCGTCGCCGAGTGCTTCCTGGGCGTCGCAACCGGCGCCGTCGACGCTTGCTTCGCCTTCACGCCGGGGCCGAACGGGTGGTGCTTGATGCGGTGCGTCGTGGGCACCGAGGACTCGCCGCGCCCGAGCACCATCATTGCGGCGCCGAAAAGGACGGTGGCGGTGAGCCCGAGCAGGGCGGCGATGCGGACAGGGGGCGAGAGCGTGAAGGTCACATGTCTCCTATCGGCATCGCAAAAAGGGGACTTGAAAGACGAAGGGCGCGGTTTCCCGCGCCCTTCGGCAGCTCCGATTCAGGCCGACTAGCAGACCTGATTCTCGAGATCGGCACCCGGGCCGTTCTTGCGCCAGGTCTTGCCGCCGACCGTGCTCTGCATGCAGTACGTGACCGAGTCGGCCGACACGATCGTCAGCTTCGTCGCGACGATAGCCGAGTCGTAGTTCTGCATCGCGGAGATGGTCACACCGGCGTAGCCGGCGGACGCGCCGGTACCGGTGTTGTCCGCGTTGTACGCCTCGATGGCGGGCACTGCGGCGCGAACGTTGGCCTTCGCGGCCGAGTTGTTCGCGCGATCGCGGAAGCTCAGGTACGAGGGAATCGCGATCGCGAGGAGGATGCCCAGAATGATGATGACAACGAGAAGTTCGATGAGGGTGAAACCGCTTTCCTCACCGGCCAGCCGCTGCCGGATTTTGCGGGTCATGCAGGTGCTCCTTCCATGGGAATACGAACGAAGTGGCTGCACCTGCATCGGCGGAATCACCCACCGCGGGCGACCCTCGATCGGGTGATTCCTGCCTTTTGAAAACTGCGCGCTAAAGCCTTAAAGAACGGGCCGTGGCATGCCGATGACTCGTTCGAGTTATGCCGCCGGCGAACTCCATAGACGAGCTGCTCGAGCACATGGTGGAGCGAAATGCCTCCGACCTTCATGTGACGACGGGGACACCCCCTGCGATTCGCGTGCGCGGAGAGGTGCAGCGGCTCGAGGGCTACGACTCGCTGACCTCGGAGGACACGCAGCAGCTCCTCTACCGCATCCTCTCCAGCGAGCAGCAGAAGCAGCTCGAGCTGAAGCGACAGCTCGACTTCTCGCATTCGATCCCGGGGCTGGCACGCTTCCGCGTCAACGTCTACTTCCAGCGCGAGACCATCGGGGCGGCGTTCCGCCTGATTCCCGCGGAGCTCAAGACACTCGAGGAGCTGGGCATCCCGTCCTCGCTCCACCAGCTCGCCGAGAAGCCGCGCGGCCTCGTCCTCGTGACCGGACCGACCGGCTCCGGTAAGTCGACCACGCTCGCAGCGCTGATCGACGAGATCAACCGAAACCGATCCGAGCACATCCTCACGGTCGAAGATCCGATCGAGTTCCTGCACCGCCACAAGCGCTGCATCGTCAACCAGCGCGAGATCGGGCCCGACGCAACGAGCTTCGCCGAGGCCCTACGGGCGGCGCTGCGGCAAGACCCCGACGTGATCCTCGTGGGTGAGATGCGCGACCTCGAGACCATCGCCACGGCGCTGACCGCTGCGGAGACGGGACATCTCGTGTTCGGGACGCTGCACACGCAGAGCGCGCCCCCGCCGCTCGACCGCATCATCGACGTCTTTCCTGCCGAGCAGCAGGAGCAAGTGCGGATCCAGATCGCGAGCTCGCTGCAGGGCGTCGTGACGCAGGCACTGTTGCCGACGGCCGACGGACAGGGCCGCGTGCCCGCGCTCGAGATCCTGTTGCCCGACGATGCCGTCCGCAACCTGATCCGGCAGGGAAAGGTCGAGCAGATCTATTCCGTCATGCAGACGAACACCGGCCGCGGCATGCAGACGATGGAGCAGTCGCTCGCCGAGCTCATCCAGCGCCG
>WNFU01005318.1_pt1 | contig 16033 bp, 14 predicted proteins | sample 5400121 | NCBI WGS metagenome assembly WNFU01 (sample SAMN13153360, study PRJNA577476) | soil metagenome | isolation source: 100 cm soil or saprolite under grassland replicate 1 | place: USA:California | collected 2016-06-15
CGTGCCGACCAGCGTCACCACCGGGGTGCCGTAGGCCATGGCCTCCACGATCTCCAGGCTGTAGGGCATCTGGGGGTGCAGCGGCGCGACCAGGCAGGACGCACCTGCCAACAGGTCCCACCGATCCAGCAGCCCCACCTGCTCCAGCAGCACATCGCCCTCGGCGAGCCGGGGGCGCAGCTCCACCTCGGTGTAGGCGGTCGCCCTGGCGCCTGGCTGGGTGCCCGCCAGCACGATCGACCGTCCCGCAGCATGGGCGGCCGCGAGCGCCAGCCCGGCGCCGTGGCCCTCCAGCAGCGGCCCCAGGTACAGGCACGGCCCGCCATGCCTGGGGCCGAGCGGGTGCTCGCCGACGGGGATGGCGGGGTGGATCACCCCGGCCCACGGCATGCCCGGCGCGTCGCGCTGCTGGTGCTCGGAGACCGCCACCCACCCCAGATGCCCGGCAACCCGTGGGGCCGGCTCCCACAGGCCGGCCACCGGCCGGTAGCTGGTCTGCACCGTGAGCGCGTGCAGGCTCTGCCCGCCGGCTGGCAGCCAGCCCGTGCGGGTGTGGTCGCTGACCAGGTCAACGGTGCCCAACTGCTCCAGGATCTTGCCGGCCTGCTCGGCGTGGAGCCGCTCGAGAATCTCGGCGCTGGCGCGCTGCCCAGCGGTGGGGTCGGTGTCGATCACCGCCATGCTGCCGGTGGCCATCCCGCCGAGGCCGGCGCCGATCAGGGTGACCTGGTGGCCCCGCTCGGCCAGGCCCTCGGCAAGCCACCGGACCTGGTCCAAGCCACCAAGGCTTGCGGGCGGTACCGACTCGGTCGGCGGGGCGATCAGCGCCACCCGCAACGCCTGCACCGGCGCCAAGGCCTCCAGCGCCCGCGTTGGTGCGGTTGTGGTTGTGGTCATGCGATCAGGGCTCCTGGGTACGTGCGATCTCCAGACCTGCCTGCCGGGGATGGCCAACCATGGCCTTGTCGTGCATGGCGGCCTGGCCGACGATCACCGCGGGCGCGGGGTCGTGTCGTTGGCCGCGACCCGACAACGGCCGCTCAGCAGCGGCAGTGGATGCCGGCCCCTCGTGGAGGTCGTCGACCTGGCCGGGCGCTGGCCCGTCGCCCGGTTCGGCCAGCAGCCGGTCAACCTGCGCTTGCGGGTAGCGGCGGTGGCCGCCAAGCGTGCGGACCGACGCCAACCGCCCCTGCCGGCTCCAGCGGGCCACCGTCCGGGGAGGTACCCGTAGCCGCCGTGCGACCTCGCCCGTGCGCAACAGCCCGCCCGGCTCCTCACGAACCTGCCTGCGGCGGCGTACCAGCGGGGCTTGGACCTGTGCTTTGGGGAAGCGCCGCTGCCCACCGAGGGTGGCCACGTACGGCAGCCGCCCAGCGTTGGCCCAACGGATCACCGTGCGCGGATGCACTCGGAACAGCGCCGCGACCTGCCCGCTGCGTAGCCATGCCTGCGCCGCGAGCGTGTCGGCTTCGTCGTGGGCTTCGCGTCGCTCGACGGGAGTCTGTTCGGCTGTGGAGTCCATCGCGTCTCGTCGGATACGCGGGTGCTCGGCATTCGCGGCCGGGACCGAGCCGGAGACCTCGGTTCCGTGTGGTCGGCGGCAAGGGAGCTGTCGCGCTGGTCGCCGCAACGCGGGGAGCCGATTCCTCCTAGGGATAGCTCGGCCTTGCCGCCGACCGCTTCGCCCGGGACCGCCGCTGGGGAACGGTGTCACCGGACACCTGCGCGGGAGGCCGGGCGTGGGGGCCGACGGCGGGTCCGGAGGGGGAACGCCATCCCTCCTCGCCGCCGGCCTCCTGCCGCGCCGAGGCCCGCCGGCCCAGTCCTGCCAGCCACCTCGACCTCTCCTGCGCTGGCGGGCGCAGCGGCCCTCACGGCTGCTCCCGCCGCCGCTCGGCCGCCCTGGCGAGCAGGCGGATACCGATGCCGGTGATCTCCACCGTGCCCGGCGCTGCCGGCGCGATGACCTGCAGGCGCAGGAGATTCCCGAGCGTCTCGCGCGACAGCTCGTCGATGGCGCGTCCGCCGCCGGCCCTACCGATCCCGACCAGCGCCCTCCACTGCTCGTCGGTCAGCTCGGGAAGCTCGTCACCGTGAACCAGGTACGGGTCGGCCGGGTTGATACCGCCACTGCCGCGCAATTGGCCCCTCCTGAATGCTCGGAGGGCCGCAGCATCAACCCAGACACGCAAGCGGCCGCCCACAACTGTGGGCGGCCGGCGGAATTGTGGGCGGGGCTACGCGGCTATCAGTCGCTCACGCAACTCGACCGCAGCAGAGTCCTGCGAATCGCGCAGCATCCCGCGCAGTCGCAGGAGCTGCCGTCGCACCCACTCGGAGGGACGCTGCTCCCGCAGCCGGTCGACCTCGATCCCCAGGCGCGCCGCCTCGGGGATCTCCCCCGTCTGCGCCAGGCACAGGGCCAGGTCGCCATTGGTGCAGGCGTGGAACGCTACGAGGTCTGGACGCCCCACAAGGCTGGCGACCCGCGTGCGCAGCAGCGGCTCAGCCTCACGCCGCGCCTGCAGAAACACGAACGCCGCGCCGGCTTGCGCGCCCAGCTCACCCTCGTCCAGCCAGTAGATGAACGGTGGGTCCTCGCCCTTACCGCCCTTTGCCAGTGCCAGCTCGCCGCGGGCCGCGTCGATCCGCGCTCTCACCGCGTCGCCATCGCCGGCTTGACCGTTGGCCCGGGCCGACCGCAACAGCAACGCCGCGGTGAGCCGGTGGGACCCCGAACGCCGTGCCTCACTCACGCCGGCATCGGCATAACCGGCCGCGTCCTTCGGGCGTCGCAGGTCCCCTTCCAGCACGCTCATCCAGCCGAGCGTGTACGCCGCCAGCGTCCCGTCGCCGACTCGTCTGGCGGTGGCCAGCGCCTTGCGGTAGTAGGTCCGAGCCGCGCGCTGATCCCCGGAGTTTTGTGCCAGCCAGCCGGAGAGCTGCTCCAGCTCGCCAGCGACCCGGCCGAGTTCGCGCTCGACCTCCTCGGTCTTCCCCGCGCCACGCAGCCCCTCCACCACCCGAAGATGCGACGCGACACCCGCCCGCAGCGGCACCGGACCGATCTCATCGTCCAGTGACCGGTACGCGCTGACGATCGCGCCGAGGCTTCTGGTGCCACTCATGCTGATCGTGCCCGTGCCGGCCATCGCCGCCCGTGCCTCCTCCTGGTACTGCCAACCGAGCGACCCCGCGAGGCTGATCCCCACCACCCCGCTGGTCCTCAGCGCCTCCCGCCGGTTCACGAAGCTAAGTCTCCCTCCAGGCTCGACGATGAGCATCAGGTCGTCCTCAGCGTCCGCCGCGTCGGCGATTCGCGCAAGATCGGCCAACCCGTCTTTCGGGTCTCGACCGCCAAAGGCCCGTTTGAGAAGCGACAGCATGGCCTGCTGGTCGGCATCCGGGACGCCTGAAACCGGTTCGGTGAGGAAGACGCCGAGGTCGAGTTGGAGCGCCACGGCGATGTTGACCAAGTCGAGGATGTTGTAGGGCGAGCGGCGGCCCCCCTCGACCATCTGGACCCAGCTTGGGGACCTGGCGATCAGGTCGGCGAAGACGCGGGTGCTGAGTCCACGCTGTGTCCGCCAGTAGCGGAGTCTTGGCCCGATGTGCCACGGGTCCATCTGGGGCCTCCCTGGCCTGCAGAGACGACGAGGGTTCTACACCGTAAATGACGACCGAGCCAATCATTCCTGCTCGCGCGTGATGGTCCATCTGGTACTCGATGGAGATCTTATAGGACTCAACATGACTAGAACAAAGGACAGTTTGATGCTGCTTTACTCGCGCACTTGAGCTACCGCAGGTCTGCAACGACGGCCGCGATGAGCTGGATCGCGGCTTCGCCGGTCAGAGCCACACGTTGAAGCTGCTCGAAGGTGTCACGGTAGTCCGCCACGTCGCTTGGCTCGCTGGTGCGCAGCACCGCGTGGAGCGTCTCCATAGAGACGAGTGGGTCAGTTTCATCGGGAAGCGCGTCGAAAATCGCAAAGCCGTGGCTGTGCCAAACCGGCGCCACGGTGCCTTGGGGGATGACCGCAAGGTGAACGTTGGGGAGGGTCGCCACGGTGGTGACGCGGTCAAGCTGGATGCGATGCGACTCGGCTGAGCCGTACCGCCAGCGGACCGCTGTCTCGGTGAGGACGAAGTGGAACTGCTTCGCCTCGTCGTAGAGGACCGCCTGGCGGTCGAGTCGGGCAGCGATCGCTGCGGCCGGGTCGACGGTGTCGGGGAGGCAGACGCTGGCGAGGATCTGCCGGTAATAGTCCGCGGTCTGGAGGAGCCCGGGGATCAGATCCGGGGCGAACTCGCGGATCAGCCCGGCCTTGCGCTCGATGTCACCGAGGCGTTGCTGGTTGGCGGGGATGCCGTGGCGGAGGATCGTGCGGCGCGTGAGCGTGTCCGTGAGCGCCCGTTCGGCCAGAGCGACGAGCTGGTCAACAGGAGCGTTGCTGAGCCCGGTCGCCTTCGCCCATGCGCGCACGTCGGGAATCGCGACAGCGACCCGTGCTCGTTCGATCTTGGAGACTTTCGACTGGCTCGCCCCGATCCACTGGGCGAGTTGGTGCGTGCTCAGCCCAGCGTCGAGGCGGAGGCGGAGCAGCTCGGCGGCCAATCGCTGCCGCGTGCCAAGCAGGTCCAGCGGATCGGGGCGAGCCAAGGTCCTCAGTCCTGAGTTGTCGAGTGGTCGTGGTAGTCGGTGAGCCGGAGAGCGTGGGCAAGGGCGAGGTCGCGGTGGCGGCGGTAGCGGTCAAGATGGTCGTCGGCGATGCGCTCCCATCCCAGGCGCCGGCCCGCATGGTCGTAATGGAACAGGACGCCGACGTGGTCATCGATGAGGACGAAGTCCTCGTTGAGGTCGGCGAGATCCGGGTGGGTGGCGCGGTTGGCGATCCATACGACCTCGCCGGCGGCCTCGTTCTCGTGGTAGGCGGCCAGCTCGAACTTGAGGTAGTTGGTGAGCGACGCCTCGAGGATGTGCACGCGCGACCACGCCACCCCCCGAGCGGTCGTCTCACGGATCATCCGAAGCGACTCATCATCGGCGGGGCGCTGCCAGCCTTCCCGTCCCGCTGCGAACGCCTGTCGCCGCTCGGCCTCCCCGGGAGCGTCGTAGACCTGGAGCGTCTCCAGCCGGAAGACCGAGCGGGTCGCTCCCTCGAAGAGCGACCGGAGGTCATCGCGGGTGAGAGTGCGAGACGCCCTAGCGGTCATGACGTGATTCCGTGGAGGTCGTGGTAGCGGCGGGCGGCGGCGATCAGGAGCTCAGGAGGAATCTCGACGAGCGCCTCCTCCGCCGGGATGGTGTCGCCCGCCGGGAGGTCGCCCGGGCTGAGGAGCCGGCCCTGGACGGCGAGCGTGCCCCGATCGGTCGCGAAGACATTCGGGCAGTCGTAGGTGCTTGTGGATTCGGGCGACTTGGCCAGCACGTGCAGTTGCATCCCGACCTCCTTGAGTCAGGTTGAGTACACCGCGATTCCCAGATTGTCAGGCAGGCGCACTCGGCTTTCAAGAAGCCGACGATGCCGACCAGACCTGGTCGACCAGCTCGGCTATCGCTTTGAACCACGAGGTCCGGGTCCGCGATGCACGAAGTGGTCGCCCGAGGCGCTGTGCAGGTGGGTGCTGCGCTCCGAGAGCAGCGCAAGGCCACGCATCAGCGGGTCCTCGAGTCGCGGGCGGCCCAGTCGGCCAGCAGCGCAGCGACCTCGTCACGGACCTCTGGCGCGATGCGTCGGTCGTCGGGGACGCGGGCGTCGGCCCACCGGGACAGGATGCAGGCGGCGTCCTGGAGGCAGCCACGCTCGAAGCGGGGCTCGCGGATGGAGGCCAGCAGATCGACGGCGGCGGCCCGCATAGCCGTCGTGCAGTCGGCGCAGGTGGGCGCGGAGTCGTTGATGCGGTCGAGGGGAGCGCGGCGACCGCACTTGGTCTTGACGCGGGTCTGGTTGGGCCGGCGAAGGCGGTGCAGCGGGTTGCTGAGATCCCAGGAGATGTGGGTGGCTGGCGCTGCGGGGGACGGCGTGGGCGAGGTAGTGACCTGGATGGCGGTCGCCTGGTTGCGCTGGGGGTCGTTGAAGCTGCCCTCGACCCGCGTCGGCATCGTCTGCTCCTTTGGCGAGGTTCGTCCTGCTTTTAGGAATGGTGATACCTCGACCCGAGCGGCACCTCAAGGTTTGTTTGCGCAGGTCAGCAGGTCAGAAGGGGCGGGGCTGCTGCCGGTCCCGAGTGCAACCGGCGCAATCGCATTTGATCATGCTGGCCAGGTCGTGGGCGCCGTAGTGTTCGGTGAGGGGGTCGTCGAGGAAGGCCTGGACCTTGCAGCCCGCGTACAGCGCCGCCTCGGCGGCGTCGCGGGTCCGCTCGGCGGCCCAGGCCGCCTCCCCGAACCGCTCGGTGAACAGCGCCGCGTAGTCGTCCTGCCGGCTCGTCGACGTCGTTGTCCGGGGTCGCTTGGCCTTGGGCATGGCTGGCTCCTCCTCCTGCTGCTGGTCGGTTGCCAGGGTCCGCTGGTGGCGGGACCCAGGGGGTAGCTCGACCTCGCGTTGATCTCAAGGTCTGGTGTCGGCGCGTTGACCACACACATCGGTGGATGGGGTGGAGGTTCGCCCCTGCGCCGGAAGCCGGGTCGTCAACGACGGAGGGGTCGGTCCAAGCGGGCGAGGTGACCTGGCCTGCGATGACGGGAACCCTGTCGATCGGCAAGCGCGGCAGGCGCCCGCGCCCGACGATGCGGCGTAGCTGTCTGGGCAGGCGAGTCCGCCCCGTTCGGCGACGCGGCGGTGCTCCGACGACCAGCCTGGCCCCACCCGTCGGGTGGGGCCAGTGGGCGCATGGGAGCGGGGTCAGGGGGCCGTGGTCGTGTCGGGCTGGGGGTTGGGGTCGTCGAGCATCCCGGCGGGGTCGAGCGGGTCGCGGGTGAGGCCGGTCGGGTCGGCCGCGGCGGCCAGGAACGCAGCGATCAGCTCGGCGGGGGTGTCGTCGGTGAAGGCGGCGGTCCACACCGGGCTCGCGGCGTTGGGGTGGCGGTAGGCGCGGACCTGCCACAGGACCCGCGGGGTCGGTGTCGCGTCGGCGTCGGCGGCGTAGTCGGCGGTGGCGCCGCCGTCGGCGTCGTCGATGTGCTGCTGCTGGCCGGTGTCGCCCTCGGGCAGGAAGCCGACGTACACCAGGGCGTCTGGGGACCAGGCGTGCGCGTTGGCGAGGTCATCGTCTCCGACCTGCCAGCCGGCTGCGCGCAGGACCGCCAAGGCGGTGCCGGGCTCGCCGGGTCCGGCCAGGACCCTTGGGGTGACCTGCACCAGGCCGTCCGGGTCCGGGCCTGCGGTGGCCGCTGTGCGGGTGGGGTCGTCGGCGCGGGTGGGGTCGTCGGCGGGTGCGCCGTCGGCGGTGGTGGGCATGCGATCCTCCTTGGTCGCGGCGGATGGTCCCGACAGGGCCTACCTCGACCCTTGCGAGCACAGCAAGGCCGGTTTGCCCAGGTCACGGGGCATGCCGAAGGCGGGCGCCGCACGCGGGCGGGCGAGTCGAGGACGGCCGCAGCCACACAGACGCGACGGGGCGCCTGGGCGTCGATGATGCCGGGCCGGCCGGGCATGGTTGGGGGTGGCGGCCGGAGGCGGCCGTGGGGGCTGCCAGGGCGCCCCCGTGGCCAACCCACCGTGGCCAACCCACGGGCTGGCGGGCTCCATCGGAGCCGGCGCTGCCGGACCCGGGCCGGCGCGGCCCGCGTCGCGCTTCCAACGCCGTCGGGGAAGTCGCTCCTGCCGTTGCCCAAGAGGCCCTCGGTCGCTGGCTCCTGCCACGTCCCTTGGCCAGCCACAAGGAGTGTTGGTCAGGCTCGGCGGACGGCGGCGGGCATGGGTGTTGCCCGACACTGAGAATGAGTACGAAGGCGACGCGTCCGATGAGCGTGTGGGTGTCCTCGAGCCGGGCGGTGACGGTCATGGTGTCGTCCAGGTGTGCGCGTTGACGGCTCCCTGCGAACGGACGGCGCCACGGCGGCGCTTCCCGGCCCCAGCGCCGGTCCCGTGGCGCGACGGCTGCTCGGTCGCGGTCCGCGATGCTCGACGACGGCGACGAGGAGCACGGAGCGGGCGCTGGGCACGGGCGTACGGTGCGCGTCCTCACAATGGCGTCGCACACCAACGCGATCGAGCTTTCGAGTTGTCCACAGATCGCGCTCGTCGGCAGTGACCTGACGCCTTCACCTGGAGTGACGCTCAACACATGGGCTGGTTGGCCAGCTCGCGCAGCCGCCGCCGATGCCCGCTGCCGTCGTGGGCGCCACCGTGGGCGTGATCGTGGCCGAGCGGAAGCCAGACCGCGTCGGCGCTGCTGCGTCCGGGCGGGATGACCCCGGTGGCCACCGTCGGGTCGCCACCGGCCCCCGGGTCCCCGTCTGCGTCCGCGTGGGGGCCGGCTCCGGGCGCCTGGGCGAGCGCTTGGCGGACGCCGGCCTCGCGGCGGTGGCTGGGGAGCACGAACAGCACCAGCACCGGGTCGGGCTCGGCCTCGGCGAGCTCGTGGTAGCCGGCGAGCTTGGCGACCAGCCGGTCCAGCGGCTCGGTGCCGCGGTCGTACTCCAGGAAGAAGCCGACCTCGGCGCCGTCCTCGACCCACACCCCGTGGCCGTCGGGGCGGACGAACTCGCCCCATTCGGCGGCGCAGCGCCGCTCCGACCACCAGCGGGCAAGCTGCGCGTCGGGCTGGCGGCGGGCGGCGCGCTGCAGGGCGGTGAAGCAGCCGTTGGCGCCGACGAGGTGGTCGAGCCGCTGGCTGGTCGCCAGCGCCAGCGCCCGGCCGCGTCGCCACGCCAGCTCGCGCGGCTCGACGCCGCGGTCGGCGGCGACGATCGCGGCGCCGAGTTCGTCCAGGACCCAGTGGTGGGGGCTGGAGCCGACCGGTCGGAGCGGTTGGAAGCGGTCGAGCACGCGCAGGTCGTGCAGGCGTGCCAGCCGGTGCCGTGCGGTGATGAGGCTGTGGAAGGCGGCGTCGCAGAGCTGATGGGTGGTCAGCACCTGGTGCTCGTAGAGCAGGTCGCACAGGGAGCGGTCCCGGTCGGTGAGCTGGCTTGCGACTTGCAGGACGAGCTGGTCGGACACGCGGAGGCGGAGGCGAGGCTGTGCCATCGGAGCGGCTCCTTTGGATGGTTGCTGCTGCTGGAAGTGGAACAAGACCCTCTCTACCGAGTCGCGGATGCCACTTGCCGAGGGGACAGGCGCGCTGACGTGCGTGTTCCTGGACGGTGGGGTCGGCAGGTGTGGGCGGCCGAGTGGGTTTCCGCCATGGCGTCCGCCCGATGTTCCGAGCGAGTTGCCTTCGCGGTTTCCTCCGAGCTTCCTTCCAGGCTTGCTCACGCGGTTCGTCGCGTGCGCTTGCGCTCGCGGGTGGCCTTGCGGCGCTGCGCCTCGGTGCGCCCGTAGGTGCTACGGGCTGCGGCGCGGACCTGCTTGGCCCGGCCAGGAACGGGAGCGGGGGCGGGGCGGGTGGCCAGGGTGAAGGCTGGCTGCTGCGTGCTGTCGACGACCAGCCGGGCGGCGGCCTGATAGGCGCCCAGATGGGCGAGGTCGTGGGCGGATAGCTCCGGGGTGACGTGGCGCTCCAGCGTGTGGGCGTCTTCCGGGGAGCAGCAGAACCACAGCTTGTTGCGCGCGTTGGCGCTGACCGCGTCGCGCAGCTCTCTGGGGAGCTGGGCGAGGTCTTGGTGGGCCAGCACGAGGGAGAGGCGGTAGCCGCGGGCCTCGGCGAGCATCTCGTCGAAGCTGCGCGGCAGGGTCAGGAAGTTCTGGCACTCGTCCACCAGCAGGCTGGCGTCCTTGCGGTCGGCCTGGTCGAGGCGGGCGCGGTGGGTGGCGGCCTGCCAGACCTTGGCGACGATGAACGAGCCCAGCAGCCGGCTCGACTCCTCCCCCAGCGTCCCCTTGGGCACCCGCGCCAGCAGCAGCCCCCCGTCGAGCACCTCGCCCATGTCGAAGCTGGAGGTGGCGGTGCCGACCACGTTGCGGACAAAGCTCCTGAGCAGGAACGCGCGGAGCTTGTTCATGACCGGGCCGATCACCTGCGCCTGGCCCGGCTCGCTCAGGTCCTCATACCAGCGCCAGAACCCGCGCAGCAGCGCGTCGCCACGGACGGCGTCGAGGTAGGGCTCGCGGAAGCGGGCGTCCGACAGCAGGGTGGGGACCTCGGCCAGCGTCGCGCTGCTCGAGGGGTGGCGCAGCAGGGTCAGGCAGGCCGCGCGGAGGATGTCGTCGGTGCGCGGTCCCCAGTAGGCCTCGAAGATGCGCCGGAAGATCCCGACCAGGTGGTCGACCGCGAGGTCGGGGTCGTCGCCTTCCAGTACGTTGAGCGCGGGCGGCGCGGCGGGGTCGTCGGGGTCCAGCAGCACCACCCGCCCGATGGCGTTGGCGGGGAGCCGGTCGAGGAGGTCGGTGACCAGGTCGCCCTTGGGGTCGATGACGACCGCGCCGCGACCGGCCGCGACGTCGTCGAGGACGAGGTTGGTGAGCAGGGTGGACTTGCCGGAACCGGTGGCGCCCATGAGGTGCAGGTGGTAGCGGGCGTCAGCGACGGGGAGCGCGACCAGCCGGCGGCCGACGGTCTCGGCGGCACCCAGCACCTTGCCGACCGATTTGACCGCCGGTGGTGGCGCGACGGACTTGGCGCCGGCGCGGGCCAGGCCGGGGACGGTGATGTCGGTGGGCAGGTGGGCGACGGCGCCCAGCTCGGGGATCGAGAGGAGGTCGCCACGGCCGAGCCGCCGCCGGGCGAGTGCTCGTGCGGGGCGGGGGAGGTGGCGGCGCTCGAGGCGGTTGCGGTCGGCGTAGGGCGCGAACGCCGAGGCGACCGCGTGCGCCCGGCCGCGCAGCCGCGCCCGCACCATCCGACTCTGGCTCCGGCTCTGGCTCCGGCTCTGGCTCCGGCTCTGGCTCCGGCGTTTGCCGTGGCGGTCTCCAGGTGGTTGCTCGGCTCGGCCCAGGCGTGTGCCGACCGTGCCGGTCGCGTCGACGTCGACGTCGACGTCGTGCTGCTGGACCTCGATCTCGATGGTGTTGTCGTCTCCGTCGGCCTGGCCGTCGTCGTGGTCGTTGCCCTGGTCGTGGTCGTCGGTGGCGCTGGCGATGGCGATGGCGGCGACGCCGTAGCGGATGGTGGTGACCCAGCCGGGGCTGGCCGCCTTGGCGAGGATCGCGCGCACGTCCACCGCCAGCGTCGGGTCCAGGGTGTAGGCGCGGGTGCCGGCGGCCGGGCCGGGGGTGACCAGGTCGGCGAGCCGGCCCGCCCGGGTGGGGCGCTGGCCGGTGCGCACGGCGCGGGCGGCGCGGTGCAGCCGGGCGAGCCGGCGGGCGCCGGCCGGGCGGGCGAGCACCTGCACGACCGCCGCCTCGTGGTCGTCGAGCGCGCCGGCCGCGCCCAGCAGGCCGCGCAGCGGGTCGGTGTCGTGGTCGGCCCGGAGCGGGAAGCACTCGGGCAGCGCCAGCCGCAGCTCCCCACCCTCGGCCAGCACGCCAGCGCCGGGGCCCGGACCCAGCGGCAGGGGCGGGTCGGGCAGCGTGGGGGTGGCGCGGGCGCCGGGCCAGGCAGCCTCGACGGCCCGCTCGACCAGGCCGAGCGGGATCACCCCTGGCACCCACATGCCGATGCGGAGCATCCGCGCCGACCAGGCAAACTCGAAGGTGACGTGGGGCTGGCCGGCCACCAGCGCCCGCCAGCGGGGCCGGAGCAGCCCGTGGAGGTTGGCCCACAGCGCGCCGGCGCCGGCCAGGTTCGCCTCCGGCGGCGGCAGGATGGCGACGTAGCGGGCGCCCTCGTCGAGCCGCCGTTGGCGCCAGCGGCGGGCCGCGACGGTCACGATGGCGATCGCCAGGGTGGTGGCGAGCAGCCATGGCCACGCGGCGAGCAGGGTGTGGGCGAGGTGGAGCAGGTGGTGGCCCCAGCCGGCGGTGGTCTGGCCCGGGTGGCGCAGGAAGCGGCCGAGGGGGCTGTTGCGCGGATCAGGACCAGGCGGCGGGATCGTCGGCGGGGCGGTGGGGTGGGTGGGGGCGGATCGTGGCATGGTGAGTGCTCCTTGGTCGTGTCCTTGCCTTGGTGCTGGTGGCTACGGGTCGGCAGGCCGGGGCGGGTGCCTGAATGGGACAGTCAGGTCAGGTCGAGCCGCTGCTGCTGCTGCCGGAGGCGAGGGCGGTTGGCCGGGTGGCGCCGAGTAGGCTGGGACGCTGGTACGGCTCGAGGCGGACGACCGCCCCGGTGAAGGGCGCGTCCACCATCAGGCCTGGGCCGACGACGATGCCGACATGGGTCACGTGGGTCGGGGAGGCGCCGAAGAAGACCAGGTCGCCGGCCAGTAGCGGCTCGCCCGGGGGCAGGTGGGGGCCGGTGTCGTACTGGGCCTGGGCGGTGCGGGGCAGGTGGATGCCCGCGGTGGCGAAGGCGACCTGGACCAGCCCGGAGCAGTCGAACCCGCCGGGGCCTTCGCCGCCCCACCGGTAGGGGGTGCCGAGCTGCGCCAGCGCGAACGCGACCGCCGCATCCGCCCCGCCGGTGGCGGCATAGCCGGCGGCCAGGATGAGCACGTCGCGGACGTACCAGTCGGCGTGGTTGTAGGCGAAGATCGCGGTGGGCAGATCCTTGCCGTCGCGGGCGCCGTTGGCGCACAGGAGCCGGGCGGCGGCCCAGACCGCGTCGGCGGGGTCGTAGGGCGACGGCGGGGTGGCGCCACCCGCGGGAACCGGCAGGGCGTAGCGGGTGAAGGTGGCCGGCAGGAACTGCATCGGCCCCTCCGCGCCGGCCGCGTTGGCGCCCGCGTGGACGCCGGGGGCGTCCGAGCGGCCGTTGTCGGACTCGATCGTGCCGATGGCGGCGAGCACGGTCCACGGCAGCCCCGGGCAGCTCGCGGCGGCCTGCTGGTAGAGGGCGAGGTAGTCGGGCGGGAGGGTGGCCAGCGCCTTGGCGCTCGGCGCAACGCCAAGCGCGCCGCCGAGCCTCGACCCGCCGCCGAACAGGCCGGCGGCGGCGCCGATCGCCAGCACGGGGACCAGCAGCACGGCCGCCGCGGCGAGGGCGACGCGGCGGGTCACCGGCCAGCTCCCCGCGCTCGCGCTCTGCGTGGGGTCACCTGAGCGTGTCCCGAGCCGGACCCGGCCGCGGCGAGCTCGGCAGGGTCCGAGGTGACCAGGGCGTGCTCGGCCTTGCTCGCGACCGCGTGGAAGGCGACCCGCTGCTGGGCGCCGGCGTCGAGCAGCCCCTCGCCCGGCCGGGCAGCGAGCAGGAACGCCCGCTCCCCCTCCGACAGGCGGAACGCACCGGCGAGCGCGTCGATCGCCTGGGGGGCCTGGCCGAGTAGGAGCTGGGTGGCCGCGTTGGTGACCACCGCCTGGCCGAGGTCGGTGCCGAGCAGGTCGGCGGCGTCTTGGGTGACCACGGTCAGGCCGCACCAGTGCTTGCGGGCCGACTTGGCGAGTCGGGCGAGGAACGCGGCGCCGACCTGGTCGCGGGCCAGCAGCCACGCCTCGTCCACGGTGACCAGCCGCGGGCGGCGCGCCCGTGGGTCGGTGACGCGGCGCCAGACCGCGTCGAGGGTGAGCAGGGTGCCGGCCGCCTTGAGCGGGTCGGGCAGGTCGCGTAGGGAGAACACGACCAGGTGCCCGGTCGGCTGGGTGGTGGTCGGCCCGTCGAACAGGTGGCGGTGGCTGCCGGCGACGAAGGGGGCGAGCTGCGCGGCCAGGGTGCGCGCGGCCGGGTCGGCGGAGGGGTCGCGGTCGAGGGCGGCGGCGAGGTCGGCGAGCAGCGGGGCGGGGCGGGCGTGGGTGCGGGGGTCGGTGGTGATGCCGCGCGCCTTGTAGCAGGCGATGACCGCGCGGTCCAGCGCCGCGGCGGCGTGCGGGTCGAGCCGCTGGCCGACGAGCACGGCGACCAGGGTGTGGATGAACAGGGCGCGTCGGGTGAGCGCGTCCAGCTCCCCGCCCGGCCCAGCGCCCGGCCCGCCGCCGGCGCCGAGGCCGAGGTCGAAGCCGGGGTCGGTGCTGATGTCGAAGGGGTTGAGCCGCACGCCACCCGCGCCGAGCGCGAGGTGCGCGCCGCCGACCGCCTCGGCCAGGCGGCGGTACTCGTCCTCGGGGTCGATGACCCAGACCTCGACCCCCTGGTAGAGGGAGCGCAGCGTCTCCAGCTTGGCGAGGTAGCTCTTGCCCGCGCCGGACTTGGCGAGGACGACGGCGTTGTAGTTGGGCTGGGCGAAGCGGTCCCAGACGACCAGCCCGCCGCTGTGGAGGTTGCGGCCGTACAGGACGCCGTCCGGTGCGGGGGCCAGCTCGGCGGAGGCGAACGGGAACGCGGCGGCCAGCGCGGCGGTGTCGAAGGTGCGGCGCATCCTGAGCTGGTCGAGGCCGAGCGGCAGGGTCGTGACCCAGCCCTGCAGGGTGCGGTAGGTGGCCGGGTGGGCGTCCAGCAGCAGCGAGCCGAGCAGCGCCCGCAGCCTGGCCGCCTCGTGGGCCAGTTGCTGCTCGTTGGTGCCGCGGACGGTGACGTACAGGCCGACGCGGAACAGCCGGCCCTCGCCGCGGGCGAGCCGGCCGGCCAGCTCGTGAGCGTCGGCGGCGGCGACCTCGACCTCGGGGTCGACCAGGCGGCCCCGGTCGGCGTCCAGCCGGCGGGTGGACTCCAGCCGGGCGAGCTGGCGGCGCAGCCGCTCGGCGGCGACCTGGGCGGGGATCGGCTCGATGTGAAGCGCGATGTCGGCGGGGCCGGGGTAGGTGAGCAGCGGCTCCAGCCAGCCGGGGCCGACCTCGCGGGGATAGCCGGTGACCGCCAGGGTGGCGCACAGGGTGCCGCCGGCCTGCAGGGTGTGCGGCCCGATCTCCAGGGTGTCCGGGCCGAGCAGCCCAAGCCCAGGGGGCGGGTGCGCCGATGGCTGCGGGCGCAGCCTCGTACGAAGTCTCGTGCGGAGTCTCATGAGGTCGCTCCGATGCTTGAGCTGGAGCTGAGGCCGGTGATGACGGCGGCGGGCGCGGCGAGCCCGGCGGGGCGCGCTGGCGCCTCGGGGTCGCCGGCCCGGTGGAGCACCTCGGCCGCCTCGTCGCCGTCCAAGGGGGTGAGCGTGATCCCGGCGGCGGCCAGCGCCGCAGCCGCGTCCTCGGCGCGGCGGCGCAGCGCCGGGCCGGCGCTGGTGGCCGGGCCGGGCTCGCGGAGCACGACCAGCACCTCGCGGCGCAGCACGTCGCGGCGGGCGCCCAGCGTCTCCAGGAACGCGGCGTGCTCGCGGCAGGCGGCCTCCAGGGCGGGGTGGGGCAGCCCGCCGGCCGCCTCCCGCAGCGCGGCGACCATCGCGCGCAGGTCGACGCGCTCGGCGCGCACGAGGATCTGGAGCGGCGCGGTGATCGCATTGAGCAGCCGGGCGAAGACGGCCACCAGCGCGTCCTGCTCGGTGGGGGTGCGCAGCCCCAGGTTGACCGGGCTGGCACGGCAGACCAGCGCGGCGCCGTCCCGGCCGAGGTCGATCACGCCGTCGTCGTCCAGGCGGCGGGCGGGGAAGGCGAGCGGCGCCGGGTCGGGGTCGGGCACGCTGGCGCCACCAGGGCGCTGGCGCCCGGCTGTCCAGGCCTGGGTCCAGGTGGGCGCTGGCACGATCCCCTCGGGCGCGAGGACCTGCCGGTGTGGCATCCGTCGCTGGCGGAGCGCTGCCAGGGCCAGTCGGTCGGCGGACAACCCGTCGCGGCGGCCCAGCGCCAGCACGCCGCCCAGCGCGGCGATCGGGGCGGCCAGCGCGACGGCCACGCTCAGTGGCAGCAGCGCCTTGGCCGCCAGGATCACGCCCCACGCCGCGACGGCGGCGACCGTGAGGATGGCGAGCTGGCGGGCGGTGAGCCCGGCCAGCAGCCGGTCGGGCCGGTCGATGTCGGCGGGAATCGTCACTCCATACGATGCGCCCGTCCGGTTCTCGGTGCGGTTCACTGGTGGTCACCCATCCCTTCCACCCGTTGGCCGGGCGCCAGCTGCCGGTGCTGTATGCGCTGCGCACGGGCAGGGGCCTGGT
>WNFU01007529.1_pt1 | contig 16028 bp, 12 predicted proteins | sample 5400121 | NCBI WGS metagenome assembly WNFU01 (sample SAMN13153360, study PRJNA577476) | soil metagenome | isolation source: 100 cm soil or saprolite under grassland replicate 1 | place: USA:California | collected 2016-06-15
GCGAAAAGTGCCTCTCGACATGGGTTTCATCTGGTCTTCGCAACCCGGATTCTCCCAGATCGAAGGCACTTTTCACTGTCCACACACGACACTTCACAGCAAGATCATGAAACGCTGAGGTATAGACGGCGACCGTCTCGCCGGCGCGAATCACACCGAGGGCGGCTCAGGATCGAGGGCACGCACGATGCCCGCCGGGTTTCCGACCGCCACAACGTTGGCCGGAAGGTCCTTGGCGGCGTTTTTCGCCGAGCTCGAACGCAGGTTCCTGTAGCTCCGTCGCACATCAGCCGCAAGAGAGCCCCCGCCGCCCATGTTGCGCCAGGCCTCGACTGATGGTGAGGACGTAATGCGGTGGCAACGGCTCAGCCGTGTGCTACGTGGGGAAGGTGCTGCACATGTTGGGCCACGTGGCCTTGCTCCGGTTCTTCCACGGCGAGTCTATGGACAGGTTGAGCGCAGGGCTGACACTCAGGTCCACGTATCCCAGCGGTGGCGTGCCCCCACATACCACGGATCCGGTCTCCGCCAGGTACTTCGCCTCCAGCGCGCTGAGCCTGGGTGCCGCGAACGACGTGCCGAAGCTGCCCGGGACCAGCGCTGGCCCGGTGCCATCGAGCTTGACTTCGCCCGAGTTGAGGTGAGCGGTCACGTCGGGCTCGGCGTCCGCGCTGGCACTGACCACGAAGTCCCACAGGGCTGGCGCAAACGGGAACGGCAACCCCCTGCGGATCAGGTTGGCCGGGTCGTGCGCCTTGGCGGGGTCCACTCTAGGATCGACATACTTCACGCCGTTACCGGCGGCTCCCACGGGAATGATTTTTGGTACGGCGCCGGCCGTCCCGGGCTCGATCAGCTGGCTGCTGAAGCTCTTCCAACCGGCGTCGGCGACGATTGTCGACAATGGACGCTCGTCCACGCTGAAGCTGTTGACATTGATGGTCTTGTAGAACGCGCCCGCCAGGTACGGACGCAGTGCAGCGAGCTCGGTGTCCTGCAACACCGTCGCAGTGAAGTTGCCGCTTCGCACCAGGCCCAGGTCCAGCTCGCCAGCGGAGTTGAGGTAGCTCTGCAGCTCGGCTTTCAAGGTCGACGTCGAATCGTTCTGGATCATGGCGTCGTAGGTCTTCAGCAGGCCGTCCAGATCCGAGTCGTTCAGCCAGCCGACAACGTCGCAGGGTACGACCACGAAGCTCAGGTTGAGCACGAAGCGCTCGAACCCTTCCCGCTGCAGAGCGGCTATCCGATCCCGGATCCCGTTCAGGACGTCGTCCGTACGGTACTTGTCGGTGTGTACGGCGACGAGTCGTAGGTCGTAGTTCGCGCCGTAGAACGGGTAGCTCCACCCGGTCGTGGTCTCGATGGGCGGCCCGGGAGCCGGCCGGGGTGTCGTCGTCGAAGCGACCGGCGGCGTCCCCAGGTCAGCGGTCAGCTCGTCCTTGAGCACCTGGTACACGAGTTCGCCGTGGGCGTACATGGACGGTGGCAAATCGTCGCCGGCGCCGTTGGATCCGACGTCGTTGGCGCCCACCGTACAGTTGTCGTCCTTCGTGCCCAGTTTGGTCTGAGGGTCCTTGCCCAGGCCGAAGTCGTCAACCACGAGAACGGCGACGTTGCCCGGCGTCGGGCCTACGGGCGATGCCGTCGCGGCGTGGTTCAGCATGCCGCCGATCAGAGCCGGTCGTACGTGTTCAGCTTGAGTCGATGGCCGAGTCGGGTGGCAGCCACGGGCCGGTGGTGAACAGTTGCTGGAGCACGTCGAGCAGATCCATGCCGTGTTTGGTGGCGGTGGACAGGTAGGAGCGCAGGGCGGCGAAGTCGGGTCGATGGCCGAGTCGGGTGGCAGCCACGGGCCGGTGGTGAACAGTTGCTGGAGCACGTCGAGCAGATCCATGCCGTGTTTGGTGGCGGTGGACAGGTAGGAGCGCAGGGCGGCGAAGTCGGCCAGCCCTTGCAGTGTTCGCCATGTTCCGGAGATCTTCTGTTGCAGCTTGGTCGGTCGAAGATCTCTCTCGCTCTGGTTGTTGCTGAACCAGATCGCGGTGTCGGTGGTGAACCTCAAGATGTCGTGCGCATCCCGGGCGAAGCGTTCAACCAGCTTCGCGGCCTTGGCCTCGGACCGCCCGGCGTTGGCCTGGCGGCCAGCGGAAATCGCCCCGGCGTAGGCGCTGCGGATGAAGCCGGCCTGGTCTTCGGATAGCCGGGTGTGGCCCGCGGTCGCGGCTTGCTGCATCATCTGCTTGGCGGTCAGCAGCGTGTTGGCCATGTACTCGGCCCACACCTGCCCGGCGGGGTCGCTGTCGTGGACGCCTTTGAGCGCGCGGAGCAGGTGGGCACCGCATTCGGCGTGGGTGGCGGTGTCGATGTGGTCGTAGCCGACGTAGCCGTCGCGGACCAGGACCCCGGTGAAGCCGGCCAGAACCCCGCCAGCGTCGATGTCGTCTTTGGTGCGCCGCCCAGCGTGGAACAAGGTGAGTTTTTCGGTGCACGCGACATGGACGTACTTCCAGGCGCCATCGACCCAGGCCGGGGTCTCGTCCGCGCCGAGCACCGGCGCGGCCCGGAGCAGGAGGCGGACCCGGTCCAGGAAGGGGTCCAGCCGCGACGCGGCCTCACCGATCACGGTGGCGATCGTGGCGGTGGAGGGCCGCAGCCGGCACAGGTCGGCCATGGTGGCGGCGGCCCGGCCGAACGGCAGGAACTGCGCCGCCCGTAGATATACCAGCCGGGCTTTGACGCCTGGTCCGTACTGCACCCGGCCGCTGACACCCGTTGGGGCCTGTCCAACGGTCACCGCCGCGCAGCACGGGCACACCAACGACACCACCCGGTACTCGGTGATCTTTGCCTTCGGTGGCGGTGGAAGTTCGATGACCTGCCGGCGCTGACGGGAGAACTCCGGCGCACCGGCCAGATCCATGTCACACGCCCCGCACAGCGCAGGTGGACACTCAACAGTGGAGTCCGGGTCATCGACCAGCCGCATCGTTACACCGGGCGCCCCGAACGGCTTGCCCCGCCTGCCACCCGAAGACCCCGAAGACCGCTTCGACTTGGCCAACCCGTCCTGCGACGGCGGCTTCGAGCTGTTGGACGAGTCCGTTCCCAGACGTCGCTTCAACTCCGCCAGCTCGACCTCAAGCTCCGCGATCCTCGCCGCCTGCGCCGCGACCAGCTGCGCGAGCTCGTCATACGACGGACGCTGCGGCTCGGCCTTGGACACCCCGGAACCCTGTCACGCCAACCGATCCCCGTCGATCAAGACACGCCGACGACTCAAGCTGAACACGTACCGACTCAAGCTGAACACGTACAGCCGGTCCGCTCACGACGAGCACGGCCAGCAGAAGCCTGTACGGGCCCTTCATGGAGACCTCCAGCCACCCACACGACAAGTTAGGGTCATATGGCTAGCGGCCCCGCGCAATGGCTGTGACGGGTTGTCGATCGTCGGGCAGCTGCTCAATCAGGTCGCGCAGACCGATGTCGTCGGGGTGTTTCGCCTGCAGGCGGTCGAAGGCCGCCAGCGCGTCCCGGGTCCGGCCGAGCGCGCGACACCCGGCCGCAAGCCCCCGGCAGGCCCGGTCGCGCAGCTTCGTCAGCCGGGATACGTGATCCTGGACGAAGGCCTTGTCGGGCAATCCGAGCAGCGGCCGCTCGGTCCACATCGCCAACGCCTGAACCAGGAGGTCCACCGCGACCGCGTCCCGAACAGCGGCCGCCCGGAAGACCAGATCAGCGAAGCTGTGAAGATCTACCTGGTCCCCGTCGAGCAGCAGCCGGTAACCGGTCCGGGCCGACCGCTCGGTCAGCAGCACGCTCGTATGGTCGTTGATCTGACCCGGCACGAGGCAACGTCGCACTTCGGCGATGCGCTTGTGCACCGCGACCCGTTGCTCGCGCCGAATGATCAACACAGGATCGGGCCACGAGTCCCGGTAGAGGTCGTCCGCGTCGACCAGGCTTCCCCGGGCCAGGACCAGACGGGCGAGCAGGGTGCGGGTGATCGGCGGCAGCAGGGCGGTGGCACCGTCGACGTCGGCCCGGAACAGTCCGAAACCCGAAACCCGCAGCCGCGGCCGGGGGGCTGTCAAGGTGATCCGGCCGGTCCGGGCCGGCGCGGCGCCGTCACCAATGTCGACGGTACCGGCATAGGCAGCGATGGTCATCTGGCCACCATGCAACATGTGCCTCCCCGGGGACAGGGGAGGTGAAGCAATGCTGAGGGTTTGCGGACGCATTGCTGAGGATCGGCAGCATGACAGAAGCGTGCGGTACGCCCGTGATTGCGGTTGCATGAACCCCTGGCTCGAGGTCACGGGAGGACCATTGGCCGGGTTCAGCAAGCACCGGTGGCCGGCCGATGGCCCGGAACGTGAGCTACTCGAGTACCTCGATGACCTGCACCGCGAACAGGGCCAGCCGTCCATGGCTCGCATCGCCAAGGCGGTGGGGTTGGTCGCGGGCACGGTATCGGCATTCTTCACCGGGGCACGTCCGATCGGACCCGAACGGCTCGCGGCCATCGTTGAGTACCTGGGTGGCGATGCACAGTATGCGGAGAAGCTGCGGCGGGCGGCGGCCACTGTCCGCAACGACCGCCGCGCCGGGCGGCCAGCCGCGCGATCCGACCTTGGCTGGACAGCCGCCGTCGATGCCGACAGCACGACGAGGCTGGACGTCATTCTGTTCGACACCGCGATGAACCGGCTGAACCAACCGGAGCTGATGGTTGGGCGCCAGCACATGATCGAAACGGTGAACGCCTGGCTGGACGCCAACGGCCGGGTCCTCCTGTACGGGCTGGGTGGTGCCGGCAAGACCGCGCTCGCGGCGACGATCGCCGACCGACGTATCGACGCCCACAAAGGCCCGTATATCTGGATGCGTACCGGCAACGCCGACGAGGACGTCGTCCTGGACGGGCTGGCCCGCTGTCTGGCCACTGCCCTCGGCACCGGCGCCACCCTGCCGCCGGCTGGAGATGCCCGCCTGCTCGCAGTCGATCGGCACATGTCGGCCATCGGGATCCGCCTGTGCGTACTCGACGACGTGTGGAACGCGGCGGCCCTGCACACTGTGCTCAAAGCGATACCAGCCGGTGTCGCGGTCCTGGTCACCTCCCGGCTCAAGCTGGGCGTCGACCATCAGCTGGAGGTGGACGGTCTCGACCCGGCCGAGGCGGTGCTGCTGCTCGCCCACCACGCGCGCCAGGACAGGTACGCGTCGCATCCCGACGCCGAGCCGCTGTGCCGCGACCTGAGATACCACCCGTACCTGATCGAGATCGCCGGGCATCGCCTGCGCCAGTACTCGCTGACGCCGACCGAACTCCGGCGTGACGTCGACGGGTCCCCGCATGACCTGGAGATGCCCGCCGGGTTCGCCGCACGGGGGCGGGAGAACGGCCGGCGCCTGCTCGATACGACGACTGGCGCGCTGCCGAATGCCGACGCCCGAGCGGCCCTCGCCGCGGTCGGGGCGTTGTTCAGCGGCACCGTCACGCCGGAGCTGCTCTCGTGCTTTCTGGGCATCGGCCTCAACCGATCGCGAGCGGCCCTCAACGCCCTGGTCGACGTGAGCTTCGCCAAGCGCTCGGCCGGGGCGTACGCGATCCATGACCTCACCGTGAGCTACGCGAGAGCGGTACTGCGCGAGGACAGCGACGAGGCGAAGACCGCCATCATCGCCGTCCGCGACTTCGTGTCGACCTACGCCACCAATCATGAGGTAATTGCCCGTGATCTCGACAACGTCGTGGCGGCCGCCGGACGGGCCCGACACTGCGCGGTCGGGGACTTCATCACGATCGTGGAGACCCTCGCCACCCGCGGATATCTCGACACGCATGGTCACACGTTGGCAATGCTGCGGCTGCTCGACGCGGCCATCGACGTGATGCGCACCCGGCCGGACACCGAGCGGCTGCATCACCTGCTGAGCAAGCGCGGCAACGCCAGCTTCAACCAGGGGGACTTCGCCGCCGCGGTCACGTTCTACCGGCAGGCCCTACCGTTGGCACCGACCGCACAGCGCCGGGTGATCATGCTCAGCGTCATCGCCAAGGCGCTGGCCGAAGATGGCCGGTATGAGCAGGCCGAGGAGTCATTCAACCAGGCCTATGCGCTGGCCGAGGCCGAGGCGGACGACGTGGGCACCATGCGTACCCTGGAGGCGCACAGCGTCGCGGCGTTCCGCCAGCACGACTTCGCCCGGGTTCGGGAGCTGACCGAGCGGGGCGTCCAGCTCAGTCGTGCCTTGGGTGACCGTGCGGCCGAGGCCATCTTCCTCAACAACCTCGGTTCGGCCAATTTTGAGCTGGGTGTCGAGACGGCGTTGCGCTATCACCAGGAGGCGATGGCGATCGCCGTGGACACCAGCAACGAGCACATTCTGGCTATCACCAACCGGTGCATCGGAGCCGACTACCACGCCCAGGAGCGGTTCGACCAGGCCCAGCAGCACTTCGCCGAGGCACTGCGCCTGTACGGCCGGTTGGGGCAGACCCAGCGCGAGGCCAAGGTCCGCCTCATCATGCACCAGTTCGGCTATCTAACCGTGTCCTAACGCCGATCCGGACCGAATCGGAAGCAGCGCCGGCATTGCTTCGGAAGCAGCGATCGCTGTCTGCTCGGCCGGGCCACCCCGGCCTTCGTCAGCTGCTCGTGAGGAGGAACGGCCATGAGATCATTCGGCCGTACACGGAGAAAGAGGTACGCGGCTCTGAGCGCCGTGGCGCTCGCGACCCTCGTGGCGGCATCCGCCGCCTGGGCGCCGGCTAACGCGGCGGAGAACCCACGACCAAGCCAGCGGGACTGGCAGAACAAGATCGCTCAGCTCCCCCAGCCGGCGAAGGGTTGCTTCACGGCCGAGTACCCGAAGCTGCAGTGGCGGGCGGCTGCGTGCACCGCCGCGCCGAATCTGCCGCAACCGCCCACGCACGGGGCGCGGCCCCTGGTGGTCGGCAACGGCGACGACGTCGCGGCGCAGGTGCCGAGTGGGTTCATCTCCACCGCGATCGGCTCGTTCGACAGCGTCGTCAACGTGACCAGCGAGAGCGGACCCATCGGCAACTCCGGACCGTCGATCGCCAACGCCTACACGCTGCAGCTCAACACCAACTTCTTCGCCAGCACGGCGTGCGCCGGTTCGCCGAACGCGGGGTGCCAAGGTTGGCAGCAGTTCGTGTACGGGAACGACGGTTCCTCCGGCGCCGCCTTCATCCAGTACTGGCTGATCAAGTACAACGCACCGTGCCCGGGCGGCGTGGGATGGAACCAGTTCTCGTTCACGGGAAGCACGGACATCTACTGCTGGAAGAACGACACCGGTGGGGCGGTGGCGGTACCTAACCAGCCGATCACGAGCCTCGCTAACCTCAGTCTTACCGGCAACGTGGGTGCGGGTGGGGACAGTGTCACCCTGTTCGACGGGACCACGGCCTACACGCAGGTCGGCGACAACGCCGTCAATGCGGCCGCGGGCTGGAACATCGCCGAGTTCAACGTGTTCGGCTACGGCGGCAACAGCGCCGGCGGGGGTACGGCCAGCTTCAACGGCGGCGCGGCCCTCACCGTACGGACCAGGACCATCTACGGCGGCACGGCCGCTCCGCTCTGCGTGGCCACCGGCTTCACGGCCGAGAAGAACAACCTCAGCTTCGGTACGCCGGCACCGATGCCGACGGCGTCCGGGCCCGCCATGATGTTCATCGAGGACACCATCGGCGGCGCCAGCACGAACTGCGCGGCTGCAAGCACCATCGGCGACGTCCACGCGCACACCGTTGCCGGCTTGGCGTACGACTTCCAGGCGGTGGGCGACTTCGAGGTGCAAGCGCGACATGTGTCCGGGGCGCCAACGTGGCCGAACACCTCGGTGAACCAGGCGATCGGGACGAGGATGGGCGGCACCACGGTAACGGTGTGCAGTGGGCCGAACCTCGTGGTGGACAGACGAGGCGTCCGACTCCCCGACGGCACGACCATCTCGTTGCCCTCCGGGGTTGACATCACGCTCACGGGCGGGGTCTACGTCGTGACCGACCAGGGCGGCAACAGCGTCCGGGTGACCCCGCACCCCGGCTATCTCGATGTGTCGGTCGGCGTCGGTACGTGGCCGACGACGGTGCGCGGGCTGCTCGGCAACCCGGACAACGACGTCAAGCTGCTCGAGGCAAGCGACGGAGCCATCTTCAGCGTCCCGCTCTCCTTCGACGACCTTTACCACCGCTACGGTGACAGCTGGCGGGTCAAGCCGGCCGCCTCGCTGCTCTCGCCCTGCGGCACCGAGGTCGAGGAGAGCAATCCGACGAAGCCGTTCTTCGCGAACGACCTCGAGCCGAACATCCGCGAGCGGGCGGCGTCGATCTGCCGCGAGGCCGGCGTCCAGGAGGCCTGGCTCGACTCCTGCACGCTCGACGTCGCGGTACTTGGCGACAAGGCGGCGGCAGTGTACGTCGGCAAGCCGCCTCCGGTCCTGGACGGCAACAAGTAGTAGCCGCACGTTTTACCGCATCTGGCCGACCGCTGCGGTCGGCCAGATGTCGTGCGGATCGGCCAAACAATAGATCACGGCAGGAGGTGGTGGGCCATGGCGATGATCACCGCTCCGCGTTGGTCAGCCCCCGGCCCACCCCGCGCAGTACCTCCACCTCCCGGGCGGACAGCGACGGCGCCGTGGCCGGCCGGCGGACCCGGTTGACCAGCCGCGCGGCCACGGACGCTGCGAGCACCGTCTCGCCGCGGGCGGCCGCGAAACGGCACCCAGGGCGGCCACTTCTCGCAGGGCGCCATTGTCGCGGCCGGTAGCCACGGTCCGTCCGGCGCCGAGCAGGCGAGCCACTTTGACGGCCGGACGTCCCGCAACCCCCGTCGCGCCTTAGATCAACACCGTCTCGCCAGGAACGAAGCCGGCGGCGGACTTGATGGACATGCCCGGTACGGCGGAGGCGAGAACGACTGCGTCGGCGGGATCGATGCCGTCGGGCACGGGACCGACATTGCCGCTGGCGACGACCGTCCTTTCGGCGAGTGCGCCGTACGGCGCCTTGGTGTTGCCGAACCCGGCAAGGGTGCCGTCGGGGCGCACCCACACGTACTTCAACACCGTCGCCGGCAACGCCACCTGGACCACGCACACGATCACCACCTACGACAAGTCCGGGCGGGTCACCCGGATCACCGCCTCCCGCAACACCAACCCCAACGACCGCATCCTCGACGTGTCCTACTGCTACACGCCGTTCGTATCCGGCCAGCCCTGCGCCACGAGCAACGACTCCGGGCTGCGCCGCTGGCAGCGCGACGAGATCACCGGCACGATCAGCGTCAACAGCTACGACGGGGGCAACCGGCTCACCACCTACAGCTACAACGCGGCCGAGCAGATGACCTCCGCGACGGCGAACGGCCCGACCAGTCCACACATGTACGCCGGCACCAGCCAGACCGAGATGACCTCGGCGGCCGGCAACCACTTCGGGTACGGCCGCGACGACCGGTACCGCCAGCCGTGGTTGCAGTCCTACAACCACGGGGCGGCCGACGCGTACGTCGAGCGGGACGGCCGCGGGACGCCGCTCGGGTTGCACAGCTCCGCCAACGACTTCACCACCATCCTCGACGGGCTCGGCTCCGTCGTCGCGGTCGTCGGCAAGGACGGCAGCACCGCCGCCGGTACAGCTACGACCCGTACGGCGTCACGGTGTCCGTCTCGGAGAGCGGCCTCAACCAGCCCAACGTCGTCCGCTTCGCCGGCGGCATCCACGACGAGACCACCGGCCTGACCAAGTTCGGCATGCGGTCTACGACCCGAACCTGGGCCGGTTCATCCAGCAGGACAGCATGGCCCGGCTCGCCGACCCCGTCAGCGGCAACCGCTACGCCTACGCTGGCGACAATCCGGTGAACCGGGTGGACCCGACCGGAGCGGCGCCCTTCTGGGAGGAGCTTCTCGTCGGGTGGATTGTCACTGCGAGTGTGACCACCACATGTGCGGCCGTGATTTTCCTGGCAACCGGTGGATTTGGGGGTTGGGTTTTCTCGGATGCGAGCTGCTAGGCCTTGTTGCCGCCACTGCCGCAGTGCGGCAGCTTGACTAGGAAGGGTTGGAATGCCGATGAAAAGGAGCAGTGCGGCACTGAAGTTCCTCTACCTTGCACTCTTGCCGTACGTGCTTGCTGTTCTCGCCTACCGTGCGATACTCCATGAAAGCTGGATCCTCAGCCTCATCGGACCACCACTCGTATTCGTCGTTGGGGGAGGTATTTACATCGCATACCGATACCGAATGAGTCGGAGGTGAGACCACGCTGGCCGCAGCCGAGCAGAAGCTGGAAGCCATGCGCGGCCTGACTGCACCCGGCGCCGTGGTCAAAACCTCGGTATGTCCGAGGTCCGCCGCTCGGCCGGACGATCGAGCCCAGACTCCTGAAGCTCACCGGAACCAATCGTCGATCTTGGTCGTAGGCTGGCACCGTGGACGAGCCAGGATCACAACACAACACGGTGACGCTGTGGCGGCCGACCGGGCAAGCGGAGCTGGACCTGGTGGCAGCGTCGGGATGGCGGGCATGGCCACCGCGCCTGCCCGCGCAACCGATCTTCTATCCGGTCCTCAACCGCTGGTACGCCACCAAAATCGCCCGCGAGTGGAACGTGCCGGCCGGCGGGGTCGGCTACGTCACGTCATTCCAGATGCGCCGACAGTTCCTCGACCGCTACACCGTGCAGCAGGTTGGTGGCCACGATGTCCGCGAATACCGGATCCCGGCGGAGGACCTCGCCGAGTTCAACGCGAACATCGTGGGTGCCATCCGCGAAGAAGCCGACTACCGGGCACCGGTGCCAGATGATGAGTTCGCCGCGGCCGAGGCGCTCGGCACCCCGCTGCCCGCAGCCTGGCGCAGCTACCTGCAGAGCGCATCGTGGTTTCGCCGTGGCTGGCTTCCCAGCGGGTGCTACCTCTGGCTCTACCCGCCCCACGAAGCGACCGCCCTGCTCGAGGCCTGGGGGCAGCACGCCAGAGCCAACCATCCCGGCATCGCGATCATCGGCGGCGACGGTTCACGCGAACACCTCGCGCTGGACCTACGGCGGGATCCAGCGCCTGTGCTGCTGGTCGACATCACCAGCGAGGGCTGGCCAGCAGCCATCCCTCAAGCCGACAACGTCACGTCGTTCATCGAGCAGGTCGAGTCCGGTCGGTTCGACTTCAACTGGGAGGAAGACCGCACGAACAGCGAACGGCACTGACCCGAGTTGTGGTCGCACGCCACGCGCTCGCGACACGCCCGAACCAGGACCACACGCAAGATCTACTCAAACTACGGTCCGTCAAGGGGCAGCTCGTGTCCGGCCCGACCCACTTCAACGTAAGCATCCGATCAGATGCCCACGGCCCTCAAGCCCCGGCTGGTTGGCCCGCGTTGTTCCTGCCGTTTGGGCCAGATTCGTTGAGACAGCGCCCATCAAACGTGGCATCAGGCCGAACCAATGAGACTGACGGCCCTCCGACCGTCTCATCCAATCAGGCCCGGCCAGCTCAAGGACCCGTCAGCGGGCCGCCTTCTTTGAGAAGGGACATTGAACGCACCAGCAAGCGCCGTCGGGGGTTCCCTCCAGCGAGACACAGGTCAAGCGCGGCGACCGCGTTGTTGGCAAGGACACCGAACTCGTCGAGAAGCTCGGCGGCAACGCCCCTGCCCATGTGGGTCTGGACGGCGCTTCCGCCGCTGCTGCCGGCGCAGCGGACGCTACGACGACACCAACGGCCACTACTACGTCCGAGACTAGCTTGATCGAAGGGCGCCTGCTGAGGCGGCAGGCGCCTTCATGATCGTCTGTGCCGGCCTGCCCCTCGACATCGAAGTCGTGCGCTCCCCCGGATATCCGCCGCGGTGCGCGCGCCCAGCCGTGCCCTGACACGCCGAGGGCGGTGGGCCGGGCTGGCGACTGAGCGTTCGCGTGGGGCGAAGCCGCATGCGGCACGCCTGGTACCGTGCTGGGTCCGTAGCCCGGCACACGACCAGGGAGGCGATATGGCGGGTTGGCCGAGGTCGACGAGCGGCACGATCGCCTATATGTCCTGAGCTGGTCGGCGATGCGCCGCGGCAGTCGCGCCATGGCTGGCTCCGATCCACCGACCGATCGGGGCCACCGCAACAGCTGGGCGCGTTGGTGCGGCAGGCATTGGCGCAGTCACGCACCGACGTTGTCCCTGGCCGCCTTCGGTGCGCGGCGGGGAGCCCTACGGCGGTGGCTGGGCATCCCAGAGCCGCCCGGGTCCACGGGCGGGCGGCCCTGGCCGCCGGAGGCCTGATTCGGGTCGTAGGGCTGGAGGCCCTACCCGCCGGAGGCATCGTCCTTGCCCCGCGATCCCGCGCTCGGCTTGCAGATCGGCGGGCCGATGTTGGGCCGGCATCGTGCTCTAGGCTCAGCGCTGTTGACCGCGAGATGGGGGCAACAACGATGGCTTCCGACACGGGACACCACCAGCCGCGCTGGCGGCGGATCGCATTGTGGGTCGCGCCGCCTGCCGTGGTTGTGCTCGGAACGGTCGGATTCCTCGGTGTTCGCCAATACCAGGATTCGGGCGTGTTCCATGTCGGCACCTGCTTCCAGGTGTCGTCCGACACCGGCATTGTCTCGGCCGGCGGACTGCGCCAGTTGACTGGCCGGGCGAAGGTCGTCGACTGCGGAACCGCGCACGACGCCCGCATCACCCGAATGGCGCGAACGGCAGCAGACTGCACTGCCGAGGGCGCGTGGTTGAAAAGTCGCGAGCAGGTCTACTGCGTCGTGTTGTCGATTTGACTAGCATGTAGGCTGAGCTCGTATCGCAGTTCGACATCTCCCGCGATCGGCAGGACAGAACCTAGCTGCGGACCATGACGGCCCAGCGTTGCCGGACCCCGGCGGGCGCTGGGCTTCATGGTGTCCACTGCAACCTCGTGTGCCGGCCGGGGCCCGACGCCGAGAGCGAAGCGGCAAGGCGCTGATGCCGAGGTTGGGACGTTCTTCGGCGTTGGTTGAACGCGAGGGGTGGCCGTTGTTAGCACGCCTCTTCGATGACGAGCATGACGCGGTGGTCGTCGTCGCGGAACTCAGCCAACCTGAACTCGCTGTGCGGCGGGGCTTCGCCGGTGAAGTAGCGTTCCACTCGTTGCAGGAACGCTTTACGTTCCGTACCGGAAACCTCGATCGGATGGGGACCGTATGCGTGCAAGACCCGCAGGTCGGGACGCTTGAGCAGCCGCCGTAGCACTCGGTGAGGGAGTTGGGCCCGTCCGCCGCGGATGTACCAGTGGGCGCCGTTGTCATCGGTCCAATGGCCGTCGTGGATCGGTTGCGGCCAGGACTGGGCGTTGGGCCGCTCCGCCGCTGAGTCGGAATGCACCCTGCGGACGAAGTCGGCGAACGACTCGGGCTGCTGGCGTTGATGCCGCATGGTTCCCATGCTGACAGAGAGGGCACGTCTGTACGAGGTGCGCCGCCGTCCTGCTCAAGTGTTACCGGGCCTTGAAGCGGCCGACGGCTTCCGTCGAGGCGGCTCGGGTTTGTGGACCTTAAATCGGGCGATGGGCTTGGTTGTGGTGCAAGCGACCTCAGCGACCAGGTGGTCGCCGTCGTAGACGCGCCAGGTGCTGTCGGCGGCTTCGACGGTCAAGGTCCGTCCGGCGTGCACGATGCCGACGTGGATGCGTTGCCCGGCGACGACCAGGGCGCCCCGGCAGGACACGCGTCGGTCGACCCGTAGCGGCTCGGCGGCGGGGACCGGTGGCGGCCCGGCGGGCCGGGCGTCGCGGATGCGTGCCTGTTCGGCCGGGGTGACTGGGTTAGGCAGGCTGCGCAGCAGGGTACCGTCGGCGACGAGTTGGAGCAGGCCGCGGTCGAGCCTGGCGGTGACCCGGCGACCGGCGAAGTGGATCCCGACCGGGTGTCGCCGGCCGGCCAGGCCGATCAGGCCGTTCGCGCTGACCAGACGGTCCACCTCGATCGCGGTTCCCGACGGGGCCTCGCCAGCGAGGATTGGTGGTGGGCCGGCGGGGCGGCCGCCGTCGGCGAGCAGCTGCCGCAGCTGCGTGGTGGTAAACCGGGACGGCACGGTCTTGAGCCGGATCCCGTTGACGAGCAAGTGCGCCACGGTGGTATCAGCCCACAGCGTGACCGCTGCCCCGGCCCGGTCGGGGCCGAGCCAGAACTGTTGGCCGGCCACGCCGAGGTTGCCCGAGGCGGGCACCATCCGGGTGACCTCGACGGCCAGGTTGACCGGTTCGCCACCGTTGGGCGAGACCGCCAACGCGGCGGGCAACGGCAGCTCGGCGACCGGGGATGGCACCGGCACGGGGCACGGCGTCGCGGCTGACGATGTCAGCACGGCCGGCAGCCGCAACGGCAACCGCTCGTCGACCGGCCGGGGTGTGAACCGGTCGGCCGGGAAGGCCATGTCCAGGGACTGGTGCGGCCGGTTGGTGTTGTACTCGTGCCGGAAGGCGTCGATCGTGGCCTGCGCGGTCTCCAGATCCGGCCAGACCTCGACCTGGTCGAGCAGTTCGCGTTGCAGGGTCTGGTGGAAGCGCTCCACCTTGCCCGTTGTGGTCGGGGTGCGGGGCTTGGTGTTGCGGGCAACGATGCCGTTCTCCCGGCAGATCCGCTCGAACATCACCTCCGCCGGACGCGGTTGGGTGAACCGGCCGGTGAACTGCTTGCCGTTGTCGGTGAGCACCTCGTCCGGGACCCCGTACTCGCCCAGCGCGTCCGCGAACGCGGTGCACACCACCCGGCCGGTGGCCCTACGCACCACCGTGGCGATCACACAGAACCGGGAATGGTCATCCACCCCGGTGACCACCTTGGTCTCGGATCCGTCGGCCAGCCGGATGCCGTCCACGATGTCAAGCTGCCACAGCTCCATCGGGACTTCCCGCTGCCAGCGCCGGTAATCCTGCCGACGTCGTCGGCGGGGCACGGCGTCGACCAGGCCGTGCCGCACCAGCACCCGATAGATGGTGCTCAACGACGGGATCGGGCCGGGGCTGCCGTTGCGGCCCAGCTCGAACTCGATCCGCCGCTGGCCCCCACCGCGGATGGTTCCGACGCAGCTCGCAGATCGCGGCCTCCACCTCCGGCCTGGTCTGCGCCGGGTGGGCATGAGGCCGGTGCGACCGGTCAGCCAGCCCGTCCAGGCCCTCATCCCGATACCAGCCAACCCAGCGATGCACCGCCTGACGCGACACACCGAACCGCTCCGCCACCTCGGTCACCGGCACCCCGGCCTGAACTTCGAGCACAGCGCGGTACCGCTGCTCCGTCATGGTCAACTCCACCAGCAGTCGGCGGAGTGTCACCATCAACTGAAGCCAACCTGTAACGCATCAACCGGAGTACGACACACCAAACCGACAACCGAACCTGATCTCGGATTTTGGTATGGCCAAAAGCACATCAGCCGTGTTCTGCCCGGTCGATGGATCTCCCGGGTGGCTAGCGCTCAGGCAGGAGCTGTACGCCGTCGTGCAGCCGTACGGCCACATCGCCGGTGTCGAGCGCGTCGAGCACCCGGACTGCGAACGTCCCGGCGATCTCCGACGTGACCCGGTCCGGTGGCCACCGATGGGCCACGAGGACGCCTCCATCGGTGCCCAGTATGCCCACGTCACCGCGACGATGGCCGAGCGGCTCGTGGCGGGACTGACGCGGAGGCGTGGCGGTCAGCGCTCGACGCCCGGCTCGTACTCAGCCCGGGTTCACCGGTGGCGGCGTTGGACCGGATGCTCACGGCGCGACGCACGGAGGCAGCGCAGTGAACCCGCAAGATCTGCTCCAAGCTCGCTCCAACGCGGCCTGTACGGCGAGGTTCGCCGTGGTTGCGGCGCGAGACGCTACGTAGCAGCGCTCCGTCGATGCGGCCGAATGCCTGCCGCCGCTGGCGCAGATACGCCACGAGAAGCTGTCCGGTGGCCGCGCCGAACGTGACCTCGCGGGCGCGTTGGGACTTGGTCGTCTCCGCTCGCAGGTGCACCAGCG
>WNFU01008984.1_pt1 | contig 16024 bp, 18 predicted proteins | sample 5400121 | NCBI WGS metagenome assembly WNFU01 (sample SAMN13153360, study PRJNA577476) | soil metagenome | isolation source: 100 cm soil or saprolite under grassland replicate 1 | place: USA:California | collected 2016-06-15
TAGCCTCTTCGCTGGGTCCTACAGCGGTTCCCGGTACCAACAGAGAGAAAAGTTGCCTGTCCCTTTTATTCCTCCACTGGAAAAAGTAAGTGATCCAGAGCTATTATGCTCCCTTGATATGGCTTGGGCAAAACCTCAATACAACCGAGGCAGAGTTGATGCAGCCGGAGATACACTCTTGCATCCTCCCATTTCAAGCGATGAGTATGAGACCGCGCTTTCCGTTATCAATAACTGGCGCACATCCCACGGCTATCCACTCCAGTGCTTAAAAATGGTTTTGCTTGGCAGAGCCAAATCCATTGAGAGCAAAGCCCTCATAGCTCAACGCCTTAAGCGTTTACCTTCCATCGAATTGAAACTCAAAAATAATCCCCATATGAAACTGTCACAAATGCAAGACCTTGGCGGATGTCGCGCCGTGGTTCGGAGCGTTCACTGTACTGCCCCCCTTAAATTTGGACAGGTCGTGTCTTGTTTTTGACTCTCCCTTCCGCGTAAAACTCGGCGGGCGACCGCATCCCCAAGGCACTGTGCGGGGCCTGCTGATTGTAGTGTTCGATCCACTGTGGCACCTGGTGCGCCACCTTCTCCAACGTCTCCAGGCACGCCTGGTACACGTAATCCCGCTTGAAGCTCCCGAAGAACGCCTCCGCCAACCCGTTCGACTCCGGGCTCCGTCGGGGCGTATGGCACGGGATCAGCCCCATCGCCCGCACGAAGGGGCGAAACCGATGCGAGGTGTACTCCGGCCCATTGTCGCTGAGGAACTCGATCCCCTGAGCGCGGGTTCGAGCCTCTCCGAATCGCCGGAAGACGGCCTCCCGCAGCATCTCGGCGAGATCCTCGGCCGTGATCCGCTTGGCGAAGCGCCACGCCAGCACCATCCGGTCCGCACAGTCGATCATGATCGCCAAGCGCCCCTTCTGGCCATCCCACGCCCGGATGCCCGTGATGTCCGACGCCCACCGCCGGTTCGATTCGGCCACCCGCACCTGCCCCTCGTGCCGTCGCCCTGAGCGCGCCCGCCGGAGCCGACCGGTCGCCAGCCACCCACGCCGGCGCATGATTCGCCACACCGTCTTGGGACCGCAGACCAGACCGTGGCGCTTGAGCAAGGCGTGGATCCGCCGGTAGCCGTAGGACGCCGGGCTTACCGCCACGAGCCCGCTGATCGCCTCTTCCACATCCAGCCGCCTCACCGGCCATCGACGCCCGGACTGTCGCCGATAGTAGAGCCAACTCCGGGGCTTGCCGAGCACCCGGCATGTGAAGGCTAAGGAACATCCCGTGACCCGCGCCAGCCACCTTATGTCCCCTCGGGAAATCTGAGCCCCTTGAGCTCGTAGACTTTTTTAAAAATATCCACCTCCAAGGCCTTCCGCCCCAGCGCCCGTTCCAGTTCCTCGACTCGCTTCTGGAGCCCGAGCATTTGGCTCTTGGGCACCATCTCGCCGGACTCCTTGAGCCCCTGGTCCAGACTCCGCTTCCAGCGATACATCTGCGCCGCATTGACGGCGTACTTGCGGCAGATCTCTTCAAGGGGGACGCCGTTCTTCCACTCCTGCAGCACCGCGAGCTTCTGCTCGGCAGGCCACCGACGTTTCCGACCACGACCGTTCTGGACAGGCTTCATCGCTGTTTCCATCCTGCCTCCTGACCAATTATACCTGTCCAAATTTTAATGGGAGCACAACACACTCTTAATCACCCTCACCCCCGCCCTCTCCCATCGAGGGAGAGGGGAGAATGCGTGCTTCGACAAACTCAGCAGAACGGTTTGAATTCCGGCGGGTGGCGGGGACACAGAAAGGGGACAGGCTACTTTTCCGCGTCTGTTATAAAGGCGGTTCGATCAGGACGGGGCGGAAAAGTTGCCTGTCCCCTTCTTCCGCGCTACATCTGGTCGAATTGGAAGAACTGCGAGGGCGAGGATTTCATTTCGGCGTGCTTCGTCGGCTCGGTCCCCTTGAGAAACACCTCGACGGTGCCTTGATCCGACCCCTCCGGCGCCAGCAGGCCGGTGGCGGGGTCGATCCTTACCTCTACGATCCCGTCCGGCATGGTGAAGGGCATCACCGGTAAAGACTCCAGCGCGGCCTTCATGTACCTCATCCAGATCGGGAGCGCCGCTCGGGCGCCCGATTCCCTGTCGCCCAGCGTCCGGATCTCGTCGAACCCCACCCAGACCCCCGTCACCAGATTCGGCGCGCCGCCCACGAACCAGGCGTCGGTGAAATCGTTCGTGGTACCCGTCTTGCCGGCCAGGGGGCGTCCCATGCCTTTGGCTGCCTGCCCCGTTCCCCGCTGGATCACGTCCTCCATCATGTTGGCGATCAGGTAGGCGGATTCCTTCGACATCACGGAGCGCGGATCCGGGACATGCATCTCCAGCACCTGGCCGTTCGAGTCCAGCACGGACTCGATCGTATAGGGCTCCAGCCGAATGCCCTGGTTGAAGAACGTCCCGTAGGCGGCCGTCAACTCCTGGAGCGTCACGCCGGAAGATCCCAACGCCAGCGTGAGGTCGCTGGCGAGCGGCGAGGTAACTCCGAGGTTCTGGGCAAGATCCAGCACCGGATTGATACCGATCTTCTCAAGCAGGCGCACGGTCGCGGCGTTGCGCGATTGCGCCAGCGAATCCCGCAAGGTGATCAACCCTTCGAACTTCTGGTCGTAGTTCTCGGGCCGCCAGACCAGATCGGGGTCGTTCTCGTTGTAAACGACCCCGGAATCTACGATCGGGGTTCCCGGGGAGAGGCCCTGGTTGATCGCCGCAGCGTAGATCATCGGCTTGAACGCCGAACCAGGCTGCCGCCTGGCGGACGTCGCGCGGTTGTATTCGCTCCGTAGGAAATCGTAGCCGCCGATCATCGTCCGGACGGCTCCCGTGCGGGGATCGAGCGACAGCAGAGCGCCCTCGACGAGAGGGGTCTGCTCCAGAGTCATCTGGGCGACGTCGCCCACCATCTTCTTGACGCTCACCTCGATCACGTCCCCGACCTTGAACAGTTCGCCCGGCGTCTTGGCGCCGGTGTCCTTCACGTGCTTGATCGGATCGGGGCCCTTCAGTCTCCGGCGAGCCCACATGGGGTCGGCGGCGGCGATCCGCCCCGTCAATCCGCGAGCCAGCACCGTGAGGCCGTCCTTCCCCACTTTCGACACGACGGCCTCGATGATCTCCCCGGGGCGAAGCGGCGGGTCGGCCGAGGCCCCGCTGGTGACCAGTTTCGCGGAAAACTCGTCAGGCGACACACCCCGGCGGAGCGGCCCGCGGTAGCCCTGCCGCTTGTCCAACTGGCGGAGACCCTCTAGGAGGACGGTCGTCGCCACCTGCTGCTCCGGCAAGGACAGCGTCGTGTACACCTGGAGCCCGCCCTTGTACACCATGGCTTCGCCGTAGGTGGCCATCAATCGTTGACGGACATGCTCGACGAAATAGGGCGCCGGTTCGTCCCGTGTCTGACGCCTGAACGCTACGTCTTCTGCCATGGCCGTTTCCGCTTCCGCCGTGGTGATGAACCGCTCCTCCACCATCCGTCTCAGCACCGTGGCCTGGCGCTTCTTGGAAGCTTCGGGATGGTAGTACGGGGAGTAGTCCGCCGGCCCCTTGGGCAGGCCCGCCAAGTACGCCGCCTCCGCCACGGTGAGCTGCCCCACGTCCTTGCCAAAGTAGGTCTGGGCGGCGGACTGTACGCCGTACGCTCCGTGTCCGAAATAGATCTGGTTGAGGTACAGCTCCAGGATCTGCTCCTTACCCAGGATCTGCTCCATCTTCAGGGCCAGGAGCGCCTCCTTCGCCTTGCGCTCATAGTCCCGCTTGGGGGATAGGAAGAGCGAGCGCGCCAACTGCTGCGTGATGGTGCTCGCGCCCTGACGGATCTTCCCGGACACGAGGTTCGTGATTGCGGCCCGCGCGATGCCGACGAAGTCCAGGCCCCGATGCTCAAAGAACCGGGAGTCCTCGATCGCCACCACCGCATTCACCAAATACCGGGGGATCTTCTCCAGCGGGACCAGGATCCGCCGTTCCACAAAGAACTGGCCGATCACCTGCTTGTCAGCCGAGTAGACACGGGTCACGAGGCTGGGCTGGTACTCATGCAGGCCGGTTATGGGGGGCAGGTCTTGAAGCAGGTACCCCACCGTGGCCAGACCCGCCACAAAGCCGATCAGGACCACCGTGAGGACACCCCACAGCAGGGCTTGCCTGACGGACTGGGGACGCCGGAAGGACGAGAAGAGCTCAGCGAGTGTCATGCCTTACCTTGCGCACGGGTCATTCATCATACCGTGCTCTCACCGAAAGCACAAGGACAACAGGCGAAGCTTTGACTCCTCCGACGCGGTTGCGTTAGAGTGAGGTGTCTTCTGACCATGCGCCGAACAGACATCCGCAATATCGCCATCATCGCTCACGTGGATCACGGGAAAACGACCCTTGTGGACGCGATCCTGAAGCAGACCCATGTGCACCGCAACATCGAGAGCATGGGCGAGCGCATTCTCGACTCGATGGACCAGGAGCGCGAGCGCGGTATCACCATCAAAGCCAAAAACGCCAGCGTGGTCTATAAAGGGGTCAAGATCAACATCGTGGATACGCCCGGACATGCCGACTTCGGCGGCGAGGTGGAACGCACCCTCCGCATGGTGGACGGCGTCCTGCTGCTGGTGGACGCCAAGGAAGGTCCCATGCCGCAGACCGCCTTCGTCCTCCGCAAGGCCCTGGGGCTGGGACACAAAGCCATCGTCGTCATCAATAAGATTGACCGGCCCGATGCCCAGATCGACGACATGGTCAACCGCACGTTCGACCTGTTCGCGCACCTGGGCGCCAGCGATGACCAACTGGACTTTCCCATCGTCTACACCTCCGCGCTGCAGGGCACGGCCTCGCTGGATCCGGAGAAGCCGGGCGTGGACATTGCGCCGTTGCTGGACACGATTCTCGAGAAAATCCCTCCGCCGGCGATCGGGCAGGACCGCCCGCTCCAGTTGCTGGTGCTCGCCCTGGCCCACGATCCCTACAAGGGCAAGATGGGCATCGGCAAGCTGCTCTCCGGCACCCTGACCAAGCGCCAGGCGTTGGTGCGGATCAAGACCGACGGGACCCAGATTCCCGGCAAGGCCACTGACCTCCTCGTCTTCGAGGGATTGGAACGCAAGGAAGTGGCCCAAGTCGAGGCGGGCGAGATCGTGGCCGTCGCCGGCTTCCCGGAGATCGGGATCGGCGAGACCCTGGCCGATCCCGAGCAGCCGGTCCCCGTGCCGCCCGTGGCGATCGACGAGCCGACCGTCCAGATGACCTTTTCGGTCAATACGAGCCCCTTCGCCGGACGGGAAGGCAAGTACGTCACGTCCCGCCACCTGCGCGAACGGCTGTACAAGGAACTGGAGACCAACGTGGCCTTGCGCGCGGATGAAACCGATTCCACCGACCAGTTCCTGGTCGCCGGCCGTGGCGAACTGCACCTTGCGGTCCTCATCGAGGCAATGCGCCGGGAAGGCTACGAGCTCCAGGTCTCCAAGCCGAAAGTGATCTTGCGCGAAGCGGACGGGGTGACGCTGGAGCCTTACGAAGAACTGACCATCGAAGTGCCGGTGGAGTTCCAAGGCCCGGTCATCGAAGAAGTCAGCTTGCGCCGCGGCGAGCTTCGCCACATGAGGTTGACAATCCACGGCGACCTGCAGCTCGAGTACCACATCCCGACCCGCGGGGTGATCGGCTTGAAGAACGCGTTGCTGACCAGGACCAAGGGCACGGTCATCCTGCACCACATCTTCGCCCGCTACGAGCAGGCCGATCCGCGCGCCCTCCAAGTGCAGCCCCACGGCTCGCTCGTCGCGCACGAGACCGGGACCAGCAGCGCCTACGGGCTCAACATCGCGCAGGAGCGGGGCGCCCTGTTCATCGGCCCCGGCGTGGAGGTCTATCAAGGAATGGTGGTCGGAGAGAACGCGCGGGATGAAGACCTGGACGTGAACGTCTGCAAGGCCAAGCACCTGACGAACATGCGCGCCTCCGGCTCCGACGAGGCGATCGTCCTGACCCCGCCCCGCGAGATGACGCTCGAGTTCGCCCTTGAGTACATCGGCCCGGATGAACTGGTGGAAGTGACGCCGGCCTCGATCCGGATCCGCAAGCGCCTGCTGGAGCCGGAGGAGCGGAGAAAAGCCAAGAAGACCCGAAGCTAGACCGTGCCGCCGGTGCCGATCGGGAAGTCGGCGGAGTGAAGCTGGGTGTTGTGGGGTGTGACTTTCACGATATCGCCGTCTTTCACCACCGTCGATTCCGCCGCGATGCGGACCCCGACCGTGAACATGCACTCCGCCGCTTTCCAGAGCCTGATCACGTCTGGAATTTCCTCCTGATGCGCGAGGAGCAACTGCTCCAAGGATGTCGGTTCCTTGAGCTCCCACTCCAGGACGCGCTCGCCGGTCGCCGCTGTTAGGTTTCCCAATAAACGAAACGTGACCATCGTTCTCTTTAACGTCCAAGTAGCCACGAAACTATAACACAGACGGCGCCCTTTCGGAAAATTCACGCGGTGGTGGCTTTCCCCGTAGTGAAGTATGCTACCATACATAGCGCTAGCCCTCGGGCGCTGGCGTAGCTCAACGGCAGAGCAGCGGTTTTGTAAACCGCAGGTTGGAGGTTCGATTCCTCTCGCCAGCTCCACGCCGAGCTTGCTGGACCCGACATTTCGATCAAACATGTCGGGGCATGCAATACCTCCAGTGAGCTTTGTGTCGGCACGGCACGCCTAAGGAGGTCAGTAAGCGGACGTGGCGAGCGAACGGAGCCCATCGTCTCCCAACCCCGGGTACTTCGGGGACCGCCGCCGAGCGCCTCGACGGCAGCAGGACCGCCGACTGCTCCAACGCGAGCGCGAGCTCGAGGCCGCCCGCCTCATCTGCCAGGCCCTCTCGCAGCACATCAACGTGGACGAACTGGTCGAGAACGCCCTCCGCATCGCTCTGGAAGTGGTTGATGCGGACGCCGGCTCTGTGCTGCTGGCCGACGACAAAACTCAGCAACTGGTCTTCCGCTATGTCATCGGAGAGAAAGCCGAGCAGTTGCGCGGCACGGCCATCCCCTGGGACCTGGGCGTTGCCGGCGCGGTCTTCAAATCCGGAGAGCCAGCCATCATCGGCAACGTCGCGCGGGATACCCGCCATTTCTCCGGCATCGACGACACCACCGGATACAAGACCATGGATATGATCGCGATCCCGTTGAAGCGCTGGGAAGGCCAGCCCATCGGCGTGCTCGAGGTCCTCAACAAGCGAAACGGGCAGCTCAACAAGGACGACATCGACATCCTCACGATCGTGTCCGCCTTAGCCGCGCAGGCCATCGAACAGGCGCGCTTGTTCGAAGCCGCCAAGCTGGCCGAAGTGGCGCGCCTCCTCGGTGACATCGGGCATGACATCAAAAACCTGCTCACCCCGGTCATCACCGGCGCGGAATTCCTGCAAGTCGAGCTCAACAAGCTCTTCGGCAGCCTGACCGCCATGGGGATCAGCGGCACGCAGAGCAGCCAGATGCTCTGCAACCGGGTGATCGGCTTGCTCCAGGACGCCGCCCGGCGCATCCAGGACCGCGTGCGCGAAATCGGGGACTGCATCAAAGGCCTCAGCACCCCGCCCCATTTCGCTCCGTGCCGCGTCGCCACCGTGGTCGACGACGTGATGAAAACCCTGCACATGCTCGCCGACGAGAAGAAAATCTCCCTCCGTGCCGAAGGGCTCGATGCGATCCCGCTGATCTCGGCCGACGAACGCCGGCTCTTCAACGCGTTCTACAATCTGATCCATAACGCCATCGCGGCGATACCGGGCGGGGGCTCCATCACCGTCCGGGGGAACATCGATCTGGCCGATGAGGCCGTTCACCTGTTTGTCATCGACACCGGGCGCGGCATGACACCCGAGGTCCGCGACAGCCTTTTCACCGGCCGCGCCATCAGCCGCAAGGCAGGCGGCACCGGCTTGGGCACCAAGATCGTGAAAGACGTGGTGGACGCGCACAATGGGCAAATTTCTCTGGAGACCCAGGAAGGCAAGGGGACGACGGTCCACATCCGCCTGCCTCTGATGCAGTCCGTTGCTTCGCCACGCTAACCCTTGACGGCCGGGCGATCAGCCCTTTAGAGGCATCGCCTACCCCATTCCCGGCATCCCGTCCTCCTACCCTCCCGCCTCTACACCACCGCAATCATGTATGGCATTGATAATCAAGAAAATATTGCGATGGCACAGCCTATGCTGTAATCTCCAGTAGGACTATATCTCTAAATAGGAAGGGGGTGACTCCTGATGAAAGCAATCCTAGCAGCGGTATTCGCCGTGCTGATCGGTCTGGCCTTCAGCACCGCAACCTTCGCCCAAGCCACGCCGGCGACCCCGGCATCTCCTGAGATGAAGAAGGATGAGGGCAAGAAGGGCGAGAAGAAAGAGATGAAGAAAGAAAAGAAGGCGAAAAAGACGAAGAAAGACGAGAAGAAAGAAGAGAAGAAGTAATCACTCCAGACGCGGGCCGGCAGGGACGGAACTATGTGCCTGCCGGCCTTTTGTCACAACCTCCACGCACAACCCTCTTCAGAGCACCACCTGCCGATCAAGACTCCGGTACTGAATAGCTTCCGCCACGTGCTTGGCCGCGATCGAGTCTCGTTGTTCAAGATCCGCGATCGTGCGCGAAACCTTGAGAATCCGCATGTAGGCTCGCGCCGAGAGCCCGAGCCGCGCCACCGCCTGTTCGATCAGCGTCCGCCCCTGTCCGTCGATCCGGCAGTGCTTCCTGATCTGGTTCGTTCGCAGCTGGGCATTGTTGTGCGCCCGCGACCCGTGATAGCGCTCGACCTGCCGCGCACGGGCCCTCATGACGCGCTCGCGGACCGACGCGGACTCCTCGCCTCGCTCGTCCGCCGCCAAGTCTCGAAACGGCACTGCCGGCACCTCGACATGCAGATCGATCCGGTCCAGTAGCGGACCGGACACCCGCGTGCGGTAGCGCTGGATCTGTACAGGACTGCAGACACAAGGCCGGATCCGATCACCCAAGAACCCGCAGGGGCAGGGATTCATGGCGGCGACCAGCATGACGCGTGCCGGATAGGTCAACGCCGCCGACACCCGGGTGATAGAAATGGTGCCCTCCTCCAACGGCTGGCGCAGGCTCTCCAGGACATTGCGGCGGTATTCGGGCAGTTCGTCGAGAAACAGGACCCCGTTATGCGCGAGCGAGACCTCCCCCGGTCTCGGCACCGTGCCTCCGCCGATCAATCCAGCGTCCGAGATCGAATGATGGGGGGCTCGGAACGGGCGAACCGATAACAGCGCCTGACCGGGCCGGAGCAGGCCCGCGACACTATGGATCCTCGTGCTCTCGATCGCCTCATCGAGCGTCAGCGGCGGGAGAATGCCGGGAAGCCGCTGCGCCAGCATCGTCTTCCCGGACCCTGGAGGACCGACCAGCAGCACGTTGTGCCCGCCGGCCGCCGCCACCTCCAACGCCCGCTTCGCATGGTGCTGGCCGCGCACCTCCGCAAAATCCGCCACGCTGGCAAGGGCCTCACGGGACGCCACCGCGCTGCGGTCGAACGGCGTCAGCATCTGGGCGCCCGTGAGGTGCTCGAGGACTTGGGGGATGGTCGCGACCGCATACACGGGCAGGTCTTCCACGATGGCCGCTTCGCTGGCATTCTCGACCGGCACGAGCAGCCCCTTGCTCCCTCGACCGCGGCAGGCCAGCGCCATGGAGAGCACGCCGTGGACGGGCTTGATGCCGCCCTCCAGGGAGACTTCGCCCACCATCACGACCTCCCGCAAGACCGCCGCCGGGATGAGCCCCTCCGCCGCCAGGATGCCCACGGCGATGGGCAGATCGAAGGCCGCGCCCTCCTTGCGGAGGTCGGCCGGCGCCAGGTTGACGGTGATCTTGCGCTGGGGAAAGTTGAAGCCGCTGTTGCGCAGCGCCGAACGGACCCGCTCGCGACTTTCCCTCACCGTCAGGTCCGGAAGCCCGACCACCGTGAACATGGGCAGCCCGGCCGCGAGGTCCACTTCCACCTCGACGGAGTAGGCGTCCAGTCCGCTCACCGCCACGCTGTAGACCTTCGCCAGCATATGACGCACTGTCCACTGAGACACGGCAAACGGGGAAAAGTGAAACGCAAGGAGGCTTAGAAGGAGCCGGTGCGGACCTATTTTAAGTTGAATCTGGACAGGATTCGGAGCACGCGGCTGGCAAAGCGGTCACTGAAGCCGAAGCGCCACTTGAGGTGGGTGTAGAGTCGCAGCACCATCTTGTCCAGGTAGATCCACAGGCTTCTCATCCCCTCGCCAGGACGCGCCCGATACTCTGTGGAGCGGGCCAGGGAAGGTTTGGGTTCTTCCGTGAAGTAGTAGAGCGCCAGGGATTTGCGGGTCACGCCGAGGGGGCAAGTCATTGGGTCGGGGTGTCCATGAAACGAGTCCGGCTCCGTATTGAAAATCACCGCCCGGTTAAAGTGTGGCGCGATCCTTCGGACGCAGCGCCGCATCTGGCGATCCCAGAGCTCAAGATGTCCGCCATAGGCATCCTCCCACTGCTTGTTCAGATAGACCAGAAGATTGATCCGACGTCGCCAGGTGCGATGGTAAGGGTGCACGGTGAAATCCGCATGAACGGTCAAGAACCCGCCGCGGGTGGAGAGGTGCAGACCTCCGCCTTGCAAGCTGGGGTCCGCAAGCAGGTTTTCGATGCCGGTCAAGTCTGAAAGGAACCAAAGGAAGCGCCATGAGTTCAACTCGTCAATCACCGCCCCAAGCGTTGGGCCGAAGCTGGAGCGGTCAGCCTTCCCCAGCTTGTTTTCGTTCACGTGCTTGTACTGGATCCAGTCAGGTGAATCGATGGACGGGAATTCGGCCAGGGCGCCTCCGGCCGCCCATGGTTGGAGGAACTGATCAAGCACGATATTGGGAAATGGCTCAGCTTGAGCATACTGGACCCGGAGCGCCGGCAGACCGGCACACCGATGGCTATACGGAAAGATCCTTTCTTGGAGATCATGTCCATCCTGATCAGTTTCAACGATCCGGCCCATGGGCTGCTCCAATCGCGCAATGGTATACAAAACCTTGACGCTTATCAACGGCACTGGTTCAGTAGCGGATGAGACAGTCCAAACGGGGAAAAGGTACAATGGGAGCATGCTCCGACTGGTGTCCCTCGTTGTCGCGTGCGCTCTCTGTGTCACGTCCGCCGCCGGGGAGCCCAGCCGCCCGCTCGTCGGGCACATCATGGCCCTGCTCGCGGTGTTCGAAGAGGCCGACGTGCTGCCGCCTGAGGCCTCGCCCGAGGCGAACGCGCTGATCCATGCGCTGATTCAAACCCAGGCGGCGTCACCTACGCCGAGGCGCACCCTCCGACCGCGCGCCCCGACGTGATGGCCGGGTTTCAGGAATTCAATGTCAGCCCGGCCGATCTCGATCTCATGGCGAGGGTCTACCGACAGGCGCGCGACCGTTTCCGCTCCACGGGGCGAAACATCCACCGCATCTATGAAGCCCAACGGCGCGCCATGCCGCTCCGGTGAGCCCGCGGGCCTCCTTCCCTATTCTTCGGCGATCTGTTAAGATCGCCCCCACACGAGCCCCAGGAGGCAGCCATGGCAACCAAAGCCTACATCCTCATCAAAGTCAAAGCGGGAAAGACCAAGGACGTCGTCAAAGCCCTGAAGACGATCGGAGGGATCCACCAGGTGCATCCCTGTTTCGGTCAGCCCGACATCTTCAGCTTCATCGAAGTGAATGACGAGAAAGCCTTGTCCGACGTCGTCATCTCCAAGATCCACACCATCGACGGCGTCGAGGAAACCGACACGCACATCGTCGCGGAAGCCTGAGTTACAAGGACCACCGTTCGACACGATGCACACGATCAGCCTGATGCGCGGGCCGTTCCAGCTCTGCGATCCGTGTTACGAGACCGTCGTCTCGGAGAAACTCGTGGACGCCCGCAACTTCGCCGCCAACCACGAGGCCCTCTTCGACCATATCTGTCCCAATTGCTACGACAGGAACAGGCCCTTGATTGACGACATGCTGGGCAGCAGCGAATAAACCGGTGACGGCCGCAGGGAGGACACTATGGCTCTGAGCAAAGAATTTGACCCGTTGAGCGAGGTGCCCGGTTTGAAGAAGATGAGCCCCTTCGTCATCCTCGCCGTGGTACTCGTCCTCCTGTGGATCTTCTCCCCCTTCGTGATCGTCGGCGCCGGTGAGCGGGGCGTGGTGTTCAACCAGCTCCATGGCGTCGAGGACAAGATCCTGTCGGAGGGTTTCTCCTTCATCATTCCGATCATCGAACGGGTCATCAAAATGGACGTCCGGATCCGCAAGTCGGACACCCGGTCCACCGGCGCCTCCAAGGACCTCCAAACAGTGGCGACCGAGATCGTGCTCAACTTTCATTTATTCCCGGACAAGGTGAACAAGATCTATCAGGACATCGGCCTCGAATACGAAAAGCGCATCATCGATCCGGCCGTGCAGGAAATCGTCAAAGCCGTCACCGCCAAGTTCACGGCGGAAGAGCTGATCACGAAGCGGCAATTCGTCAAGGACGAGATTAAAACTGCCTTGCATGAGCGCCTGACGGCTTCCCATATCTCATTGGACGAGCTGAACATCACCGACTTCCAGTTCTCGAAAGGGTTCAACGAGGCGATCGAGTCCAAGCAGACGGCCGAGCAATTGGCGTTGAAGGCCCAACGGGACCTCGAGCGGGTCAAGATCGAGGGACAGCAGAAAATCGTGCAGGCCAAGGCGGAAGCCGAATCCCAGCGTATCCAGAAGGAAACGATCAGCCCAATCATTTTGCAGCTTCACGGGAAGTTCCCGCAAGTGATAGGTGGAAGCGGTGCCCTGCCTTTCATCAATATTGACGCCGGAAGCACCAGAAAATAGTCGTGCCTCACATGAATGCCCCTGCACCTAAGTATGACCGGAAAGAGATCGGCTCGGCCACGGTCCGCATTCCCAGCGGCACCGGCATGCCGGACCCCTTGGACGTCGCCGTCGATCCGTACGCGCCCACCAAGGTCGCCAAGCAGGTGTTCATCAAGGGCTTCCAGGCCTGGCCCCAAAAGGGAGGCCCGTATCCCGCCGTGCTCATCCTCCACGAGTGGTGGGGGCTCAACTCCCATTTCCAGGATCTCGCCTATCGGCTGGCCCAGCACGGCTACGTGGCCCTCGCCGTGGATCAGTACAGCCGGATCGGGGGACCGGTCACCGGCGATCCCGAGCTCGCCGCGCAACTCATGGGCAAGGTCAACACCGCCGACCTCCTGCATGATCTGAACGACGCCGCCGAATATCTGAACTTCCAGGACTATGTGAAGAAGAACCGGATCGCGGTACTTGGATTCTCCATGGGAGGCTCCCACGGCCTCAGATTCGCCTGTGCGCGCCGCCAGCTCAGGGCCGCTGTCATCTTCTACGGCAACGTGCCGATCGAAAAGCTCTCGACCCTGCGCTGCCCCGTGCTCTATCACCAGGCGGAGAAGGACGAGTCCGTCACTCAGCAGGAAGTGGACCACATGGTCAGCGCGCTCACCGCCAACAAGGTGATGTGCGAGGTCCACAAATACCCGGGCACCACCCATTCCTTCTTCAACGACACGCGACCGGATGTCTACCAGGCTGAGGCATCGGCGGAAGCCTGGGCCAGGACCCTCGCCTTCCTGGACAAATACATCCTGGCGGACCATCCCGGCGTCCGCCCCCTTCCGGACTCTCAACGCGTCCGGTGAGGAAAGGAGGCCGACCATGATGTGTCCCCTCTGCGGGCTCGACGTACTACCGGAGAAAGTGTGCCTGAACTGCGGGTACGACCCGAGCAGCCCGAGCGCCCGCCCCTCAGGCAAGTCCAGTACTCCCTCCCCGCCCAAACAGGACAACACCTATAGCACGAGAGATTTGGGACATGCCGTGAACGAGAGGAAAGCCGCCAAGCCCAAATCGAAGGAGAGAGCCGCTGCGCCGCCGCGCGCGGCCATCCCGGTGCCCGATGACTACTTGGAACAGATCGACAGGCTGGAATCCTGGCCAACCGCAGCTCCGCTGTCTCCGCCACCGCCCGCAGCCCAGGCGATGCCCCAACAGTCCAAGACACAGCAGGTCACGGTACCAGTCACCACGCAGTTCGCCTTCGAAAACCATCGCATCACAGGATATGCAGGGCTTGTGATCGCCACCGTGGCCGTCCGGATCGGCGAGCCTGACGACCTGCTCCAGGAAGGACAGACCCTGCAGCGTCTCAGCGCAGGACCGATCGGGCCGCGGCTACGCAAGGCGGTTGCCCTGGCGCTGGCCGACCTGAAGACCGACGCTATCGAACAGGGGGGCAACGGCGTCGTGGGGGCGCGCCTGGAAGTGCTTCCGACGCAGGGCTCTGTTGCGTTCGTCACCCTGAGCGGAACGGCCGTCATTATCGAGTAAGCAGCGACGCACGACCGGATCCCCACGCGAATCGCATGTCCATCGCGCAGCACCTTGAGCGGTACTTTCTGACGGGCCTCGCCGTCATCGTCCCCCTCTGGGGCACGTTCCTCATTCTCACAGCGCTGTTCACCACGGTCGATGGCGCCCTGGTGGCCGTCCTGGGTCCCGCTGCCAGTTCGTCAACCCCCGGCCTCGGCGCTCTGGCTCTCATACTCTTGATCTTCGCCACCGGCGTGGTCGCGTCCAACTTGCTGGGGGGGCGTCTGGTGAAGGCTACGGAGGCGGCGCTGCTGCGCATCCCGCTGGTGCGGAGCATCTACACCACGTTCAAATCCATCACCGACATCTTCGCCTTCATGGACCGCCAGCGCGAAAACCGGATCGTCCTCCTGCCGTTTCCACGCCACGGCCTGCACGCGATCGGGCTGCTCATGGGAGAGGCCCCCGAGGAACTGCAGCGCTCGCCTTCTGGACGGCTGAGCTTGGTCTTTGTGCCGACCGCCCCGCACCCGTTCACGGGATACCTGGCCCTGGTCCTAAACCACGAGTTGATCTCCATCTCGATGGGCTTTCACGACGCGATGAAGATGGAATTCTCCTGCGGCTTCTTTGTGCCGCAACCGGCGCGGGTTGCCCCTCTGACGTAGGGGCAACCCCCCGTGGTTGCCCATCACCAGGGCAGGCACAGGGGCCTGCCCCTACGATTCAAACGTCCGCCAGTTGAACACCTCCCGCTCGCGGTAGAGACGGTCCACGTCCGCGGGTACCGGACAGCCCAGCTTCGCCAGGCCTTGCACAACGGCCCGCAGCGGCAAGCCCACGACCGCAAGGTAATCCCCGTCGAGGTTTTCCACCAGGTCCCGCCCCGCCCCCTGGACGGCATAGGCTCCTGCCTTATCCAGGGGATCGCCGGTCGCCAGGTAGGCGTCCAGCTCCATGTCCGTAAAGTCGCGCATGGCGACCTTCACCGTCTCGACCCATTCAAAGCATTTGCCGTCTGCCCCCTCCCCCTCGAGGGCGGAGGGAAAGGGTGGGGGTGACTCTATCAAGCAGACGGCGGTCACGACGTCGTGGGACCGCCCGCGCAAGCGCTGGAGGATGGCCCGCGCGTCATCGAGACTGTTCGGCTTGCCGATGAGGCGCCCGTCGAGGTTGATGAGCGTATCGCTGCCGAGTATCACCGCGTCGGGAAACCGGGAGACCAGGGAGGCCGCCTTCTGGCGCGCCTGATGGAGGGCCTCCTGCGCGGGCGGGCGAGCCCCGGAGAGCACTTCCCGGCACGCAGGGGGCACCATGAGGAACGGCGGCCCGAGCAGCGCGAGGATCTGGTAGCGGCGCGGTGAAGTCGAGGCCAGGACCAGCGTCACAACTTGTCCCCTCGCCCCCCAAGGGGGAGAGGGCAATGGTGAGGGGGCCAGGAGGGAGAGGGTAGGAACATGGCGGCCAGAATTCGCTCGACGTCCTGGGATCTCGTGGCCCGAAACATCTGCGAACGAACTTCGGCCGCCTTGAAGAACCCCGTGCAGTACCA